>Ga0075118_10003037_pt1 | contig 10033 bp, 7 predicted proteins | sample AntAceMetag02UKE_FD_69794 | JGI IMG/M metagenome (GOLD analysis project Ga0075118, IMG submission 69794) | Saline lake microbial communities from Ace Lake, Antarctica - Antarctic Ace Lake Metagenome 02UKE | ecosystem: Environmental > Aquatic > Non-marine Saline and Alkaline > Saline | place... | reverse complement strand
AGATATAGTTATTAATGGCATATCATATTTCGAAGCTGGAGACACAGTTAGTCTTAAAAATCATGAAACCAGTTATTTTGAAATCAATTACGAACGAGAGAACGGCAAATCTTTTACCCTTTACCCAACTGTACAGGTCAACAAGCAAATGGAAATGACCGTGTACTCTCCTGATATTAGCCGAACAGCTGGTATGGATCTATATACTCATATAAGAACTTTTCCGGATCCTGAAGAAGACACTGAATGGAGTGAAACAGAAGAAAAAAACATAAGAATCGGAGAAACCTTTATAGTGAATGACTTTATAGCTGAATTAAAGGAAGTAAAAAAGATTGATAAAATTCGAGGGGTTACTCTAGAAAAAGAAGATGTTGCTGTAAAAGCGGTAATCGAGGTTCAGGGTTCAGGTAAAAATTACACGGTAGAACCTATCTACATAATTAAGGATCGTATGGCTGGTAGAATACCCGATATTGCACATGAAGTAGGTGTAAAAATATCGTTGCTAAATATTGACCCAAAGACTGGTTCTTTTACATTTGGAGTCAACACAACTCAAAAAGATTGGGTAATTCTTGAGGCTGTTGAAAAACCACTCATTAACGTTCTTTGGATTGGAACATTGATAATGGTATTAGGCTTTATAATGGCAATTCACCGCAGGTATACAGAGTTTACGAAGATGCGCGATAAAGAAGGCTATGATTTAGCATAGGTTTCAATAGACGTACAATCTTCATCATCTGTAAATGTTAGGATAAGGCTATTACTAGTTACTACAAATGCTTCTCTAATACAGCTTCCGTTAGTTTCGCAGAAGACAATATCTGAATCACTTACTGTATAAGTGCCTTCTCTGGTGAATTCATTTCCAGCTTCTCTGGAATCAACCTTCACAAAACTTCCATCTGCTTCCAATTTTAAAGAAATACATAAGAAATCACATGTTAAAGGCAAGTTGTCTCCATCACAACCAGAAAATTCAATAAGAGATGAACTCCATACCCCAACAACAAAATCAGCGTTGGCATCATCATCCGACCCACAGCTTGAGACAATAATTCCAACCAGAAGGGTGTAAAACAACTTTTTCATAATTGACATTTTTTGTATTTCTAACTCCGTAAGTTAATAAATATTGCATTTACATAAACGACCTCAAGTATCAAGCTTTATATTATTTGACAATAAAAAAGCCTTGAATAAATCAAGGCTTGAATGAATCTTTTGGTTGAGAAAAGCTTAAAGCGCTATACCTATAAACGATTTAAAGGCTATTCCCATAAGTCCAGTCAATAACATCGTAATGCCAAGGCCTTTTAGCCCTCCAGGAACATTAGAATATTTCAATTTTTCTCTTATTGCCGCTAGTGCTACAATTGCCAAGAACCAACCAACACCTGAGCCTAAACCGTAGGAAGTAGCTTCAATAATTGTGTAGTCTCTTTGAATCATAAATAGGGAGCCGCCGAGAATTGCACAGTTTACAGCGATAAGTGGAAGGAAAATACCAAGTGAGCCATATAACGCTGGGGATACTTTTTCAATAATCATTTCCACAAGCTGTACCATTGAAGCAATTACCGCTATAAACATAATAAATGTTAAAAAACTAAGATCAATAGTTTCAAAACTAGCACCCAACCAAGATAATGCACCTTCTTTGAGCACGTATTCTTGAAGCAACCAGTTAATAGGAACAGTAATACCTAACACGAAAATTACAGCACCACCCAAACCAAAGGCAGTGGATACTTTTTTGGAAACTGCCAAGAAAGAACACATACCTAAGAAATAGGCAAAAACCATGTTGTCTATAAAGGCACTTTTGATAAATATATTAAATGTTTCCATCTTTTATTCTTTAATATCTTGTTAGTCTGAGACTAATTAATGTTCTACGTATCCTGTTTTAGTTCTTTGAATCCAAATCAAAATTCCAAGAACCATAAATGCACCGATTGAATCAACCATCAATCCATTGGTTTGGAAGCTTGTCCAACCTATTGCCTCAAATACTTTAAAGTCGAATAGAGATCCAGAACCTAATAATTCTCTGAAAAATGCTACAGTCAAAATAATCCATGCATATCCAAAGCCACTGCCAAGCCCATCTAGCACTGAGTCATATGGTTTATTTGCCATAGCAAAAGCTTCTAGTCGTCCCATCACTATACAGTTAGTAATAATTAGTCCTACAAAAGCACCAAGCACTTTGTACATGTCAAACATATAAGCCTTTAGTACTTCGCTTACTAGTGTCACTAATGTTGCAACTATTGCTAATTGAACTATAATTCTTACCCTACCAGGTACCAAGTCTCTAATCAGAGAGATTATAAGGTTTGAGAATACAATAACAAATACCACAGCAATGGACATCACCAATGTTGGCTCCATCTTAATCGTGATGGCCAACGCTGAGCAAATACCCAACACCTGAATGGTTATAGGATTGTCATCATTCAATGGATCAGTAATGAATTTTTTTCGTCGTTTCGACAATAGCGGCTCAGCTGGTTCCTTTATTGCTGGATGTTCTAGAGTTTCTGTACTCATACTTATTTATTTTATCGTTTCAATAAAGCCGTTTCCGACAAATTGTATTTTTAATTCACCTGTGTCAATGACAAGCCTCCATCAACATTTTTGATAAAAGCACTGTAACATTCCATGTAATGTAACATCATAGTGTTCACTCCTTTACCAGTCAAAGTCGCTCCAGACAAGCCATCTATATGATGATCATCCAAAGGCTCTCCTTTTTCTCCCTTTATCATAGAAACTGATACAAGATCGCCGGAAGCATCAAATATCTTCTTTCCCTTGTAGCGATCTTTAATTTGGTCAGAAGTAATCCTGGCTCCTAGCCCAGGTGTTTCTGTTTTATGATCAAAAGCAACACCTTTTATAGTATTTAAGTCGCTGCTTACCGCTACAAAACCTGAAATCCAATCCCAAAGTCCAGCTCCCCACATAGGGAATATATATGCCTCTACTTGTTCAGGGTTTGATTCATTCATAAATTGAAAAACAGGATACATCCTATCCTCTTTAGACATTTTATAATTTTTCTGGATGTTCACATTTTCCGCAATGGCTGGTTTTCCCTTTTTATCTTTCTCTATAATCTTGCCGTTTACATCAATTACCATAGAGGTAAACCTTTTCTTATAAAGTTCAAGAATTGCATTGGGGTCTTCAATGGATGAAATATCCATCACAGCTCCTAAAATTTTCTTCTTATTATCTAAATCTACTTGCTTGTCTTGAAGTGGTTTCAAGAGAACTGAAGTACCTGACAGCAACAATCCCAAAACTATTGTTAGGATTGCTGAAAATACGATGACATATGTGTTAGACCGTTGCACGTGTTAATCTTCTTTTTTTGTTAGCCTCCACCACGAAATAATCAATAAGCGGAGCGAATACATTCATTAATAATACTGCCAGCATAATTCCTTCAGGATATGCCGGATTAAATACTCTGATAATTATTGTCAATACGCCGATCAAGAATCCGTAAACCCATTTGCCAGATTCTGTTTGAGCGGCGGTTACCGGATCACTTGCCATAAATACTGCTCCGAAAGCCAAACCACCCATCACTAGGTGATAGTGAGCTGGAAGTTCAATATATGGATTTCCACCAATCATACTTATGAATGAAGCCATAGCAAAGGCGCCTGCAAATACACTCACTATTACTTTCCAACTGCCTACACCACTTGCTATCAAAATAACTGCCCCTATGAGGCACATGAGCGTGGATGTCTCCCCGATGCTACCAGGCATAATGCCCATAAACATATTTCCGAATGAATACATTCCATCTGCCCAGCCCTGACCAAAACTATTGAGTGAACCAACCATATTTTCTCCCGTTGCTAAAGACTCAGCACCAATTGCTAAAGGTGTAGCACCACTATAAGCATCAACAGCTCCTTTCTCTCCAACGTAAGACCAAACATCACCAGATATTTGTGATGGATATGCAAAATATAAAAATGCTCTTGCTGTAAGGGCCACATTCAAAATATTCATTCCTGTGCCTCCAAAGACTTCTTTTCCAATGATAACTGCAAATGCCGTAGCAACGGCTACCTGCCAAAGTGGAATAGTTGCCGGAACTATTAAAGGAATTAGCATCCCTGTTACCAGAAATCCTTCATTGACATCATGTCTTCTTATGGTGGCAAACGTAAATTCAATGCCTAATCCAACAGTATATGAAACTACCACTATAGGAATAACCAAAATTGCTCCGGCTATTATCTCACCTATTAATTCAGGCGTTTGACCAGTAGCCAAATAATGCTGATGACCAGCATTCCAAATACCAAACAGCAAACAAGGAAGCATGGCGATGATCACTGTCATCATCATCCTTTTCATGTCTATAGCATCCCGCACCTGTACTCCTGTTGGTCTGGTGGTAGTATTCGGTACAAAAAGTAGAGTCTCATGAGCCTCATATATATAATAGAATTTCTCCCACTTACCACCCTTCTCGAAATGTGGTTTTACCTTATCTAAAGCGTCTCTTACAAACTTCATTACTAAATATTAACTATTTTTAATTAAGGTCAATCCTTCTCTCAATATTGATTGTACGTCATGTTTTGATACATCTACAAATTCACATAGCGCCAAATCTTCTTCTATCACTTCATAAATACCCAATGCTTCCATTTCATCATAATCCTCAGCCATGATAGCTTTGATTAGATAAGTTGGAAGAATATCCATCGGAGTAACTTTTTCGAAAGTTCCTGTTTGCACAAAAGCCCTTTCTTGTCCCCTTGTATTTGTATCTAGTTTATATTCTTTGTTTGGACTCAAAAATGAAAGAAGTCCAAATGCTCTATGAAAGCTCAATTTATTCGTAGTTGGCAATATCCAACCAAACATCTCATAATAATCTCCTTCGGGAATAACCGTCAACTGATTATCATAAAACCCGAGGTAACTATTAGAATTGATATGTTCTCCAGTTAGAACATTACCAGAAATAAACCTTACATGACCGCCCTTTACAGTACCATCGATCATTTTGCTTATTGCAGCACCCGTATATGTTCTGCAATATTGTGGCGCTTTAACTTCTGATCCAGCTAACGCAACCACTTTGGAAGCATCATATTTTCCTTCTAAGAAAACTTTTCCAATTTGAGCCACTCCATAAGGATGCACGGTCCAAACAATTTCTCCTTTATTGATTGGAGCAATATGATGGATTTGAACACCCACATTACCTGCAGGGTGCGGACCACTTACTTTATTTATTTGAGCATTTTTAGCTCCTGAGAACATTGCGGCATTTTCACTATTCCCGTCAATATTGACGTGAACCGCACCAAACTTAGCAAGTACATCTATACCCGCTTGAAAGTATTTGTCCTGACCTTCCAAAATGAATCCCATGTCAGGAGCCAAAGGGTGGGTATCAAAAGCGGAAATAAATATGGCTCTAGGAGTATCCGCTGGATTAGCGACAAGACCATATGGTCTTTGAATAATATTAGGCCAAACGCCAGACTTAGTCATTTGAGCCAATGCATCTTCCTTACTTACAGAACCCAATTCAGATTCAGAATACTGATTGAATGATTCGTAGGAAACTTCCTTATCAGCAAGAATTCTTATTTCTAATATTTTTCTTTTTGCCCCTCTTACTATTTCGGCTACCTCGCCACTTACCGGAGAAGTATATAGTATTTCATCGAAAGCCTTATCATGCATAAGAGGGGAGCCTGCCTTAACAGTATCTCCTTCTTTTACATTCAGTTTTGTTTGTGCTATGCCCACAAAGTCAGTAGGCTTAACAGCAAAGGTTTCGGGAAGCGGTAGGTCAGCTATTTTCTTTTCAGCTTTTCCTGCGAGATTTATATCAAATCCTTTCTTAAGCTTTATCGTTTCAGACATTGTAAAAGCACAAATAATTATATTAAAAGCACAGCAAAAGTAATAAAATTTTATTCTTTGCACCCTTTATAATTAATAAAGAAGCCTTGCGTTTTTTGGCGACAAAAAAGCTTATCCCTTAGAATGAACTTTTTGGATGGCCCTCATAACTGGCTGAACATGTGTTTGGCTATAAGTTGTTAGTACTGGACATTCAAAGATTACAGTCGAGCTTTAGAATTGTGCCCTCTGAATTCTACAGTATTCCTACTTACCAAAATAAAGCCTTGGTCAATAAACGTTAACTATTTAAGAAGATAAAAATTAATATATACTCTCGAGCATAGTCGATTTTTTCTATTTTAAGTCAAATGATATATCGGACAGTTTTTTACTTTATGTACTACAAATTTTGAAAATTTGAGACACCTTGACAGAATTAAGCAATATTCAGCAAATTAAATATGCCATAATGTCTTGAAAAACAAGGCTTTAAGGTCTGGCTAAGAATTTGTTTAGATCATTTGAAAACTCACTAAAACAAAAGAGATGAACTTTAATATATACACTATCAAATCTCAGGAGGTCTTGAATAAGGCAAATGAGGTAGCGTCAAGCGGAGGCCAACAGGCCATTGAACCAGGACATCTTTTAAAGGCAATTCTTCAAACTGACGAAAATGTAATTGATTTTTTACTGAAGAAACTTTCTATCAATAAGGACGCCATTGAAGTAAAGCTTGGTGGAATCATTGGTTCTTACCCTAAAGTTTCAGGTACTGAGCAATCATTTTTATCAAATGACTCAGCAGCAGCCCTACAAAAAGCAGAAGCAGCCATTAAAAAATATGGTGATGAATTTGTAGCTGTTGAGCACCTGCTCATTGGTCTCCTTGGAGGCAAGGATGCAGTTTCTTCATTGCTAAAAGAATTAGGTTTCAACATAAAAGATCTGGAAAGTGCCATTAAGGAATTGAGAGGAGGAGATCAGGTTAAAGATCAAAACGCTGAATCTAAATACAGATCGTTGGAGAGATATTCCATCAATCTAAACGAGCAAGCTAAAAACGGGAAAATAGATCCTGTAATAGGTAGGGATGAAGAAATCAGGCGCGTACTTCAAATTTTGTCCCGTCGAACCAAAAACAATCCAATGTTAGTTGGAGAACCTGGGGTGGGTAAAACGGCCATCGTAGAAGGTATGGCTCAAAGAATTGTAGATGGTGATGTGCCAGAAAACCTAAAATCCAAAATTCTTATTTCACTGGATATGGGCCTTTTGGTAGCAGGAGCGAAATACAAAGGCGAATTTGAAGAAAGGCTCAAGTCCGTAATTAAGGAAGTAACTGATTCGGATGGTGAAATTCTCTTGTTTATTGATGAAATCCATACACTCATTGGGGCCGGCGGTGGTGAGGGTGCCATGGATGCTGCGAACCTTTTAAAGCCTGCATTGGCAAGAGGGGAGCTTCATGCAATAGGCGCTACTACATTAAAGGAGTATCAAAAACATATTGAAAAAGATAAAGCCTTAGAAAGACGATTTCAATCAGTAATAGTGGATGAACCAGATATTCCAGATGCCATCTCAATTTTGAGAGGTATTAAGGAGAAGTATGAGGTTCATCATGGCGTAAGGATAAAAGATGACGCAGTAATAGCAGCTGTAGAATTATCTAGCAGATATATTTCTGATAGATTTCTTCCAGACAAAGCAATTGACTTGATGGATGAAGCCGCTGCTAAGATAAGAATTGAAATTGATTCTCTTCCTGAAGAGTTAGACGAACTGCAGCGTAAAATCATGCAATTGGAAATTGAACGTGAGGCAATCAGGCGAGAAAAAAATAGGAGTAAGGAAACTCAACTTTCAAAAGAAATTTCAGAATTGTCCGAGAAGAGAGATGATCTAAAGGCCAAGTGGGAGAATGAAAAATCAGTTATCCAAGGTATACAACACGAAAAGGAAAACATAGAGAAGTATAAGATTGAAGCTGAACAGGCTGAAAGGGCAGGAGATTTCGGGAGAGTGGCTGAGATTCGTTATGGTAAAATTTCTGAAAGTGAAAAAAAGCTAGAAGAATTTAAGGTCAAATTGAAAGAAATGCAGGTCGAAAGTACGTTGCTTAAAGAAGAGGTGGATGTGGAGGACATTACGGAAGTAGTAGCTAAGTGGACTGGAATTCCTGTTTCTAAAATGCTTCAAAATGATGTAGAAAAATTATTGAATCTAGAGAAGGTTTTGGGCAAGAAAATAGCGGGACAAGAAGAAGCTATAAAAGCCATATCTGATGCAGTAAGAAGGAGTAGAGCAGGTCTGCAAGATCCTAAGAGACCAATTGGTTCATTCATTTTTCTTGGAACCACTGGTGTAGGTAAAACGGAATTGGCCAAGGCTTTAGCAGACTACCTATTCAATGATGAAAACTCCATGGTGAGAATAGACATGTCAGAGTATCAGGAAAAACATGCCGTCAGCAGACTTATTGGAGCACCTCCAGGATACATTGGATATGACGAAGGCGGACAATTGACCGAAGCGGTGAGAAGAAAGCCATATTCTGTCATCCTCCTAGATGAAATTGAAAAGGCGCACCCTGATACTTTCAATATTTTATTGCAGGTGCTAGATGATGGTAGGCTAACTGATAACAAGGGACGTGTTGCAAATTTTAAAAATACGATCATAATTATGACAACCAATATTGGTTCGCATCTGATACAAGATCGATTTGCAAATTTGGATTCGCAAAACCTTGAAGAAGTGATTGAGAAAACAAAACTTGAAGTTTTCGAGCTTCTAAGACAATCGGTAAGGCCAGAATTTTTAAACCGTGTTGATGAGACTATAATGTTCCGACCATTGACCAGAGAGGACATTAGGAAGATTGTTGGAATTCAATTTAAAATAATTCAGAAGCGATTAGAAGAAAGTGGCATAAAAATTGAATCAAGTAATGAAGTGTTGGATTATATAGGAGAGCAAGGTTATGATCCGCAATTTGGAGCACGGCCTTTGAAGAGAGTAATGCAGCGATTGATCCTAAATGAATTGTCGAAAGAGATTCTGGCAGGAAAGATCAGTAAAGATGCCGTAGTAGGTATCACATTAAATGACAATAACACAATTGAGTTTATGAACCTCAATGACGTGAAGATAATAGGTTAGTTGGTTATGTTTTGAGTTGTCCCTCAGGGTGGTTCCTGAGGGACTTTTTTATTCTCGTATTTCCTGAAAGTATATTATCAAAATTGATAATAAAATTACAGCCATTACTCTTGTGCTGCCTTATAAATTGCGTCAAGCAAACTTCCTTCCTCCTTGGTGTCATTGCCTAATTCCCAGAACATAATGCCGCCCAGCCCTTTTGCCATGGTATATTTGGTTTTGAGTGCTACTGAAACCGTATCATCATAGGAGACCATTAAACTGTCTGCGGAGTTGTAAATAAAAGGTGCTTTGGCATTATCATCCCAATAGCGCTGAAAGTTACTGTCGGGTTCATACAATTTTCGGATTTGATGATAGGCCATCCATCCAATATGAAGACCACCACTTAGCTGGTACAATCCGTTGTTTTCCGGCGGCACGCCTTTCCAGACCCTACCGTAAAAGGCACCTCCGATCACTATCTGTTTAGGGTCAACACCTTCCTTGATCAGGAAGTCCACAATTTTCTGTGCAGAACGCGGATCGGGATCAAGATTTTTACCGCTTTGATACAAGTTATCTAAGTGATCATGAAACGGTGTGCCTGAGATATCTTCACTACGTACGTTACCCAAAGGCGTATGATGTCCTGTATAAATGGATACTCCAGATACCTGGTCATAGGTCATTACATTGGTGTAATCAGCATATTTCATCACCTCATTCATTTCGATGTAGTCATAGTAGCGCTTCCAGCCGGCCGACGCAAAAGTCAGGACTTTGGGTGCGTCAAACATGTCCAGCATTTCACGCAAGCCTTTCATCAGGGCGGTGAAATTTTTAGTGTCTACTTCACGTGCCATCGTGCCAGCACCTGAAATTCCCGGATACTCCCAGTCCATATCCATTCCGTCAAGCTGATACCTTTTTATAAATTCTAAGGCGCTGTTGACAAATTTTGCACGGCTTTCTTCCG
>Ga0075118_10003033_pt1 | contig 10037 bp, 10 predicted proteins | sample AntAceMetag02UKE_FD_69794 | JGI IMG/M metagenome (GOLD analysis project Ga0075118, IMG submission 69794) | Saline lake microbial communities from Ace Lake, Antarctica - Antarctic Ace Lake Metagenome 02UKE | ecosystem: Environmental > Aquatic > Non-marine Saline and Alkaline > Saline | place... | reverse complement strand
CAAGCTTATCTTGATGAGTTTTGCTACAAGCTCAACAGAAGGTATTTCGGCGATAAGCTATTTGATAGACTTACTTTAGCTGTTGCTAAACAATACTGGTAATCTCTGGGGGAATCAGATAGAATTTATAATTGATCTGATGGTTGGTTAATAAGTAAGCCTTATCTTTATGTTCAGTGTATTAACAAAATAGATTTGTAGAATTAACGAATCATTATTAGTTTTGGTGAAAATCACTATAAGCATATGAAAAGCGTAAACCAATATTTTATTTTAGGAGCTATACTGTTCAGTATATCCTTCGCTGAGGCACAGGTAATTAATGATGATTTTGAAGGAAATGGAACAATTTCAAATTGGATTGGTGATGATTGCAATTTAACTCAACCTTCTGTAAATCCTTTTAAGCAAGGAACTAATCAGTCATCGAATGTTTTGAAATATGAGGACACCGGTGGAGATTATGCCAATATTCGATTTGAGACATTACAAAATATTAGTTTTTCTTCCAAAACAGCTTTTACGCTTCAGGTTTATGTGCCTTCAAACTCAATAGGAGGAAATCAACCCAATCAAATTTCATTAAAATTACAAGATGGGAAAATTGCACAACCTTGGACAACTCAAACCGAGATTATAAAGTCTCTAGTTTTGGATAGATGGCAAACACTAACTTTCGATTTTGCTACAGGTTCATACAAAAACTTAGATCCAACCTCTGCAGAACCAGTTAACCGCACTGACTTTAATAGGGTGGTGATTCAAATTAATGGCGAGAATAATAAAGACACTGTTTCTGCATACATTGATGATTTAGATTTTATAAAATCTACTGGTGGATCTAGCAATACTTCTCCCTACACGAATTTAATTTGGTCCGATGAGTTTAATAATAATGGAGCTATCGATAATGAGAAGTGGCATCATCAGACTAAATTACCTGATGGGAGGGGCTGGTATAATGGAGAAGTTCAACATTACACAGATAAACAGGCGAACTCATTTGAGTTGTCAGGTAATTTGAACATAGTTGCTCAAAAAGAGAACTTCTTAGACCAAGGCGTTGCTAAGAACTATACATCGGCGAGATTAAATTCGAAGTTTGCATTTACTTACGGTAGGGTTGAGGTCAGAGCTCAACTTCCAAGAGGAGTTGGAACTTGGCCGGCAATATGGATGCTGGGAAAAAATATTAACGAACTAGGAGGATACTGGCAACCAACTTTTGGAACGACAAGCTGGCCAGCATGCGGAGAAATTGATATTATGGAACATTGGGGATCTAATCAAAATTTTGTACAAAGCGCAATGCACACTCCTTCATCAAATGGGGCAACAATAAATAAAGGAGGAAAAACAGTGCCTAGCGCTAGTGATATGTTCCACATTTACTCTGTAGATTGGTTTGAGGATCGAATGGTTTTTAGTATAGATAATAATGAATTGTATGTTTATAAGCCCCAACAGTTAAATGCTAGCACTTGGCCATTTACCGAAGATCAATACATTTTATTAAATATTGCGATTGAACCTGGCGTCTCCTCATCATTTACAAAAAGTGCAATGCTAATCGATTATGTTAGAGTATATGATAACGATACTTCAACTGTCTCGATTAATAAAATGGATCAAAAGGATGGCGGATTCAAAGTATTCCCAAATCCAGTTTCTGATAGATTGCAAGTTTTTTCGGAAGAAGGTTCAAAAGAATTTTTATGGAAGATTATCGATCTTTCCTTGGGCAAAGAAGTGCTATCTGGTGAAATGAATTCAAATCAAAATTTAATTGATGTAGAAGCACTAGATTCAGGTATTTATGCTATCTCAATATGGGATGAGCAATCGAACTTTACGAAGCGATTTATTAAACAATAAACTGCTAGGTGATCAAAAGTAAGTTTTGAAAATGGGGCTTTTTTGCTTCTAGTTATTGCTATCCGTTTATTAAAATTAATAAGGTAAGTCAGTTTGAATTCCTTGGGATAACTTAGAAATAGGATCAGCTCCCAATCCTTAAAATAGATCAGTCGACTGTTTATTTAGTTGGTTTTTAAGGATCCTTTTTCAAATTTTTTTCATCTAAAGAAGCATAATTTTCAATAATCGAAAATCCTGTGCCCTTATTTCTATTTCCATAATTTCAGGCAATAGAATCTAAGTTCATGCGATCTAGCTTAAAACTTAAAATCCGTTTTTCGTCCATTTGTTCCTAGGAATTTATAGACAATTTTATGTACTGTTGTTTGTAAATTAAAAGTAAAAAGAAACGTTGGACATGAAAAAAGTATTGGTAACAGGAGTTTCAGGATATGTGGGACAGCATTGTGCAGCTGAATTATTAAAGAGCGGTTACGCTGTTAGGGGTTCCGTAAGAAGCTTGAAGCGATCTGATGAAGTGACCCATGGAATTAAGAAAGTTGTTGATCCAAAAGGAAATCTCGAGTATATAGAACTAAATCTTTTGAATGACGAAGGTTGGGAAGAGGCTATGCGAGGTTGTGATTTTGTTTTACATGTTGCTTCTCCTTATGTTTCTTCAGAGCCAAAGGATGAAAATGACCTAATAAAGCCTGCCGTAGAAGGAACATTAAGAGCGTTAAAGGCTGCTAAAAAAGTTGGAATCAAACGAATTGTAGTTACATCTTCAATGGTTGCTATGTTGGGCGATGCAAATGGATCCATCAATATCAATCAAAACAGTTGGACCAATGTGAATGCAAGACATGCTTCGGCATATCTTAAAAGTAAAACTCTTGCAGAAAAAGCAGCCTGGGATTTTATTAATGCACAAGAAGGAGAAAATAAACTCGAGTTGGTTGTGGTAAATCCAGGGCCTGTTTATGGACCAACGTTGTCGGGAAATCTATCAGGTGAATCCATGACCATGTTCAAGAATATGATAACGGGTAAAATGCCTATGCTACCCAAGGCGGCAATAAATATGTCAGACGTTAGAGACATTGCGACCATTCATGTTGCTGCTTTAGAAAACGATAATGCAAGTGGCAAACGATTTATAGTAACTACAGAAAAAGCACACGGTTTTATTGAATTAGCGCAGATATTAAAATCGAATGGTTACGATAAGGTGAGCACAAGCTTGGCTCCAAATTTCCTTTTGAAACTCATGGCTAATTTTAGTGCTGATTTAAAAGGAATGCGTCCGTTCATTGGTAACACGTTCAATGGTGATGTTAGTGAAACAATGAAGACCTTCAAATGGAAGCCTATTCCGCTTGAAAAAACCGTTTTGGATACTGCTGAATCTATTACTCAAGCCATGAAGTCATAGTTTGATTATTTCATAAATTTCGGGGCCAGGTTATTCTGGCTCCAGATATATTCGAGCGGCATAAGTAATCTCTAGTAAGCAATTGTACAAATCAGAAAGAGTAAAACAATCGCTGTTAGTACCAATTTCTTTTTCATTACTCTACTCTTTTTTTAATACTTAATTCCTATCAATTCCTCAGACAAAATCCAAGGTGTTTTTGTAGGGTATTGATTTTTTACCATTTTATTATAAGGCACTAATATTGGACATTTACACATTTCCAGTATTCCCTTATGACCATAATAATCAACAGAATTGGCTTTTTCATCTGTCGCTGCTATTCATGATACTAAGTTGCCCATATTTACTTTTTGTCTAACTTGATTTTCTGTAAGCTAGCTATTCCCTTGTGTCGGTCTAACTCTGTTTTTATCCACCCTGAATTCGCATATCGATACTCCGCCATTTTTTATTTGACATAGTTTTTGTTTTAATTGAGTAAAAGAGAATCCTCACAAAGCTTTTTAAAATCTAAATTCATTTTGTTGTAAAGCATAGTAACATTTACTTTTTTAGTAAGGAAAAAAGGGGCCATTCCTGCTTTCATTTTTTCATATTGAACTAAGCGCATATCCTTTCTATTTTTAATGGACTCAAAAACAAAAACGTCTTCTGCGTTAATGACTATTCCAATGTAAATCCCCCAAACAAGAGCTCCTTTATTATTACCCGTAACTTCTGGATGAATCGTAACTTTTTTCGGATCACTTTTTCGACTAAAATTCAATATTAATCAAGAGCAGGTTCATTCTCCAAGTTACATATATCAACTATTTTAATAGCTAGATAAGGGATTACAGCGTTCCATTCTGCCCATTTTTCGAATTCAATAAATTTTATATGTACAACTTCTGGAGATGCTTCGATTTCTATTTCAGTAAAAACAGTTCTTTTATGCGTTACTTCTTCGGTGTTTTTAATGTATTTGAGTTCTTCTGTTGCTTTCTCAGCTTTTTAAGAGATAGAAATTATACTCAAAGCTAAGATGAATACGATATTTTTCATGGCTACTATTATTTTGTTTTTTGATAGTGCAAAGTTTAGGTCCTTGTATTAGAAGCGCATACTTATATCACAGAAGGTTGAATACATTTCGCCGAACAAATGATCTTGTTGTTTTGCTAGAGCATTAGGAATCTAAATGGATAATATCGAAAGTTATTTTTTTTTTATCAAATTAATTTCCAATTCTTCGAACTCATTGCATAAACCCAACAAGTCAGTTTCAATACCCATTAGATGTTTATCAAAAAATCTCAGAATAAATTTGGAAGATAAGGCGTATCCTTTGCTTGGGTCTATGCTTCCAGCTTCATTGATAATTGGAATTCTGACCATTAATGGGATGTCCATAAAATTGGAGTGTCCGGAATTTAAAATTTTAGCGTTGTAAAAATCTGTAGTGCTACCTTTTTGATAAATTATTTCATTGAAATTTGGATGACTTTCTTCCCAATCTGAAGAAAGTAACGCAAATGGTTTTGTCATAAAGGTATCAATCATATTCCCCCAATGGACACCATCTATGTTTATGGCTGCCAGCACTCTTTCATCAGCAAGTAATGCTTGACCAGCAGCCGATCCGCCTTGAGAATGTCCAAAGGCACCTAGTCTGGAAATGTCAATATGATTTGCTAAAAAGGATGAATTGTTCCCTGTTTCTAATTCGTCTATAACCAATGAAATGTCGTTGCTCCAGCGAATGGTCGTTTCCGCTGCAATATAGTTGCGGACAGCATACTCTATGGCTAAAAACCGCCCATTAAAAGTTGATGCTTTGAGATAAGCTTGACTGGCGAACCAAGCCATTTCTCCCATTTTTTGATTGTTGTGTTTTTTGTCAAATTCTGCATTGAATAGCTTGATGTTACCATTAGAGAATAATGAACCTGTGCTTTCATAGGTTGGGTTGATATTAAGTACTATATACCCGTGGCTTACAATCTCTTCTATCAAGGCATAATAACCCGTTGCACTGGAATAAAATCCAGGAGAAAATATTAAAACAGGAAACTTTCCATCTTCGATTTCTGTAAGCATGTACGTATTCGTTTTTACTAAATCCAAATAATTAAGTAGAGCCTCTGGGAGTCCGTATTTTAGGGCAAAACCAATTCTATCTCCATTATTGAGATAAGCTTCTGTTGCTGCGTCTTTGATAATCGCAGGATACCAAACTTTAACCATAAGCTCTCTCTTATCGCCTTCTTGGTTTGTGATTATTTCATCTTCATTTGTTTTGATATGAATGTATTGGGAGCCTATGGAGTAAGTTCCAGTTGGCGTAGGTAAATCAAAGACTGGAATTGCATATGGCGCTGCCCAGCCTATTGCCAGTAGAATTACGTAAAATACTCCGCTTGCTATTTTTCTAAATCTGGATCCTTTAAAAAAGTAATAGCTTTTATATAAACACCAGGCTGAAATTAGAACAATAAGGTAGGCTGGAATCAATTGCCAACGACAACCTTCAGCAAGTAAGTGCAAAAGCATTATCCCGCCCACTAAGGGTAGGACTATTATTTTCCTTAGTGAATAGTTTTTTATCGAAATAGATAGTGGCAGGATGGTACAGATAAGTAGTAGAAGGATTTCGAAAATTCTCATAGCTTTTATTTTTGAAACAAAAGAATCCTTTTGAAACTCTAAAGCTGTAAAAAGTGAATGGACAAATAATGGACACGTTTATAAGTGTCAGTTTTCTAGGTGTTTGAAAGTGAAATAAACAAATCTTCGTTAGCTCCCAATCCCATTTTTTTTCTCAGTCGATATCGAGCTTTATTTACACTTTCTGCAGTGATATTCAAGAGTTGACTTATGTCTTTTGAACTTAGGTTAAGTCTAATGAAGGCACATAATTTTAATTCATTTGCCGTAATATCTGGGATGGTTTTTTGGAGCGATTGACTAAAGTTCGGATATATTTTCTCAAAGTTTGAAAAGAATTGAAGCAGGTCAGGTTTTGCAATATTAGATTTCAAAATATGCTGCAATTCGTTTTTTAAATCGATTTGTAATTTTTGATTGCTCTTTTGCAAATGGCTGATTTTATGTTCCAACAGCTTATGTTCTAAGGATTCGACGTGATCAGTTTTTTTCTTTAGTTTAAAAGCTTTTCTGTTGAGTTGGCTTCTCCTTATAGAATAAGGAAGAGAAACATATAGGAGAACGAATAAGCCTAAAGCCCCTATAAATAGCATACAAAAAATAAACCAAGTATCAGTATTTATTTCGAATTCCATTGAGCTAACGTTGCTTTTCGTATTGGTTATTTCCTTTGGTTAAATAATTCTGTATCGTCCAGCATGTATTCTAAAATTGGACGGCATTTGTTTTTGCATGCGGGGTAAAAATTTTCATGTTCTCGTTCTTTGCTCTTTGGCGGAATTCCCCACCAAAATTCAGCGATTGCTATAGGTCTTAATTTATGCTCAATAGCATATTGCAGCAACTTAGGAGCAGCACATTCACCGGCTCCTGCAGGAGGAGTGTTGTGAGTAGAATTCTCAAATATTTGCAGTACGTTTTTGGTCGTTCCTAAGACATTTACAAATTGATAATTCTCGAAAAGCTGCTGTTGCAAGGCAAGTGATTTCTGTTTTCTTTTTTCTTTCAGAGTCCTTATTTTGGATGGATCACTGCTTTTTTTAATTTCATTACCTATTTCAGTCAATTGTGTCATTCCTTTATAGATGAAAAAATCATCGATAGAATCATCAAAGATGGAAGGGACGAATTGTTCGCAGGTTTCATTTAGTGAAAGTTTGCCAGAAATCGTTCCTAAATAGCCGTAAGAATTATCCTGTTTTTGAATTACCAAAACTCCGAACATTTTTCCTTTTTGAATATCGAAATCATACTTCCACCCGAGAGATTCAGCACTAATGAATTCTTGAAATTCTTTTGCAGCTATGTTAGCTATTTCAGGAATAAACGAACCAAACGGATTGTTGAAGGTTGACGAGATAGCGGCCTTAGAGATATCCGTTTTGAAATCGAAAATGAGTTGGGCATTCATTTGACAAAAATGAAATAAAATCAGGGTAAAGTGTCAATTGGCTTTTAGATAATTGATTGTTGTAGGATGCTTATCGCAATTAACGCATTAAGGCTCAGTAAAGGTATTAAACCGGCTCTAATCTCAGATAAGGTTTTGAAGGTAATTCAACAATAATTTTATTTCCAATTGATATTTCTCCGCCTTCTAGGACAATCCCCATTACTCCAGACTTTCTAACGGTGTTTCCTTTTTTATCTTTATCCAAAACGGCTTTCAATAATCCCTTTTGTATCGCATTAAGCTGACTACAAGGGTTTCTTAAACCTGTGATTTTTATTTTGACGTTAGTACCTATGGTAAGTATAGAATTTCTAGGTAGAGCCAAGAGTTCCACCCCTTTTGTCGTTATATTCTCTCCGATTTCTCCAGCTTGTAAATTAAATCCTTTGGTTTTTAGTTCATCAAAAAGTTCGGAGTGCACTAGATGTACTTGTCGTAAATTAGGTTGGTTTGGATCTTTATTTACGAGATAACGGTGTTTTACTTTTTTACCCAAATGGGCATCACCTTCAACACCTAAACCTTTTATTAATACAATATTATCGTATTTGTATTTGCTGAAACTATGAGTTTCGCTTTTACTTACCGATTGTACGATTCCAAAATTCATTGTTCAGTATTGCGTTCGTTTTTTAGTAATTCTAAACAGTCAATTTATACGCTTGTTTAACCATAGCTTTTACAATAATATGATGAAAGGGTTTTATAATTGTCATGTATATTTTGCCAAAACGATTGTTATATTCAACCAAAGTAGTGACTTTAATATTGAATAGGGTTTCGTTTGAATTATAAACACTTACTCTAAAGTTCAGGTGCTTATCATTAGCGCCCAGCATTATTTCATTGGATTGGATACGGAAGATTTTAAAAAATCCAATGTAACCACCAACCTTAAAATCTGTATTGAAATCTTCTGGTTTGTTAGTTTTTAGGCCAAAAACTTTGACAACCCTATTTCGTAGTTTCATTAGAAACTCAACCCATTTTGGCGTTGTTCCAAAAATTAAATTTGTTATGATATTCAAATCATCAAGTTGATTTGTAGTTGAAAAAGTATCTGTAAAGTCTACCTGGTGAATAGCAGACTTGATCCCCTCAGTTTTTGGAGCTGACTCCGCCTTAACTTTCATTATTTTTCCGATTTAATGCCAAAATAGCTCCATTCTTGTTCGGTCTATATATCCGTTGAATTGAAATAGTCTTTGACTTGGACAATGTGTTTTTCTTTCACTTCGTGACTCAACCAGCTTGCTTTAAAAGCATTGGTGGCTAACTGCATCAAATGACTTTTATCTAAGTTTAGCGCTAGAGCTGTTTCGTAATAGTTCTCATTCATGTAGCCTCCAAAATAAGCTGGATCATCGGAGTGAATAGTTGCTAGTATTCCTTTATCGAGCATTTTTAAAACGGGGTGGTCTTCCATTTTTCGGATAACCTTGAGAGCTGTATTACTCATAGGACATAAGGTTAGGGGTATCTGCTGTTCAACTAACCGTTGAACCAAAGCTTCGTCATCTAAACATCGATTTCCGTGATCTATTCTTACGACTTTCAAAAGATCTAGAGCTTCCCAGAGATATTCTACCGGTCCTTCTTCACCAGCATGAGCTACTAATTTGTAACCTTGGTTCGCAGATGCTTTAAACACGTTGACGAACTTGCTAGGAGGGTTGCCCATTTCAGATGAGTCTAATCCTACTCCATCAATCCAATGCTTGAAAGGGATAGACGATTCAAGTGTTTTGAATGCTTCTTCTTCGCTTAAATGCCTTAAGTAAGACATGATTAGTTTATAAGAAATATTTAGTTCCTGTTTGGCCTTTTCAAGCGCATTATAAATGCCTTTGATTACAACATTAAACTCAATCCCCCTATCAGTATGAGTTTGTGGATCGAAAAACACCTCAACATGGACCACGTTTTGGCTGTGTACCTTGGTTAGATAAGCCCACGTTAAGTCGAAAAAATCTTGTTCATGAAGCAGTACTTGAGCGCCAGCATAGTAAATGTCTAAAAACTCTTGAAGGTTATTAAACTGGTAGGCATTTTTCAGTGATTCGATAGAATCGTAGCTTAAAACAATATTATTTCTCTTGGCTATATCAAACAGCAATTCTGGTTCAAAACTTCCTTCAATGTGTAAATGAAGTTCTGCTTTGGGAATGCCTTGAATAATTTTTTTAAGCTCAGATGATTCCATATTATGTAAGGTATTTAAAATATTATCTGCTCCAAATTTAGAACAAAGGACCTATTTGTTATGTGGTTTTAGTTAATGTATGTTTTTAGTTCTTCCAGCATATTATCGCAGTTTTTGCTGACGTAAGCTGACAATTCATCTATAGCTTTCCAGGTACCAAAACCTACTCTGTTATCGTTTTTGAGATTTTTTTTCCAATAAAGCACCCACGTGTCAAAAGTTCTTGTTGATTCTCTAACAAGAGCAGTAGTCAAAATGTATTTATACGATTTTGCATATTTTGAAATACTGCAACCGAGATAATCCGAATATGATTCGAAATTATGCTAATCCGCTTCTATGCACACCGTAAATAGATTACGTTTTCAAGTTGTTGTTTTACAGCAAAATAACAAACATGAAAATAACAGAATTCAAAGATCGTTTTCCAGATGAACACA
>Ga0075118_10003032_pt1 | contig 10038 bp, 8 predicted proteins | sample AntAceMetag02UKE_FD_69794 | JGI IMG/M metagenome (GOLD analysis project Ga0075118, IMG submission 69794) | Saline lake microbial communities from Ace Lake, Antarctica - Antarctic Ace Lake Metagenome 02UKE | ecosystem: Environmental > Aquatic > Non-marine Saline and Alkaline > Saline | place... | reverse complement strand
GCAACAAGGCGAAGGAAAGGGTAATTCGTGACATCTCCAGAGGGAACCTTGACGAAATCTGAGCCAAGTCCCATCACGAACGCAGCGCTACCCAAATCATGGGCCGTCGTCAAGAATCCGATTCCTTCGGTCGCGCAGTAGGCGGCAAGTTCCTCGAAGTCAGCTTCGGAAAGCTCCAGCGATGACAACAAGTCCACTTGGCGCTCGCCCGCAAAAGAAATCTTTTGGTAGTTGGCGACCGGGGCGCTCTCGGAGGCAAGATTCTTCGCGATGAACGTCTGAAACTTTGCGTAGTCAGCCCCCGCCTCAACACACCGTGTGACAAGCTCTTTTGCTAACTCGAGGGAGCCATTGTGATTGACACCAATTTCTGCAATCACAACCACACTGTCTCTTTGCCCGTTCGCAGCCATCAAAGCCTCCTAGACCAAGCCTAATGAAATCGGTTACGACACGATGGAAGCGGACGACGGCAAGCAAATTACCCTGCAGTAAAGGTCGTCCACAACCGGGGTTTGTGCGCTCGGCGACTGGCTATAAGGGGTCAGGGTGTTCAGGGGTTTCCATAGCGGTCGAACCGGGATGCCAGCGTCAAGGCAGGCATTCAAGATGGCATCTCGCTGGGGCGCGAGTTCACTCCTAAGAAGATAAGCCTGAAGCCAGTAGTTGCTTGTTGTGCCTGGACTTTCTGACCGAACGCGCCCAAGGTTGAGATGCCCCAAAGCCTTCTCGTACTTCCTATGTAGCAACCTCTGGCGTTCCACCAAATTGGGTAACTGTTCGAGTTGGGCCACTCCAAGGGCTGCGTTGATATTTGGCATTCGATAGTTATAGCCAACCGCGTCATGATCAAACTCAAAACGGTGGGGAATTTTTGCTGTTGTCGACAAGTGCCTAATTCGAGCAGCGAGTTCTGCGTCGTTCGTCACGATGGCGCCGCCCCCTCCCGTTGTAATGGTTTTATTCCCATTGAAGCTAAAGACCCCAGCGTTCCCAGCCAGCCCGGTGTGCCTCCCCCCGGCAAAACTGCCCAGGGATTCAGCGGCGTCTTCCACAAAAGCAAGGCCAAATTCTTCCGCAACTGCTTTGATTCCGGGTCCGTCACAGGGGTGCCCAAGAGTATGCATCGGAACAATGGCGGTCACTGGTCTACCGGTTTCCTTGTTGATGGACCGCTCACCCTCACGGCGTAGCGACACTCTCAAATACGCCCTTAACTCTGTTGGCTCAATTCCCCAGGTTTCGCTAGACACATCAACAAAGTGAGGGTCGGCGCCGGCAAGCGCTACAGAACTCGCGGTGGCGACAAAACTGAGCGCAGGGACAATGACTTCATCGCCAGGTTTGACCCCCACTGCGACAAGAGCCAAGTGGAGGGCAGACGTCCCGTTAACAATCGCTATCGCATGCAAAGCTCCCACGTAGTGGGCTAGCTCTTTTTCGAAGCGGGTAACAAAGGAGCCAACCGATGAGACATAACCAGTGTCTATGCACTCAGTGAGGTATTGTTTCTCATTCCCAGCAAAGACTGGTTCGTGAATGCCAGAGATTTTCCGATTCGTCACCTGTTGAATCGCACGAGTCATTTCGTCAGCGACCGACCAGACGCCTGGTTGCCTAGGGGCCATGGTCACCGCACATACCCATGCCCGTCGTAACCTTCACGAGAGTAGTTCTCCGAAAACCATTCAAACGTTTCCTGCAACCCAGCTCGTAAACCCTGTACGCCTCGCAACGCTGGCGCCCAGCCCATCTTGTCGAAAATCTTGCTGCTATCAGACCAGAGTCGTTCCACTTCAGAGTTCGCTGGCCGAATTCTTGCCTGGTCGACGGAAACGTTCATCTCTATTCCAGTGATACTCGAAATCTCTTGAACAAGATCTTTCATCGATATCTCGAAACCACTCCCCAGGTTAAACGTCTCGCCATCCCCCACATCAGACTCGACTGCAGCAACGAATCCGCGCGCCGTGTCGTGTACATAAGTCAAGTCTCGCGTGGGCCTAAGAGACCCGAGACTTAGTGAGTTCTCTCGAGCCAAGAGTTGAACCATCACCGAAGGGATGAACGCGCGCTGGGATTGACGGGGTCCGTAAGTATTAAAAGGTCGCAAAGTAACTACAGGTGTGCCAAATGAAGACCAATAACTATGGGCGAGCTGGTCGGCACCAATTTTCGAGGCGGAATAAGGAGATTGCCCGACGACCGGGTGTTTTTCATCTATCGGCACATACTGAGCGGTGCCATAAACCTCAGACGTAGAGGTATGGACCACTCTGTGAATGCCATTTCGCTTACAACTTTCCATGACATTTGCCGTGCCGATTACATTTGTCTCAATGTAGGACATCGGTGCGGCATATGAGTAGGGAATTGCGATAAGGGCAGCAAGGTGTACCACTCGCTCTTGGCCCTTCAGCGCATCCAGCATGAATCCAGGGTCTCTAACATCCCCCATCACAACTCGAACCCCCGCCTTAATCTCAGGCCCCAGGTCCGCCAGCCATCCCGCAGAATTGAAGGAGTTGTACTGCACCATTGCCGCCACCTCATGACCGGCATGAACAAGGGCTTCAACTACGTGGGAGCCAATGAAACCCTCAGCCCCCGTAACAAATACTCTCATCAATTTCTCCGCAATTTCATATCGGGGGACCTTAGTATCAACCAGATCACCGTGAACCCAAGACTAGCGACCTCAAGAGAAAGATCCAGTATCTCGTAATGGAATCCTAGGCTTTAGGACCGGAATAGCGCATCCCGTTAGCTGGTACTTGGCCTAAAGCGCCGAGCCAAATTCAAGGCCGCCGGCTAGTTAGTGAGCGGCACTGTTCATGGAGCAAATTGCGCTTGCCCTCGCGCCCCACATCGCAACTGGTTGTAGGTTAAGTATCCGCAATGTATAAGGAACGCTTTGATTAGATCCGCGCTTAGGCGAACGTATGAGCTAGACATCGCTTCCGTCTTTCGAGGTCTGCACCTTCGTCAGCTTAAAAACTTAGAGACAAGGAAGACCCTTGCAATCGCTAAGGAAAATGGTTTCGCCACGCTTACTTTGGCCTCCCTCCAATCGTTGGCAGAAAAAAAATCATCCACTTGTTTCATTCTTGGGAGCGGGTCATCAATCAATGACCTGACTGAGGAAAACCTAGAAACCATTAAGCGCGGATTCTCTATTGGAATCAACGCCTGGGTTTCTCACGGCTTCACTCCTGATGCCTACTCCTTTGAAGCCGATGGGCTCGACGAGGACCCCTCCCAGGAAATTCAAACTATGACGAAGGCGCTAGCAGAAAAAGCACGAGAAAAACCGGATCTTGCATTGCTCCTGCTTCGCCCGAAGCGGGCAGACCTGCAAAAAAGAATGGTCGAAATTCCTCCTAGCCTGCGCCAATCGTCTTTTATGTGCGGCAGGTACAACTTGACGACGAGAAGACATCAAAATTTGGAAAAAGACCTCGACAAGATTCTTTCCAGGGAAAAAAAGAGGCCACTACGCGTTCCAGTTGTTGTGGAAAACGGCGCAACAGTGGCCCGCCTCTTGACTTTGAGCGCACTGGCTGGTTTCACGAAAGTTGTGTTGGTGGGGGTCGACCTCAACTCGAGTGGTTATTTTTGGCAGGAGACGAACGCTACGCCACTTAGTGCGCAATGGATAGAGAATTACCCACGCAAAAACCTAGATCGCCATGACACTCTGGAGACTGACAAAAGGCCATTCTCAAACCTTGATTTCCTAACCACTTTGGCACCTCTGCTTCAAAAACACTTCGAGGTGGAAACTTTTATTGGTTCTCACAAGTCTTCATTGGCGTCTCGGCTGCCCGTCTACGATTGGGAAGGATAGATTATGAAAAACCAGAAAAATCCAACCGACTGGTTGCAAACAGACCTAGCGCCTTCCGCGCAAGGGATTTCCATTTTGAATTTCAGTGCGGACACGCGTCACGCACTGGTGACCACAGCCATAGGCGGCACCTATTTTGAAGATTTTTGCTCTTTTTCACTCCCCTACTGGAAGCTCTACGCCGAAAAGCACGGCCTGGCAATTGTGGTTATTCACGATTTAGTTGCTTTCGAAAATAGGGACTCAGGATTGAACGGGGCCTGGCTAAAGCTCCTTGCCCCTGCGGTTGTTGCTAAAGCTTTCCCTCTAATCCAGCGAATTGCAATCGTCGACACCGATGTCATTATTAATCCCGGCGCTCCCGATATTTTTGCTGACTCCCCGTCTGGTGAGTTCGGAGTTGTTTCTCTCGTGAAAAATCTGCCCTTCGACCTTTTAGTCGCCAAAAAACGGCTAGCTTTTTTGCGAAGAAGCTTTTATTCAGACGAATACCCCTTAGACTCCAGTCTTTTTGCCACGCCCCAACAGGAATACGAGATGGAGGGATTGCCGGTTCATGACAACCTTTTTTGCTCTGGGCTTATCGTGTTGCCCCAAACCAAAGCCCCTTTTTTCTCAAGTTGGTTCGAGGAAGCAAGCCAACGCGATGCTCGTACCGCTGTTGCCTGGGAGCAGAATTTTCTGAATCACAAGGTAATCAGTCATGGGTGCCACTGGCTCCCGTACCAGTATCAAGCGATATGGAACCTGGAGATGGCCAATTACCATCCATCCGCTTACCTGACTAATGATCTGTCGAGAGACGCAGCGGCTCAAGGCTCAGTTGCGGATTCTCTCAACAACAACTTCTTCCTTCACTTCGCCGGCTCATGGCACGAATCGCGAGCTTGGATGAACCCACCCGAGGACATCCTTCGAAGGTTGGTCAATCTAGAAGGGGTTGAATTCAGTGAGTATCTGCGCACAACACCGACCGGCCACCATGTGGGAAAGCTTTTGCCTGGGGCATCCGAATCGTGAGTGATCACAGGATGCCGGCGGGACTCGTTCGATTTGTTCTGCTCCTTCGTCTTTTTGGTTTGAGTGAAATCGATACGCTTCGGTTACTCCCTTGGCTTTTCGCCAAATTCCCCTTCCTTTCAAGGCCTGGAAGCGACGATACGGATCGATTCTTTCTCACAAACCGCGTTCGTTCTGATGGCGGCGGGTCGCAAGTGTTGTATGCATTTTTTACACTTGCGATTGCGGATTGGCTCAAAATGCCTTATCGACATCGTCCGTTCCAACGAATAGAACACCACACCGGGGAGGAGGATGAATTTCTCCACAAATGGAACAGAGTTTTTGACTTCTCGAAACGGTTCGGCACTCCAGGCGATTTTCCTGTGTTTTCCCTCGGCTCCCGGTTCCAGGTCTTGCGGGCACTAACGAGTAGGTCGTGCGGGGTGGGAATCACTAGCCACAGATTCAGGGGTATTTCGGACCAACACCCAAAAATCCTTGAGCGGGCGCGAGCGGTCTTGCGGGAAATTTACTTTCCTTACGAGGAAACAATTCCGTTCTCCAGTGATTCACAGGGCATTTGGTTCCATCTTCGACGGGGGGACGTCACGCCACAGTCACACCCTGGTCGGTTTACAACAATTGATTCCTTGGTTGAAGATGCCGATGTCGTATCAGCCGCTTTGGGCCTTGAGCACGCGCCAAGAATTGTTGTTGGCAAGCTTGAATCGCGGGAATCTGACTCGCTTGCAAAGAAGGGATTCTCAACGGTTTTAGATGGAGATGCGTTCAGAGATCTGCATCATCTTGCACAGGCACCTGTACTCGTCACTGGGGTCTCCTCCTTTAGCTATCTCGCTGGTCTGCTAAACCAATCAACTGTTGTGTTCAGGGATTTCTGGCACCCAGCGATGCGCGACTGGATTTCACTCTCTGCTGTTTATGACACACACGAGTTTGAGGAGAAACCCGCGCCGACTGAATGCCGAGAACGCTAACCGAGCAGGTCCAACCGCCGTGAGCTATCCCCTAGGTCGCGCCGATCGCCGTGTGTTACATCGAGGCGCTCCATAAACCTACTGAATGGAGATCCCGCTTCAGGCACTGTGTTCCAGTGATTGTGCCAATGGACGGCCAAGTTTTGGGCTTCTATTTCTTTCACAATCGAGACCGAGCCCTCAGTGTCTTGAAAAAATAGATCGCTGTTCCCTTGGGATAGGGACCCTTCGCTCCAAATGGGGTCGAACAAATCGGTGGGTAAAACCGTAAGCCCATATGACTTGCATCTCTCGTCAGAGAAAAAGTGCCACGGCGAAGCGGGAACCAAAGCATCAAGTGACGCTCTAAACTCCCGGGTCAGCCGCTCACGCTTGGGATGAAAATACAGAACTGAGGGGTTTCCCCACGGCTCATGACCCCAGCGAGAGAGAAAGGAGCTCTCTAGCGGCCAGGATTCAGAATTAGCAACAAAACACACATCTAAGTCCGAACAAATCAAACCTTCGCCAGGATACTCAGCATGTACGACAAGCTTAAATAAGTCATCTCGATAGACCACTCCTCCCCATCGAATCGAGTGGGAAACCATACCGCTGCGTGACCAACCGTAAATCCGGTTGTGGTGCCAATGAGGAAAATAGGTCTTGAGAATCGAGGTGAAATGTGACCGCTTTCGCAACTTACTACTGTGAAAAGCCTGAAATACGGCGTTGGCAAACCTCTCCCGGAAATGCCGTGAAGGATTGTAAAGGGAAAAGCCCTGACGAGAAAGCATTTCTTGAAGCGAGAAATTCAACACCTTAAAACGAGCAAAGGCGTGGACCCAATTCATCTCAGCTGGGAGGCTCGATTCGAACCCTTCATCCTGGTCGAGATACAAATGAACTTCAGCATCTGGAAATTTTTCGAGGGCGGATGCCAGAGCTAATTGACCGATTTGCGGGACACGTCCAGACCAGTAAAAAATGACTTTATCGACCACAACTTCTCCCCTCCTTAACCAAGGCCCGGCCGTCCGACAAATACCCGGTGTCCCCCTCGAAGCCAACCTGACCCCACTGCTCAATCAATCTGCTCCGACCCCAGCCTCCCATAACAAAGCTTTGAGTTCTAAGAACGTCTCAAAATATTCGACGTAACTCTCAGAGGAGTAGGGTTCTGAGGCGAACACCAAAAGCGAAGATTCCCCGTCTAAATACTTTTGCTCCCCCCATACCATTTTCGGAATCAATAGCCCCTGCGTCGGCCTCGACAGGAGGAACCTCTCTTGATTAGCCCCATCGTTAGTCAAAACCAACACCGATCCTGAAAGACAAAAAAGCAACTGTTCGCAGGATTTATGCGCGTGTCTACCGCGGACTTCACCCGCAGGAACACCGTGAACAAAAAAAGAGTGGCGAGGCGCGAAAGGAAGGTGATCAAAGTTGAATGGCAACAAAGCGCCGAGAACACTTTGGTGCTCCTCGAGTTCGAGTATCCGGGGGATGGATTCAGGCATTAGAGACCCCCAGCCCGCTACTAGCAATTTTATGCAGTACGGAACAAACCAGTTCAACCTGCCAGGAGCTGAGACCCGGGTGGCAAGGCACAGAGATAACTCTTTGACTACCTGCCTCAGAATTTTCCAGCGTTTGCGAACTAGCGGGAAAACCCGATTGTGCGCTGTCCAGAATCGGGTAGTGAATTGCCGTCTGAATGCCATGTTGCTCAAAAATATTCATGACCTGGTGTCGTTCCTGAACTCTCAGCACAGCAAGGTGAGCGTTGAAGCTTTTGTGGTTTCGATGGACAAAATCTAAAGCGGGCGAGATCTGAGAATATATCTGGTAAATTTCGGCTCGCCTTGCGTTCATCAGATCGATGTTTCTCAATCGAATTCTGAGCACCGCTGCTTGAACTTCATCCATTCTGCTATTTCTTCCGTACGGCGCTCTTACAATGTATTTTTCTTTCCATCCATACTGGGCCAAGGCACGGACCGACTCGGCGAGCGCGGAGTTGTTAGTCACGACTGAACCCGAGTCACCTATTCCCCCGAGATTTTTGGTTGGATAAAAACTAAAGGTCGCAATGGTCCCAAAATTCCCTGCATGAGTGCGATTCCTCGTGACCCCGATAGCTTGGGCGCAATCTTCGATGAGTGGAATTTCATGTTCTTCGCAAATCGCAACAATTGCCTCGATGTCACCGAGGGCGCCATACAGATGCGTCACAATCACTGCAGCAGGTCTAATCCGGGCGGAACTAATTCCCGCTACGAGGGATTCCGGAAGCATCTGGAGGCTATTGGGCTCTACATCAACGTAAACCGGTTTGGCGCCGACCTGTCTGATAGCAACTGTGCTGTATCCGCCCGCATTTGCAACACAGATAACGAGGTCGTCTGCTCCAACTCCCAGTGCCCGCAGTGCTATCTCAAGGGCATCTGTTCCGTTTCCCACGCTCACAGACGTTTCTGCTCCAAGATACCCTGCAAATTCAGACTCAAAGAGATCAGTCTGTGGCCCAAAAAAATAGACTCCGTCTTCAACGATGGAGCGCACCGCCGAGACCGTTTCCTCAAGTTCCGACTGCGACTGTGGCAAGAGGCTGTTGAAAGGCACCTCCACTTAGGTATTTCCTCCTCAAACCTCCGAGACTCCCTAACTCTACCGGCATCCCAGCCTGGGATTGACCGTGCACCCTACCTAGCAGACGCTGTGTTGGGCGGCCCTGGAAGCAAGATTCTTTCCAGCGCCGTCTCAATCTCCCTGGGGTCACAATAATAGCTCTCTTGTCGCGGGTCCCCTTTCCGCGACACGTCCCTCCGCTCCGCGGTCTGGACAAGTATATGACTCCATCCCACCCCGGCCAGCCCAGCCAAATTCTCGTACCAGTTATCCCCCCTCGTGTCTCTCCATCCCCAAAACACGCACTGAGTTTCTTGTGGCGAGAACAAAAGCCCGGCCCAGCCAGCTCCATGTGGCCCAGCGAGCACCTCTGCTGAAGCGAAAAGTTGGATGCTCTCGGCGTAAGTCAGGTCATCAAGGAACACCAATTTGAAATCGAATTGCTGAAGGACTTTCCAGACTTCTTCCTGATTGTAATTGCGGGCGTCCGATGGTCGCCGCGCGAGAAAGTATCTTTTTCCCCTCACCACTCGGGAGCGGATTCTTAACCTGTTTAATATTTCGCTCCGGTAGGCCCTCATCTCCTCCTGCCTGAGAGACACCCGAGGCGAGACGCTAGTTCCATGAACGCGCGGATGGCACGCCGTCAAACCGTCAAACACCACCAAATCCTCAACCGAGAAAAATTCATCCGGCTCGCACCAAAAAACCTTCCTGTCGTTTCGTACAAGTTCAAGAGCCTCTATCCACGACGACTTTGAAGTCTCTATTTGGGGCAATAAGAGAGGATAATCTGCATAAAGATCGGGAAGTTGCTGCAGGGCCCAAACCGTCGGAATGGTGTCGATTGTCCAATGAAACCAATTATGAGGCGCCATAGCGCCGACGAATATACCTCGCTCGAGATGGGCACGAGGTGCTGGAGCTTTCACCGCAAGTCTTTTACCACGTTGAGCCAAAATTCCACCAACTTCGTTGCCTGGAAAGGAATACTTTGGCACAGCCGAATGAGGGAACAGCGACGGGTGACAGAGCAGGTCACCCTTAACCACGAAACCTCCTCGCCTACTCGCTGACAAGAGCGCATTTCCCATGTGGTGCCATCCGATTTCTGACCGAGATTCAACTTCCCGCGATAATCCTTCACCAGAATCGCGGAGCGCCCACTTTACAAAAGCAGTCGACGATGAGACCCCAGAACCGCTCGAGGCCGCATCACCATACGGGCTTAGATCAAGAAACCGGACGTCGCATAGAAGGCGTGCAAGCCACTCAACCAACTCACCAAAAGGGCCGCCACCGAGATCCAAAGTTCTCGCTGCAACCCAAGCCTGAACCCGTGTCATATCCAAGTTCGTCCACTCCTCACATACGCAATGCCTGGGATCGTTCAATAATTTTCTACGTGTTCCAAGTTTTACTCCAATCGTCACTATGATGTGGCCATGACACGCGTGGCCTCCATCGGAGTAACCGGGTCCAGAGGTGTGATCGGCCGCCAGCTGGTCCAAATCGCTAATTTGCTTCCTGACCTGACAGTCAGCTCTTACGATGGTGATATCAGAGATGCTGAGGAAGTGA
>Ga0075118_10003029_pt1 | contig 10046 bp, 8 predicted proteins | sample AntAceMetag02UKE_FD_69794 | JGI IMG/M metagenome (GOLD analysis project Ga0075118, IMG submission 69794) | Saline lake microbial communities from Ace Lake, Antarctica - Antarctic Ace Lake Metagenome 02UKE | ecosystem: Environmental > Aquatic > Non-marine Saline and Alkaline > Saline | place... | reverse complement strand
CCTCATGTGCCGCTGCGCCCTTCATCACCTTACGCAAATATGGCGCAGCAATTTTTGGGGAATGCGCTGATGAGTTTACGTGCGTATGCAGATAAAAATGGAATTTACGATCAGGAGCAATTGGTGCCCGAAGCTCAGCGCCTGCTCGATAAGGCACAGGTGCGACTACAAAGAGAAATTGGTCGCAATATGTTTTTAGCGAAGGGAGAGGAATCGTGAGCACGCGGACCAATCGCACACGTTGGAACTGGAGCCCACTCTTTTTCGTTGGGCCATTTTTGCTGCTGTTCAGCGTGTTTGTGGTCTGGCCGCTGATCAGTTCTCTGATTCTGGCTTTCCAGCAAACCTATGGTCCGGGGACGACGATCTGGGTGGGGTTTCGTAACTTCTCCTATCTGGTTTCGGATGTGCGTTTTTGGACCGCGGTTTCAAATACGGCGATTTTCACACTTGGATCATTGTTCATCCAGCTACCCGTTTCGCTAGGATTGGCTCTACTGCTCAACCATCCAAAACTGGTGGGTCGTGCGTGGCTACGGTTGATCTTCTTTTCGCCGTCGCTGGTGGGGCTGCCGTTTGTCGCGATTCTGTTTTCCCCGATTTTCGAAAAACGAATCGGTTTGCTGAACGTCGCTTTGCACGCCTTGACAGGAGGCTGGTGGAATCCGGAGTTTGCGTGGTTACAGGAATACGTGATGCCCGCGTTGATTCTGGCTGCGCTATGGATCTACGCGGGTTTCAACATGATCTATTTTTTAGCCGCGCTGCAAAACGTGCCGAAGGAATTGACCGAGGCGGCGGAGATGGACGGTTGCAATGCATGGGGACGTTTCTGGCACGTCACACTGCCGGAGATTCGACCAGTGGCCGGCTTCGTGACTTTGCTGTCGGTGATCGCGAGCTTTCAAATTTTCGAACTCAGCTTGCTGCTGCTGAACAATATCGGCGGCGAATCAGATCGGGGATTAACCATCGTGATGTATCTGTATCAAACAGGTTTCATCACGGGAGATTTAGGCTATGCGAGCGCGGTGGGTTGGGTGCTCGCGATGGTCTTGATGGCCATCACGCTGCTGCATCGCAAAATAACGAAAGCCTTCGATGAGGACTAAACGATGACGGTTAAACGATTATCTTTAGCGGCGGTTTACGTGGTGTTGTTGACCTACGCGGCGATCACCTTGGTGCCCTTTTTGTATATGATTTTGGGCGCGCTGAAGACGAAGGTAGATTTTGGCGAGAGTCTGTTCTTCCCCTCAGGTGAAGGGCTCTTTGGCGTGGCTTGGGATCGGCTTTCCTTAGATAATTTCAAACGGCTCTTTCTCGAGTTCGACATCAGTCGGGCGATGATCAATTCGATCTTCATCGCCTCGGTGCATGCGGTGGGTTCGACGTTACTCAGCGCGATGGCGGGGTTCGGTTTAGCCAAGTTACGGTTTCCGGGACGAAGTCTGGTGCTGGGCTTGGTGTTGGCTTCGTTGATTATTCCTGGACCGCTGTTGTTGGCCCCGGGATTCAAACTGCTTTATCAGATGGGGCTGCTCGATACTTACGCCGGATTGCTGATTCCGGGACTCGTGCCCGCGTTTGGCATCTTTCTATTTCGGCAAGCCATCCTACGCGGCGTGCCCACGGAGATGGTCGAAGCAGCGAGGTTGGATGGGGCTGGTGATATCCGCATCTTCTTCGAGATCGCGTTGCCGTTGGTGCGACCGATGGTCGGCGCGTTTCTGCTAATCAGCTTTTTGGGAGGATGGAATAATTTCGTGGGACCGCAGATCATTCTGCAATCACCCGAGCTGCATCCACTGTCGGTGGCATTGAATAACCTACGCGGCACTTATGGCGTCGATTACACTTTGGTGCTCTCGGGCACGGTGATCTCAATCGCACCGGTAATGGCGCTGTTCCTTTTACTGCAGAAAGAATTTATATCCGGTCTTACGAGTGGAGCAGTGAAGGGCTGAAAATTCGGTGCACTGCTTTACGTGCCACCAACCTGTGCTAGGGTGCTCGCATGTCTACGACCCGTCCTGTCTTTTACACGAAAACCGGTTGCCCTTGGTGCTCTGAAGCACGCGAGGTGCTTGATCGCGATGGCATCGCTTACGAAGAGAAGGTCGTTACGGGGAACGCCGAAGCTTATACCGAAATGGAAAAGCTCTCCGGCCAAACAAAGGCCCCGGTGCTAGATTGGTCGGGCGATATCCTCGCCGATTTCGGCGCCGCGGAACTCGTGCCTTTTCTGGCGCGAGTGAATGCGAAGTAAGGATTTGCGGCGCTGTTTTACAGGAGGTCGCAGAGAACGCAGAGAGTTAGGTAGGGTCGGTTATCCTTATCCGGCCTGTTTGGTTCTCGAAGGCGGTTAGGGGATAACCGCCTCTACCTTAGGGCCGCTCGGAGATCGGCCCCTACCGAGGTGTTAGCTTTTGATCGTAGATTGTAGGGCGGGATCGCTGATCCCGCCTTCGAATGACCAAAGACTTAACGGCGGGATCAGCGATCTCGCCCTACATTTTAGCCTTTGATCGATTCGGCAGCGGCGTCGGCGCAGCGGAGACCGTCGAGGGCGGCGCTGACGATTCCACCGGCGTAACCGGCTCCTTCGCCGCAGGGGAAGAGGCCTTCGACTTCGGGATGTTGCAGCGTGGTATCGCCGCGGGGGATGCGCACGGGTGAGCTGGTGCGAGTTTCGGAACCGATAAGTTGCGCATCGTCACTCACATAGCCGGGCACTTGTTGGCCAAATAGTTTGAGACCTTGTTTAATGTGCCACGAGATCGAGCCGGGGAGAAGTTTGTCGATTCGGAATGAATTCAATCCGGGATGATAACTCGTGGCGTTGAGCTCGGGTGAGATCAGTCCCGCCATGAAATCGGTTACGCGTTGGGCGGGTGCAACCTGGCCACCACCGCCCGCGAGCTTGGTGGCTTGTTCGAGTGATTTTTGGTAGGCGACGCCGGCGAGCACGCCGTGTTCTTCTTGAAACGCGGCGGTGTCTTCTGGTTCTACGGAAACGACAAGGCCGCTGTTGGCGAAAGGTGAATTGCGGCGGGAAAGACTCATGCCGTTGACGACAACTTCGTCGTTCTCCGTCGCCGCGGGCACGATGAAACCGCCGGGGCACATGCAGAACGAATGGACGCCGCGATCTTTGATTTTGGTCGCCAGGCTGTAGCTCGCGGCGGGAAGACTATCGGGTCGCGTGTGGCCGTTGGGGTAATGGTATTGGCGCGCATCGATAAACGCTTGGGGGTGCTCGATCCGAACCCCCATCGCGAAGGCCTTTTGTTCGAGTAGAATGCCTTCGTCGTGCAACAGAGTGTAGATGTCGCGGGCGCTGTGGCCGGTCGCGAGGATAGTCGCGTCGCCGAGAAACTCGCGTTCGTCGGCCGTGGTGACGCCGAGCAGCTTTTGTTCGCGTCTAATCAGGCCGGTGACTTTCGCGCCGAAATGCACTTCGCCACCGGCGGCGAGAATACTCCCGCGCATGGCTTTCACGACATTAGGGAGGAGATTAGAACCGATGTGCGGATGCGAATCGATCAGGATGGCTTCAGGCGCTCCGTGGGCGACGAAGGTTTGATAAACCTCGGAGACAGGGCCGCGTTTGGTCGCGCGGGTGTAGAGCTTGCCATCGGAAAACGTGCCCGCGCCGCCTTCGCCGAAACAGTAATTGGAATCTTCGATCACACGGCCTTCGCGCAAGAGCGGGGCGAGATCGAATCGACGTGCGGAGGCATCCTTGCCGCGTTCGAGCACGATGGGTTTGAGACCGCGTTCGATCAGGCGGAGTGCGGCGAAGAGTCCGGCGGGACCGGAACCGATCACGATTACACGGGGCGCTTTGGCATCGAGGGTGGGGTAATCCGGCGTGGGCAGCGATTCGGTGGGGAGAGGGCCATCGATGCCGACTTCGAGGCGGAGCTGAATCTTGATGTGGCGTTTGCGGGCATCGATCGAATGTTTGCGTAGCCGGATTTCGGAGATGCGCTCAAACGGCACCTGCAGTTTACGAGCGGCTGCTTTGACGCGCGCAGTAGCATCCTCGGATGAAGCGAGGGGAAGGATGATATCAACGGTTTCAATGCGCGGAGCAGTCATGGAGGGAAGATGAAGCGGGTCTGCCGCGAAACTTCAAGTGTGGCTCACGATTCATGAGTCAACTTATAGCTGACAAACTGAGTTGGGCGGCAACTGGGTTGGGGGAAGTATTTGATTTTGGAAAGGAATGGGTGACGTTGGTGGGATGCCGAACGCACTCGCCGACGAGAAATCTCCTTACCTGCTCCAACATGCGGATAATCCGGTGGAATGGCTACCATGGGGTGAGGCGGCGTTTGCGAAGGCGCGCGATGAACAGAAACCAATCTTTTTAAGCATCGGCTATTCGACCTGTCACTGGTGTCACGTGATGGCGCACGAATCGTTTGAAAATGAGGAGGTCGCGGCGCTGCTGAACGAGCATTTTGTGCCGATCAAGGTGGATCGCGAAGAGCGACCTGATGTGGACAAGGTCTACATGAACTATGTGCAGGCTTTGACCGGGCATGGCGGTTGGCCGTTGAGTGCGTGGCTGACGCCGGAGCTGAAACCGTTCTTTGGCGGCACTTATTTTCCAGTCGAGGATCAGGGAGGTCGCGCGGGGTTTCCTTCGTTGTTGCGTGGCATTTCAAAGGGCTGGACGGATGAGCGTGAAAAACTGCTGCGTGAAGCCGAGCGGGTGTTGGGATCTCTGCGTGATTATCATGAAGGTCGTGCCGGAGCAGCCGATACGGGTGAGGATCTCGCGGAGAAAGGTGGAGAAGCGTTTGAAAAGTGCTTCCAATATTTATTTGAAAGTTTCGATGAACAGAAGGGTGGCTTCGGAGGAGCGCCGAAATTTCCACGGGCTTCTAATCTGAATTTCCTGCATCGCTGCGCGGCTGTGCAAGGCGTGGAGTCTGAGTTTGGCCAACAGGCGCTCAAGCTGACTACGACGACGCTTGGGAAGATGGCCGCAGGTGGGATTCACGATCACGTGGGTGGTGGGTTTCACCGCTACTCCGTGGATGACGGTTGGTTTGTGCCGCATTTCGAGAAGATGCTCTACGATCAGGCGCAGATCGCAGTGAACTACATCGATGCGCATCTGGCGACGGGTGACGAGAGGTTCGCTTGGGTCGCGCGAGGGATTTTCGATTATGTGCAACGCGATCTCACACATCCCGACGGTGGTTTCTATTCGGCGGAAGATGCGGATTCGCTGCTAACGCACGAGGGTAAGGAACATGCGGAGGGTGCGTTCTATGTTTGGTCTCAGGATGAGTTGCTGAATGCGCTGGGTGCTGATGCGGTGTTTTTCTGCGATCACTTTGGAATCAAGGAAGCGGGGAATGTGCCGGATAAATTAGATCCGCAGGGGGAGTTCATGCTGAAAAATATTTTGCACCAGCAGCAATCGCTGGGCGTGACGGCTGAGACGCATGGATTGGAACCGGAAGCCGCGGCCAATAAATTGGCCGGGTTATTGGAAAAGTTACGCGAGGTCAGGGCGCAACGCCCGCGTCCGCATCTCGATGATAAGGTAATCACCGCGTGGAATGGATTGATGATTTCGGCTTACGCGCGGGGAGCGATTTCGACGGCGGCGTGTTTAGGGGAAAAGCAGGAGGCTTATCGTGCGGCGGCGGTGCGCGCGGCGGAGTTTGTGCAGCGCGAGCTCTATGATGAATCGCGTGGGGTGCTCTATCGCAATTATCGCGAGGGTCGGGGGGCGAACGAAGGGTTTGCCGAGGACTATGCGTATTTCATCGCGGGGCTGCTTGATCTATACGAAGCCACTTTCGAGATACGCTGGCTGCAGTGGGCGGATCGTTTGCAGGAAACGATGGATCGCCTGTTTCTCGATGAGAAGGCCGGTGGCTATTTCAACTCTGCCGTGAGTGATTCGAGTATCATCATTCGTTTGAAGGAAGATTACGACGGGGCGGAACCGACACCGAGTTCAGTGGCAGCATCGAATTTGTTGCGCTTGGCTGCGATCAATCACGATGAGATGCGCCGGGTGCGCGGACGTTGTGCAATTGTCGCTTCGCAAGCCGTCTGGTCGCAGACGCCTCATGCTTTACCGGAGATGTTGAGTGCGCTGGAGCGGGTGCTCGAAGTGCCGCGACAAGTCGTCATTGCGGGCGACCCGGCTTCGGATGATTTTCAACAATTGGTGAAAGTGTGCCGTGAGCGCATGGGACCTCGACGGAGTATTCTTGCGGCGGACGGTGCCGAGGGTCAGGCGTGGTTGGCTGAGCGCGCTCCGGCGATTGCCGAAATGAAAACGCCCGATGGGAAAGCGACGGCCTATGTTTGTGAGAATTATGCCTGCCAATCTCCTGTTGCGGATCCGGCAAAGTTGCGGGATATACTTAGGTAAGTTATGACACATTCTAAGTAATCTCCCCCGTTGCTCTGAAAAATCCTGACCATGAATACTACTGCAATGAAAGTTCTCGCTGTTGAAGACGATCCAGTCGCCCGTCGAGTTTTGTGCCAGGCACTAAAGCACTTGGGCTATGACGTCGCTTCGGCGGTCGATGGTGAGGACGCGTGGAAACAGTTGCAGGATGATCCGATGCGGATCGTCGTGAGCGATTGGATCATGCCCGATGCCGATGGGCTTGAACTCTGCCGCCGGATTCGTGCGCGCGAGAAGGAAGATTACGTTTATTTCGTGCTACTGACGGGCAAGGATGCGACGCAGGAAAATCAACGCGAAGCGGCGGATGCGGGTGTGGATGATTTTCTGAGCAAGCCGCTCAACGCGAATGAACTTTGGATGCGCTTACGCGTGGCAGGACGGATTCTCAGTTACACTCAGCAACTGCGACAGCTCGAAGAGATGATGCCGATTTGCTCTTACTGTAAAAAAATCCGAGACGATAAAAATTACTGGCAGCAGATCGAAGGTTACATCAACGAGCGCACGGGCAGTGAATTCAGTCACTCGATTTGCCCAGATTGTTATGATCGCGTGATTGTGCCGGAACTAGCGGAGCTGAAGAAACAATCTGATGAGTGATTCTCTGCAACAGCTCGAAGAAAAGGTCGCGTATCTTGAGCGGCATGTCGGTGAGCAGGATAAGGCGATGCTCGAGATGTCTGAACTTCTCGACCGCATGAAAATTGAGCTCGGCTCAATGCGCGAACGCATGGAAGACGCCGCCCCGGGTAGCAGCGACGATGCCACGCTCATCAACGAGCGTCCGCCGCATTATTGATTACTTCACCCCGCTGGTGAGCAGGGTTTCGAAGTGGGGTTCTTGTTCTTCACGTGCGACGGCGTTGATTTCCACTTTGGTGAAACCGGCATTCTTGAGGAAGCCATGCAGGGTGCTTTCCTTGAAACCGAGCCAGATATCGGCGTAGAGTTCACGAGCTTTTTCGAAGGTGTGTTCGTTAAGATCGAGCACGAGCAGTTGGCCGCCAGGTTTAAGAATACGGTAGGCTTCGTTGACCGCGGTTTGCGGATGCTGCGCGTGATGGAGCGCCTGCGAAAGGATCGCGAGATCGACGGAGTTGTCTTTGAGGGGCACGTCTTCGACGTCGCCTAGTTTGTAACCGAGATTATCGAGATTGTTTTTCTTCGCGAGCTCAGTGCCGACTTCAACCATGCGAGGTGAGTTATCGATGCACCAGACTTGCTTGGCGCGACGCGCGAGGAGTTGGGAGATGAGACCTTCGCCTGCACCAAGATCGGCGATCGTGATGGCGGGCGTGAGACGCAACGCGAGGTGGCCGATGGCTTCCCATGATCGGCCGGGGCAATAGTTTTTCCCGAGGCGACCGGCGATGAGATTGAAGTATTGCTCCTGAGTGCGGCGGCGTTTTTGGAGGATGCGGTCGAGGTTATCGGCATCTTCGGCCATCGCAGGTAGACTTGCCACGGAATCGATCGCGGCGGAGAGCAGGTTGAGTTGCTCAGCTGGTAGATCGGCGTGGAGCGAGTAGTAGGCGCGCTTGCCTTCGCGACGATCGGTGACGACTCCTGCTTGGCGGAGTTGGGCGAGTTGGGACGAGATACGTGATTGGCCCATGCCGAGAACTTCCTGCAGTTCGGCGACGGCTAGCTCTTCCCGACGCAACAGAGCCAGAAGGCGCAGTCGAGTGGGGTCAGAGAATATCTTTAGATTGTCCCAAGAGGCGTTCACGAGGTGGGAGGCTGGTGAAGGAATTGCGGGAATGCAATTTCGCAGCGATTACTGGTCGGAGCGCAAAAGGGGCAGGGGTTAACCAAACTTTCGACCTGCTTTGTGTGACTCAAGTTCGGCTACTTGATAGACAAAAAAGCCCCGACCGCGCGAGGCGATCGGGGCTGAAAGATTAGAAACGTCACGCCTTAGAGGCTATCGACGTAACGAGCGATACTTTGAATCGTGTAATTCTCTTCGTTGCCACCGGACTTAACCGTGACGGTCTCTTTGACCTGCTTACCAACGAGAGCAGAACCGAGAGGAGTCTTGTAAGAGATCGTGTTGTTCTCCGGATCGCTATCCCAGGCACCGAGGATGGTGTAGGTGATTGGTTTGTCCGAAGAGGCACCCTTAACTTTTACGATGCTGCCAACACTGACTTGTTCGACGGAGGCTTCGGTGAAGTCGGTGATGCGGGCGCGAGCGAGGTCGCGTTCGAGCATACCTTTGCGGGCCATGAGCATCGTTTGATCCTGCTTCGCCATCTTGTATTCGGAGTTTTCCTTGAGGTCACCGTGCTCACGCGCAGTGGCGATGGCTTTGGAATTCTCGGGGATCTTCTTCGAAACGATGGTTTCGTATTCTTCGCGGGCGCGGTCGTGGCTGGGGCGGGAAACGAGCAGTTGCTCTTCCTTGCCTTCAGCATCGCTGGCGACGAGTGATTGGATCTGTGGAAAGATTTTGATGAAGCGCGCGAGGAGAGACTTCTTGGTGAGTTCCTCAAAGCCCTGGTTGAGCATCAGAGTGTTCGCGAGATCCTTAGCCGTCTCAGGATCTGCGGTGGAGAGGAGATCGGCGATCAGATCTTTATCTTCGCTGAGAATATCACCGAGAGGAATCCGGCGGGCCGTGGAGGCTTGCAGGGCTTCGTAATCGATCGCGAAGAACACCGCGCTCAGCAGGCGAGGGGTGATGAGATCATGGAGAAGCTTGGCGAATTTCTTCGAATGGCGGTTCTTGACGATCCAGAGCAGGACAGGTGCACGAAGGTTTTGCTCGGTCTGCCAGCGGTTAAGCGCAGCGGCGAGTTCATCAGCGTGGTCGTGCTCGATGAGGAAGTTGATACATTCAGTGGTGAACTTGCCTTGGGAAACCTTGAGCAGGTTGAACACGATGTCGCGTGATTCGATCGGATGCGTCGTGTTGACGAGATCGAGGAAGCGGCGTTGGAAGTGGACGGGGATGTGCTCGGCGATTTCGTGGAGGTCGCGGACTTCAGCAATGAGCGAAGCTTGGGTTGGCTCGCGTTCACCTTCTTCACCGAAGAGCTTGGCGACATCATCGCGCATGGCAGCACCGAAGAGACGCTCAGAACTGTTGAGCTGATTACTATCGCGCACGGACTCAGTTACGCCATCGAGGATCGCGTGGAGTTCTTCCTTCACGTCCTTCTTGCTGGCGGTGTCGAGGAGCTCGACGGCCAACGCGATGTGACGACGGGCGGAACGGGTGCCCTTAAATTGTTCGAGGATCTCATCCTCAGCAGAGATAGGGTTTTCGCGGAGAATGTAGCACTCGGTCTTCTTTTCCGGGATCGAGATGCGGGGATCTTTGGCGATGGCCTTGCGTGCACCTGTCCACCATTTCTTAAATTTGTCAGCGCCGACGACCTGAGCGAAGATGATCTCGATCTCGATCTGAGTGGCGGCGTTGTTCTCGTAGGACTCGAGGGCTTCGACGAGGAGCTGAGCAGGTTTTTCTGCGACGAGCTCAGCGATGACATCAGGCTCGATTTCCTTGCGCACCAAGAGATGGTTGGCTGGCAACACCTCCATGGTCGAAACGCAGAAAGCGGGATCCATTTTGTGACCGGGCTTATCG
>Ga0075118_10003027_pt1 | contig 10050 bp, 10 predicted proteins | sample AntAceMetag02UKE_FD_69794 | JGI IMG/M metagenome (GOLD analysis project Ga0075118, IMG submission 69794) | Saline lake microbial communities from Ace Lake, Antarctica - Antarctic Ace Lake Metagenome 02UKE | ecosystem: Environmental > Aquatic > Non-marine Saline and Alkaline > Saline | place... | reverse complement strand
GCAAAAGAAAATCTCTGTTTCAACCTGCACCCTGCGGGAACAATTCACTTGGCATCTTTCGGGTTCGTGGACAACCGAACCAAAATGGCCGACGTACTGCTCGAAGCCGCCGCCTGGCTCACGCAGTGGGGTCACCGGGTCGCCCTCTATTTTGTTGGTTCGGCCCAACCCGAGGTTGCGGCAGAGCTCACCAGCCGCGCCACGGCGGTGAACCTCGTGGACTTTCGCATCACCGGTTACACACCCGAAGGGCAGTACCGGGACTACCTGCGGGCAATTGACCTGGGCATTCAGCTTCGAATTAGCCCCTACCTTGGTGTTGCCGGCCCGCTGAGTGACCTGGCGGCCTTCGGGACCCCGGCAATGGGCAGCAGAGGCGTTTGCATTGACGTGGACACCCCCGAGTTCGTTGACCAACTGCCCGACGACGTCAGCTCGGTCATGGTGGCCCAAGCGATTGAATACCGTATTAACAATCGTCACAACCCGGCCATGATCGAAACCCAGCGTCGCGACTACCTCGAGCGCAAATCACCCAAGAGGTACGCGCATGAACTCCTCGAGATGCTGCAAAACCCGGACCGGCAGGGCGTGGTGGTCCGCTAATGACAATTGGAATCGACCTTGAACAATTTGTCACCGACCCGTTTGCTTCCGGCGTTCAGCGAGTTGTGCAGTACCTGGCTAAAGAGTGGCCAAAGGAGATCCAAGCCGACTGGATTGTTCCCAGTGAAGCCAACTACGCGTTACTGACAAGTGATCAGGCAGCGGCACTGATCACAATTCCTTTTGAAAGTCCCATGCACGTTTCCGGACTCCCCGGTGCAATCACCCAAGCAATCAAAAACCTCAACGCACCAACAATCACCGAAGCCGAACTCGAATCACGCTACGACCTGTGGTTTTTGCCCGAAGTGTGTTACACCCCCAAAGTTCTCAAGCGGTTTGAACGAATCCAGAAAACCACCACCACCGCCATGATTGGTCACGACGCCCTCCCCATGAGTGATCCCTACAACTACAAATTCACCCCAGGAACACTTGCCACCGTAAGTGAATATTTCAGGTTGATCGGAACGACCAATATTTTGCTCTGCAATAGTGAGTTCACCAAAGAACAGACACTTAACTATTTGCGGCGCGACAAAGACTTAATAACCCTCGTAATCCATCCCGGCGGTGATCACATTCCGGCCCAACTTCCGGTAACGAACGCCGAAAGCAAGACGATCACCTATTTGCGGCTAGGAACGATGGAAGCTCGTAAACAACCGGTCGAGATTCTCAACGCGTTTCTACAATCGAAAGAAAACAGAAACCGTAATACCGAACTTCATTTCGTCGGTGCCCCTGCCCGCGTCGATGTTGACATTAACTTTGCTATTGAACGCGCGATCAACCAAGGCGCCCCGGTGCGCTGGACGGTAAATGCGAGTGATGCACAGGTAACTCAACTGGTGCGTGAGGCGGATGCTTTCTTGTCCTATGGCCGTGAAGGTTACGGAATCCCGGTGTTAGAAGCCATTCAATTGGGCACCCCGGTGTTCTTTGACGGAACCCAGCCGGCAGCAGCACTCATGCAAGGACACGGTGCCTATAAAACTTCGATCGACCACGCGTTTCAAGCGCCACTGCCACGGGCCATCACGTCAAGTGACCAGGCCCACGTCCCAACGTGGAATGATTACGCTCGCAAAATTGCGTCTTCATTGAGTAATGCCCAACAAGGAGGTTCGTCATGAAAGTTGCCATCGACGAACAAATCTTTGCACTTCAACGACACGGCGGGATCTCCCGGCTTTTCTTTGAATTGATTTCGCAGTATGTAGGTGACCCAAATTTCAACATTGATGTCCTACCGTTTGATCGCCCAATTATTAATGAATACGTACTGACCAACAATCAAATATCAGACCACTTGCACGCGGTCGCCTCAGACAGCACCCTGGTTGGGTTGTTCAAACAAGCCGCTCCAGGTAAATTTGATAAACAAGCAGAGATCGTGCACCACACGTTCTACCTACCACCCGGCCTTTATCGCTACAAGCAAGCAAAGAGAGTCGTCACGGTCTACGACATGATTCCTGAGATCATGCATCACACCAAACGCCGGTTGGACTTTGCCACCCGCAAACGTAAGTTCCTCGAAGCAGCAGATCACGTCACCTGCATTTCCCAATCGACACTAAACGACGTGAATCGAATTTGGCCAGACCTGCAGGTCCCCATGTCGGTGACCCACCTGGGAGTGAACCCGGCCTTCACCCCGACCGCCACCCACGACGCGTCCCTTCCCGAAAACTACATTTTGCACGTGGGAAACCGCGCCGACTACAAAGACGCCTGGACGCTGACCCAAGCTTTCCAACAACTCTCCCCGGGGTTCCCTGACCTCAAGTTGCTTTACGTTGGTGGTGGCAAACCAACCCAAGCCGAGCAAAGCCAATGGGGGAGCAACATCCAATGGTTGGAAGCTGCAGAAACCCAACTACCTGCGATCTACACTCAAGCCCGACTCTGCGTGGTGCCCTCCCGGTATGAAGGCTTCGGTCTGCCTGCCCTAGAGGGCCTGGCCTCAGGAACCCCCCAGCTCCTCGCTGACACCTCGTCCCTGCCCGAGGTGGGCGGGTCCGCCGCCCGCTACTTCACCCCCGGAAACATCCCTCAACTCACGGATTTGATTTCCGAGGTGCTCACCAACCCGCAATTAGCCAAGGAAATGAGTGATTCGGGCCTAGCGCAGGCTAAAAAGTTCACTTGGCACGGTTACGCGCAAGCGACCGCTAGTGTTTACGCGAAGACATTGGGCTAGCGTCTGCCCATGGCCTCGAGCAAGATTCTGATCGCGATCCCCGCGTGGAACGAGGTTCTCTCAATCGGTGGAGTGATCCAAGAGATCAAGACCCACCGCCCCGACGTCGACATTTTGGTCGTCAATGACGGCTCAACCGATGCAACCCCGCAGGTTGCGAAAGCGGCCGGGGCAACCGTCGCCAACCTTCCCTTCAATGTTGGGGTGGGCGGGGCAATGCGAACGGCGTTTCTTTATGCGCAACGCGGGGGATACGAGTGCGTGGTTCAAGTAGACGCCGACGGACAGCACGAACCGGCTGAACTCGACCACCTCATTGCGAAACTCATCTCCTGCGACATCGTGGTGGGCACCCGCTTTCACGCGCATTCAACCTACGACGTGAAGGGCCCACGCCGCTGGGCCATGCGTCTGCTCTCCCGCACCCTCTCGCGAATGGCGAAAACCCCCATCACCGATCCCACCTCCGGTTTTCGCTCCGCTGGCCCACGGGCAATTGATCTTTTTAGTGGTAATTACCCGGCCGAGTACCTTGGTGACACTGTCGGTTCACTCGCAATTGCGATCAGAACCGGGCTCAAGATCGAAGAAACCCCGGTCACCATGTATTTCCGTGAATTCGGCCGACCAAGTAAAAATGCATTGTGGTCTGCACTGTATTTAGGCCGGGCTTCACTTGCCATGGTGGTCAACTCTTTAAAACGGCCCGGATCTAAAGTTGAGGAGAACGCCTAATGGCTGCAAGCATTTTGGCTGGCTTTTTCGCAGCCATGCTCTTCATTTTCGTTCTATGGTTGATGCGTAAAGGTGTCCTGAAAGAGAAGTACGCCGTCCTTTGGTTGGTATTTACCGCGGGAGCATTCTTCTTTTCCGTTTTTCCTGGCGCATTGAAATGGATCAGTGACTCAATTGGAGTCACGATTCCCTCCAACCTCGTTTTCTTTGTCACGTTGGTTATTTTGGTTCTTGTCAACGTTCAACTCAGTTTTGAGTTGAGCCGACATGAAGCACGGATACGTCGATTGGCCGAGGAGACCGCATTATTGAACGAGCGGATTCGTCGCTTAGAAGAGCCGGATGACTCCCAGTAGCGTCCCCATCCTTGTTCTTGGTTTCAATCGACCAGATCGAGTAGGGCAACTATTTAAAAGTCTTAAAGCGATGCAGCCCCAGCAACTGTTTTTCGCAGTTGATGGACCACGCGCAGACGTACCAGCAGATCGAGAGTTAGTAACTCAAACTCAAACAATCACCGAATTAATTGATTGGGATTGCGAGGTCCACACCCAATTCCAAGACGAAAATCTTGGTTGCGCTCGTGGGGTCACCGCTGGGATTGACTGGTTTTTCTCGCACGTAACTGAAGGAATAATTCTTGAAGACGATGTTCTTCCCGATCCTTCATTCTTTCCATTTTGCGCTGAACTGTTGGAAAAATACCGGGATGACACCAATGTGTGGTGTGTGAGCGGCTCGAATCGTCTACCGCAAGAACAAATCTCCCAGGAGCTCTCCTACCGTTTTTCGTCCATTCCGCAGGTGTGGGGCTGGGCGACTTGGGCAGATCGTTGGAAAAAGTATTCACTCGACATTTCCGGTTGGCGCTCTAACGGTCTCAACAACACCGCACTACTTAAAACGGTTAATTACTCACCTGCGGCATTCGCTTACTGGTCGGCAAACTTCGACCTGATGGCCAAAATGGCCGTGGACACTTGGGATATCCAACTTGTTAATGCGGCGATGCGAAATGGCGCCTTTGCTGCAATTCCCAACGTAAACCTTGTGGAGAACCTCGGCTGGGGAAAAGAGGCTACACACACGCAGGAACCACCGGGTTTCATTCAACCCACCGTTGAAATCACCTTTCCGCTAGTGCACCCGAGAGTCACAGTTGACTCCCGCGCTGACCGGTTTATGAACCACAGAGTCTACCAAGCAACCGCGTTAGGCTTAGTGAAACAATTCTTACGCTACCGCTCGACAAAATAACTCACCAGTGAGAGGAACTCGATGTCAAAGCGAGTGTTAGTAACCGGCGGAGCCGGTTTTATTGGATCTCACCTGTGCGAGCGATTGTTGAATCAGGGCGACCAGGTTCTCTGTGTGGACAACTTCTACTCCTCGACGCGGGAGAACGTTGCACACCTATTGCCACACCCCAACTTTGAATTGATGCGCCACGACATCACCTTTCCTCTTTTTGTCGAAGTCGATCAGATTTACCACTTGGCCTGCCCCGCCTCACCAATTCACTACCAGCGTGATCCCGTCCAGACAACAAAGACCGCCGTGCACGGTTCAATCAATATGCTCGGCCTGGCTAAGCGCACCAAGGCCCGGGTTTTGCTCACTTCAACGTCGGAGGTGTACGGGGATCCAGCAGTTCACCCACAGACCGAGGATTACTGGGGCAACGTGAACCCGATTGGCCCACGCGCGTGCTACGACGAAGGCAAACGGGCAGCGGAAACACTCTTCTTTGACTACTGGCGTCAACACAACCTGGAAATAAAGGTCGTGCGCCTGTTCAATACCTACGGTCCACGCATGCACCCACAAGACGGTCGCGTCGTGTCAAACTTTGTCATGGCTGCGCTGACCAACAACCCAATCACGCTGTATGGCGATGGTAGTCAAACAAGATCGTTCTGTTATGTCGACGACCTCATTGATGGTCTACTAGCCATGATGGAAAGCGACGTTGAGGTCACGGGTCCAATTAACCTTGGTAACCCTGGTGAATTTACGGTGAAGGAACTGGCCGAAAAAATTATTGAGAAAATTCCCACCACCAGCACCATGGAGTTTCTCCCACTCCCACAGGATGACCCGGTACGCAGGCAACCCGACATCACCCGGGCCAAAACACAACTCGGCTGGGAACCATTAATCGCCCTTGACCAAGGACTGGATAAAACAATTGATTACTTCAAGGAAGTAATCAAGCAGAGTTAATGTGCTGTTGGCTCGGCGGGAGGGGTGATCCCGGTTAACTCTCTCAGGCCACGGGCACGCAGAGCGTTCTCAATTCGTCCCCAAAAATCGGTGTGGGCCAGTTCAATTGCGCGAACTTGGGCGGACCGTGCTCGTGATTGCAATAACGCAGGATCTTCCAACGCCTTTTCAGCAACAGATTCAATGTCACTTACGTCGGTGAAGTAGGCGTACTCATCGGGTGCGAAGAAATGCCGTGTTCCATCAGTGTCGTCGGTGAGACACAGACACTGTGCAAGCGCAGCCTCTTGCAGTCGAATCTTGTATTGGCGCCCCGGTCCACCGGCTGCTGCGCTGAAATTGATAGTGAGGCGACTCTGCGCTAGCCCGTACATGTAATCCAGGTAAGTGGGTTGGTTGGTCCGACTCTCAAGGTAGTCCGTTGTGATGTCAGGTCGGTGTGGATTGACAGCGACGTGTACTCCATGTTCACGAAGTTTGTCAATCAAATCAACGCGGTAGTCGTAAAGCGCACCAATAAAAGTGAGGTCGTATTTCTTTTCAGCTCCAGTAACCCGTTCAAGAATTGCCTCGGTGGTTGTTCTGGAGAGTGGCATGGTCATTGGACCTGCTTCTATTCGGCCTTTCACTGTCAATCCAGAGATCGGTTGGCATAGCTCTGCAACGAGAAGTTTCGGATTGATGCGAGCCAGCCGTTGGGCACGAGTTCGTAACCAGGAGTAGGCCCAATCCCACATCACGCCGATAAAAACTCCGTCCCAATGTTGGGCAAGAACACTCATGGGGATATCCCACGACCACTGTTCACCCTTATTGGGATCGGATTCAATCTGGCCCACGACGTGGGTAGCCTTGGTGTCAATGATTTTTTGCAGTAATCCGCGGTGGTAGGCGAAGTCTGGATCTGACTCATGGGTCCCAAACAGCGTTACCCGGTCTTGCCCCAAAATTTCCACCAGAGATTGGTAGATCTCAAAGAAATGATTTTGTCCAGCAACGTGCCACGTCGGTGCATCCGGTCCGTAATGCGGGACCACTACAACGTGAAGTTCACGCTGGGGATTCTCCGAACTCTGCTTAAGTGGGTGATTGAACTTGGAAAGGCTTGCTACCTGCGCGGCGAGAGTGCGATCGCGTTTCCTATTCCACACCTGGAAATGCAAGTTGGGAAAGACTTTATGCATTGGAGCAGTGAGCTTTCCTATTACCGAGCGCTCTGAGTCAGCCACGATGCACCCTCGAAACGGCGTGTCCCAGTCCGGTTTTCACGAAGCCCACCGCAGAATCAGACCACTCCCGAATTTTCGCCAATCCACCCGGGTTAAATACTTCAACCCGCGCCCGGTGAAACTCACGCGATGCGGTTCGCCAATTCTGAGTCGAGGCACCTCCTTGCTGGAAATTTGCAAGGGGGAAATCAAGAACGAGTGGGTGAGCGACCAAGCTGGCGCGGAGCATGAGGTGATAGTCGCTGGTGATTTGGTAACTTGAATCAAACCCGTTGAGTGAATTCATCAAATCACGTTTAATCAAGGTTCCCTGGTGCGAGGGGAATAATCCACGGGCGAAAAGTCGCCGGGCTTCAACCTCATAATCCCAATCGGGCTCGTTCAGTTCTCGGCCAGACTCCGAGCTAAAGAGCACCCGGCCGAAAGCCCACTCAGGGGATTTGTCAGTGAGAAGGCTGATCAGTTTCTCTAAAGTCTCGTTGGTTGCCAACGTATCTCCAGCATTAATAAAGAGCAGGTAATCCCCACGAGCCTGTGAAACCCCGTAATTCATAGCGCTGTAGATGCCCGCAGGCTGTTGCCAGAAATACCGATTCTTAGGACCAAAACTCAGTTCGCTCTCCAAGGACGGATTTGAACCGTCCACTATTACTAGTTCCCAGTTGGAGAAATGAAGGGCTGTATTGTCTTGGGTTATGAGTGAGTTCAGTGTGCGACGTAAACTTGTGGCGTCGTCCTTAACTACAGTAATCACCGACAGAATGGGCACGCTCCGACTTTAACAGGGTGCATGAAGGGAGTATCGGTGCCAAACCGACCGGAAGTATTCCTCGGTCTCGTCACCCACTCACAATCAGCGTTCAATCAAGATTCCCGGGCGACGCGCCTGCTTGAGCAGGTCACTAATGGGTTAAAAGACGCAGGAATGAGTGCTGAATGCCTCGTCAGCGACCGAAATGACTACTGCGCTCAAACGTTTCCTATCAACCGCACCACGCTTCTCGCCGCAGCCCAAGCCCAAGCCAATCTCGAACACGAGTGGCGAGTTTTTATCGCCCAAAGATCGGGACTCAAGGAAAATAATTTTCGCGAGCAGTACCTCTACCAAGGCATGCGAATTAAGCGCACAATCGCCGCCTTGAAAGGCAAAAATTCGCTAAGTGCCAAGGCGTATCAACGATTATTAAATATTGACCTGTCGCACCATCGAGTGTTAACCCAAGGGATTCAATCCGGGGCACAGGCCCTCGTGATTTTGGAAGATGATGCTTCACTCGCCGATCCGCATAAGGTGAGTGACCTTGCCCAACTGATAAGGATGGCGATTTTAAAACAAACTGACTTTATTAACCTTTCTGAATCAATTTCAGCACCCGGACTAGGAATTGAACGAATACTTAATCGAGGAAGAAAAATTGACTGTGAAACCGATCTGCACATAGTTGAATTGGATACCCCGGTCACGAATACCGTGTGTGCTAATTACTACTCACGTAGGTTCGCTACCCAATTCCAATCACACATTGCTCCGGAGAGATTAATTCCGGTGAAACCGATCGACTGGCGGCTTAATGAGGTTATGTTGGAAAACCAAAAGACAAGCTGCTGGTGGGTTAAACCGGGAATTTTTGTGCAGGGATCGATGCACGAAACCACGCCGAGTGTGTAACTCAAAATCAATTAGTAAGTTAATGAATAAGGAGTCAGTGGACTACGCCAATTGTGACGCTTGAAATCCAGATAATCTTTAATGAGTGGGTAACCGGTTAGCGCACGAACCTGTGGCTTGAAGTCAAATCCCAACGCGGCCAAGTCACTATTGGCAGTCTCAATGTCGGCTAAGTAAGGTCTGTACACATTGATAACCGTTTTTCTAGGGAGCCGGTATGTACCCACAAACGCGCGCGTTTCACTCGCCAACCTCAGTCTGTGGAAGTGATACAGCACGGCTTTGTCTGCATCAAAATCCATTGCATTCCACGGGGCTTGGGTCTTTTCAACCGAGTCCAGCACGTGCACAACCCCAGGGAACTCTTGGGTCCACGTGTCCAAGTACTTTTGGTCACCGAAGCGATCCGGCTCCGCGACGGCGTAACACCAGTCCAAGCACTTGGCTTGCCAATTCCTGCGAATTTCTTGGGAGCCGGATCGATAAAACGGCATGAACTGAACACAATAAATACCAAAACGGATATTGGCCGCATGCTCAGTGGAATAAGCGTGGGGGGTGATCAAGGACTGTGCGCCAGCAGCATCCATTTCTGAAAGCAACTCTGAAGGTGACGCCGTGAACCAGACATCAGAATCAAGGTAGGTGACTCGATTGATGTTCGGATCACGGTCAAAAACAAAATCGATACTAAAAGGTGTCAACGTCCAGCAGTATTCGGCGATAGACCGATCCTTTTTAACCTTGAGAAGTTCTGGTGTCTCGACGGTTGCAAGGGGCAACAGTGAAACATGTTTCAGTTCGAGTGCGGTGATTGCGCGCTCAGTAGCCTCGTCCATGCAGATCACCCACAGGTGAAAATCCCCACCATGGCGAAGCAGTGACTTGTGCAAGGCGATCCCGTTGGGCAGAAAAGTTGAGTCGAACAGAGTGACGTAGTGCTCTGTCATGAATTCAAGAACCTTGCGGAACGAATGAATTAATCGCAGCGATAACCGCGCCAACTTCAGAATCGGTCAACTGTGGTTGACACGGCAAAGACAAACACGTTTTCGCATGCTTGTGAGCATGGGGAAGACCCCGCGGATCGGTAGCAATTCCAGCGAGTGCTTCTTGGTGATCTGCTGAAATCGGGTAATGGATCAGAGTCTCAACACCTGCGCCGCGCAAGTGGTTCTGGAGTTGTTCGCGGTAATCAGTTGTTACTACAAATAAGTGATACACATGCTCACTTGCATTGAGAGGGGTAGCCAGAAGTCTGACGCAGGGATTACTGATTTCCACCAAATATCGGGCTGCTATTTCTTGTCGGCGTTGGGTGAACGAATCCAGGTACCCAAGGCGAACGGTGAGCAGAGCAGCCTGGAGTTCGTCTAACCGAC
>Ga0075118_10003023_pt1 | contig 10064 bp, 12 predicted proteins | sample AntAceMetag02UKE_FD_69794 | JGI IMG/M metagenome (GOLD analysis project Ga0075118, IMG submission 69794) | Saline lake microbial communities from Ace Lake, Antarctica - Antarctic Ace Lake Metagenome 02UKE | ecosystem: Environmental > Aquatic > Non-marine Saline and Alkaline > Saline | place... | reverse complement strand
AGATGCCGGCACCTTCGGGAACGCGCACATGTTCCGAGGCGATACCGGACATGCCAAAGGCGTGCGCCAAATGATGTTCGCATTGCTGCCCGATGGCCCGCTGCCGCACTACGGTTGGACTGCGGGAACGTCGCTCCGCGTGGCGGTGCGGGAGGAACAGTTGGTGTCGGGCTCCCCGGGATTCATAGAGGTGTTTGGGCTCCCGTATCCGGAAGGCACACAGGTCTATTCCAGCGGTATGCGGCAAATCGATCTGGAGGCAGCGGGGGGCCAAGGAAATGCCGCATCGAGCAAAGATTTTGTTTCCGCGATAGCGGAACGGGCAGGCGAGTTTAGGTTGGATATCGGGGAGCTGAGTGACGGTGGGTATGCCGTGGAATGGCTTAACGGCGCGGACGCTCTGGCGGCCCGGCTGATGCCCAATGGGCGACTGCTCAAGGGCGAGATGCCGCGCAGCGGCGATGAGATCGCATGGGCTTCCATCCTGATGAACGAAATCATCGCCACGCCGCTACGATCGTATGCGCAGCCCGGCGAGAGGTGGACGACGCAAGCGCTCGCCCGTTGGCCCCAGTTGCAACTGGGCGCGCTGGCGCGTCACGAGCAAATGGAGGTGACGTACCATTTCATGGGCGAGGGGGACTACGCCGGAGAGCCGTGTTACCGCTTCAAACGGGTGGTCGAATTGGATGGCCGCGATTGGTCGCTCAGCGATCTCGTGGATGTAGAATATGCGGCGCATCTGAAGTCCCGAGGGCTTAAAGTGTCGGCCGGGGGGATGCTCATGGTATCAGAATATTGGATTCATCAGACGACTAAGTTACCCGTGCATACGAAGGTGAGCACGACGGCCACGGTCTGGTGGGAAGATCCCCGATTCCCCGCTAAATACGTCGGCAGTCACGACTCCAAGAATTACGAAAACTGGGAGCGCACGAATTTCGTGGTAACCTACGGCCGAGTCCTCGAAGCAGCTTTTGAGCTTACGCCGTAGTCCTACCGCCGGGGCCTGCGAACGAGATCGATGCTGCGAGGCTGGACTGTTTTTTAATCGCGAATGGCTTCGTCTACTGACTACGCACTGAAACTCTATTCCGGACTGCGCGGATTGCTTGGCTCCATCGCGAGGCGGTAGTGGAGCCATTCCGCCGAGACCAAGTTCTCTCCGGAATGAATATCCCCCGCCGGCTCCATCCTTTCCGCCTGGTTTGCTCCCCCGAACATGACGCGACGCTTCCCCGCTGCGACCTACGCGTCGTCAACGCTCCAGACACTGGCGGAAACCTAGGGTATGATCTCCCAATTAGCCCTAACGAAACAACCGCCAACCCGATCATGACCTCGCACATGTCTGGCGTTCACACCGGCTTCTGGCCCATCATGGTTGACCTCATCGCCGCAAACCTCTGCCTTCACCACGCCGCCCAGCCGCTCCTCAACGAGGTCGGCCGCCAGCTGACCTTCCCGTTTCACTTCACTCCCCGCCTTCCGACACCATGATCCTCGATTCCCTCGACCAATCCGCCTGCTACCTCCCGCTTTCGCCGCATTTTGAAGCCGCCTTCGCGTTCCTCAAAAACTTGCCCGCCGACGCCGCCCCCGGCCGCTACGACATCGCCGGCGACGATGTTTACGCCTTCGTCCAGCATCACCAAACTCGCCTCCTCTCGGACAGCCAATACGAGGTGCACCGCCGCTACCTCGACGTGCAATACATCCAGCACGGTCGCGAAATCATGTATTGGTCCCCCCTCGCTGCCATGACCGACGAGACGATGCCCTTTGACCCCGAAAAAGACGCCGCGCTCTACCGCTTTGCCAACCTCGGCGCGCCCGTGCCCGTGACGGCCGGCCAGTTTACGATCTTTTACCCGGCCGATGCCCACATCCCGTCCTGCGCCTGGGACGACGTGCCCGACGAGGTCCGCAAGGTAGTCGTTAAAGTGCGCGTCCTATAACGTTGGTCGCGCCAATCACCACACCCCATACGGGCAACACCGCTTTAGGCTCGTCGGTTTAAAATTTAGTATCGCTGACTCCGCCTCATGGGCGATGGAGATCGTCCGATCAACCGCGGCGCGATCTGCTATCACCACCTCCTCAACAAACGTCCCAGAATCCTTGTCCGTCATCTCAAAGTCCGCATTCGGTGCTCCGGCGACCCTAGCCTGATAGTAAGGTTAACGCTTCATGAAATAAGGGGATTCCGATTCTTGTTCGGGGCCGGTCGTGCTCTTTTAGATGACGCGACCACCATCGACTTCCATGCAGACGCCGGTCACAAGCGCGGAGGCGGGATCAGCAAAAAAGACGGCGGCGTTAGCCACGTCGGCCGGAACACCGAGACGGCCCGCCGGAATACTGGCCCTAAGCTACTGCCGGTTTTCAGGCGTGTCTGGCTTGCCCGTGAATTTGGAGAGGAGCGGTTTATCGGCGATGGCGGGATTGATGGAGTTGGCACGGACGCCATCGGGGGCCAGTTCCACAGCCAAATAATTTGTCAGCAAAGTCACCGCGCCTTTTGAGCCGATATACCAAGACAGCCCCGTCGGGGTCGCCCGGCCGCCGTAGAACCAATGTTAATAAAACACCCGGACTGCTGTTTTTTAAACACTGGCCCACAATGGATGGCCGCGAGATACCCGCTCTTCACGTTCACCGCGTAGAGCCGATCAGAAAAGCCTCGTCGACTTCCAGCATGGGTCGATTCGGGTAACTCATCCCGGCGTTGTGCACCATCACATCCCCGCGACCAAAGATTTTCAGAGTCTGTGGCACCATGGCGACAAAGTAGGCTGACTTGGCCACATCAACTTGAACCGCAGCCGCCTTCCCTCCGGCCGTTTTGAGGTTGGTGGCAACCCATTCGGCCGCCTCCAAATTCATATCCACCACCACCTTGGCCCCCTCTTTGACGTCGGCATGGCAAACTACCCCGCCAAAACCAGAGCCTCTGTTCATTCCAACCGCGACCAAATTCTGGGAGCGTTTCAGAGCGATAGATGCGGTGAATACCGCCGCTCAGAATCTCTCACCGAGATGCATCCAATCGGGTAAACTAAAGAGATCCGGATGCACTAACTTTAAGAAACTCCCTCAGCCCCCGGTTGCAACGCGCGGCACCGCCATACAATCGACTTCGAAATGCAGGATTTCTGGCAGACAGTGAGTAATCGTCGTGCGGGCCGGATAAGGTGCGGTAAAAAACTCACGGTAAATTTCGTTAAATCGCGCCACATTCGCCGGATCGCGCACGTAGTTCCGCGTCTGCACCACATGGGCGAGATCACTCCCCGCCGTCTCTAGCACCTTGCGGAGATTCTCGAACGAGCGGCGCACTTCGGCGTCGAAGGTATCTTGCACGATCTTGCCGGTGGCATCAACCGAGGCTTGGCCGGAGACCAAGATCAGATCGCCTACCCGCACGACAGGGCTAAAGGGTAAAGGGGAAACGGGCGTGTCCGCTGCCCGAGGATAACTGACGGAGGGGTGGTTCATAAAAACTCAAAATTCGGTTCGGTGATGTCGTCGAGCGGGTAGACGGGACGCCGGAGATGCCGCCAAGTAAATAGGCTGACATTGCTGCTGCACGGTCCCGGCGTATCCACCAAATACATCTCCGCTGCGATCGGATCATAAGCCCGACGATGGGCCACGGCGGCTTTGACCCCGATCACCGCAAAGTTCCTCGGTTCAATGCCCTGACTGCGCAATTGCCCGAGATCGAAGGGCGGCGTCTTGCGACTGGTAAGGAGAATTGTCACGCCCGCAAAACGGACCACCGCCGACGGCCCCATGTCAAAATACTTACCACTCATTGCGGCTAGGTGGCTGTTCTTATCCTCTAACTCAAAGCGACCATCGCTGCGCGAAACCATCGTGACAGAAAGTTCCAGCGGGCCTGCGTCCAGACTTGATCCTTTGCCGCCCACCGAAACCGTTTGAGTTTCACCCGCCACCAAATCCCGCAGTTTGATCACCGCCGCGGTATCGTTGATCACGACCAGCGCGTTCGCCACATTATGTTCCACGAGCGCCCGCAACACCCCAGTGCCGTCGCCCGGTGCGCCACCACCGATATTGTCTGAAGGCTCCACCAATATGATCGGCCCATCGCTCCGCGTAGGCAACATCGCCAAAACCTCCGCCACCGGCGGATACGTCACGTGGCCGCGCTTGCGCAAGGACCACGCCAGCAACGCGCCCTCACGCAGATCAGCCTGGATACTCTTTTCATCGCCCGAGTGAACCAGACTGAGTGAAACCCCAGTGTCAGGCGTGTCAGCAAATGAAAATCCCGGGACCACATTGCCCGCCCAAATCTCGGGTCGAATCGCCTCCAGTCTGGCCATAAAGAGATTCAGGGAGATCATCGGATCGTTGTCCGAGCCAGTGCCCGGGGGCGACCAAACAATAGGCACTCGACACCATGTCATCCTGGGCGTGACACCGTCTCGCAAGGCTCTCGCCAGCAGTTGCGTCGCCCGCACCGCCCGGGCTCGCGCATCGGTGTGCGGATTTTCCCGATACGCGACTAGCCCGCTCGCCAATCGGCACATGCGCGCGGTGAGATTGGCGTGGAGGTCAAACACGCCAAACAGCGGGACCGTTTCGCCCCCTGGCAATGACCGGATACGCTCCAACAACTCTCCTTCCACGTCGGTGAATGACGGCGTGACCATCGCGCCGTGTAAAACGAGAAAAATCCCGTCCACGCCTGCCGCCAGCGCCGGTCTTGCTCGCTGCTCAAATTCGCGCCAGAAGGTCTCAAACGCTTCGTCCTCGACGATACCAGATGGCATCGCGCGAGCATCGACCGTCGGCACAACCGTCAGACCCAGCGTTTCGGCGGCCGAGAGAAACCCATCCGTGGGTGAAGCGTCGCCCTGTTTTCCAAAAACTTGATCATCAACCGTGACGTCAAAGTCAGCCCACGTAGTAACTTCTTCCAAAAACGTATGCGTTTCATGGAAGAGCCCTCCAAATAGAATACGCGGCGAATTAGACATCAGGTAGACGGGCTAAGCCGCGGGTTGGTAGATCTCGGCGTGGCGCGCAAACGCTGTCGCCGCCCGAGCCAAGGCGTCTTGGATATCGCGTTCCGTATGCACCATGCTAATCGACCACAGTCCGCGTTCGATCGCCCGCACGCCTTCCTCCAACAGACACCGACGCAAGTGAGCCCAGCGGAGCGCGTCGTGCCTTGTAACATAGTCACGGTAGTCGCGGATCAGCCCTTCCTCGGCACCGGGTTGCAACATGACCGTATGAAACGCCAGCCCCGGACCTTGCGGTCGGAGCGGGATGTCGTGCTGCCGCGCTAAGTCCGCCAGTCCCGCCATCATGCTGCCCCCGAGAGTATTGATCGTTCCCGGATGCCGATCGCCCGCCGCGATGACCTGATCAAGGCACCACTTGCTCGCTGCGAGACACAACGGATTGGCATTCAAGGTGCCCGGGTGAATCGATTCACCTGAAATAATTTTAGCCATCGCTGCCTTGGTGCCCGTCAACGCCGCAAACGGCGTGCCGCCGCCGATCGCCTTACCAAAGATGGTTAGGTCGGGCTTGAAATCATAGTAGCCCTGCCCGCTTCCGGCCCCGAAGCGGAATCCGGTAATCGTCTCGTCCGCGATCATCAACATGCCTTCCTGATCGCAGAGCTCGCGGATGATCGCCATGAAGCCGTCAACCGGCTCGATGCAGCAGGTATTACACATCACCGGTTCAAAAATAATTGCAGCAATCTGACCCCGATAAGCTGCCAAGCGACGGCGGAGATGCTCCGCATCGGCCCAACGGGCCACGACAAACTGATCCGTAACCTCTGGGATAATTCCCTTGCTCGGGTGGGTGCGAGCAGGCGATTCCGGATCATCCCACGTGCTGGGCGGATTGGCGAAGCCCACCAGACCTTCGTCACTCCAACCATGGTAATGACCTTCGAATCTCAGAATCAACGAACGTCCCGTGTGCGTGCGCGCCAAACGCATCGCCGCCATCACGGCTTCCGTCGCCGAGTTGTTGAAACGCACGAGTTCGGCCGACGGCACCATCGATTGCAGACGCTCCGCGACCTCCAGTTCAAGTTCGCACTGCGCCGCCCAGTGCAAGCCCAGTTTAGCCTGAGCCGCCAGCGCATCGGCGAGACCGCTCGGCGCATGACCATAGAGCAACGCCCCCTGGCCAAGTTGGAAATCAATGTATTCGTTCCCATCGACATCCCAGACCCGAGAGCCCTCACCCTTTTGAAAATACAACGGCACCGGCGCTTCCATCTTGCGGATCCCGCTGTTGATCCCGCCAGCGATACTTTTTTGAGCGCGCTCGAAGAACGCGTGCGATTGAGAAAAAGTGTAGGCCATGATTAAAGAATTTTAGGCTAGGCTTGGCGGCGGATTTTATGGTCATCGGACTGCGCCCCAAACCGGCGCATCGCGGCGATCAAAGCCCGGCGGCGTTGATCGGGAAAACGGTTCACCGGCACGGACACACTGATACCCGCCAAGGGCTCGTGTTGGGACGTCAGCGGGATAGCGACACAGGCCACCCCCGCAACGGTCTCCTCCTCTTCCAACGCGCAGCCCCGTTCACGCGTCGCGGCGAGTTCCTCCTCGAGGCGTTGTCGCGCAGCTTTGCGACCGCGAGTCGGCAACGCCGCGCACGCTTTAGTAACGAGTCGGCCTTGGTGTTCCGAGGGGAGATTGGCCACAATCGCCCGCCCCAGTGCGGTCGTATAAAACAGGTCACGCGCACCCGGTTTCACGATCCAGCGCAAGGCGTGCCCCGTTTCCACCACGTGCGCATACCGCACGTAAACTCCTTCCAGCACGCCAAGATTCACCGTCTCGTCAAAATCACGATTAAGCTTGGTCATCAGCGCCTGCGCCTTCGCGCGCAGCATCGCGTCGCGACCGTGCTCCCGCAACGAGGCCAATCGGTCCGATAAGACATAACTGCCCCGAATTCCGGCATCCCCGAGGTAACCGAGATCCTGCAAACTGCGCAGAATCCGATGCACCGTCGGCTTCGGCAACCGACTCTCTTCCGCGAGCTCAGCGAGGCTGAGTGCCCGCCCCGTGCGGGCCAACACCTCTAAGATAGAAAATGCTTTGTCGAGAACGGCTATACTCATGATTTTCGCTTTACACCATATTTCACAATATGGAATGACTATTCCGTCAAACAAAATACACTCTTGACCAAAAACTGCCGCGATCACCTCGGGGCGGCCCGGTCTATCTGCCTCTCTACCCCCGCCCTCATCGCATGAACCCACCCATTCTTTTATTATGAAAATCCTCCGCTATCTCGACTCCACTCAAACGGTGCGTCTCGGTGCCCAGCAGCCCGACGGCAGTATCCGCCGTCTCGACGGTGACCTCTACGGCAAACTCATTGTATCCGATATAATGGATACGCCCGCCAAACTTCTCGCGCCCGTCGAGCCGACCCAGATCCTGTGCATCGGCCTCAACTACAAGCAGCACGCCGCAGAATCCGGTATGGCTACCCCTGAGCGCCCAATTCTCTTCGTCAAGGGCGTCAATACGCTCCAACACCCCGGCGATCCGATTGAAATTCCGACCCACCTCGCCAGCACCGAAGTCGACTACGAATGCGAGCTCGCCGTCGTGATCGGCAAAACCTGTAAGAATGTCAGTCCTGCCGAGGCGTTAGACTACGTCCTCGGCTACACTTGCGCCAACGATGTCTCCGCCCGGGATCATCAGATCAAGTTGGGCGGCGGCCAATGGTGCCGCGGCAAGTTCTTCGACACATTCGCTCCGCTCGGTCCCTGCCTCGTCACCCCCGATGATATCCCCAACCCTAACGCGCTTAAAATTGCCACCATTCTGAATGGCAAGCGTGTGCAGGATTGGACCACCAGAGACATGATATTCGATGTCGCGCACATCATTTCATACCTCAGTGGGAGCACTACCCTCGCGCCCGGCACCGTGATCCTCACCGGCACCCCGCAAGGCGTGGGCATGGCCGTCAAACCCGAGCCTCGCTGGCTCCGCCCCGGCGATCAGGTTGACATCGAAATCGAAAACATCGGCACGTTGAGTAACCCCGTGCAACTCGAGGGTGCGGCGCGTTAACCGCCGCCGCGGTTGGGCATAAAGACCTCCCCTCAAATCAGTTCCGATCACTCATGTGGGGCAGGATTTACGCCCGACTCTCTCCACTCAAACGCGGCGAACAACTCGCCAATTTCCCGTAGCGCGTTTGAGGCAAATGCCGAAAGCGTGATCTCGCTGCCTCACCATCTCGGCGACCCACTACCTCCTCCTGTGTCGAAACAGGTCACATCGCCTTACCCGTTGGCAAATTTCGACCTCAAGCCCCGGATCACATTGAGTGAGTTCCTCGGCCTAAGTCTCCGCCAGCTGAATCTCAGTATTCCAATCCAACCAATCGCATGCTTCTTCCTGGGAAAACCCTTAAAACACGTCTCGCCTCCGATGAACCCGTGATCGGCATGATGGCTACCGATCACGCTTGGCCGCACTTGTTGGAAATCTGCGAACACGCCGGGCTCGACTACCTGATCATCTATCGCTAGCACGGCAGTTTCTCCGACGAATTGGTGGCTCATGTTTGTCAAATCGGCCGACTCACTTAATTCCCCGTCCTTGTCCGAGCCATTTCCTGCGAGACATCGATCATCCAACGCCTCATCGACCTCGGCCCGTGCGGCATCCTGCTGCCCAACGTCACCACGACGCAGGAATTGGATCAGGTGCAAGCGGCCATCCAGAGGCACCCGTCGCCCCGGCGGCATAGGTAACTATTGGATGCGCGACGTGCACTACGAAACCTGGAAGCACGACTTTGAGGACCATTTTACCGTCATTCCGCAAATCGAATCGCAAGCTGGCGTAGCTAACGTGGACGTGATAGGGGCCCACCCTCTCGTCAGGCGCTCGGACTGGGGCCGTATGACCTGTCCGCCGATATCGGATGCTGTTGGAACCCCCATGCCCCCGCGTTCCAATCCGTTCTGGAAATCACGAAGAACGCCGCGGATGCAGTCGGTAAAAAGGTTTGGGCCGGCACCAACACGACCGAACTATTGGCCAAAGGCTACACCTTCCTTTGGGTCGGCACGGTCAGCAGCATGCTGGGCCAAGCCCTCTCCCAAACGGTCAAGTCACTAAAGATCGGCAACCCCGCGGCCGCAAACGAGAGCGCCTCTCCCCCTGCTTGATTTTCGTTAAATGCGTTGCGGTTCGGGCGAAGGAAGGGACGAACCGCAGGGCCGTTCGCGCCTGCCCGCGCCAATCCACCTCTCCCTTTCAGACTAGAAACCGCAGTGAGGTTGGATGTAGGAGGGGGTCTACAACCCGACTTCAGACTGATCGGCACCCGAACCTTCGCGGTATAAAGCCGCTCCTACATTTTCGACCCTATCTAAAGAATCACCCTGTCGTTCGCCCACCAATCCTTCTCAAAAATTTCGGTTTTCTCTAACGTGGTAGGACTAAGGCGACTCCACATAAACCCGATCAATCAGGGGTGGCAAAGACCGGTACCAGTCACCCAATTGGGTTCTCAGCTGATCGACCAATTCAGAATGATCAGACGCGATATTATGCGACTCTGCCGCATCGGTGTTTAAATCAAAGAGCTGCACGTCCGTGCCGTCGTATTCCATCAAGAGTTTCCAATGATCAACCCGCACCGCCAACGAGGGGCCTCTTCGTTTGGCGGTCGGATTCTGCCAAAACACCGGCTCCCCGCGGCTAAACGATTTCACAGGCATCCCACAGAGTGATTGAGAAAGAGGTTGGAGTTGGCCAAGTTCACCGAGCGGGTTAACGGTCGGGTGTGAAAAAAAGAACCCAAAAGAGACCAACCCCAACCAAAGGTAAGCACACCATACTAGTATCATGTAACATAAAAGAATTCGCATTGAATACCGTGGTTACTTGAGGTAGACTTCGGCATGGCCAATCGATACAAAGTGACGTTGACGAAAGCCGAGCGTGAGCAGCTCACCGGGCAGACTCGCGGCAAATCCACGGCAGCGAAGTTCATTCACGCCCGTGCCTTGT
>Ga0075118_10003021_pt1 | contig 10071 bp, 6 predicted proteins | sample AntAceMetag02UKE_FD_69794 | JGI IMG/M metagenome (GOLD analysis project Ga0075118, IMG submission 69794) | Saline lake microbial communities from Ace Lake, Antarctica - Antarctic Ace Lake Metagenome 02UKE | ecosystem: Environmental > Aquatic > Non-marine Saline and Alkaline > Saline | place... | reverse complement strand
GCCAGGAAATTTTCACCGATATCCTTCAGGGCAAAACCAATAATAAAAGCGGTGATACCTGCACCGGCAAGGATACTATTGACCACACTTTCCAGTCATTCCCTAAGTTAATTAATATTTGCGTACAATTAGTTTATTTTTATTTCGAATTAACACTGATTAACATGAATGCTTCAAGGTCTACCCTACTAGTTGTCTTGCTTACTTGCAGTTATTTTCAGATTATGAAAATTGCTGCACAACCCACGGTTTCGCCGGCTATATCCACGACCACCATTTCCAAATTCACGGAGGGGATGGAAAAACAGGAAGGGTTAATTGACCTCTATTGGGATCCGCAGTCGGGCAAGATTTGGATGGCAATTCCTGACCATGGAAAAGAATTGCTGTATTATCCCTCATTAGCCGCTGGACTGGGTTCCAATGATATTGGGCTGGACAGGGGTAAGATCTATCCCGCTCAAATTGTCCGCTTTATTCCTGTAGGAGACAAATTACTTCTTCAGGCTGAAAATTATACATTTCGGGCCTCGTCTCAAAACCTTTTGGAAAAGCGTGCCTTGGAGGAATCGTTTGCTGCTTCGGTAATTTGGGGTTTTAAAATTGCTATTAAAGAAAATGATCGGATTTTGGTGGATGGAACAGATTTTTTTCTTCAGGATGTCATCGAGGCCAGCGATGCCATCAAGAGATCCGGACAGGGAAACTATAAAACAGACGCCTCCCGATCAGCCATTTATAAACCCAGAACGAAAAGTTTTCCTGAAAATACAGAGATAGAGGCTACCATTACCTATACCGGAGAACAACCTGGAAATTACATTCGCCAGATTGTGCCAGTCCCCAAAGCCATTAGTTTACGTATCCATCATTCATTTGTGGCATTACCCGAGGCAGGATTTGATAGCCGAACCTTCGATCCAAGAGCAGGGGTGAATGCAATAACTTATTTTGATTACTCCTCTCCGGTAGATCAAGACTTTGAAAAAAAGACAGTAAGAAGGCACCGCCTGGTGAAAAAAAATCCCTCGGCAGCCCTGAGTGAGGTGGAAAAACCCATTATATACTACATAGATCCCGGTACACCTGAACCAATACGCACCGCATTAATGGATGGTACAGCTTGGTGGGCAGAAGCTTTTGAGGCTGCTGGATTTAAAGACGCTTTTCAGGTTAAATTACTTCCTGAAGATGCCGATCCCATGGATGTCAGGTATCACCTCGTCCAATGGGTACACAGGTCCAGTAGAGGTTGGTCCTATGGAGGTGGGGTAACCGACCCCAGAACTGGAGAAATAATAAAGGGCAAAGTCACCCTGGGATCCCTTCGGGTGCGACAAGACTACCTGATCGCGCAGGCGTTGGCGGGTAATTTTGATACGTCTAATCCAGAAGATACTGTTCTGATGGAAATGGCTTTGGCTCGAATGAGACAATTAGCGGCTCACGAAGTGGGGCATACGCTCGGATTGCCTCATAATTACATTGCCAGTGCCAAAGGCCTTACTTCGGTAATGGATTATCCACACCCTAACTTATCCATAAAAAACGGAGCCATTGATCTTTCCAATGCCTACGCAGAGGGCATCGGAAGTTGGGATATTGTTGCCATTAATATGGCCTATGCCTCCATTCCAGAAGGTTTGGAGGAACAGGAAGCCCTGGATAAGTGGGTAAGCGAATACCTGGCTCAGGGGTTGGATTTTCTGTCCGATCAGGATGCCCGACCAGCCGGATCCGCACACCCGAAAACCCACCTTTGGGACAATGGTCCCGATCCTGTTCAGCAGCTAGAGCATGTTCTTGAGGTTCGAAAATTAGCCCTTGATAATTTTGGATCAAAAAACATTTCCAAGGGAATGCCACTTGCCAAATTGGAAGAATTATTGGTTCCCATATACCTATTGCACCGCTACCAGGTGGAGGCTGCATCAAAAGTAATCGGTGGTGTGAACTATGGATATACTGTTAAAGGAGACGCTAGAGATAGCCACCAGGTAGTTTCACGAGAGAGGCAATTGGATGCCTTGAATCAATTGTTGCAAACCCTGGATCCCGAAACCCTGGCCATGCCATTGGATATACTCCAACAGATTCCTCCCAGACCATATGGTTATGCTCCTGATGAAAGGGAAGTTTTCCAAAGACATACAGGTTTGGTTTTTGACCCGCTTGCACCCGCTGAAATTGCCGCACACCACACCCTGACTTTCTTGTTTCATCCAGAAAGGGCCTCCCGTCTGGTAGCCCAAAGTGCACTGGATGTGCAGCAACTCCGTCTTGATGAATACCTTGATTACATAATGGAAGCTACCTGGAAAGGCCCAGCTCTATCCGGATATTCTGCCGAAATAAAGCGATCTGTAGAAAAATTAGTGCTTCAACACCTGATGGAATTGGCTACAAATCCTGCTGGTAGTGCGCAGGTGAAAGCCATTGCCCTGGCAAAAGCCATGGCATTAAAAGACTGGATTGGTATGCAAAAGAAAGGTGATTTTGCGCAAAAAGCGCATGCAGCTTATTGCCTGCATCAACTGGAGAAATTCCAAAAGGATCCGAATGAAAAATTTAAACTACTGGAACCGCTTGCTGCCCCAGCCGGATCACCTATAGGACAATCCGAAGAATATGGGTTCACTCCCTGTTTTGTATATTGATTAAACTTCGAGCCATTTCGGGTTTAGCGCCACGGAGCAGTGCATTTTACTAATTTTCGTAAGGCCGGTCAAAAAAAATGGCTAATTATCTTCTCTTATTAACTACTTAACTTTTCTTTTCTCACGTTTTCGATGCTGGATTTAAGTGCAAAAAGGATAAAATTAAAGACGCTAAACCTTAATTCAAAAATGAGATAAAAATTGGAGCTTGTTGCTAATTTTTTTTAAAAAGGCTTGTTTTTATATCAATACTTTTAACTTTAGAGTATGGAAAATTGAAATTACCAGACCAATAGTATTAAGTAATAAAGGTTGACTATTTCATGTTGCTCCCGGGCTGAGATCTTTGTGCTAGATGTTTTATTGCTCGTTTTGAAATCAGTTGAATTTTTAGGTTAATTTTAGGCTAAAATTGGCAAACAATAATCCTTAAATATTGTTTAGAATCCGACTATAAAATACAATGCGCCTAGTTCTATAACCGGGTCTATTATGTTATCTGGTTGTCCCGAAGTTATGCCAAAATTATGCAACAAACCATAGTAGCAGAAGTCCGTGCAGCAGGCAAAGTCTATAAAACGGGTGACATAGAAATCGTAGCTCTCTACCCTTCTGATTTTCAAGTTTATGCTGGAGAATTGCTTTTGATTATAGGTCCTTCCGGAAGTGGTAAAACTACTTTATTGTCTCTAATTGGCTGTGTAATTTATCCCTCACAAGGCAAAGTAATGGTCTATGACAAAGAGGCCAGTGCCATGAATGAAAATCAACTTGCCAAGCTCAGGTTGAATGGTATTGGATTTGTATTCCAAAACTTTAACCTGATCGCTCCGCTGAACGCATTGGAAAATGTAATGACCCCGCTACTGCTTATGGGAAAACACAAAAAATTGGCCAAAGAAAAAGCCATGGAAGCCTTGGAAAGAGTGGGTATGTCTAACCGTGCAAAAAACCTTCCCAAGCAATTGTCTGGTGGGCAACAGCAACGGGTCAGTATTGCCAGGGCCCTGGTTACCGAGGCATCGCTTTTATTGTGCGATGAGCCCACTGCTTCGCTGGATGCAAAAAGTGTTCAAATCGTTATGGAGGAATTAAAGGAACTGGCCAAAAGCGGTAAAGCAGTCGCTGTAGTAACACATGATACAAGATTGCGTCCATTTGCTGATCGAATCATCTATGTAGATGAGGGTAGGATTACCGACCAGCCACCTTCTGATGAATTTCATTGAAAAAACACCTTATGAACCATAGAATTTTACTATGCCTTTTGTTGCTTGCCTCCTGTAGTGAAAAAGAAGCATCTACTAGCGAAGCAACTCCTGTTACTCCTTTAACCGTCGATGAAGTAGTTGCATTGGGAAGGATTGAGCCAGCATCTCAGATCGTAGCATTGGCTGGTGAAGTGAGCGGAATTGTCTCTGAAATAAATATTTCGGAAGGAGATTCTGCCAAAAAAGGAGCAGTAATTGTGACTCTTCGCCATGAAATAGAATCGGCCCAATTACAACTTGCAAAAGAACAATACCAAACCCAACTGGCCCAGATTAAATCCGATCAAATCAATGTGGAACAGGCCAAAATAGACCTGAGCAATCAGGCCAAAACCCGAGAGAGGCTTCGGTCCCTAACGGAAAACCTGGCTGAAACCCAGCAAACACTTGATGATGCGGAAAGTGCTTTTCAGCAGCAAAAATTACAAGTGGATCAACTCAACCAGGTAGTTGTCCTTAATCAGCGAAAGCTGGCGGAACTTCAGGCAGGCATCCACCAGGCAGAAGCTACACTAAATCAGAAATACATTATAGCACCTATGGATGGCAGAGTCCTCAGATTGGATGTTATTGAAGGGGATGCAGTGAGTGGAGGAGTCGGCATTGGAGATTTTGCACCCAATAGCCCCACTTCGGCCATTTGTGAAATTGATGAGTTGTTTGCCACTAAGGTGGCGGTGGGACAGACTGCCTATGTCAGACTATTTGGAGAGACAGAAAAGCTGGCCAGTGGAAGAGTGGTGCAAGTAGGGGCTTATCTCAAGCAAAAGTCACTTTTCACTGATAAAGCCGGAGAATCAGAGGACCGTAGGGTCAGGGAAGCAAGAATTGTCCTTGACAATGCAGCCGACCTGCTTTACAATACCAGAGTGGAATGCGTGATCGATATTTCAGGAAATTAAGTTTTTATGTTCAAGACTGCGCTTAAGTTTATCCTTTTTGACAAAGCCAAAAGTTTTGGTGCCCTAATGGGCATCATTATCAGTACTTTTTTGGTGGCACAACAGACAGGTATCTTCTTGTTTCTTACTGACTCCATGTCCAGACTGGTGGACCAATCTGATGCTGCCCTCTGGGTGGTGGACAATTCTACCAAAAATGTTAATGCCCTGATTCCCATAGATATTCGCGTTCTCCGTCAGATAGAAAGTATCCCAGGAGTGGCTAAGGCCTATCCGCTGGTCATTGCAGGAGCGTCAGCCAGGTTTGATGATGGCACTTCTGCCGGCGTACAGTTGATCGGTGTTCAATTACCTCAAGCCAAAGGAGGGCCGATAGCGCTGGATCAGGGCAGTTTTGGCGACCTTACCATCGAAGGAGCAGTAGCTTTTGATGTTTACGACCGCCCTGCCTTTGGAGGAGCCGACATAGGGACTAATTTCGAAATTGGTGGAAATCGGGTCTTTTTTGGAGCGTCTACACGGGGATTTCGAGGTTTTGGCGCCCAATATTTGCTGACTTCGATTGAGCGTGCCAGGTATCTTGGGAATTTCAATTCCACCAAGATTAGTGCAGCCTTGATCTATCTGGATCCGGGACAGGATCCAATAAGAATCCGGAACGAAGTCAATTCGCTGGTTTATGGGGTGAGGGCCTGGATACCTTCGGCATTTTCTCAAGAAACCAAATTTACAGTTCTTAGCACCACAGGTATTGCGATAAGTATAGGTACCTTATTGATATTTGCCGTTATTTCCGGGTTTTTCATCATTGGACTTACCCTCTATTCCGCAGCCATCGACCGTATTCGGGATTATGGTACCCTTAAGGCTATAGGAGCGACCAATGGTTATATTACCCGGCTTATTTTACTTCAGGCTTTTATCTTCACGGTGGTTGGTTTCCTTTTTGGAATGGCTCTTGCCGAAGGGTTTCGCACCGGTATTGCCAATGCGGGGACAATCTTCTTTTACACCTGGCCGCTACGACTGGCCTTTTTGCTGATCACCATGTTGATTAGCTTTGGTGGAGCAGTATTTGCCATTCGAAGGATCAATGGGGTAGAACCTGCATCTGTCTTTAGGTAATAGGGGCAAAGGGATTTTAAAAAATGAATTGTTTCAAAAAATATAGACGGATGAAAAAGATTGCTTTATTATTCATCGCTTTAACAGCTGTCCTACAGGTATCTTTTGCACAGGACTATTTTCAACTCAGCTTACAAGAGGCACTGAATCTGGCGATGGAAAATCGACCCGCACTTTTGATTGCCCAAAAAGAAAGAACCAGCAGTAGCCTGACGACCAGGCAAAGTAAGTCCGGGTTTACACCTACCATCGGTATGGATGCAGATTTTCGGTACAATACCATCCTGCAGACCAGTATTATCCCGGATTTTACTCAGCCAAATTCTAATGAAAGGCAAGCCGTACAATTTGGCACGCCTTTACAGGCCAGTGCCGGTATTACCCTAAACCAAAGTCTCATAGATCCAACAAAAAAAGGGAATATCCGCGCCAACGAAATCCTTGAAGAACTGGCAGTAAATGTGGTCAGTCGGACAGAGACCGAATTAATTGAAGCTGTAAGGGCGGCCTATTATCAGGTTTTGTTGTCAAAGGCGGTTTTTGAATTCTCAACGTCAAGTTTTCTAAGAGCCGAAATGCTTTGGGAACAGCTGGACAAGCGGGCAAAGGAACAGCGGGCTTTGCCTACTGAGGTGAGTACTGCCTTTATCACCAAAGAGAATGCAGCCCTTGCCAAAGCTACCGATGAGCAGAACATTCTCCTAAATAAAGCCTACCTGCTTGTTCAGATAGGCTTACCGGAGGTAGATCCCCGGAGTGTAGTCCTGACAGACGAATTGAGTACCCTGGCTTCCACTACGCAAAATCCCCCTTCGGCTGAATGGGACCCGGGCTTGAGACCGGAATACAAGGAGACCCTTCTCAACCAAAAATTGGCAGCCACCAATGCCGAAACTGAAAAGAGATCCATTGCTCCAATATTGAATTTGGTGGGTTTTATGGGTGCCAACGGCTTTGGGGACAGCAACAGTAGTATTACTGATATCGGACAGAGTTGGTTTGGGAGCAGTTATCTGGGCCTTCAATTGTCTATCCCCTTTGTAGATTTCAGCAGGTCCAGCAGGGTAGCCATTCAAAATATGGCCAAAGATAAAGCAGCCATCCAGCAGAAAGACCTGGACGCACAGATCAGTTATGAGGTTCTATTGGCAGGAACGAGGTTAAGCCAGGCGGAAAAAGTGCTGACCCTGCAGATGGCCAATATAGAAGTGGCCACTTCCAACCTGAAAATTATTACCAGCCGTTTCGATCAGGGAAGAAGCCTGTTGACAGATGTCATCGATGCAGAAAACCTTCTAAAACAAGCAGAACAAGAATACCTTCAAGCGGTCTATAATTTGCTTATCGCCAGAATAAATATAGAAAAAGCCCAGGGAACCCTGACCCGAAATTTGGAGTAGTTTTTCTGGGCCCTAACCAAAATAAATAGTTTTTTTTGCTAGGTCTTTTCTTTTCCCACAAGGCACTTGAAGCCATAGCAGCTTAAGTAAAACTAAAGGATGGCAGCTCCGGTTGAAGTTTAAAAACCAATGTGAAGCGAGATAAAATTCTCTAAATTCACCTAATCTTGAAAAAACACAATAGCGAGGTTTTGAGGCCTCGCTAAAGTTTATGCTGTTTGAAGTGACCAAACTTTAACACATCATGCCCAAAAATACAAATCTTGCTGGACAACCAACAGGTAATCTGTCAGTTATTATCTTTTCTTCCTAGGGAAATTATTAACAACTGTGTTGATTCTCATCAAAGTGACCGTTACTATAAAACGATGACGACTTGGAAACAGCTGGTCTTTTTACTTTACGGAGTTGTGACAAAATCCCATTCGCTAAACACCTTATGCAAGAACCTTCTTTTTCTGGAGGAAAAACTGATTTATTTGAGCATCTGTAAACTGCCCGCTGTAAGCACGTTGAGCGACGCTAATATCAATCGTAGCAGCGAGGTATTTGCTTCGATATACCAAGAACTGTACAAGTATTACAGTGAATTACTTGATCCCAGGCATTGTGGATTGATGCCGTTTTCCATTTTCCTTTAAAGAAAACATCTCTTGGTCATTTACGACATTTCTCATGCTGTCATTGGCCGTTAATAAAAGTTCATTCCCTTTCCGATCTACCCGGTACCTTGAATTCCCATTATCAGATGACTTCAACAACTTGACGCCAATAAACGGTCCAGACCAGGCGGATCCAGGAGTTTTGGATACCGCTGAATAGACTGTTCCGTTTACAGAGACAATGCCATACCCAAACCAGCTCCCTTTTTCACCACTGAAGTCAGGGTAATTGGGGAGGTCTTCCCTTTCAAAATTTTCTAGCCCTCCCTTTATTCTGTAGAGGTGGTTATGCATTTGAGTTGGGTAGTTTTTTTGAAACAGCCAGTTCCCATCACACATGGAAACGATTTGTGAGTCATCTGCTGTCCATGTGATACACCAGTTATCTCCTCTGGAACCCAACCTTTTCAAGGTCTCCATATTGAAAGTTACCCCTTCAGGAATATTTTTTTCATCAGCTGAATCCATTGATTTCTTCTCGCTACTACCATTGCAGGCAAAGGCTAATAATAGTACAGACAATAGCAGATTAAACCTAATTTTCATGGGGAGATTGGTTAAAGGTGCTGGGGTTAAAAGCTTTGGCCTGGGTGTTTGGAGGCTATAAATTCACCTGCCAACCGTTACTTAAGAATTAATTTAATGAAAAATTATCGTAATGCTTTATTTAATTTTGGCTTAGGTGCTTTCTGAGGAGGGTTAGGGTTCGTTATTGCTAAACCTATATTAAATCTGCATTTAAATAATTATTGCGGCGCTAAAACGATGGGGCTGAATATTTTTGATGCTAATTTATCGTTCAGAATTTTATTATTCAATTTTTTTGTATTGAACCAATTCTTCTTTTAACAAATATGCCACGGTCGAACCTTCTTCAATAAGAAATTCTAATATAAAAAGGAAATCATTCAATATTTCTCTTTGGTTTTTAATATTCTCACCATAACTGTAAAATGCTTTTTTAACGAAGTTTTCAAATAGAATAAAATCTATTTCCTTAAATCTCTTTCTAGCCAAAGAATGGTTGATTATCATGATTTTAATCCAAGATATAGACTCGGGCATAAAATTCTTAAATGCGATTCCATTAAGAAATTTGACTACGGAATTTATCTGGAGATGTCCATAGTTATGAATGAAATCTTTATAATACAAGCTTTTATTTTCCAGAGCTGGCCAGCTATCGGTTGTGTCGGTCCAATTAATATCAATAAAAAAGAGTTTCATTAGGAATATTCTGTCATTTTTTATTATCCATAGGCGAAGACTTTCCCACAAGTTCCAAAAATTAGGAACGGAATTTCCTTGGTTTGCAGCGTGAATAAATTCTTCAGTCATTTCATAAACGAATTTAACTTTATTAATTTCAGAAACTTTTCCATCCTCTATATAAGTATTATTAATTAGTTCTATGAAGAGTTTTTGGGCAATTTCTTGGGGTTGTACCAAAATATACCTTGAATAGAAAAATTTGACTGCTTTTCTACTTTGTGTAAACTCAAGTCTGCTGTAGTCGTCTCCCTTTGAAAGAAAATCAAGGTGAAAATTTAAAATTTTTTGAATAAAGTCTCTTTGATATTCAATTCCCGTTACTTTCGGGATTATTCTTAATGCATCGGCCAGAAGATAATCTGTGGAAAGGTGGAACTGGATATCAATAGAATCCGGACGTTTAATATTGCCATGTACAACAGATTTTATTAGTCTATCAATCCAAACATGATCTTCTATTTCTTTGGAATGTCTAATGTCAACAGGGGCTTGTTTAACACCTAATTCACGGATTTTATGTTTATAGGTAATATATTCTAAGAGACCATACCAACAATTTAATACGAATTCAGATTGGTTTTTATTCAGATATTCAGTTGCACCGAGTTCAATGTAAATTTTTGATAGTTCATCGATATTGGATATCAACAACCTGAAAATTGCATCTTTTATTTTGATTGCAATCGATTTTGGGTGTTTTCTTTCAAAAACAAAAGAAAGTCCGATCAATGCTTGTTTTTGATCAAGGGCAAAGGAATCATTATCCAAAAACACTGAAGGTT
>Ga0075118_10003017_pt1 | contig 10079 bp, 10 predicted proteins | sample AntAceMetag02UKE_FD_69794 | JGI IMG/M metagenome (GOLD analysis project Ga0075118, IMG submission 69794) | Saline lake microbial communities from Ace Lake, Antarctica - Antarctic Ace Lake Metagenome 02UKE | ecosystem: Environmental > Aquatic > Non-marine Saline and Alkaline > Saline | place... | reverse complement strand
ACAACCTCGGATTCCCGCTCGGTTAGCCAGTTTGCCGACGTAGAAACGACATCAATAATTCCGATGAAAGGAATGCGGGGAACGATCGCCGCCCGCATGCAACAGAGCCTCACGGAAATGGCCCAGCTCACGCACGGTTTTGAAGTTTCAATGGATTCCGTTGTGCAGTTGCGGTCCGAGATGAAGGAACAGTATGCCGCTTTGGGCGTGGCGGTTCCCAGCCTCAACGACTTTGTTGTTCGAGCTGCGGCACTCGCATTACGCCAGCATCCGATTCTCAACGCCACGATTATTGACAAAGAGATTCATCTCCTTGGCCGTATCAACATGGGGCTCGCTGTTGCCGTTCCCGGAGGGTTAATGGTCCCCGTCATTCACGACGCCGATCAACTTTCACTTCCGCAGTTGGCTCGAGCAACCCGAGACGTTGCAGAGCGGTGCCGCTCTGGCTCAATAAGTTTAGATGAACTTGACGGTGCAACGTTCGCAGTGACTTCGCTTGGGACCTATGGAGTTGACTTCTTTACGCCTGTAATCAACCCCGGCAACGTCGGTATTTTGGGTGTCGGTCGGCTGCGTGACTCGGGCAAGTGGGAGGGTGAGAATTTCGTCCGTACCCAAGTGCTCACGCTCAGCCTGACATTTGACCACCGTGCCGTTGACGGTGCACCGGCTGCCGAGTACCTGCAAACGATCGCTCAGCTTTTGGATCGTCCATTAGTTTTGGTTTCTTAACACGCTATGCCGGCTCTTTACCTCCTGCGGCACGGGCAAGCGAGTTTTGGCACCGACGACTACGACGTGTTGACAGAACTAGGCAGGCGCCAAGCAGAAATTGCGGGTCATGAGTTGCTGCGACGAAGTGTGCGTGCCCCCGTTTTTATGAGTGGGAATTTGCGGCGGCAAATTGATACAGGAACTATCGCGGCCGAAGTTCTCTCTGTGGACCCACCAGTCATCGATTCTCGCTTTGACGAATTCGATGCCCATGCCGCAGTCAATGAGCATCTAGGTGATTCTCAGGCAACAGATGGAATGTCATCTTCTGAGTTCCAGCAGCATCTTGATGCGGTAATGACGTCCTGGATAAGCAGTGGAAATGAACAATGGCAAGCGTTTTCCCAGCGCGCCTATGACGCGCTGACCGAACTTGCGGAAAGTTTGCCGAGTGGATCGGACGCTGTTGTCGCAACATCTGCTGGGATAACAGCGGTATTGGCCGGTCGGCTCTTGGGCGCGAATTCTCAAGGCGTGATCGCCATGAATCGAGTGAGTGTCAATGCATCGATTACCAGCATTGTGGCAGGCGCTCGAGGTTTGTCCTTGGTTTCGTTCAATGACCACGCACATGTTCTCGGTGATCGAACGCTCTTCACTAACCGTTGAGCACGGCTAGTTCACATATCGGATTACGTCAGTGCCGTCCCAACCTTCGGCCAGATCTGCAACCTTGTCATAAAAACCACGAAGGTGTTCGTTGCCGACATAAAGTTCGAGAACCCCGCCGACCAAATCACGAGCATCGTGGAAGTGGACTTCCATGCCGGACGAGGAAGTGAGCGACATGGTGAGCGGAATCCCCTGACTAATCAGAGCAGCACTTGCTGAATTGAGGTCGTCAACGAAGCATGCGTAGTGATTGATCTGACCGGGTTCTTCGTGCTCGAGAACTTCGCGCATACTTGCCGGTTCGCACTCGTGAATTTGAATGATCTCGAGCATGACCGGTCCCCACTGGCCAAAAGCAGCGCTGTGGTCGTAGATCGCGGGTTCACCATTGTGGGTGGCAATGACGGGCAAGTGGTGTCGAACAAGGAAAGGGCCAGCGCCAACCTTTTGTGCCCATTCATGGCACGCTGCCTCGAGATCGTCAACACGATACGCGATTTGCACGAGCTTTGCCGGAAGGTTTGCTTGTTGTGGATTGGCTGCGTTTGGCATGTGGGGTATCCCTTAGGTGAGTGTGCCGTTTCACACTGACGTGTGTGGAATCCTCACCCTACCGGGGTCTAGCTTGTGTAGTCTGAGAGTCTTACTCGCTACGTCTGTGCGTTCAAGGAGTTGTTGTGTCTAAGGTCTACAAGCATCCGATTTCCGGCTACGTCTACTCCGTTAATGAAGTGGGCCTGGTCAAAGTCGACGACCCTGCCACGGGCCGGGTCGGCATATTCGACGACAATGGAGTGTGGCACGAAGGTGAGAAACTTGATGTGGATTTACAGGCAACCGGGTGGGTGGGTCGCACACCCGAGGCTCGGGCACTTCGCGAGGCCGGCGAGTGAAGCAGACGACAGCGGTCATTCTTGCCGCACGACCATCTCAAACCTTTGTAGCTAGTGATCTTGCCCTTGGCACTATTGACTTACCCGCTTTGACACCGGGTACAGCCCTAGTCCGCAATCAGTACATGAGTTTGGACCCATCCACGCGTGGTCGCATGGACCCGGGTGAGAAGCAGTACACCACCAATTTTGAAATCGGTGGACCACTTGATGGATCTGCGATAGGAGTAGTGGAGGAATCCGCGTCTGAGCTGCTGCCAGTCGGGTCAACAGTTCGTCATCGGCTTGGGTGGCGTGAGTACGCCGTCGTCGACGACGCAACGGCGACGATCTGCGATCTTACAAAAGCCCCGACCGAGTCGTGGCTAAGTTCAATGGGCCAAACTGGATTCACCGCGTATGCCGGACTCCTGCCGGTGGGTAAGCTCGCAGCCGGTGACACGGTGCTCGTTACGGGTGCTGGAGGAGCGGTTGGCAGCATGGTCGGGCAGTTCGCCAGGCTAATGGGAGCCGGTCGGGTGATCGGGAGCGCCGGCGGCGCAGCTAAGTGTGACTGGCTCAAAGAAGAATGCGGCTTCGACGAAGTAATCAACTATCGTGATCAAGATTTTGCACAAGAATTGCCTAAATTTGCGCCCGATGGCATCGATTTATTTTTTGACAATGTCGGCGGCTGGCAGTTCGCCGCGGCCTTGCACAACATGAAGATCCGTGGTCGGATCAGTATGTGTGGCGCAGTGTCAAACTTTGGAACACAGGAGCAGCCCTCCACCGCTGTACTCATTGAAACAGTACTTCGCCGGCTCACGATTACCGGTTTCATCGTAAGAGATTACGAGGATCTTCGGCCAGAGTTTGAGGCGAGAGTGAGTGACTGGCTTGCGCAAGGCCAACTTGTAGACCGCGCAACCATTGTTGAAGGCATAGCTGCCGCAGGAGCAGGACTTGAAGGCCTTCTTTCGGGAGCTAATTTCGGTAAGGCGCTTGTGCGCCTTTCAGACTGAATTTCCTGGAGGATAGGTGAGCATCGAGGTCGTTGACTCAACACTTTTCATGTCGGTTGAACCGGTCGCGCTTGCCGGGTCTGTTTGCCGTGTATGTAACTCGCACGTTTTCCCTTCAATGGGTTCGTGCCCAACATGCTCAAGTGTTGATGTCACAAAAATTGCTCTGCCAACAATGGGAACGATCTGGTCCTGGACGACCCAGCACTTCCCTCCCAAGGCGCCCTTTCGCACCGATGAATTCGCTCCCTTCAGCATCGGTTATGTAGATTTGGGTCCAGTGATCGTGGAAGGTTGGCTGGTGGGTAAAACTCATTGGGTTATTGGTGAATCTGTTCGGTTGACACTTGCCAAGGCCTGGACCCACGAGGGTAGTCCGGTGTACACGTACGGCTTTGAAGCTTTAGAGCGATGAGGAGCTGACATGAGTGTAAAAAAGGACAATAGTAAGGACAATATTTACGTAGTTGGAGCGGCCCGTACGGAGTTTGGCCGATTCGACGGCGAAGACAATGACCTTGCCGAACGGGGTATTCGTGGCGCGCTTGATGACTGCGGTATTTCCTGGACCGACATTCAGTTTGCTGTAGGTGGCACAAATGGTGAAACGAAACCAGACAACTTAGTCTCAAGACTTGGGCTTACAGGCCTTCCATTTGTAACCGTAAAGAACGGCTGTGCGACCGGAGCTGTAGCTTTAATGAGCGCGCGCAATGGCTTGATTGCGGAGGACCTCGACATTGCATGTGTTGTGGGTTACGACAATCACGCGAGAGGGGCTTTTGGTGCTTCCCCTGCTCGTTATGGAATAGGAGAGTGGTACGGCGAGACCGGCATGATGGTAACGACCTCGTATTTCGCTCTGAAAATTCAAAGGTACTTATTTGAACATGGCATTAGTGAACGCACTCTTGGATACGCGTCTGCTAAAGCATTTGCCTATGCGCAAGAGCACCCTTATGCATGGCGACGCAAGCCAGTTTCCGTTGCCGAAGCAATGGATGCCGACATGATCAACGACCCCCTCACCCGTTTTATGTTCTGCTCTCCAGACGCTGGCGCAGTGTCTTTGATTCTTGCTCGTGGCTCCCGAGCATTTGATCTGTGTGAAACACCGATACGTCTGGCTTCAGTGGCACTTCGTGGCCGTCGCCCTGGGTCTTTTGAAGTTTTCTCGCCCTGGCTCTCACCGGGGGATCGCACCAGTCCTTCGATTGACGCGGCGAAAGCAGCTTTCAACCAAGCCGGCATCACTCCCGCGGACGTACAAGTCGCTCAACTCCAAGATACCGATAGTGGAGCCGAGGTAATTCACCTTGGTGAAACCGGACTTGCTGACCACGGCGATCAAGAAGCTGCCTACCGTAACGGTGACTTTGACATTGACGGTCGACTTCCGGTTAACACTGATGGTGGGTTACTCGCTAACGGAGAGCCGGTCGGCGCTTCGGGGCTGCGTCAAGTGCACGAGATAGTTCGGCAACTTCAGGGACGTGCGGACGGTATGCAAGTTCCGGGAAGCCCACGTATTGGGTTTACCCACGTCTACGGAGCACCCGGTATTAGCGCATGTACGGTCCTTATCAACGAAGGAGTTCAACCATGACCGATCTTGACCACGACCACCTGCACACCTGGCGCGAGGAAGTGCGTTCTTGGCTTGCATCGGTTGCTGCTCCGGCTAAAGAAGAAGTCTTTGTTTGGGGAGAGGGTGACCCACGACTGCAAATCTTCCTGGCATTAAGTCACGAAGAGGAAGTTGCCTTTTTAACCCGCGTTCGGGAGTACCGGCGTAAACGATTTGAAGCAGGCTATGGCGCGATCTCACTTCCCGTTGAGTTCGGGGGTGCCGGGTTACCCAGTGTGTATTCGGTGGCCTTCGCGCAGGAAGAGCGCGCATTTGCCGTCCCTCCATCTTCTGAAATTGTCTCCGTCACCACCGGCTTGGTCGGTGCTGCAGTCAGTGTTTTCGGTACACCCGAACAACGCGAGCAATTCGCTCAGGCTTTCCTGAGCACGGATCTGCTCTGCTGCCAGCTCTTCAGTGAACCGGGGGCAGGGTCCGACCTTGCTGGACTGTCGACCAAAGCAGTTCGTGACGGCGACGATTGGTTGATCACCGGGCAAAAAATTTGGAGTTCAAACGCACAATTCGCCGAGTACGGTTTTATCTTGGCCCGCACCAATCCTGATGCCGTCAAGCAGGGCGGTATCACCGCGTTTTTAGTTCCGATGAACGCCCCCGGTGTTGAGATTCGGCCAATTCGTCAAATGAGTGGGCCAGCCTCTTTCAACGAGGTGTGGTTTGACGAAACCCGAATCCCGGACTCAATGCGGATAGGCGAGGTTGACGCAGGGTGGAAAGTGGCCCAAACGACTCTTAGTTTTGAGCGCACTTCTTCCGGGTCGGGTCACCGGCGCAAAGGCGGGACCGCTGCTGATCTTGTTGCTCTGGCACAGCACCTAGGCCTGGCATCAGATCCGGTGACGCGTCAAGACCTTGCCGACATAACAATCCGTACCCGATTGCACGCGGCAATGGTCACAAAGGTCGCGCGGGCGAGTGCAACCGGCGGGGACCCTGGACCTGCAGGATCCCTAGGCAAACTTTTGGCATCTGACAACCTTGTGCGCCTTGGAAATTCGGCTGCGAACTTGCTTGGATCCGCACTGGTCGCCGATACAGGCGAGTGGGGCGAGTTCGCTTGGGGCGAGCATGTTCTTGGGGCACCGGGTTACCGGCTGGCCGGTGGCACCGACGAAGTACAGCGAAATATCGTCGCGGAGCGGGTACTTGGACTTCCCGCTGAGCATCGTTCTGATCGTGCACCGTTTTCACAGCTTGCAAAATCTTAGCCAAGCTTTTTAACGAAATAGTTGGACAAGTCTGAGATGTCTCTTTTTACCAGTTGAGCAATGTTGCAAGTCGTTCACGCTGAAAGACGCTGTCACCCAAGAATGCAGAGTCATAGCGAGCGCGCCTGAAATACAGATGCGCATTGTGTTCCCACGTGAATCCGATTCCGCCGTGAAGTTGAATGGCTTCAGCGGTCATTGCAATGTAGGAGTCTGACCCCCACGATTTGTTAACTGCTGCTTCTACAGCGAGATCGTCTGCACCACCCGAGGTCACTTTTTCCAAACCGGATCTCAGCATTTCGACCAGCATAAGTGCGTCGGCCATGCGGTGTTTAATCGCTTGGAAACTACCGATCTCACGATTAAATTGACGGCGCACCTTTATGTATTCGAGTGTCATGTCAAAGCAGGCCTGCGAGCCACCCAATTGATCGGCGGCAACGGCGAGCAGGGCTAGGTCGACTCCCTGCGAGATAGCACCTTCACCGCTACCGTCATGCGTCAACCGAATTGCAGGCGCACTGTCAAAAGTGACGGTAGCTGAAGGGCTCGAGAAGTCTAACGAGGGCAGTGCTTGCACCTGCGCGTCTGCGGCCTCAACAACGAACACGTCAATTCCAGCATCCGTGCGGGCGCCAACCACAAAAAACGCTGCATTTGCGCCAAATGGCGTGAACCGGATCGACCCGGAGACGCTTACCCCGTCGCTAGAACACGAGAGGTCAGTGGGAGACCACAAACCTCGGTTATTCGTAAAAGCCGGCGCAGCAATTTCACCAGAAGCGATACGTTCCACACATGGCATTGCGGCATCGTCGCACGCTGCCAACACTTGGCCGCACAACACCGTACTTGTCACGAATGGAACCGGTGCCAAAGCCGCACCCAGTTCTTCCGCGACCGCGAGAATTTCTGCGAGGCCACCCAACCCACCCGCCGTCTCCGGCAAGCCGACCCCGCCAAGCCCGATGTCTTGGGCGAGCAAGGACCACAGTTCCGGGTCTAGTCCGCTGGTCGAAAGTTCAAGCTCGCGCACTTCGCCCGGATACCCCGATTCGGTTGCAGCGGAGCGAACCGTGCTTCGCAACTCGGCTAATTCGTCAAGATCAAGGGCCGCGGTGGGCAATTCGAATGACATGGCTCTCCAAGAGTGAGTCGGGTTTCGTCAGCTGAGTCGGTGAAGTTGAACAATAGCAAGTGAGGCGTTGGCAGCACGCCGTACACAATGTGATGAATGTGAAACCGAGTCGCTGCGGCGAATCATTGGACATGCATGTAGTTTTGGCACTTTGACAGGGCCTTTTAGCTAAGGCCCTCCTTCTTCGAAAGTGAGTGCCATGCGTCGACCAATTCTTTCGGGTGTAGTCGCCCTCTCCGCAGCTCTTATTTTGTCTTCATGCGCAATGCCAGCCGACGACCCTAATTTCGTTGAAGGTGCAGATCTCATCGATGAGGAATTCGAAGCAGATCCGGAGGTAGACGCTGATTTCCTTGCTGAAGCACTCGTTGCCCCAACCAGCGTCGGTGTTGACATTCCGCTGGCTGCACCGCCCGAGGCGGGCGCACTCATTGTCAGCCTCTCAGACGGCTCCGAATTCGACACACTGCTTAACGCCTCAATCTCCGAGGCCGCCATTGCAATTGGGTGGGAGTTCGCTGAAGTCACGGGTGCGGAGAGTCTTGAGTCAGCCCCTGCGGCCTTCGAAGAGGCACTTGCTCTGAATCCCGCGGGTATTCGAATTTCGGGGGATTACGTCGACGCTCTCGAAATTCAGCTTTCTGAAGCTGAAACTGCAGGAGTCGCTGTAATCTGCACCGGGTGTTCGGGCGAACCGGTAGGTGCCATTAAAGACACCAGCATTGACGGTGATGCGCAAAATACTGTGTGGGGTCAGATCCTTTCCAGTTACATTATTGAGAATCAGAGTGCTGAAGAAGTTGCCGGTGTTGAAGTTTTCGCCTTGCCGGCTCCCGCCTTGCTGACATTCAATTTGGAGTTCGCTGACAACATGTCAAACCTATGCCGCGATTGTTCCGTCATTGAAACTATCGTGGATGTAAATGACCTTGAATTCGCACCAACACTCATTGCGGACACCATGAGTACCAGCCTTGGCCGCTGGGCAGTTCTGGACTCTGGTGAAATTTCAACTGACGTACCAGCGGCGTTGGCCGATGCACTCGTTTTTGAGCCGGTTGTCTTGATTGGTCGTGGAGCGAACGCACGAGATATTGCGATTTTGCAAGAACTCGCGGCGTCCGGTGCGGTTCCCCCAGAAAAGGGAACAATCGATGCATCCCCGGAGGCGGCTTTGGCGCTCCAAGCTTGGACGGGTTTACCTGTCCCGGTCATGGGCTGGCGCGTAATCGACCAATTTGCCCGTATTTTGGCCGGTGAGGCCCTCGCTGACGGAGCCCTACCCAGTCAACTGCTGACGGTCACAAATGTAGCTGAGGCCGCACTCGACGAGAGCGGAAATTACCTGGGTGTCGCCGACTACCGCGAGCAGTTCACCGGTTTGTGGGGCGTTAATTAATCGGAAACCCTTGCATTTATAACGAATTGGAAAAACCCCTTACTTTGTGGGGCTCGATTCTGTACTGTGCGTCTATTCGGGGTTAATTCCCACTACTGGAAGAGAGAGTGTCAATGCGTAAGTTAACCACCGCGGTTGCCTTTATAGGAGCCGCTTCCCTCTTGGTTTCGGGCCTCGCGCCCGCGGCCTTTGCCGCTAATCCGCAAGATAAGGGTGTCGATCTGGCCTCCGCAATTGTGGCTAAATACAACAAAACTCCAACCAGCATTGGAATTACGACAAAGTTGACCAAGAAACCTCCTAGAGGCCAATTTGTTGTCGCCCTGTCAAACGGTGGAGACGAAAACAAGGTCCTTGACGAGTCAATCGCCGACGCAGCCAAGGTTCTTAAGTGGAAGTATCGGGAACTCGTCGGTGCTGTAAGCCCTGAGACCCAACGGTCACTCTTTTCACAGGCGCTGTCGCTCAAGCCAGACTACATTCACATTTCTGGAATCGAGCCTTCCACACTCTCTGACCTTTTGACCAAGGCAAAGAGGCAGGGCGTTGTCGTTATCTGCTCAGCATGCATGAGCAAGCCAACTTCTGCTCTGGAGGACACCCACATCGCTGGTCCAAAGACAATTGATCTCTGGGGCCAGATGATTGCTGCCTACACGGTTGCTGCAACAAAGGGCAACGTCAAGGCACAGGGAATCACAGTGCCTTTGTACCCAATCCTTCGTCGCTTTGACGTTTCGTTTGCAAAGAACTTGAAGCGGTTGTGCCCAACCAAGTGCACATACGAAGAAAATGATCAGCAGTTGACCGACATCTTCGCGGGTAAGGTTCCGCAGGCCGCCGTCAACATTGTTGCTTCAAACCCCGGCACCAACTGGATTGTCTCTGACCTCGGTGGTTGGGTCACCGGTGTCTCAGCTGCCCTGAAGAATCCTGCTATCGCAATCGGTGGCCTGACCGCTGGTAAAGCTAATATCCAGGGTCTCAAGGACGGCAGTGAGTCCGCATGGACCGGGTACTCACTCCCAATCGTCGGCTGGAGCGTTGTTGACAGCATGGCACGCCATTCAATTGGAATGCCATACCTCAAGAACGAACTTCCAACACAGATCCTGACCAAGCAGAACGCAAAGTCACTTGTTCTCACCAAAGAAGGTGACTACTTGGGTGTCAGGAATTACCAGAAGCAGTTCAAGAACATCTGGGGCGTAAAGTAAGTCTCAAGCAGTAGCTAGATATGTGGGCCCGGCCGAATCGGCCGGGCCCACATATGTTTGATCTACTTTGTTGACCTAGCATTATTGTTTGACGTCCTATAACATGTGGGTTGAAGGCGTCGTACCCGGAAAAAGTCATACCCGGAAAGAGGAGTACACCACCCATGACCGAACTTGCAT
>Ga0075118_10003008_pt1 | contig 10102 bp, 10 predicted proteins | sample AntAceMetag02UKE_FD_69794 | JGI IMG/M metagenome (GOLD analysis project Ga0075118, IMG submission 69794) | Saline lake microbial communities from Ace Lake, Antarctica - Antarctic Ace Lake Metagenome 02UKE | ecosystem: Environmental > Aquatic > Non-marine Saline and Alkaline > Saline | place... | reverse complement strand
CACCAAAGACAGCGAGTTCACCTGGCCGGTGGCCTGATCACAGGCGTCAAACGGGCATGCGGGCAGATCCATCATTGCGTCAAGATCGCGTGCGAGACGCTGCCCGATGCTGTCGCCATGAGGGCGCAAAGCAGGGTCGACAGGCTGTCTGGTCGGGTTCATTTTGGCGGTGCGCTGTCTGGACGGGATCAGAATGCCGTTAACAAAACGGTGTCCGGCTTGCTCAAGCTTCTCTAATCCGCGTGAGCATGAATTCTCAATTCAGCTACGCGCTTTCGATGCCGCTAGGAACGGCTCAGATGTAGGAATCCCAGTGTTGATGGGGCTATGCTCAGCTCTCCTGGGTAAACCGATCAAGGGTGGGCTAATAATCTCGGGCGGAATCACCCTTGGGGGTTCATTAGAGCCCATACATAATCCAATCGACCTTGTAGAACTCGCAATGGAGAAGGGTGCCGAGGCGGTTCTCTTGCCGGTATCTAGCCGACGTGCACTGATCGACTTATCAGACGATGTAGCGACAAAAGTGCAGGTCTTATTCTACGCCGATGCGGCTGACGCTCTACGGAAGTGCGTTCATGATTAGGGGGCTCTTCGGCCCGCGCCTCCGACGATCTCACGCGCTTGAGCTTTCTTGAGAAGAATGGTGCCGGTGATAGGACTCGAACCTACGACCCCATCATTACGAATGATGTGCTCTACCAGCTGAGCTACACCGGCCTTTCTTCTCTTTCTCGGCCCTACTATGGCCCTACTAGTTCTTCTCTGGTGCCGCTAAGAGTTTGGTTTTGCAAGTCATTTTTGCGGCGACCCGCTAATTACGAATGATGCGCTCTACCAGCTGAGCTACACCGGCATCCTTCTCTGTCGCGGCCCTATTATGGCCCTACTAGTTACTCCGCGCCGCGCCTTACCCGCTGATATCAAACGCAGTTTGCGAGCGGACCCGCTAATTACGAAGGACCTGCTCTACCAGCTGAGCTAATGGGGCATTCTGGACAGTACTATGGCCCTACTCGTTTTTCTCTGATGCCGCTAAGAGTTTGGTTTCGCTAGTCATTTTTACAGAAACCCGGTAATTATTAATGACGTGCTTTACCGGTTAAGCTACAGCGGCCCTTGAGGGCGGGGCTATAGCACCGGGATTATCGTTGGAAAAGACCTATTTTCGGGCGCCGTCGCCTTCTGTCCAGGTCGCGTCGATAGGACGGTGCAAGGTCTCTTCATCAGGCAAAACCTCAGCATCCTGAACACCTTCTGCATCATGTCCAGAATAATCCTCGATCGATCCTACAATCCGGGGCAGCATCTCGGCTCCGGCTGAAGGGGTCGATGCGCCTGCAGGCGGCGCTGTCCATGCAAGTGTATCGAATCCGTTGCAATTCTCGCAGATTGGCACCCATTCAGAGTGAATGTTGTGGCATTTTTCGCAGACCCATTGCGGCCCGCGCGGTGCTGTCAGGGCGCGGGCAAGCCAGCCTTTCACCACCACGTCCGAGGCCCCCTCGCCACGGGAAATCGCCGCCATGTCCGTCAAAACGCGAGCATCGGGGGCTTTGTCCACCATGTCACCCAGAGCACGACGCGCTTCGGGGAAATCCTCATTCGCGATATGCAGTTCGACCAACAAAAGGCGCGACTCGACGTGGTCGGGATGCTGCGCGATCAGGGGTTTGAACCGTTTGAGCCGCACGGCTGGCGTTTCATCCGGTGCAATCGCGGCGAACGCCGCCGCCAGATCCGGATGCGGCTGTGAGGCCCAGGCTTTCTTGATCACGCGGGTCGCGTATTTTGCGTTACCCTGATCGATATAACCTCGCGCCGCAAAAGCTGCGGCAGGGATCAAATCAGGCGACAGCTTGTTCGCCTCGATAGCGGCCTCGCGGGCACTGATATCATTGCCATCATTCAGGACTTCTTTCGCCTCGGACAATGCCAGAACAGCATCACGACGCTTGTGCACATCGCGGGGCAAACTGCCATGTTTAAGCTTTGCCCCCAACGTGCGCCGCGCGCCGGCCCAATCATGCGCGTTTGCCTGAAGGCGCAGCAGGACATCTTGGGTTTCCTCGTGTTTCGGACGCAGATTCAATGCCTTTTCTGCCAACTTCAACGCAGTTGCATTGTCTCCGTCAGCCAGTTTCTGCTTCATGATCCCGCGTACACCGACAAAGCGGGTCGCGTCATTCTTCAGCAACCGCTTATAGACTTCTTCGGCTTTCCTGCGGTCGCCACACATCTCGGCGGCCTGTGCTGTCAGCAGATTGGTAAGTTCCGGCTTGTGAAGATAGCGTTCAGCCTTGCTGGCCTTGGCCATGGCCAGCCGACCTTCACCTGCGGCCAAGGCCATCATGCCTTCGGACAGAGCCTCATAGCCTTTGCGCTCGCGGTTGCGGTTGAAATAGCGCGTAATTGCGGTTTCATCTCCGTTGATGAATTTGAGGATAGCGATCAATAAAGCTGTCAGACGCAAGATCAGCCAGACGGCAAAGACCAGAGCGATCAGCAGGATCACGGCATATAGCGGGGTCAGGTTCATCTCATACCCTGCGGCAGCGATCCGTACGCCGCCTTCCAGTTCCATAAGATAGGAGGCACCAAGCGTTGCAGCAGCAACCAGAACGACGAACAGGATAATCTTGATAAGCGACCAGAGCATTCCGTTATCCTTCAGTTCGTGTTCAGGGTTTGCGCAAGGTCCTGCGCCGCAGCGACCGTGGCAAGGCGCGTTTCGGCCTGTGACCGCCAGCTTTCCAGAACAGCGTTTGCCGATTCCGGCAGAGCATCAAGCTCAGACAGCGTATCGGCCAAGCGCCCGTCACGCAAAGCCGCCTCTGCGCGAGAAAGGACCGCGTCAGGGTCATTGCCTTCCCGTGGCTGCAATGACCTCAGGCCAAGTTGTGTTTGCAGGAAATCGGTAACCCCAGTGCCGCCGGTTTCGCGCCGCGCCGCACGCAGGGCATCACGGGCCACATCCGGGAACGACGATTGCAAGTCAGCAAGCGTTGCAACGCCTTCTTCGGCCTGGTCCAGCAGGGGTTGGGGGACAGCCATGTCGCTTGCCTGCAAGTCTGTCAAAGTGTCGCCATAACCGGTGCCTGTATCCAATGCGGTCTGGATACGGGTAAGCGCCGCGCGTTGCATTGCCGTGCGGGCTGTCAACTGGGCAGCTTCCTCTTCCTGAACAGCGTCTTCGGTTAGCGCGGCAAGTTCGGCCCGCTGTGCATCCAGCGCCTGACGGATCTGATCCATTTCGGCCCGCGTCTGGGCCAGAGCTGCCTGCGCATCTTCTCCACCACTGTCAGATGCAGCAGGGCGTGCCTCGAGTGCGTCGATGCGCTGGGCCAGAACGCCAATCTGGATCGTCAGATCCTCGATCATCGGGATCACGTCCTGAACTTCGGGCGCTTCGACTGCGGGTGCATCCTCCAAGGCTGAAATGCGTCCACTGAGATCGGACACAATGTTGCCCTGAGCTTCGGTCCGCTGTGCTATGTCTGCCATGCTGTCCTGCATGCCGCCATTGCCGGGAATTGGCACGCCTTCAAGAAAACCGCTATGGGCCAATCCAAACCCGATCACCGCGGCAAGGACACCGCCCAAAACCATTGGGACAAACCCACCTTTACGGACCACCACTTTTTCCGTGCGCGCAGGCTGTTCAGCGGGGATAATGCGATCAGTCTGTTCAGACACGGGATCAGGTTGCGGGGTCTCTGCGGACGCAGGATAGGCAGGATCAGTTTGCGCTCCAATATCTGCGTCCACCTCTGCATCCGGCGCCTGAGGGTCGGAAATGGCGTCGGTTTCATCCGGCACAGGCGCGTCACCAGTTACGTCTTGATCCGGCTTTTCCGACCGATTTTCCACCGGACCTTCCACCACCACTGCATCTTCTATATCTTGTGGTGCAGCCTGTTTATCGGAAGTTTTCTTTCTGTCCGCCACGTTCTGCCACCCTTTCGAATCTTAATGCATTATCCCGTACTCAATCGGGCAAGCCTACTGCGCGAGACCAGTGGCCTCAAGCTATACAACTTTGCCTAGTTAAACTTGTGCTGCCAAGGCATGGTTTCCAGCAGCAAGCCAATTTCTGCCGTCACATTCTCGAAATCAGGGTGGGTTGCAATGGCGCAGTGAGCGACCTCCAATCGCAAAGCTCCGGCGATCGCACTACTCATCGCGACAACATAAACCGGAGCCTGCACGCGTCCGGTGCCCAATAAAACAGCACTTCGCGGCGAGAAAACGGGAAGGATCACAGGAGCATCCCCATCGAGTAAATCCTTTGCATCATCTGACAGAGGGATAGCATTCTGCGTATAAACAATCGTTTGTGACACTGGGCAGCCTACCGCGCTCAACTTTTCGGCTATATCGCCACGGGCATGGGCACCGCGCAAATGTAGCATGGGACCGAGTGCATCATCCGCGAGTATACGTGCAATCAGGGCCTCGGCATCACCGCCCGCCGAAATCGCGCGAAGACCCGCGTCGCGCGCAGCCTGCGCAGTTGCGTCACCGACTGTATAACAGACAAAACTATTTGGACCCTTTGCGCCAACATAGGCGGCCACACCATTAGCAGAGGTGAAGATAAGTGTCTTGATCCCGTCGAGATCGGGCAGGCGCGGATCAAGGCGAATCTCCATCAAAGGCGAAATGCATATAGAAATCCGTTCCCCGAACCTTGCAGCCAGAAGGCCCGCCATCCTGCGCGACGACGCCTCGGGTCGAGTCAGCAAGATCACAGGCCGTTTCATGATTGCCCCGGGATTGTTTGCATCCTTAACTGGTGTTACCTCGCAACGGATGGTCTTGCAACGGTCAGGGCCAAGCGTGGCGGGATTGATGGGCCAATGGTCAAAACTTTGACTGTACTAGGACTAGAAAGCAGTTGTGACGACACAGCGGCTTCCGTTGTGCGGAAATCTGGCTCTGATAAGGCCGAAATCCTGTCTTCTGTAGTTTTGGGGCAGACCGACCTGCATAGCGCCTTTGGCGGGGTAGTTCCCGAAATTGCGGCCCGCGCGCATACCGAAAAACTGGATATCTGCGTTATACAGGCGCTATCTCAGGCTGATCTGACCCTCGCAGACATCGACGCTATCGCGGTGACCGCAGGACCGGGGTTAATCGGCGGTGTACTGGCGGGCGTCATGTGTGCCAAGGGTCTGGCCATGGGCGCAGGGCTTCCGCTGATCGGGGTGAACCACCTCGCCGGACATGCCCTGACGCCACGACTCACCGATCAGGTGGATTTCCCTTATCTTATGCTGCTTGTTTCTGGCGGACATTGCCAGTTTCTGCTGGTGCGCGGAACCGATGACTTTATCCGCCTTGGTGGCACGATCGATGACGCACCGGGCGAGGCGTTCGACAAAACGGCAAGGCTTTTGGGCTTGCAACAACCTGGCGGACCTGCGGTCGAGGCGCAGGCTCTCCACGGCGATCCTGACCGCTATGCTTTTCCCCGTCCGATGTTGGACCGCGCGGGATGTGATATGTCCTTTTCCGGCCTAAAGACTGCGCTTTTGCGGATGCGTGACAAGGTGGTCGCCCAGAAAGGTGGCCTGACACAGAGTGACCGTACCGATCTTTGCGCCGGATTTCAGATGGCGGTCGCAGATGTGCTGGCCGAGAAGACACGCCATGCTCTGGAAATTTACCTCGCCACCAGCCCTGCGCGGCCCGTTCTGGCAGTGGCCGGCGGTGTCGCGGCAAACCGCTTGATCCGACAGAAACTAGAGACTGTTTCGGCGCAAAATGGTGTGACCTTTATTGCCCCGCCACTTGCCTTATGCACCGACAATGCCGCAATGATCGCCTATGCGGGCATAGAAATCTTTCAATCCGGGTTTCGTGATGACATGACACTTGCTGCAAGACCACGCTGGCCTTTGGACCGTATCAGTCCGGCTCTACTGGGAAGCGGTAAAAAGGGAGCCAAAGCATGATCACGGTACTGGGTTCGGGCGCTTTTGGCACAGCTTTGGCAATTTCGCTGGCAGAAGCAGGGCGAGACGTCACGCTCTGGTCACGCGATCCGGTACAGGCTCAATCCATGCAAGCCAGCCGCGAGAATGCACGCCGTCTGCCCGGCATTGCATTCCCGGACAGCCTCCGCATCAGTGCCGACATTCCCCAGAATTCCGGGACTGTTTTGCTGGCCGTTCCCATGCAAAAGTTGCGCGACCTGTTGATGATCAAGGCAGATGCGTTGATCGACCGCGATCTGGTGGCCTGCTGTAAAGGGATAGAGCTTTCCACAACACTTGGACCTGTCGCAATCATGCGCGAGTTGATGCCGCAGAATACTGTTGCAATCCTGACCGGACCAAGCTTTGCAAGTGATATTGCGCGCGGGCTTCCAACCGCGCTGACGTTGGCTTGCGCAGATGCGGAACGCGGTAAATCCCTGCAACAGAGTCTGACAACCCGCAATTTGCGCATCTACCGAACAACGGACACCATCGGGGCTGAACTAGGTGGCGCGCTGAAGAACGTGATCGCTATTGCCGCAGGTGCGGTCACAGGTGCTGGACTGGGCGATAGCGCGCGCGCGGCACTGATGACGCGCGGCTATGCTGAGATGCAGCGGCTTGCTCAGGCGTTGGGTGCACGTCCCGAAACATTGTCTGGCCTGTCAGGTTTTGGCGATCTGGTTCTGACCTGCACCAGCCCTCAGAGCCGCAACATGCGCTTTGGTTTGGCATTAGGCCGGAACGAAGCGTTTGACCCTGCGGTCACAGTCGAGGGGGCCGCCACTGCACGTGCCGCTTTGAAACACGCCGAGCGCTTGGGATTGGACTTGCCGATTACCGCTGCCGTTGTGGCCCTGCTTGACGGCAAGGTCCAGCTACGCCAAGCCATGGATATGTTGTTATCTCGCCCCCTGAAGGAGGAATGAATGCTTGTTGCCCTGATCGCCCGGGACAAAACCGGTTCTTTGGATACACGGATGGCAAATCGCGCCGCCCATCTCGACTATATCACGCAGACCGGCATCGTACGGCAGGCAGGACCTCTGCTGGACAAGGAAGAGCAAATGATCGGCTCTTTGTTGATCCTCGAGGTTGAGGATATGGAGGCCGCGATGACGTGGGCAGCCGGTGACCCTTATTCCAAAGCGGGTCTATTCAAGGACGTAGAGCTGCTTCCGTGGAAGAAAGTAATTGGCTGATGCGGTACTGGCTGTTCAAATCCGAACCGTCTGTCTGGGGTTGGACAGATCAGGTGGCGCGCGGCGACGCGGGTGAGGAATGGGACGGCGTAAGAAACTATCAGGCACGCAACTTCATGCGAGAGATGGAGGTGGGTGATTTGGGTTTTTTCTACCATTCGCAGAGCGAGAAGGCCGTCGTGGGCATCGTCGAGGTGATTGCCCCTGCCGATCCCGAAAGCAAAACCGACGATCCCCGCTGGGAATGTGTCGATATCAAAGCCGTAAAGCCTGTAGTAACTCCGGTCACGCTGGAGCAGATTAAGGCAGATCCGCGTCTTTCCGATATGATGCTGGTCCGGAACTCTCGTTTGTCGGTGCAGCCGGTGACCGCCGAGGAATGGCGGATTGTCTGCGCTTTGGCCGGGTTGAACGACTGACGACAGGAAACGCGGGGAGAACGGGCCAAAGCCAGAACCCCCCGCCACCCCACGTGCTCCCTACACACCACACGTGATCTCTGGATTAGGCTCCGGCCATACTGGCCTGATAGGTCAAAGCTAGTCAGAATGCGGGCGCGGCACAAACCCGAAGTTCCGGCAATTTGCACCAAAAATTAAACACCCGCCACTACAGCGGGCGTTTATCGTTCAAAATCAGATATTTATTTATATACTGCCTCTTTACCAAAATGCTTGGTCAACATGTAATAGACGACAACGCGGTACTTGTTACGCTCGGACTTGCCATAGGTTTCCATGACAGAGTTAATCGCGTCCATCAGTTTAGGGCTGTCAGGCAAGCCTAATTTTTTCATCAGGAAATTGGCTTTGACGGTTTCCAGCTCACTTTTTTGCGTCGCGGCCACGGTCGATGCATCCGCATTGTAAATGGCTGGACCACAGCCGATGGTAACCTTGGTCAACAGATCCATATCCGCCTGCATGCCACATTTGTTTTTCAGATCGTCCGCATATTTGGCGATCAGATCGTCACGCTTTCCCATTCTTTAACTCCCTCGTCAGACTTTATGTCAATTTTTTGAACGCGCGGCCTGTCGGCCCCACGCGAAGGTTAGCGAGTCTTCTCTAACAAACAACGGTTTTATATTGTGTCGACATACGAAAAGGCCCGCCAATGGCGGGCCTTGCAAGATCACAAATCTGCACCGTATCAGTAGCGGTAGTGTTCCGACTTGAACGGGCCATCAGGCGCAACGCCAATATAGGCAGCCTGATCAGCATCCAGTTTCGTCAGTTTCACACCGATCCGGTCCAGATGCAGGCGTGCAACCTTTTCATCCAGAGCTTTCGGCAGGATGTAGACGCCGGGCTGGTACTCTTCGCCTTTGGTCCACAGCTCGATCTGCGCCAGAACCTGATTGGTAAAGCTGGCCGACATCACGAAAGACGGATGCCCGGTAGCGTTGCCCAGATTCAACAGGCGACCCTCGGACAGAAGGATGATCCGGTTGCCCGACGGCATCTCGATCATATCCACCTGTTCCTTGATATTGGTCCACTTATGGTTCTTGAGCGACGCGACCTGAATCTCGTTGTCGAAATGGCCGATATTGCCAACGATGGCCATATCCTTCATCTCGCGCATATGCTCGATGCGGATCACGTCCTTGTTGCCGGTCGTGGTGATGAAGATGTCTGCACTTCCAACAACATCTTCCAGCAACACAACTTCGAACCCGTCCATTGCTGCCTGAAGCGCACAGATCGGATCAACCTCGGTCACTTTCACCCGCGCACCAGCACCCTGAAGCGACGCAGCCGAACCCTTGCCAACGTCACCGTACCCACAAACAACAGCAACCTTGCCTGCCATCATGGTGTCGGTTGCGCGGCGAATGCCATCAACCAGCGATTCCTTGCAGCCGTATTTGTTATCAAACTTCGATTTGGTGACCGAGTCGTTCACGTTGATCGCAGGGAAGGGCAGCAAGCCCTTCTTGTGCAGATCATAGAGTCGATGGACGCCTGTGGTCGTCTCCTCGGACACGCCTTTAATCGCTTCGCGGGTCTTGGTGAACCAACCGGGGCTAGCCGCCATACGCTTTTTGATCTGTGCCTTGATGACTTCTTCTTCTTCCGATTGCGGCACCGGAATGATGTCTTCACCGGCTTCAGCCCGTGCGCCCAGCAGCACATAAAGCGTTGCATCGCCACCGTCATCGAGGATCATGTTGGCGCCCTCGGGGAACATGAAGGACTTGTCCAGATAGTCCCAATGCTCTTCCAGTGTCTGGCCCTTGATCGCAAAAACGGGCGTGCCGCCTGCCGCAATAGCGGCGGCCGCATGATCCTGTGTCGAGAAAATATTGCACGACGCCCAGCGTACATCAGCGCCCAGCGCAACAAGTGTTTCGATCAGCACAGCTGTCTGGATCGTCATATGCAGCGATCCGACAATCCGCGCACCGGTCAGCGGCTTGGTCGTACCGAATTCAGCGCGGCAGGCCATCAGGCCCGGCATTTCTGTCTCAGCGATATCCAGCTCTTTACGGCCATAAGCGGCAAGAGCGATATCCTTTACAATGTAATCATTGGCCATCTTGGCACCCTTCATGAAACTATTTGGTGCAGCGCGTATCACTCTTTCAAGCTTGCCACAACGCAACACAGTGTAGGTCACTATTTGAAATTGTCATGCAGCGGGTCGCACCTTATTGCAGGAGCCTTTCCTGACGACCATAAAACATGCAGAAGCGATATACCGGAGAGCAGATATGCCCAAACCACCCCGCGCGTGGCAAAGAATGTTGTCGGGCCGCCGCCTTGATCTGCTGGATCCAACCCCGCTGGATATCGAGATCGAGGATATCGCCCATGGACTGGCCTTTGTAGCACGCTGGAACGGACAAACACATGGAGATCACGCCTATTCAGTCGCGGAACACTCACTTCTGGTAGAGACCCTTTTCAGCAGGAT
>Ga0075118_10003003_pt1 | contig 10121 bp, 13 predicted proteins | sample AntAceMetag02UKE_FD_69794 | JGI IMG/M metagenome (GOLD analysis project Ga0075118, IMG submission 69794) | Saline lake microbial communities from Ace Lake, Antarctica - Antarctic Ace Lake Metagenome 02UKE | ecosystem: Environmental > Aquatic > Non-marine Saline and Alkaline > Saline | place... | reverse complement strand
GGAGAGGCGATCTCTCTCGGCTGTTGCGTTGCGATGATGAGACCGAAATCAAGGCTGCTCCCGTGAAACCCAGCCAGGATCATGGTCCCGTGATGGGAGACGGTTCAGGGTAGGTTATTACCCTATCGCTATTTACCGCTAAAAAGCGTTTACTCGCAGTCCTGCGGCGGCGTTGTCACGTGACAATGATTGGCCGCGAATCCGACTTGAGACCGGCGTCCCGCGAACGAAGTTGCGATTGAAGACTACCTGTATGCCCACGACCTCTAAGACCCCAGCAATCGCGCAAAACTACCTCAACGCGTTGCGCCTACATCTTGATACTCCGAAGGCGAGTGGAGTCGCCGCGGCGAGAGCACTCGGCCGTGAAGCCATGGCGGCAGGCTGCGATACCTTGGAACTGGCGCGGATGCATGAACGCGCCTTGATCGCGCTCGCGCCGGATTACGATTTTGCCAAATCCCGAAACGGGCTCCACCGCCGCACCGGCCGATTTTTCACCGAGGTTCTCGTGCCCTTGGAAAAGGCGCATCGCGACACGCGGCAATCCCTCAGAAAAGAGCAGCAACGCGCCGAGACGCTACACTTGGCCAAAGCCGAATTGGCCAAGGCTAGCCGCTATCTCAAACGGGAGGTGGATCGCCGTCGGGCCAGCGAGGAGGCTTTGAAAAGAGGCAAGCAGCGTCACCAACAACTCCTCCGACAATCTCAGGTCATGCAGAAGAAGCTGCGGAGGTTGGCGCACCAGATTCTTTTAGCCCAGGAGAACGAACGCCGGAAAATCAGTCGCGAGCTCCACGATGAAGTGGTGCAGACTCTCGTCGGCATTAACGTCGAGTTGGCGGCGTTGTTAAAGGCGGCGACGATCGGCTCACGCAGCCTGAAGTCAAAGATCACCCGCACCCAACGACTGGTCGAAAAATCGGTGAGTGCCGTGCATCAATTTGCGCGAGATCTGCGGCCAGCCGTGCTTGATGACCTCGGGCTGGTGCCGGCGCTCCAAGCCTTCATGAAGACGATCGCGAGTCGCCAAAAACTGCGCATCCGCCTCACCGCCTTCACCGGGATCGAAACGCTGGAAGGAGACAAGCGCACCGCACTCTACCGGGTGGCGCAGGAAGCCCTCACCAATGTCGGTCGTCATGCCAAGGCCAGCGTCGTTATGGTGGATATCAGCCAAGTCGACGATGGGATCCGGATGGAGGTGCACGATAACGGCAAGTCATTCGACGTGGATCGCGTGCTGTCGGCCCGGACCAACAAAAGCCTCGGCCTACTCGGTATGCGGGAACGGATCGAGATGGTGGGAGGCACGTTGGTGATCCAATCGACGCCGGGCGAGGGCACCCTCGTGCGTGTCCAGATACCGGCCGCCTTGGAGGGTGCCGCATGATTCCTCTGAAAACGATTACCGTATTACTCGCGGAGGACCACGCCGTCGTGCGTCAAGGTCTGCGCACCCTTTTGGAAACAGATAGCCCGTGCCGGGTCGTGGGAGAAGCCCAGACCGGACGGGAGGCCGTGGATATGGCCGCGGCCCTCGATCCCGATGTCATCCTGATGGATATTGCCATGCCCGAACTCAATGGCTTGGCGGCGACCATGCAGATTCTGGCTCATAATCCGAAAGCCCGCGTGCTCATCTTGTCGGCTCATAGCGACGACGAATATATCGAACGCACCACCGCCGTGGGCGCCGTCGGTTTTCTAGAAAAACAAACTTCCGCGGAGGTTCTTATCCAGGCGATTCACGAGGTGGCGGTCGGAAAGATCTTTTACAGTCCGGCTATTGCCAAGCGCCTCGCGGACGAGAAAAAGCGCCCCCGCGACCGCGGCGGTAGGCCCAAGCAAAACAGTTCCAGTCTGACCTCACGCGAGGTCGAAGTGCTCCAATTGGTAGCGGAAGGCAAAGCCAACAAGCAAGTGGCCGGGCTGCTCGGCATCAGCATCAAGACCGTGGAGAAACACCGGCAACACTTGATGGACAAACTGGACATCCACGAGACAGCGGGTCTCACCCGTTACGCCATGGCTCACGGGATCATCGAGAGCGGCGTGCAGGTCACGTTGATCTGATCGACTCGCCACCGGCGGTGGGTTTTCCGGGCCCATGCCGGGGCCAGTTGGAGGCGACCGACTTGGGTGGGTGCCGTCAGCAGCAGGGTAGGTGAGTGCCCCATAGCGATGATGGCGGGCGAGAGGCATGCTCCGCCGCTTAACTTTTGAAAATCAAAACTCTGTCAGCTCTGCTTCTACTCGCCGCGCTGCCTTTCGCGCTGCTCGCCAATTCGGCCACCGATCGCAAGATCGAGGATGCCGCCAAGATCTCCTACAACTACCGCGTCGTGCTCAATAATGACGTCAAGGTGAAGGCAACCGACGACGTGGTAACGCTCACCGGCAAGGTCGAGGACAAGCAGGCCAAAGACCTCGCGGCCGATACGGTCGCCAACCTTCCCGGCGTGACGGGCGTGAAAAATGAACTCACGCTCACGTCCGCCTACCCCGAACATTCGGATGCTTGGATCGCGTTCAAAATCCGGAGCCTCCTCCTCGTCAAGGGCAACGTCAGCGCTACTGCCACCAAGGTCGCGGTCAAAGATGGCGTCGTCACGCTCAGTGGCCTCGCCGACAATCTGGCGCAGATAGAGCTCACGACCCTCTATGCTGGCGAGATCGATAAGGTGAAATCCGTCACCAACAACATGGTGGTCAGCGACAAGCCCTCGACCGGTGAAATGATTGCCGAGACGATCGACGACGCCTCCATCACCAGCCAGGTGAAGTTCGCTTTGCTTACCCACAAGTCGACCTCTGCCTTGGCCACTAAGGTGACCACCAACGAAGGCCGGGTCATGATCACTGGGATAGCCGGTTCCGATGCGGAGAAATCCCTCGTCACCAAGCTCGCCAAAGACGTGCGCGGCACCAAATCGGTCAGTAACAAGATGACTATCAAAAGCTGAGCAAAGCGCGATCTGCTCAACTGACCTCTTAATCGGCGCGACCCCTGCGGGGGGCGCGCCTTTCGAGCGCCCGGATTCTCCGCCATGCGCTCAACTCGTTTCCTTTTTTTATGAATAAACTCGTTTCACTCGTGCTGCTAGTCGGCGGAATCTTCCTCATTATCTACGGCGTGAGTTCCGCCGATTCAATCGGCTCCGACATCTCTCGCTTCTTCACGGGATCGCCGAGCGATGAGAGCATCTGGTCTCTTGTCGGCGGCATCGTGGCCGCTGCGATTGGAGCCTCGCGCTTGGCCCGTGGTTCCAAATCTCCCTGACCTCTGACGATCCTGACAACCCTTATCCCTTTCTTCCGATGGCTCATATTTTTCTCGCACTTTTCCTCATCCTTTTCGGCCTCAATCTCGTGGTCGGACTCTCCATTCCCTCGTGGGTCACGGGGGCGCTAGCCCTCGTCGCCGGGGTGCTGCTGCTACTAGAAAAATTCAGCATCCGGCTCGGCTCGAAAAAGTGACGAGAAGTGCAATCTCGATCAATGCAGGCGCTCATCTCACCGCTTTGCTGCGCGGTCTCTCCCTCAACTAACCAACTCCCTCATGCTTAACTGGGCCTTCACCTTTTTTATCGTGGCGATCATCGCGGCCATCTTCGGATTCACCGACATCGCCGGTGCCGCCGCCGGCATCGCTCGCATATTCTTCTTCATCTTTTTGGTTCTGCTCGTCCTGTCCGCGATCATTCACGTCCTCCGTGGTGGGTCGCCGAGATAAGCCTCCGCGCGCCCTCCGGGCACCGTTGCGTGGTCTTGTTCGACCGCGCCCAAAATGGCGCCGGTGGGTGAGGGTAGGGTTGTGCCCCATAGCGGTTCCACCACGCATTGCGTAGCCTGCCCCTAACTTATGAAAACCAATATCGGATTAAACGATGAGGCCCGCCTCGAGATCGGCCAGATGCTCAACCTCCTGCTCGCCGACGAGTATGTGCTCTACACTACCACCCGGGACTACCACTGGAACGTGACTGGGCCGGAATTCCTCAGCCTGCACCAGCAATTTGAATCCCATTACAATCAGATCGCCGTCTGGATCGACGACATCGCCGAGCGGGCCCGCGCCATCGGCACGGGAGCCCGGGGCAACTGGACCGATTTGACCAACGCCTCTCGCATCTCCGCCGATCCCGGCACCGGTCTAGGGGCCCAGCAGATGCTCGGAGAGTTGCTCGCCCTTTACGAAGAGCTGATCGTGCAACTCGGCGCCGACAGCGCTGATTGTGCGGAGCGCTTTAAGGACACCGTCACCGCCGACTTTCTTATCGGTCTGATGGGGCAGCATGAGAAAACCGCCTGGATGCTCCGATCCCAGCTCGAGACCGAGACAGCGGAAACTTCCTGAGTCGTTTTTTCTCGTTCCACCAACCCTCTGATCTGCCGCCGGTGGCGCGAAATCGAACCGTGGCGGGCGGCGGTTCGATTTCGGCGTGGGTCACGGCGCCGCAGACCGAAGAAGGACCGTGCCGGTAGGACTACACCCCATAGTGGGATAGTGCCGGTTACCCTACACTTCGGACCACCGTAAACGGCGGACACCCCATGAGGGGCTCAAACCCTAAATTCAAAATCAGGATATTTTATGCTACATAATACCAAGCAACTCTACGGCAACAAGATCGCGGCGCTGGACGGCGACGTTGGCCACGTGAAGGACTTCTATTTCGACGACAAGACTTGGGTTGTTCGCTACGTGGTGGCGGACACCGGAGGCTGGATGGCGGAACGTCTCGTCCTACTTTCTCCCCACGCCTTTACCACTTGGGATCAGGTTGAAAAGACCCTGCAGGTTAAACTGCACCGCAAGCAAATTGAAGAAAGCCCGTCGATCGCATCGCATCGTCCTGTTTCCCGTCAATACGAGATCGATTACTACCAGTATTACGGCTGGCCGGTCTATTGGAGCGGCAGCGGATTGTGGGGCGTAAGTAGTCTGCCGCTGGTCATGCAACCTTTGCACGAGGTGCCGTCCGAGTCGCAACATCATCACCGCGACGACAGGCACCTCCGCAGTTGTCGCGCTGTAACCGGTTACGGTATCCACACTGCTGACGGTGAAATCGGCGAGGTGTCGGGCTTTCTGATCGATCATAAAAGTTGGGCGATCCCGGAGCTCATGGTCGAAACCGGGCACTGGTATGCCCAGCAAAAAATTAAAATACCGACTGATCGGATTACCCAGATCGACTACGAGAGCTCGGCGGTCCACGTAAATCTCAGCAAGGCGGACATCCACCATGCCGCAGAAAATCCCGTTACTAAAACCGGAGCGGCCGCCCCATGAGTAAGCTATTCTCAATCCTCCTGCTCCTCGGTGGCATCGTCCTGATCATCTACGGTATGAGCGTCGACGATTCATCCAAATCTGGCATCTCTCGCTTCTTCGCGGGCGCGCCGAGCGGTGATAGCATCTGGCTCACCGTCGGAGGCATCGCGTCCGCCGCCATCGGAGTTTCTGGTCTCGTCGTGGATTCTGATTCCTCCTGATCTCCGTTCATTCTGGGCGAACCCTCGGCACCTTCGCCCTCTCGCGCTTGCTGAACAAATTAGCGCGTAGGATGGCGGCTTTGTTTGGCCAACGTTTCGTAGCCAGAGACGACATCAAATAATTCCTCATCGATCCCGCTTTGGCGCAACCGATGGAAGCCGCTGCCGAGTGTCTCCAACAGCTCATCGATGTTTTTATCGGCCCGTTGCATGGCCGCCAGACGGCTCGCGTTTTCGCTGGCCAGCGATTCCGCACAGGCGCGGAAGAGTGAGATAAAAAGATATTCCCGAACGAGTGCCCGGAGGGTTGTCCCGCCGTCGCCGACCACCTCGGGCAACAATTGAGTGGGCCAGGCGTTTCGAGCGAGACGGTCGACCCAAGCCGCGTCGAGCGGCAGCAAGAGTTGATGCACCGGCTCGTAGACCGCGCTCTCCTGCGGGCGGTTATGAAAAACGTAAAGCTGCGCATTCTCATCATGACTCAGATTCGCTTCGCTCTCGATTTGAATCTGACCGACGAGCGGAGCGATGGTCTTGACGGAATTTGGCACCGCGAAGAGTCCGATCGGATTCAAGCCGGCGTTGGCCAAACGCGCATGCACGCGCTCGCCGACCGCCCAGATCTGCGGTTTGCCGGGTAACGTGGCCAGGGTCTTGATCGCATAGTCGGCCACGATGTCGTTGAATTGACCGACGAGTCCCTGATCCGATCCGAAAACCACGGCGGCGATCGCCGTGGGTTCGTTGGAGCCGGTGCGTTTCGAGTGGGGTAGGGCGAGAGGGTGATCGCGAAAGCACGCGCCCAAGCCGAGTTCGATGGTGCGATAATAGTCGCCCAAAGCATGGACCGATTTCTCGTATTGGCCGACGCTCGAAGCGGCCAAAGCCTTCATCGTGCGGACGACCGATTGCAGATCTCCGGCGCTGCTGATTTTTCTTTGCAAACTTGCGATCGTATCGCTCATGGCTGGGTCGAATCCGGTCGGTTCAAACCGTCCTACGCCTGCGTTGATCCCGCAGCCGCCCCAAAGTATGCTCGGCTAGGTGACTCAGTTTATCCGCGGCGCCCGCGATGGCCTGATGCATCGATTCCGCATCGAACGTGACGTCGAGCGGTTGATGGCGTTCCAGCCGGGCCTCCATCGCGCAACGCATTGTATTGGGCCCGGTTTGCGGACCGTTTTCATCGCTCAGATGAACCTCGACGCGGGTGATGTGCGAGGCGACATGCGCCATGGCATGCGTAACGACTTTGCGCACATGTCCGGTTAGCAACTCGCGGCCTGCAATGTTATGGTCGGTGTCGACTTGAATCAGCATTGCGAGGATTCTCTACCAACCGCAGCCGTTCGTCTATGGGGCGAAGACCCCCTGCGGTCAGCAAACTGGGTTCACTTCCCGAGGCGGGAAAACGTGCGCGCCCCAATTCGCCCCGTCCCTGAACCCTCCGGTCATGACAACCGTGCGAACAGCGACCCGACTCCTGCGGTCAATCCCATTGCCAAGGCGCCCCAGCACGTGACCCGAATCACCGACCGCCAGACCGGAGCCCCGCCGGCTTGGGCCGCTAAGCTGCCCAGCGCGGCGAGAAACAGCAGCGAACTGACCGCCACGGCGCCAACGAGGGCCGAATCGGGGACGACAAACACGAGCAGCAGCGGCAACAAGGCACCCACCGTAAACGATCCGGCGGAAGTAAAAGCCGCCTGCACCGGTCGTGCGCTCATCGTATCGGATATCCCAATTTCATCGCGGGCATGGGCGCCCAAGGCGTCGTGGGCCATCAGTTGGGTGGCCACCTCGGCAGCGAGCTTCGTCGCCAGTCCGCGATTTACGTAGATCGCCGCGAGTTCGGCGTGCTCGCCTACCTCGTCCTCGGCCAGTTCCTGGCGCTCGCGGACGAGGTCCGCCTTTTCCGTATCCGCTTGGGAACTCACCGACACATATTCGCCCGCCGCCATCGACATGGCTCCCGCGACCAGACCGGCCATCCCGGCGACTACCACACTGTCGCGCCCGGCTCCGGCCGCGGCCACGCCGACGATGAGGCTGGCGGTCGATACGATACCATCGTTGGCCCCGAGCACGGCGGCACGGATCCAGCCGACCCGATGGGTGCGATGCATTTCAGGGGTTTTCATGGGGAGGGAGAGGGCGCGTTCGATGCTCTTACCTGAGCGCGGTCGCTCAGGTTTGCTCTTTCGGCTCGGGTTGAAAGGGAGTCAGCGCCTGCCGGGCGATTTCGATGATCAGCGTGCGGTCGTCGTCGCTTAATTTGTCGGCGGTTTCAAAACGCGCACAGACCTCCGGCGAAATATGCGTCGCTGCTTCGCGCACGGCTTTTTGGGCCGGGGTCATTTGGTCCAACGGGACCGGATCGAAGAGATCGGCGGTCAACGCCAACAGGATGGTGATCTGCGCGGCAACGGACACCGGCGAAAATTCCGACTGTTTGAGACACGCCCGGATGCGCCGGCCATGCGCGATCGTCTGGAGCGTGGCGTCGTCGAGGCGGGCGCCGAAACGGGCAAAGGTTTCGAGTTCCTCGAACTGCGCATAGGCCAGTTTAAGATCACCCGCCACGGCGCGGTAAACCGCCCACTGGGCCTTGCCGCCCACGCGCGACACGGACTTCCCCACATCCACCGCGGGCAGCACGCCCAATTCAAACAGCGACGGTGAAAGGTAAATCTGGCCGTCGGTGATCGAGATCAAATTGGTTGGGATGTAGGCCGAAATATTCTGCGCCTCGGTCTCGATAATGGGGAGCGCGGTGAGCGAGCCGCCGCCCCGTGCTGGGTTCAAGTGGGTGGCGCGTTCGAGCAACCGAGAGTGGATGTAGAAGATGTCGCCGGGAAAGGCTTCGCGGCCCGGGGTGCGGCGGAGCAAGAGAGACAACTCGCGGTAGGCGCGGGCATGGTGCGTGAGATCGTCGTAGACGATCAGGACGTCGCGACCCTGCTCCATGAAGTGTTCGGCAATACTGGTCGCGGCATAAGGGGCCACATAGGCCACGCCGGGCGCATCATTGCCTTCGGCCACCATGACCACGGTGTAGTCCATGGCGCCCTTTTCGCGGAGGCTAGCCACCACCTTCGCCACGGCTGAAGCCCGTTGGCCGATCGAACAATATACGCACACGATATTGCGGTCCCGCTGATTGAGAATCGTGTCGAGCGCGATCGCGGTCTTACCCGTGCGACGGTCGCCCAGAATCAATTCGCGCTGACCGCGGCCGATGGGGATGAGCGCGTCGACCACCGTAAGTCCGGTTTGCAGCGGCACGGTGACAGGCGCGCGATCCATGATGGGAGCGGCTGGGCGTTCCACCGGCAGCCGGCGGCTCGTCGTGATCAGACCGAGGCCGTCGAGGGCGCGACCGAGCGGGTCGATTACTCGTCCGAGTAATTCATCGCCCACGCCGATATCCATCACGCGACCGGTGCGTTTGACTTCGGCGCCCGCCTGCAAATGCGCGTAGTCGCCCAACAGCAGCACGCCGATTTCGTCCGCATCGAGGTTGAATGCGATGCCGAATACTCCTCCAGAAAACTCGAGCAATTCTTCAAAGCCGACGTCGGGCAAACCACTCACGCGGGCGATTCCGGTGGAGACATCAATGACGATGCCGATCTCCTGGGGCTCGAGGTGTGGAGCAAAGGTGGACCGCGCCTGACCGATGGCGGTAAAGGTGCGATCAAAGACGGTCTGCAGCGAATCAAGGGGCGCACTCATGAGTGGGCGGGGGCGGCGGTGGGTTCAACGGCCTTGGGTTCCTTCTCGGCGACAGATTTCGCCGCTGGATCGGATGGCGATTCGGTTTCCTTCTTCGTCTCGGGTGCCGGCTCCGGCTTAGCTGGTGGTTTCAATAACTCGCCCACCGCGTCCTCCAACGAAGTCAGATAGTCGGCGATGCTCCACGCCAGTTTTTCGCCCTTCATCGTGAGTTCGATGCCGCTAACCAGCTCCGGCGCGGTCTCGAATTGGAGCGGCACCTCGACCGCAAAGGTCTGGTTGAGGGCGTTGTGGATGTCGGCCTGTTCTTTGTCCGATAGGTCGAACACGGTGCGCGCGATCACCGGCCCGGTCATCTGCTTGAGAGCCGCTTCTAGCTTCGACTTGGGTTCGCCATTCAGATTCCCAAGGTCGCGCGTGAACTTCGCTACCATTTGTTCCTCCAAGTCGGCTGAGGCGAGGTCGGTGAGGGTCAAACGGGCAATGGAAAACACTTCCTGCTGCGTGCTACGAGCGAGCGCCTGATGCAGATTCGCGGCCTCGGAGTGCAACTTCTCCTGCCGTTTCGCTCTGAGGGTATCGGCGTCGTGGCGCGCCTCCGCGATGAGGCGCTCACGTTCTGTCTTCGCCTCTGCCGTGGCCGTGGCCAGGAGTTGAGTGCGCTCCTGGTCGAAGGCGTCGTGCTTCTGCTGGAAGGAGTCGCGGTTTTGGTCGGCGGCGGCTTTCGTCGCTGCCGCATCGGCGAGGGCGGTAGCGATTTTCTTCTCGCGACCGGCGATGGCATCCAAAACGGGTTGATAAAGGAAGTGCTTCATCAACCACACGAGAATGAGGAAATTGAGGGTCTGGGCGGCGACCGTGAACCAATCGATAAGCATCGGATT
>Ga0075118_10002997_pt1 | contig 10130 bp, 7 predicted proteins | sample AntAceMetag02UKE_FD_69794 | JGI IMG/M metagenome (GOLD analysis project Ga0075118, IMG submission 69794) | Saline lake microbial communities from Ace Lake, Antarctica - Antarctic Ace Lake Metagenome 02UKE | ecosystem: Environmental > Aquatic > Non-marine Saline and Alkaline > Saline | place... | reverse complement strand
GCGAATCAGGGGTTGAATGCTGATGTAGCCGCCCGGTGATCGCGCGATAACTTTGGGTTGATAATCGGGCGCATCGAACAGCAGCAACGCGTCGTCCTCTTCGCTTCCTACCAAAAAACTGGGCCGCAAATTCCCCTCCGCGCTGGGCAGCAGGGTGATACTGTAAACTCGCTCAAGTTGAGCAATCGTGCGGCAAGTCACTCTCATAATTTTGATCGGTAAAACAGCGTGGGGTCAGTTCGCACTCGCAAGCTATGGGGCGACCGTCGTCGTCGTCGGCCCGCGCGGAAACGTGGTTTCGTAAGCCACCTTGCCGTGTTCATCGATAAAGCGCGCCGAGCACTCATCGGGTGTGATCTTCATCGCAAGAAACCCGCCGATATCACCCAAGCTGAACACCGTGCGATCATCCGTGTAAGTCTTGGTTCGACGGGAGGCGGCTCCTGCGATGAAGTAGTGGATCTTGCCCACCCGCAGGTATTGCATGTCGTGTTCGTGACCCGCGAGGAAGACCTGCACGCCGTATTTTTCGAGCAAGGGTTCGATGTGTTTCACAAGCGCGGGCGTGTCCCCGTGACGCTTACTGCTGGATTAAACAGGATGGTGCGCGCAAACGATTTTCCATTGAGCAGTGGAGGCCTTCAACTGCGCCTCCAGCCAAGCGGTCTGCGCGACCGGATCCTCTTTCGAAGCATCCGCCGATTCCCCCACCTTCTTCGGGTTCAACACATAGGGCGTGGAATCGAGGATAAAGAACTCCACCGTATTATTCGCGTCGATCTGACGAGTCATCGTGTAGTAGCGCGACGGCATTTTCCAACGCGGGCTGTAGAGCGTATAGTCCACCTGCGCCTGCGGGTTGATGCCGTAATCGTGATTGCCCAACGCCACATACCAAGGGATCTGGAGCGACGGCGCGGTGTAGATATCTTCAAACGAAGTTTTCCACTGCGATGCCCACACATCAGGCACCCCCTTGTTGTAGAAGTTATCGCCCAGCACCACCATGAACTGATCGTGATGCGCCGCGGCATAAATACCCATCTGATCCGCGACGAGGGTCTGCGCATCCTGGCCGTCGCGCCCCCCAATCGCCAAAGGTGATGAAGCGCACACTGCCGTCCGGCGCGGTGATTTGAGCCCGGCTTGCGGGCGCGATTGAGCACGCCAAAACCAGTGTCAGCACGACAACGATTCAACGGAGATTTTGAGGCAGAATTTTCATGATGGGGGGATGGGATGCGGAATCGGAAGGGCGGCTGAATATATGAAATAGTTTATTTCACCTCCAATGATCAGTTTTAATGGGAAACTGTTTCTATTCTATAAATTAACACGGGGTCGATCAATATCATGAAAATGACCATTTAATTCAAAATAGTTCAACCAAGTATTGCTCTCCATTTTAATCGCTTCTTCAATCGCCCTGATTCCCTTCCCTGCATTGTCCTCAACCCCTGCTGACGTGACGTTCCGAAATTTGCTTCCCCTCTGCCTTTTCCTGCTGGCTCCCCTGTTGACTGCGGCGGCGAACGAACAGGCCACCGTCACCGCAACCAACGACCTGTCCATTGCCCGCCCCAGTGAAACGATCACGGTGCCTTGGGACAAGATCGCGCATGCCCTGCCCGATGCGAGGACCCTCAACCTCGTCGTGCGGGACGCGAACGGAAACGCCCTGCCTTACCAGATTATCAACCGGGTGGTAAACCAGGATGCCAAGCCCGACACCACCCACGAACAACTCATCTTCCAGCACGATTTCGCCGCCGGTGAGAAAACGGCCACCTTTACCATCGAGACGACCGATCAGGTCGCGCCACCGGTTCCCATCAAAGCATCCGCCCGTTTCGTGCCCGAACGCTACGACGATTTCGCATGGGAAAACGATCGCATCGGCCACCGCACTTACGGCCCGGCCCTCGCCGCTGCCGACACCTCCAGTTCCGGCAAGGAAGTGCTCATCAGCAGCGGACTCGATGTCTGGTGCAAACGCGTCAGCTATCCCATCGTGGATCGGTGGTATCAAAGGCAGCACTACCATCACGATCGGGGCGAAGGCATGGATATGTATGAAGTCGGTCCATCGCGCGGCTGCGGTGGCACGGGCGTCTGGGACGGCCAACAACTTTACGTCAGCCGCAACTTCGCCGGATGGCGCGTGCTGGCCAACGGACCGATCCGCGCCGTCTTCGAACTGCGTTACGAAACATGGGCCGCCGACAATGTTTACATCGCCGAAGTAAAACGCTTCACCGTCGATGCCGGACACAATCTCAACCAAGTCGAAAGCACCTTCACGATTGCCGGGGACAACGAAATCACCGTGGGTATCGGGTTAAACAAACAGCCCGCCAAGTCGGATCAAGAGGCGAAAATCGCTCTCACCCCCAAAGCCGACGACGGCTCTCTCTCCCAATGGATTGAGGAAAAAACCAACGGCGAATTGGGCACCGCCATCATCGTGCCGGGTGACGCCTTCCAAGGTTTCGCCGAGGACACGCGCAACAACCTCGTGCTCGCCACCGCCAAGTCCGGCCAACCGCTCCGCTATCTCGTCGGCGCGGCTTGGAGCCGCCGGGGGAATTTCAAAACGCAAGCCGCGTGGGAAGCTCATGTAGCCGACGCCGGCGCCCGCGCCCGCTCGCCGATCACAATCACGCTCACTCCAAAAACATGATTAGGCACGCTATTCTCCTTGCAGTGCTTAGCTGTGCCGGAGGTCTCTTGGCCCAACCCGAATTCCCCGTCCCTTCTGACGTGCTGACTATCATGGAACGAGCCGCCGATTGGCAACTCGCCCACCCCGATCCCGAACGCAACCCCGATACTTGGCACAACGCCACGCTCTATGCGGGGGTCATGGCTCTCGCAAAAATTTCCGCCGCTCCGCGTTTCACAAACGAGATGTTGCAAATCGGCCGTCAGCAAAAGTGGCAATTCGGCCCGCGTGGTTACAACCCCGACGACCAAGCCGTTGGCCAGACTTGGGCCGAACTCTCTTTGCAGCAACACGACCCGTCGATGATCGCTCCGTTGCAACGCCAGTTTGACCTCATCATGGCGCACCCCGCCAACGGCAATCTGGAATACAACCGCGCCACCAATCCCGATTACAAAAAGCAATGGACGTGGTGCGATGCGCTCTTCATGGCACCGCCCACGTGGATCCGATTGTGGAAGGCCACGGGCGATCACCAGTATCTCGATTACGCGGTCGAGCACTGGTGGCATACCTCGGACTATCTCTACGATCACGACGAAGATTTGTTCTACCGCGACAGCACTTATTTTCACCGCCGTGAATCCAATGGGGCCAAGGTTTTCTGGAGTCGCGCCAACGGTTGGGTGATGGCCGGCCTCGCGCGGATTATTCCACTTCTACCCGCGGATCACCCGTCTCGCTCTCGCTTCATTCATCAGTTTCAAGCCATGGCCGCGCGTGTGCTGGCGTGCCAGCAGCCCGACGGCCTTTGGCGCGCCAGTCTGCTCGATCCCGCCGCCTATCCCATGAAGGAATCAAGCGGCTCTGCCTTCTTCTGTTTCGCACTGGCGTGGGGTGTTAATCAAGAGCTGCTCGATCGCGATAAATTCATGCCCGCGATCCTCAAGGCGTGGCACGCGCTCTCCGAATGCGTCACCGCCGATGGTCGCGTCACCCACGTCCAGCCCGTCGGCAGCACTCCGGAAACCTTCAACCCCAACCACACGGCGCCCTATGGCACCGGCGCGTTTATCCTCGCTGGCAGCGAAGTATACCGGCTGATCCAGCCGTGAACGGAATGAGCATGACGCGCCTCACTTACATCCTTTGCGGACTGTTCGCCACCTGCTCGCTGGCAGGCGCGCCCACCCTTGCCCTCACGCGCGCGGTTCAGCCCCCCGTCATTGACGGGCGACTCGACGACGCCGCATGGCAGTCCGCCGCGCGCATCGACGAGTTCACCCAAGTGCTGCCACGATCCGGTGAAGCCCCCACCGAACGCACCGAAGTCTGGATCACCTACGACAGCGGGCACCTGTATATCGCCATTCGCTGCCACGAACAACAACCTGATCGCGTGCTCGCAACGCAACTCCAACGTGATGCGTCACTCAAGTCCGACGACTCCGTGCGTATCGTCATCGACACTTTCAACCGCCAACGGGACGGCTACTACTTCGAGGTGAATCCAGCGGGCGCGCGCATCGACGGCCTCATCGAACACAACAACGAGCCAGCTCTCGAATGGGACACCATCTGGCAAGCTCGTTCTCAGATTGACGAAGGCGGCTGGACGGCGGAAATCGCCATCCCCACCACCAGTCTCGCCTTCGATCCTAGCGGCTCCAACTGGGGCTTCAACATTGAGCGGATGATCCGCCGCTTTCAGGAAAAGGATCGCTGGTCCGGCCACGCCAGCGCCCGCGATGTCGAATACCTGCCCGACAGCGGCACTCTCATGGGAATCGAAAATTTGCATCAAGGCCGCGGCGTTGAATTCCGCCCCTTTGTCAGTGCCAAACACACCGCGTTGTCATCAAGCCCTGAGGATAAAGGCACGCAATTTAAACCCGGTTTCGACCTTCTCTGGCACGTCACTCCCGCGCTCTCCACCACCCTCACCGTTAACACAGATTTTGCCGAGACCGATGTCGATGATCGCGATGTCAACCTCGGTCGCTTCCCTCGTTTCTTCCCGGAAAAACGCGCGTTCTTTCTGCAGGACGCACCGCTGTTTGCGTTTGGCAATATCAACTACAACCCACGTCCCTTCTTCTCACGGCGCATCGGACTCACGCCCAAGGGCCAGCCGGTGGATATCCTCGCAGGCGTCAAACTCACCGGCCGCCAAGGTCCCGTGACCATTGGCCTGCTCCACACGCAGGTCGATTCGTTTGCCAACGTGGATTCCAAAAACCTGTTTGTCGGTCGCGTCGCCTTTCAAGTTTCCGAAGCCGCCGCCATCGGCCTGCTCGGCACCCGCGGTGAACCGCGCGCCAACGGCGACAACTCCACGCTCGGCGTCGATTTCAACTATATCCTCAGCCACCTTTCCCGTGATCGCAGCTTGGAACTGCACACTTGGTTAGTCGGCACCGATTCCGATCTCGCGGGCGGGCGCGACGCAGCGGGCGCGATCCAATTGCTCTATCCCAATGAGCCCTTCAAGCTGGAACTCTTCGCGGGTCGCTACGGTAACCGTTACGATCCCGGTCTCGGCTTCGTCTCCCGCCCCGGCATCAATGAGCTCATCGCCGACGGGCAAATGCGCTGGCGCAATCCCTTTGCCGCTACCCGAAAAATCGACGTGCACGGCAGTCTCCAATTTATCACCGATTTACCCGGAAACATCGAAAGCGAAGATCACGAAACCTCGATCAAGTGGGAAGATCTCTCCAACGACGAAGTCACTGCGGGCATGTCCTTCGAGCGCGAGGTGCTCAACACTCCGTTTAGGATTCATCCAGGCAACGTGATCCCCGTTGGCGATTACCGTTTCGCCCGATTTTTCACGGACTTCAATTTCAGTCCCTCCCGAATTCTGAGCGGCAAAGTTTCTTTTGAATCCGGTGAATTCTACAACGGTAGCCGCGAGGACTATGAAGCCGAAGCCACGTGGACTCCTTCACGCCACACGCACTTTGGCACTGCCTATGAATTGCGCTCCATCCACCTGCCCGGTGGCGATTTCCAAGTGCGAGTCGCCAGCGTGCGGGCCGATTTTCTGTTCTCACCCGACCTGTCGCTTAACACGCTCGCGCAATACGACAACGACTCACGCAAGCTGGGAGTAAACATCCGCCTCAAGTGGATCATGGTTCCCGGCAACGAGATCTTCCTCGTTCTCAATCAAGGCTACGACGTCGACGAAAATCGCTTCACTTCAATCCAAAGCGACATCACCGCCAAGGCCGCTTGGACCCTGCGGTTTTAGCTTATTCAACTGTAGCAAACTCTATCCAGAACCACACGCATCCCATGAAGCCCACCCGCCGTTCCTTCCTTCGCACCGCCACTCTCGGCACCGCCGCCGGATTAATGTCCGGTGTTTCCGCGCCTCGCCTTCTCGCCGAAGAGAAGGTCGATGCCGCCAAATCGCTCAACCTCAAGATCACCGGCCTCAAGACCTTCGTCGTCGATACTGGCCCTGACAAAGACGAGAATTACGTCTTCGTTAAAATCTACACCAACAAGGGCATCGTTGGCCTCGGCGAGGGCACGCTCACTGGCAAAGCCAGCACCGTCGCCGCCGCGATCAACGAGCACGAGCGCTACCTCGTCGGCAAAGATCCGACCGACATCGAATACCTCTGGCAGGCGATGTTTCGCGGTCCGCGCTACCGGGGCGGCCCCGTCCTCATGTCCGCGATCAGTGCGATCGACATCGCGCTCTGGGACATTCTCGGCCAAGCACTTGGCGTGCCGATCTGGAAACTCCTAGGCGGCAAGGCGCGCGACAAGGTTCGCGTCTATGTGAAACACACCAAGCAACCCATCGATCCCAATCTCAGTCCCGAGGAAAAGGTTATCGCCAAGTGGGTCGGCATTAAGAAAGACGGCTACACCGCCTCCAAGGAGGGCACGTTCCTGCGCCTCGACGATGATGTGATGCAACCCTCCAAGGCGATCCGCCGCGGCATCGACCTCCTGCGCCGCATCCGCGAAGCCGTCGGCCCCGACTTCGATATTCTTTGCGAACTCCACGGCCAGGCCACGCCGCCGATGGCCGTTGAGTTCTGCAACCTCGCCGAACCCTACCGCCCCTTTCTCGTCGAGGAGCCGACCCAATTAGAAGACTTTGGCGAGCTCGCCAACCTGCGCGCCCATACCAACGTGCCGCTCGCCACCGGCGAACGATTCACCACCAAGTATCCTTTCGCCGAAATTTGTTCGCGCCACCTCATCGATTACGCACAGCCGGATGTCATCCATTGCGGAGGTATTACGGAATTAAAGAAAATCGCCGCCATCGCCGACGCCTTCCGCGTCGAGATGCTGCCTCACAATCCCAACTCACGCGTCAGCACCTTCGCCTCGCTGCACCTTTGCATGAGCTGCCCCAACGCCACCTTGCTCGAAACCTCCAAGAGCGAATATCCCATCTGGGACGATCTCTTCAACGGTGGTCACGTCACCTACGAAGGTGGTTTCGCGCTCGCTCCCGAGAAGCCCGGTCTCGGCCTCGAATTAAACGAAAAAGTCGCCGCCCGTTCACCCTACCATCCCAAAGCCTGGAGCAGTCTGAAATGGCCCGACGGCGCCATCCAGGATCGCTGATTTCCCATCACCCCCCTCATGTATTCTTTTATTCGCATTCTTCTCGCCACTCTCTTTCTCCCCGCGCTGGCCGCGGCCGAAGTCACCGTTTATCCATCGGTCGGATATCCCGAGAGCCACGAATTCCAAGTCGAGATCAACCACACGTCTGTGCGCGTTGATCATATTCTTGACGAGCACGTGGCCTATTTTTCCTTCACGGGTCAGGCCGACATCGTCATCCGTGTGCGCGATCCCATCGACACCTGGAGCATCAATCCTGTGAACGACCGCATCCCCAGTGTGGTGGAAAAAGACAGCCGCGAAATTCGCATTTCTCTGACGGAACCACGCCGTCTGGTCGTTTACGTCAACAACCTGCCGCGCCTCTTGATCTGGGCGGAAGCCCCGGAAAAAGATCCTCCACGTCTCGACCAAAACGGCGTGATCAACGTAGGCGACTACGGGGTAATTCCCGATGGCAAACACCTCGGCACCGCCGCCATCGCCAAAGCCATTGCCGCCGTCCCTGCCCAAGGCGTGCTCTACTTTCCACCCGGCATCTATCGCACCGGCACGGTCAGCCTGAAAAGTCACATGACGCTCTATCTCGCGCCCGGCGCGCGGATTGTCGGCTCGTCCTTGCGCGATGATTTCCCAAAAATCCGCGACCGCATCGAAACCGACACCGTGCGCGATCCCGACAACCGATCACGCAAGGGCAAGGATCTCTCCTACCGCCAACTCCTGCTCATCGACAACGCGGAGGACGTCACCGTGCGCGGACGCGGCTTCATCGATGGCAACGGCACGGTGCTCCGCCCCCAGGGACTTTTCATCTACAACACCAAAGTCATCCAGAGCCGCAATGTCCGCTTCGAAGGCATCGTCTTCACCAACTCGCCCGCTTGGAACCTGCATCTGCTTTACTCAGACCACATCGTGGTGCGCGACGCCAAGCTGATCGCCAATTTCAACATCGCCAACAGCGACGGCATCGATCCCGACGCCTCCAGCCATGTCCTCATCGAAGATAATTTCTTTCTCTGCAACGACGACTTCGTGGTAGTCAAAATCACCGGCAACGCTGGGCTTCTGCGTGATGTGGACGACATCGTAGTTCGGCGCAACGTCGCCATTGCGCAGGCCTCTGCGCTAAAAGTCGGCACTGAAGTCCAAAGCGGTTACACCGTCCGCAACGTCACTTTCATCGACAACGATATTATCGAAAGTGATCGCGGCATGGCCCTCTATATGGAAGACGGTGGCTCGGCCGAAAACATCCGCTTCATCAACAACCGTTTCGACCGGCTGTTTATCGATGACCGGCAGCGCCTGATTCAATTCTACGTGAAAGATATCCACGGAAAGGGCAGCATCCGCGACGTCCTGATCAAAGACTGCACCGCCCTCGTCCCCTGGCCCCAAGCCTCCACCATCGAAGGCCTCGAAGGTGACCATGGAATCACCGACGTGCGCATCGAGAATTTCGTCATCGCCGGTCGCGTCGTCAAACAAGCCTCCGACATCCCCCTCAACATCAATGCCCACGTTGAAGGAGTTACCTTCAACGATGCGGATACTCAGCCCTAACCTCAAATTTATTTAATCATGAAACTCCATCAAACCCTTCCCTTCCTTGCCCTGCCTGTTCTCTGCGGCGCCGGAATGCTTTCCGCCAACGCTGCCATCCCCGACTCCGCAGGCAGTGCCCAAGAGCCCGTGCGCTACATCGGCCATGAACAGGCCACCAGTCTGCACAACGGTGGTCTCCGGCTCGCCATCGGCGTAAAAAGCTGGCAGGCATTTCGCGCCAATCGTGCCTATCCCGAAAAGGCCGCTGGTTTCGGTTGGACCTACAACCACGCGCCGATGCTCGCCTACTGGAATGATCGGTTCTATCTCGAATATCTCAGCAATCCCGTCAGCGAAAACAAAGGCCCCGGTCACACCCTGATGATGTCGTCGGCCGACGGGGTGAACTGGGATAAGCCACGCGTTATTTTTCCCGTTTATCGGATTCCGGAAAGTGCGAACACCTCTCAACCCGCCGTCACCCAGCCCGAGAATCTCACCCCCGTCGGCACGCTCGCACAAACGCATCAGCGCATGGGTTTCCACGTCTCGCCCAACGGACGCCTGCTCGCCCTCGCCTTCTACGGTCTGCCGAATCATCCCAACGATGGACGTGGTATCGGTCGTGTCGTGCGCGAAGTTCACCAAGACGGTTCGCTTGGCCCCATCTATTTTATCCGCTACAGTCGGCACAACGGTTGGAACGAATCCAACACCAACTATCCGCTCTTCGAAACATCCGACGACGCCGGTTTCAAACAAGCTTGCCGCGATCTACTCGCCGACAAACTCGCCACCCTCCAATGGTGGGAGGAGGATCGCTCGACCGACGGATTTTATCCTGATATGAACGGCACCGAGCTCAAGGCACTCTCCTTTTATCATCGGCCTGACGGCGCCGTCGTCGCCTTGTGGAAAGGCGCGATGACCTCCCTCTCCACCGACAAAGGCAAATCGTGGAGCGCACCCGTCGAATCGCCCACCCTCATCATGGCGCAAGCCAAGGTCTGGGGTCAGCGCACGCCAGACGGCCGCTATGCCTTGATCTACAATCCGCGCACCGACAACCGCCACCGCTGGCCGCTCGCCATCGTGACCAGCGATGACGGTGTCAACTTTGACAATCTGCTCACTGTTCAGGGCGAGGTGGCTCCGCGACGTTACAACGGATTGAGCAAAGCTTTCGGCCCCCAATACAATCGCGGCATTTCTGAAGGCAACGGCGTCCCTCCTGGCAACGCGATTTGGAATACCTACAGCATGAACAAGGAGGACATCTGGATTAGTCGCATCCCCACTCCCGTGCGCGGCACCG
>Ga0075118_10002993_pt1 | contig 10137 bp, 12 predicted proteins | sample AntAceMetag02UKE_FD_69794 | JGI IMG/M metagenome (GOLD analysis project Ga0075118, IMG submission 69794) | Saline lake microbial communities from Ace Lake, Antarctica - Antarctic Ace Lake Metagenome 02UKE | ecosystem: Environmental > Aquatic > Non-marine Saline and Alkaline > Saline | place... | reverse complement strand
TGTGGATTTTAAGAAACCACGATTTTTTCTGTGATAAATCAATGTCATCTATTTGTAATGAATATTGGTTGCCTACTGAAGAAGCAACCTATGGGCCAATATGGAATATGTCTTCAGGCGATATTTCTATAAGTACTGGCAAACTTAAAGAGTTAGATGGATATGAAGAGTTTCTTGAAGTTAAACCTGGAGAGGATCCTGAAGAAGCCTTTGAGAGTATTAGAAAAAAGAGGGCTTCTCAATGAAACAGAAATCTAGGAAGGCCAAAGGAAGGAGACTTCAAAACTATGTAAGGGATAAGATATTAAAGACCTTCAGACATCTTAAAACTAAAGATGTTGTGTGTGTTGAGAATTATGGACCAGGAACAAATATACTTTTATCTAAAGTAGCAGCCACTCTAGTGGCACACTAAAGTTAATTTTTCCTAGATTTTCTATCTAATATGTGATTTTATTAATTTTCTATTTATGAAATATTTAATAGCTTTATTTTTCGGATTTTTTTTAACTGGATGTGCCACACAGCAAGAGAGCGTTATGAATGGTTATCAAAATTATCAAAAAAAAAATTCAGCTATGAGTTATTACAGTTATGCACAAACTATTAATGGACTTGCGGGAGGTTACGCAGCTAACACAACTCAAGAAAAAGCAAATAATGCAGCAATTAATTTTTGCAAAAGTTATACTGGACAAGAATGTGTTGTAGCTTATGAAAACAATAATTATGTAAAGAATGATAACCTATACAAATATGATGTTCAAATAAGAAAAAATGAAATGAATAAGTATGTGGTAGAGTGTGAAGCTTTTGGATTTAAACGTAACACTAATAAAATAGCTTCATGCGCTTTAGAAATGTATAAAACAGAAAAAAGAATTGCAGCACTTAATTATCAGGCTTTAGCAATGAATAAACAGGCAAATGCAGCTGACACAGTAGCAAATTTGGCTTTGCTTCAACAAAGTTTGCAAATGCTTCAGCCTCCAGCACCACCAAGAAATAATAATATGAGATGTACATATAATACTGTTGGTGCAATTGGAAACATCAATTGTTTTTAAAAATAATTTAACATAAAAATTAGTGCAGTTCTTGTAATGAAGATGAATACCCAGGATCCTTTAGTCGTTATTGATTTCGAACACTTCCTAGAATTAATCAAAGAGTAATACCGACCCTACCGACCCTCTATATAAATAATTATAAATAAATAATGTGTACACACAAAGTTAATCTTAAAGGATGAATAGTTGGAGAGGCTAGGATCGGTTTATGTTATACTGCGTGCAATCCTGGTGGTGACATTGGGTACAACAGAGGGGTAACTTTGTTACTTTGTACGATGAAAACAGATGAACATTTATATACAATAAGCAGAACTGAATTCGCTAAAGAGATAGGTAAATCAAGGGAAGCAGTCAAAAAAGATATGCAGAGAGGTAAGTATAAAGACCTTTATATTTTTAAAAACAAAAAGTATTTTTTCAAGAGCAAGGAAGCTATGCGTGAAAACATAGTGCTGTCCCCAATGCAAGTGTCCCCAGTGAAACACAAAGTTAACAGAGGCAACCATGAGATAGCTGTTAAAAAAGGAAACTATCCAAACAATGCCTTTGAGCAACACAACCATATGAAAAAACTATTGGCTTTAAGAGGACGTATGTCTCCTGAAGAGCTCGCTTTAGTTCCACAAGTTGAGCAGAGAGTTAAAGAAGAGAGAAAAAAGCAACTTACAGAAAGCATTTCGTTAACTAGACCACAACCTAATACTAACTTTAAAAACTACGGAACAAAATTAATTAATATGTCTAATGGTGGCTACAATAGTTATGGCTATCACAGTGGACAAGATCATAATGATTGGCCTAATAAATACAAAACAACAAATAGGGGTCGGAACATAAAAAAAAAGGCCCATACGAAATTTAGATTCAGGCTAACCCTTGAGTAACACCTTAAGATAACCCCTAGAGATAACACTTAAAGAAACAGCATAAATAAAGACTTATAAAGTGTTAACCTTAAGTGTAACCCTTAAGTGACAACCTAAATAGTTAGCCTAGTTTAGTTTAAAAGAGGGTTGTCGATGGACAGTAGATTGAAGATTTGTTAGTTTTGGATTGTGAACTTAATAATTAAAACCAAAAGTACATAAGGAGCAAACCAACTGGACAGCATAAAATGAATAAAACCCAAAGATTTGCAACATTTATATCTTTCAATTCATCTTTAGTTTTATTAATGCTCAATCTCAATAAAGAAATTGCAGAAAAACTTCCAATTAGAAGTAATAATAATCCAACAATAAAAACTATATCAACAAATTTCATCTAAATTATTCGAAATCTACTTCTTTGGTTCCTGTTGCTTTTCTTCTTATTTCAACTTGATTTCTTATCATATTTTTTAGCTTTTCAACTTCTTTAACGGCTAAAATTCTAACATGTTTGTTATTTTTATCAGACGTTGTTAACACTAAATGACCTAGACCAAAAATTCTTAAAAAAAGAGGTTTAAAAATTGAGTAATCTTTAATTCTATATAGTTCCGTTTCCTCAACACTCTGACTTAAAATTCCACTTTTAATTATAAACCTTTCAGAGTCTAATTCATATTTTGTAAAACGTGTTTTTAAATATGCAACGACTGGAAATATAATGGTCCAAAAGAAAAGCACGTAAGTCCAAAAGTTAGATATTTGTGATGGTGAATCTTTCCAAAGTGTTTTACTCATTTTATCTCCTTCATTAGTATTTATTTCATTTATCTTAAATCTATAAAAACCCTTCAAATTCTTTGATTAAGCAATTATTAGGCTCAACATATTTCATTTGTATTAACTATATTTATCTAAAACGGTTATTAAATATTGGTTTTTGTCTTTTGCTTTATTAAAATCTTCAATTACATCTTCATAAACTAACCATGCTTGATTATTGTCAAATTTATTTTCGTAAACACGATCAGCAATTGCTTTTAAAATTAAACTATGAAGATCTTGATACTCACCATAATTTTTTGGATCAATACTTTCAAATTTTAGCTCAAGGCAATCTTGTGATTTTGTAAAATAACCATATATTGATCTACAATTATCCTTTTCAACATTAAATTTTTTTGGCGTTGAAGAACATTGATTTAATAAAATTGATAAAAATATAAATACGATAATTTTTTTCATTAATTTATTCCTTTGCTATTAATTAGTGCTACTAACTTTTCTGCTGTTGCTTTTGCAACGAGGTTAATTGCATTATTTTTTGCAATATCACTGCTTGATCCTTCCCCTCTCTTTTGTACACCTGATATTGTTCCCATGCTTACAGGATCAGAGTCACCTAAACGGGTAATCTCAGCAATGGTTAATGCAGCGTTAACAACCTGGTTTCCTGTTACCGCATCAACTTCTGGAACACCAACATCGAAATAAGCAAATACAGCATAACTTACATTTTTATCCATTAATATATCCTCAATATCCCATCTTACTTCTTCAGGAATACCTCCGCCAGATTCAAGAGAATCTACTATTTTGCTTTTTAATTCTCTCCAATTTTTTCTAACCTGCCTAGCACCTGAAACAGGTTCAAATCTTGCTTTTGTGAAAATTTCCTTCATTCCAGCCTCTATCTTTACTGTATCATTATCATCCACAACATATTCTGTTACATCTGCTTTTTTTAAACTACTCCCTCCAGTTTCTGTTACATTGGTCTCTGTTGTCATTGATGAAACACCAGTCTCAGATTCTTCTTCATTAATATCAATTCCTTTTGTTTTCTTTTCTACATTAGATACTCTTTCATCAAATTGTCTTTGAGCTACAACTGTTCTTGAAAAAAATATCATAGCTAATTTTGATTTTTCCCCACTTGCAGAGTCAAATACTTTTGAACTTTTATTGATTTCAATATTTAATTTTGTTTCATCAATATTTGCTTTCATAACAACAATTGCTTTTTTTTCTTTTTTATCAATATTTTCTTCAACTATTGTGCCACAAGTCATATATTCATAAATGTTTCCATAAATTTGATCTTTAATTCCTTCAAAAATCATTCTTTTAGATTCTTCCATACCCTGAGTGTATTTATTGAATGCATTTAAACAGGCTTTTGATTTAGCAGTATCCATAGCATCTGCCGCTTTCTTTTTGGTATAAATTCCATCCCATCTTTCCATAGATGAACCTCTTAACTCTACAGCATGAACAAAGTTAGCTATTAAAAAAGTAACTCCAATATATAATATTAACTTCTTAATTTTATTTACAGCTTGCATATATCTCCTTTATATTTTTAAAAATTTTTGCAATTTTTTTATTTTCATTTGAGCTTTTTAACCACTTTTTATCTAATTCAACTGTCTGTTTACTAAAATTATCAAATAATACTTTAAGACTATCATTAAAAAAAATCCATTCAAATGATTGCTTATTATTCATAGATCTTTTTGACATTTCAACGTTTAACCCATTTTTAAATTGTTCATCCATTTTAATTCTTTTTTTTTCATCTGGATAGTCAGGTTGTAATATCTTTATATTTGTATAGCTTCCATATATCCACTGTTCATTAATATTACTTTCTTTAAATAATACATTTTTAAAACCACGTATAGTTAGATGTATATGATAATCAGGATTTGGTAAATTTATTTGTCTTTGAGAGTTTTCAAATCTTAACATTATTGTATTTGATGTTCTGTCTTGGCCGTAGGGAACAATTGCAACATCATTATTATAAGCAATAAATGAGCTTAAACTTTTTGCAAATCTATTTTTTAGAAAAATATCTTTTTGGTCTAAATTCTTATTAAAATAATTTTTTGCATTATCTTCAAAAAATACTTCTGTAACACCAATTCTATTTTTGTATTTAGTCTGCAATTTAAATTTATTAAGTAAGTCAAAATAATATTTAACTACTTCATTTTCATAGATTCCCTGAAGTTCTGATCTCAACTGATCTTTTGTAAGTTCTTTACTACTTGAGATATTTTTTGTTATTTCAAGCGGTATAGATGCTACTAAAGAATTAGTTTTTGCATTAAAAAAAATAATTTGAAAATTTAAAATGATATCTGTTCTTGTTAAATTATCAGCTGGGATTGAAATGCTGTCAATGTGCTCACCGTCTAGAGCTAAAACCATAATATTTTGATCATCTTCTCCAATCCCATCTTTTAATAAAGTATAATTTAAGGAGAAGCTATCATTTGATAATTCTTTAGTTTTAGCAACCAGAAGTTTGTTTAAATATTGAGCACCTCCGTTATTTGCTAATAGATTGTTAGTAAGTGTGGTTTCAGGTAGTATTGATCCAAAAGAAAAACCTCCATCAAAAACTTGTATTTTAGCTAAAGATATAGGAATCTTAATTACTGAAAAAATTACAAGTACAAATATGAAATAAATTTTTTTCATTAATTTTTGCATAATTATTAATGATTTTAATAGAATTTATTATTTTTATCTATTTTATTTTTTCTAAATTTATGACAATATTAGATAAAAATAATAACATTATAACATTATGGAGTAATTATGATTAATAAATTTACAAAACTATTAGCATATTTTTTGTTGCCACTTAGTATTATGGCATCTGCTAATGCAATAACACTTCCTAAAGTTGGAGGAGATAAATCCTCTAGTGGCGGAGGAAATTTAGAAGATACTAAATTAAAATTCACAAAAGTTTTCTTTGAGTCTTCTTTAGAATATATGGAAGCTCAAGCTTATCTCTTTGATGCACTAGATATGAATGATGAAGCTAGCAAAACAAGAAAATCAATTGATTTTGTTAAAAATGACAAGAACAAAGAAGGCAAAAGATTAACTAATGCTTTTAATTCAGTTTCAGAAAATTCTAAATCAATTGAAGGAGCATTAACTAAAGAAGCAGCAACTAGCGCTGAAGCAAAAGTTGCGTACGCTAAATCATTGCCTCATGCGATAAAAGGATTATTGGGTACAATTAAACTTCCTCCTGAAGCAAAAGCTTTATTAGATACTTTAAAAGCAGATAAGATGGCCGCTCTAAAGATGGGAGATTTCATGAAAATACTGCCTAAAATTCCACAATATGTTTCAAGCGCAACCCAAGTTGGTAAATTAGTTGTAACAGGTGCAAAATCTAGAGGAGTTGAAGGTGCTGATGATGCAACAAAAGCACTAGGTGGTTTATAGACTTTTAAAAAATAATTTAACAATATGAAAAAAATTCTCCTTACAGTTCTTTTGCCACTGGTGCTATTTTTATCACCAGTGGCTCAATCAAAAATTACTTATGTTGATAAACAAGTGGTTGGTATTGGAGAGAATGTCAAAATGGCTTTAAGAGATGCCTTAAGAGAGGCAATTTCTCAGGTTAATGGGGTAACTCAAGAAACAAATTCTGTTATTCAAACAATTGAAAAATCTATTTCGGACAATCAAGGAGATGAAAATTATTCTTCAACAAATTTTCAGGAATTAATAAAAGAAAAATCTAAAGGTTCTGTAAAAAGTTATGAAATTATTAGAGAAGGTAAAAATGTAGATGGACAATATGAAGTTGAAATTAAAGCAACTATAGCAAAATTTGATCTATCACAAAGCGCAAAAAGAAAAAGAATTGCAATATTACCATTTAGACAAACTATTGAAAATAGCTCAATAGATCCATCTAGATCTACAAGAATGTTAAATCAAGCATTAACAAATTATTTGGTACAAACAAGAAAATTTACAGTACTTGATAGAGATTTTGATGATGAAGTATTATCTGAATTACAAAACTTAAATGAAAGTTCTAATATTGAAGATCAAGCTAAAATTGGGCAACAATTATTTGCAGACTATATATTAGTTGGTAGATTGGAAACATTTGATATTCAAGAGGTAGAAAAAAAGTATTTAACTTCAGATCAAACTAAAATTATTAAAACTGGAATGATTGATTTTAATTATCGGGTAATTGATGTCCCTACAAAACAAATTAAATATGCATCTAGTATTAGAGAAGAAATAAACCTAAACAAACAAAAACAGCCCGAAGCTTATTTAACAGAACAATCATCTATGAAAATTGGTCAGGAAATTTTGTATGCAATTTATCCTATTTTAATTGAGCAAATAAAAGGAGATATTGCTTATTTAGGACAAGGGGGCTTACAAATAGAAGTGGGAGATATTTATGATATTTATCAAATGACTGATGAGATAATTACAGATAGCAGAACAGGAGAAAAACTTGGTAAAATGGAATTTAAAGTTGGGCAAGCAGAAATTATTGATAAAAATGCAAAATTTTCTATTGCTAAGATCAATTCTAATGATGATTTAAGTGAAAATTTTAAGCCTGTTAAGTATTATGTTAAACCAGCTCAAGAACAAAAAAAAGAAGAAAAAGAATCCAAGATAAAGAAAAAAAAGAAAAAAATTGATGAAGTTTATTAATCTATATTTAAAAAAAGGAGATAAATGAAAACTATAAATAGATTGTTATTAGTAATTTTAATGTCATTTTTTACATTTGGTTTAAATGCAGAGGAGCCTGGTTTAGATGTTAATCAGAATGATGTAGCTCAGTTTGCTCCTTCTCCAGGAGATGCTGCAAGAGATTGGTTAGATGACAGATGTTCAAGTGGCAAGAGATGTTTAGTGGAAGGTTATAATGATCCTGAGGAGGAAGGGCAATCAACGGTTTATGTTGCAATTGGCACTGGATATTCCTCAATGCCTAATTCATCTCAACAAATACATAGTGCCAGACAAAATGCATATTCAAAAGCTATGTTGAATGCAAAAGCTGAATTTGTTAAAGCATTAGGTTCTCAAATTAGCGTTTCAATGCAAAATATAAATTCTGAGAATACTATGCCAGACGTAGATCCAACAGCTATTGTAGATGAGGCTGTTAAAAAAACTACGGGTGCAATAACAGACATGAGTGAGTTTGAAAAAATAAAAAAACTGATCAATTTAAAATTAAATGATCAATTAAAAAAAAACGGATATGACGAAAATGCAGAGGTTGAGAAAAAAAAAGAAATAATTAAGAAAGTACTTAACTCTGACGTGTTCGAATCAACTATGCAGCAAAGTGCGCAAGCTTTTTTGTCAGGATTTCAAACTTGGAAAACATTTGAAAAAGGTAACCCAGGAGACAGAAATGAAATTACAATTGTAGGTATATGGAGTGATAAATTAGCTGAATTAGCTTCACATATAAAAAATTATAATCCTCAAACATTTCCATTAAAAGAAGGAAAAACAAAAACTTTAAAAGAACAACTTCCTCTTGATAATGCTGATGTTATAAGAAGAACATTCGGTGCTAGAATGTACTATAACGAGAGAGGTGAAATGTCTGTTGTAGCATTTGGTCATCAAGCTCCTCAAAAAGAGGGAGATGATAGGTTATTTTCTAACGCATGTAAAAAAGCAAGAAATCAAGCTACCGCTCAGCTGACTTTGTTTGTTAATGAAAGTGTTTATTATAATGATATTTTTGTAGAAAAAGATGCTCAAGGAACACAAGTTGTTAATGGACAAGAAGAAGAATTTGCATTTTTAGGTCAAAATTGGGAAGAAACAATTAAAGCAACAGGAGCTTTGAAAGATGCAAAATTTGCAAGGATTGCGCAAAAAAAAGTTCCAGCTGATAAAACATTTGGTGCATCAGATTGTATTGTTGTTGTTAGTTGGTCACCAGATAATGAAAGAGGTGCAAAGGCAGTAGAGGATGCAAATCAATCAACATCTACAAATTCAACAAAATCAGAAAAAAATAATTCTTCAGACTCTGGTGAAGGTGCGGCTGGAGATAGCGATTTTTAAAGTTTGATAAAGCATATTCTTATTTTATTTTTTTTATTTTCATCCTCCATGACACTAGCTGACATTGAGGATGAAATATACTCAGCAGACTATGATCAAAAAGTGCAATCAAAAAAAGAAATTAAATTTGAGCAAAACTTATCATTTCAAAATTTAATAACATGTGTCTTTAAAACAAGTGACTATAAAAGATTATTTAGATTTGGTATTACTGAAAATAATGAATTTTTTTATAGAAAAGTATTATTAGAGAATAAAAAATCTGAAAGTTTTGGAGGTGAATTTGTTTACTTAACAAAAAATAAAAGTACTTATTATTTAACAATAAATGAAAAAGATTTTGATAAATTAAGATTAGAGATTAACTTTGATAATAAGCAATCAAAATTAACTAAAAACTCAAAGTTAATAAAAATGGTAAATTGTAATTAATTTAAATAAATCAAATCAAAAAAGGAGGTTAAAATGTTTTTTTTATTAAAATGGTTTCTCATTTTATTAGGTCTTATAGCTTTTATTACCTGGTTTATTTTGTAAGTTAATGAAATCAATATTTATCTAAGCTAGACTAGGTATATTGCTAGCGGATTTAGAGACAAATCAAATCAAAAAGAAGGTTAAAATATTTTTTTCATAATTTTTCCCAAGTTTGTTTAAGTTTATAAATTGCTTGAGGGTGATTATGAAATCTGTATAAAAAAAGAAAACTGTAAGTTTTAATGGGTAATGACATAACTTGAAGGGCTTTTAGAATTTGTAAAATATTTTTTAAGCCTTATATTTACACTATCATTTAGTAATGACACTTTTTACTGGGACTTCAAGATAGTTGCTCAAACCTTTTCGAAGTCCCGGTTAAACCCCTTTTATAAAAACCCATTCCAATAATTTTTCTAAAAATTTTTTTATAATATTTTTTTAGGATGAATTTGTTTTCAAAGGCTATGACTCTCTAAAACAAAGACTAAAGGTATTACTTTAGGTACCATATTTAAGAAAAAAGGTGGTGGGGGTCTAAATTCCATTCAAAGTTGAGAATTGAACTGGGTCCTACTTATTTTTCTAGACTTGAAGCAAACTTGAAGACAGAGGCCTATAAGACTACTAAATCCAGTTTTTGTTTCCCTAATCTCTCATTACCATTCTCTGTCACAAGATACGTTTCTCCTAAATTCATCGCTAAATTGTTGTCTGAATCCATCAATATCATGTGCATGAAGAAGACATTACCAGGTTGGATAATATAAGGATTACCTGTGTATAGCATTGGCCAGTCCATGCTCATCATATAGGTTTTTAAAATCCTG
>Ga0075118_10002974_pt1 | contig 10177 bp, 12 predicted proteins | sample AntAceMetag02UKE_FD_69794 | JGI IMG/M metagenome (GOLD analysis project Ga0075118, IMG submission 69794) | Saline lake microbial communities from Ace Lake, Antarctica - Antarctic Ace Lake Metagenome 02UKE | ecosystem: Environmental > Aquatic > Non-marine Saline and Alkaline > Saline | place... | reverse complement strand
GTCACGTCGACGGCTTGCTGGCCTTGTTTTTGTTCGACCAGAAGTCCTAGTCGTTGAACGCCATTGGCGCGCAGGCGGTCCATGATGGCGACAACCGCCTCATAAGGCACTTTGCCATGTGCGGCAATCACCACTGGTTGGTCGGGCTCGACCACATTTAGGATTGTTTGCGCGATTTCGTCTTGTTGCACGGGCTGAAAGCTCGCGCCGGCTTCGCGCTTGCGCCAAGACAAATCTCCGTTCTCGGCGATCTGTATTTCAAGGGGGGCAGTCGGTACGTCCGCTGCTTTGCCCACAGTCGGCAGATCAATTACGCCTGGGGTGATGAGGGGGGCTGTCACCATAAAAATCACCAACAAAACCAACATGACGTCGATGTAAGGCACAACGTTGATCTCGTTTTTTAGGCGACGAGACGCGCGGCCATGGCTTGAGCGTAGTGAACTCATGCGGGGGTCTGCCGTTGCAAGATGTTCAGGAATTCATCGACAAAAGTCTCAAAACGTGTGGCCAACCGGTCCACTTCGCCTGTGTACCGGTTGTAAGCAACGACGGCAGGGATGGCGGCAAATAAACCGATAGCGGTCGCAATCAAGGCCTCGGCAATACCAGGCGCGACTGCCGCTAAGGTGGCTTGCTCAACGTTTGCCAACCCTATGAAAGCGTGCATGATGCCCCAAACAGTGCCTAGCAAACCAATGTAAGGACTAACGGAGCCAGCCGAGGCCAAAAATCCTAGGTTGGTCTCCATGTCATCAAGCTCGCGCTGAAAGGCCGCCCTCATGGCACGGCGTGTGCCGTCTAGGGCGTTGTGTGGGTTAGGGGTTTTGAGGAACTCGGTCATGCCAGCATCAAAAATTCGCGCAAGGGCACCTTGTTCGCTGCGTCGCTTGGTCACGGTCTGGTGGAGGGCACCTAAGTCACCGCCCGACCAAAAATCATCTTCAAAATCCTGTGTTTGTTGGCGAGCACCCTTGAGCGCAGACCGTTTAGAAAAAATAAAGGTCCAGGAAACAACGGAAATGACAATGAGCAACAGCATAATCAATTGAACAGGCAAACTGGCCTGTAAGATCAGTGAGAGTATCGACATGTCTGGGTTGGTGTCTGGCATGAATTATCTCTTTGTTAGAAGTGAAACTTGTGTACGAACATCGGCAGGTAATGCCGTTGGTTTGAATGAACAAATATCCACGCAACCTACCCGAATATCACCTAGGGCGAGCGTGGCTGTGTGGCGCATAACTCTCTGCGCGAATGTCATCGATGCACGACCCACCTGTGTGACCACCGTTTCAACAGAAAGTGCATCATCCAATCTAGCAGGTAACTTGTACTGCATATCAAGCTGCGACACCACAAACATCACGCCTTGAGTGAGCGACAGATGCTGCTGGTTTATCTTTAGTGTACGCAACCACTCTGTTCTTGCCCGCTCCATGAACTTTAGATAATTGGCATAGAAAACCACCCCGCCCGCATCGGTGTCTTCGTAATAAACACGAATAGGCCAGAGGTGAGCCTGTTGCCAATCGGTGGATGGACGCGACGCCGGTGAGGACATAGTTTTAACTTAAGCTATTGGTGAGAAGGGTAATCATGTTAAGGCCGACTGGATGGTTTCTGAGGCGTTGACTAAATCAACAAAGGACGCTTCGGTGTTACGCCGCTTGAGCAATTCAACTTGACCATTGGCCAAGCCGCGGTCGCCAATGGTCACACGCACGGGTACGCCGATCAGTTCCCATTCGGCAAACATCACGCCTGGTCGACTATCTCGGTCGTCAAGAATGACGTCAACACCGGCCGACAGCAGTGACTCATAAAGCGCGGTTGCTGCTTCGCGCACCGCCTGGCTTTTCCCCCAGCCGATGGCACAAATGACGACCTCGAAAGGCGCCATGGTCGTCGGCCAAACCATACCGCGATCATCGTGATTCTGCTCAATGGCGGCTCCTACAATGCGGGTGACACCGATGCCGTAGCAGCCCATTTCCATAAACGCGGGTTTGCCGTTTTCGTCAAGAAAGGTGGCCTTCATTGCTTCAGAATACTTGGTGCCTAGATAAAAAACGTGGCCCACTTCGATGCCACGCTGCAAGCTCAGCACACCGGTTCCAGAAGGCGACGGATCACCTGCAACCACATTACGTAAATCCGCCACCAGGCTTGGTTCAGGCAGGTCGCGACCCCAGTTAACACCTTGTAGATGATAAGGCGCTTCGTTGGCACCGCAGACAAAATCGTTCATCTTAGAAACGGTCGTGTCAGCGATCACGACAACCGCCGTGTCAAGTTCGACCGGGCCAAGATAGCCCGGTATGCATTTAAAGTGTTGCTGGATCTCATCTTCCGTGGCGAACCGGTGACCGCCTTCAAATCCAGGCAGCTTACTGACTTTGATTTCGTTGAGGTCATGATCGCCGCGTAACAACAACAACCATATTTTTTCTGGACCCTCGTCAGAGGGGGTTGCCAGCACGATTGATTTGACGGTTTGTGACAGATCAATGGAGAGCAATTCCTTTACCTGTTGGCAGGTGGCTGCATTCGGCGTGTGTACCTTTTGCAGGCTCTGAACGGGATCGGCACGGGTTGCAATCAAGCAAGGAGCAATCGCCAGCTCGATGTTGGCGGCATAGTCACTGGCGGGATCAAAAACGATTTGGTCCTCGCCAATATCGGCAATGACTTGAAATTCGTGGCTAGAGGACCCACCGATTGAGCCCGTGTCGGCAGCAACCGGCCTAAAGGTCAGTCCCAATCGCGTAAAAATTTGGTTGTAAGCGTCAAACATGCGCTGGTAGCTCTGCATGGCGGCTTCTGCGCTGCGATCGAAGGAGTAGGCATCTTTCATCGTGAACTCTCGCCCACGCATGATGCCGAAGCGAGGGCGGCGTTCATCACGAAATTTGGTCTGTATGTGAAAGAAATTCACAGGCAATTGGCGCCAGCTCTTTATTTCGTTGCGTGCGATGTCCGTGATGACTTCTTCGGATGTGGGCTGCAGGACAAAGTCGCGCTGGTGACGGTCTTTGATACGTAGCAATTCGGGACCGTATTGATCCCAACGTCCCGACTCTTGCCAAAGTTCGGCGGGTTGAACGACTGGCATTAGTAGTTCGAGTGCGCCTGCCGCCTGCATTTCTTGCCGAATGATGTGCTCTATTTTTCTGATAACTCGCAAGCCAAGCGGCAAGTAGCTATAAATGCCCCCGGCAAGTTTACGGATCATACCGGCACGCATCATGAGTTGATGGCTGGCGATCTCCGCATCATTAGGCGCTTCTTTAACGGTGTTGAGGTGAAAGGCACTGGCTCGCATGGGTTCGGGTAATCTTGTAGGGTGAATCGGAAATCAATCCGTATAATTTGGATCAATTGTATTGAATTCGGTGGGCGCGGCCATGTTAGACCGAGAAGGTTACCGCCCCAATGTCGGCATTATCCTCGTGAACCAGAAAAATCAGGTTTTTTGGGGGAAGCGTGTCAGGGAACACGCCTGGCAATTTCCGCAGGGTGGCATCAAGTTCGGTGAGAGTCCTGTTCAGGCGATGTTTCGGGAGTTGCATGAGGAAGTTGGCTTAAAGCCTGAGCATGTGCGGATATTGGGACGAACAAAAGACTGGCTCAGATATGATGTGCCTGGTCATTTTATCAGGCGCGACTCGCGCGGGCATTACCGTGGACAAAAGCAAATTTGGTTCCTATTGCGGCTGGTGGGACGAGACTCAGATGTCAGCTTAAGAGCCACGGCACACCCTGAGTTTGATGCTTGGCGCTGGAGCCCGTATTGGGTTTCCTTGGATGCCGTCATTGATTTCAAGCGGGACGTTTACAAGTTGGCTCTGACAGAATTGGGGCACTTGCTGTTTCGAGAACGGACCGGCAGAGCCCTTCATAGGCAGCGCCGGTCCGGCACAAAAGATTCACCGCAAGCGTTTGATCAAACTTGAGGTGTCCCAACGTTTGCCGCCTAGTTGCTGCACATCCGCATAAAACTGGTCCACTAACGCCGTAACGGGAACACGCGCGCCATTGCGCTTGGCCTCATTAATGGCCAGTCCTAGATCCTTGCGCATCCAGTCAACCGCGAATCCAAATTCGAACTGATCGTCGACCATGGTGTTGCCGCGGTTTTCCATTTGCCAGCTTTGGGCGGCTCCTTTGCTGATGACGTCTAAGACGAGCTTCATGTCCAGTCCAGCCGCTTGCCCGAAGGCAATCCCCTCTGACAAGCCTTGAAGCAAACCCGCGATACAAATCTGATTAACCATTTTAGCCAGCTGACCCGCCCCAGTCTCACCGACCAGCGTCACCGCCCTTGAAAAATGAGAGGCGATGGGCAAGATACGATCAAAAGTGGCTTGTGCACCACCGCACATGACAGTGAGTTGACCGTTGACAGCACCCGCTTGTCCCCCTGAAACCGGTGCATCGATGAAGTCCAATGATTTTGACTGAGCAATGGCGGCCAGCTCTTTAGCAACATCAGCGGATGCGGTTGTATGGTCAACGAACACACTGCCCGACTTCATGCCGGCGAAGGCGCCATCCTCTCCGAGTACCACGCTACGCAAATCGTCGTCGTTGCCCACACAACAAAAGACGATATTGGCGTTTTCTGCGGCTTGCTTGGGTGTGGGGGCGTGTTGCCCGCCAAATTCTTTGGCCCAAGCTTGGGATTTGGCTGCGGTCCGGTTATAAACGGTGACATGATGGCCTGCTTTGGCGAGATGGCCTGCCATGGGTAGTCCCATGACACCTAAACCAATAAAAGCGATTTGTTGCGGCTCTGTGGCATCGTAATTGCGAGAATTAATGCTTGAGTCTGTCATTTTTGTCTCTCCAAGGGTTTTTTACTGAACTTTTTTAGAGTGTACAGAAACAATCGCTGACGGTAGAACCGATTTGTTTTACGATTAGCCCATGATTGAAGAACTAAACCAATTAGCCGCCCGGACACAACGACTTGTCGAACGAATGCAAGCGCTGTCTTCTGAGGCACAGGCTCTGCGTGAGCAGGTTACCCAATTGCAGTCTGAACGTGATGAGTTGACCGCTCAAGTGCACAACGGTAGTGACCAGATGAAGGAGATGCAAGTCTCTTTAGGTTCGGCGCAAGACGCGGTTGAGACTAATCGAGTCAATGCCGAACGAGAGCGTTCGACACTACAAGGCACATTGGATCTTTTTCGACAGGAGCATGAAACCACTCAGTCTGACTTGAAAGCCAGAGAGCACGAGGTCAAGCGATTGCGTGAGGTTAACGTTCAGGCGAAACAACGTATCGATGGCGTGCTTGAGCGACTGCCCGGCGCTTTGCCCCAGGAGGGGAGTTGATGGAAACCGTAAAAGCAAAAATTTTGGGGCGTGACTACGCCCTGTCCTGTTCCGCCGAAGAACAGGCGACTTTAGAAGCGGCAGTCAGCCACGTCAGCCAGTTGGCTGGGCGCATCCAGAGCACTGGAAAAGTGGCGGGTAATGAAAAAATTGCCGTTATGGCGGCCATTCAGATCGCTGCTGAGTTGTTGGTCATGAAGTCCCCACAAGGCCCGCTTGGTGATTTGTCGGTTGGCGACTTCAAGCGTAAGATAGACGACATGAATGCAATGCTTGACTCAGTAGATGTTGCTTGAGTCAATGCGCAACGAGTTGTCCCTGCTGTGTTCGTGACTTGACCACACATTCTCTGAACCAATGCTTATGGCATATAGGTTGCGGGTTGGGAAACGGGAGTGCAAGTCCCTTGCGGAATTGCCCGAAGTTTTTCACAAAGCGACCGACTTGAACCCTCGGTTCGAGATGCCGGTCTAGACGGCACTTGCGGGGCATTTTTTAGGGACGCTATCCGATGAGTAGACTCATTAAGCGCCCGGCGGTTGTTCTGAGCGCGATTTGTTTGTTGCTCGCCGCCCACAGCACGACTGTTTGGGCAGATAACGCGCCTGCGTTGCGCTTATCTGCCACTGTCAGCTCTTATTTGTACCAAGACGGGCTTTCGTTGGTTTTTAGTGCCTATTCAGAGGCAAGTACTGCGGCAGCGGCTAACGAAAGGCTGATCGAGGTCCTCAACGACGCGCAAGCCAAGCTCGGCAAGCCTGTCGAAGTCAAAATTAGCAATGGCGTCTTACAGACGTATCCCTTTCGGGGTAAAGCTGACGAGCCGACTGTTTGGCGAGGACGTGGCGAGTTGATCCTAGATTCTAGTAATCTGCCGGCGGTTAGTCAGGCGGCCGATAAGCTCACCGATGTGTTGTCCTTGTCACGGGTTAACTTTTCTTTGTCTGATGAGGCTAGAAGAAAAGAACAATCGCGACTAATCGAGCAAGCTGCCCGGGCATTTCGCGAAAAGGCGCAGGTCACTGCAGAGGCTTTTGGTTACGATGCCTACGACATTGTCCGGTTGGAAATTTCAAACAGCGGTGAGGTGGTAAACCCAAGGCCGATGTTAATGAGCCGGACGGCTCAAGCCGACCCCGATTCAAGCTCGAACCTAGACCTTCGACCTAGTCAAGAATCGGTCAGCGTGACGGTTGATGGGTCAGTGACTTTGCGCTGAATCGGTAGAGAACGATTCCCGCGAAGATCATGGGCAGACATAACCATTGCCCCATGCTTAAGTTGGCTACCAACAAGCCGAGGAAGGCATCAGGCTCTCTGGCAAATTCCGCCACAAATCTAAAAGCCCCATAACCCATCAAAAAGACGGCGCTGACCTGCCCTGTGGGTCTCGGCGTGCGGGCGAAGAGCCACACCAGTACAAATAAGCCTATGCCTTCTAGGCCAAATTGATAAAGTTGTGAGGGATGGCGGGCAATGCCGTCTTGCGCGGCTGGGAAAACCATGCCCCAAGGCAAATCGGTCGGTCGGCCCCACAGCTCTCCATTGATAAAGTTGCCCAAGCGGCCGGCAGCTAAACCCAAAGGAACCAGAGGCGCGATGAGATCGCCGAGTTCTAAAAAGCGATATTGACGACGGCGAGCGAATAGCCAAAGACTGAGCAACACCCCTAGTAAGCCGCCGTGAAAAGACATCCCGCCCTCCCATAAGTAAAAAATCTGTGTGGGGTGTTCTAGGTAGTATGCCGCCTTGTAGAAGATGACGTATCCCAAGCGACCCCCAAGGATTGCGCCCAGCATGCTTAGAAAGAGCATGTCCTCGAGGTCAACCAAGGTCACGCGAGTCAAGCCTTTCTTAACGCGGTGCCGTCCGAGGAGCCAAGCTGAACCAAATCCGACCAGATACATCAAACCGTACCAGTGCACGGCGATCGGGCCCAATTGAATGGCTACGGGGTCAATTTGAGGGAAGGTGAGCATAAATCAAATGTTTCCAGAAAAGATATTTCATAATAACCTCCGTGTTTGTTCTTAATTTTTCCGGAAGGCCCTATGTCTAAGTTTGAACGTTCTAGTCACATCACCGAAGGCGCGACGCGCGCACCAAACCGCGCCATGTATTACGGCATGGGCTACAAGGAAGCTGACTTTGCCAACCCCATGATCGGCGTGGCTAACGGCCACTCAACCATCACACCGTGCAACAGCGGATTGCAGCCATTGACTGATGCCGCTGTTCAAGCGATTCAGCTAGCCAAGGGCAACGCGCAAGTATTTGGAGTGCCAACCATTTCCGATGGCATGTCGATGGGCACAGAGGGGATGAAGTTTTCTCTGGTGTCGCGAGAGGTGATCGCAGACTGTATTGAGACGGCAGTGCAAGGCCAATGGATGGATGGCGTGGTGGTGGTCGGTGGATGCGACAAAAATATGCCCGGCGGCATGATCGCCATGGCCCGTATGAATGTACCGAGTATTTATGTCTACGGCGGCACGATCAAGCCGGGTCATCACAAGGGGAAAGATCTCAACATTGTTTCGGTGTTTGAAGCGGTTGGTGAATTCACCATGAAGCGCATGAGTCAGGAAGACTTTAAGGCGATCGAGCAGAAGGCAATACCCGGTTCAGGTTCCTGTGGTGGCATGTATACGGCCAACACCATGAGCTCCTCTTTTGAAGCCATGGGGATGAGTCTGCCTTTCTCGAGTACCGCAGCCAATGAAGATGGTGAGGCCCTAGAGAATGCCAAGAAGGCGGCAGAAGTCTTGGTTGATGCGGTGAGAACGGGTGGACGCTGTCCAAGAGACATCATTACCCGCGAATCCATCGAAAACGCCGTTTCAGTCATTATGGCCGTCGGCGGCTCGACTAACGCCGTCCTCCACTTTCTGGCGATTGCGCACGCGGCTGAAGTGCCTTGGAATATTGATGACTTCGAGCGGATCCGTCAGCGGGTGCCTGTGATTTGTGACCTCAAGCCGTCCGGCAAATATCTCACGGTGGACTTGCACCGTGCTGGCGGTATTCCTCAAGTCATGAAGATTTTGTTGAATGCGGGTTTGTTACACGGCGATTGCATGACAATCACGGGTCAGACAATTGCTGAGGTAATCAAAGATGTGCCTGACCAACCCCCTGAAGGGCAAGATGTGATTCGCACGCTTGATAAAGCGCTTTACGATCATGGGCACTTAGCGATTCTGAAAGGTAATTTGGCGACCGAGGGTGCAGTGGCCAAGATCACGGGCCTGAAAAACCCAGTGATTACAGGTCCTGCTCGCGTGTTCGATTCGGAAGATTTGGCGATGGAAGCCATCATGGATCGTCAGATCAATGCCGGTGATGTGCTCGTGATTCGTTATGAAGGGCCAAAGGGCGGCCCAGGCATGCGCGAAATGTTGGCACCTACATCGGCCTTAATTGGCCAAGGCTTGGGTGAGAGTGTGGGATTTATCACGGACGGACGCTTTTCTGGCGGGACCTGGGGCATGGTGGTTGGGCACGTGGCTCCCGAGGCGCAGGTGGGCGGCACCATCGCGCTGGTCAAAGAGGGCGACTCGATCACAATCGACGCGCATCAGTTGCTTTTGCAACTGAACGTTGAAGCCGATGAGATTGAAAAACGCCGACAGCAATGGAAGCAGCCAGCACCGCGCTATACGCGAGGTGTTTTGGCTAAATATAGCCGACTAGTCAGTACGGCTAGTCGAGGAGCGGTAACGGATGCCCTGGATGAATAGATTGCAGGTTGGGGCGGTATTGTTGTGGGCAAGTGGTCCTGTGATGGCGGCCAGTGAGGCGGCCATCACATTTGAACAAGGTGAAGCGCTCGCCAAAAAAAATGCCTGTTTGGGCTGCCATCAGGTCGACGCCAAACGGGTTGGCCCTGGGTTCACCCAGATTGCGCAGCGGTATGGCGGGCAGCCGGCTGTGATCGACTATCTTGCCAAGACGATCCGTCAGGGAGGGCGCGGTAAGTGGGGGGCCATACCGATGCCGGCCCAAAACCAAGTATCTGAGACACAGGCCAAAGAGTTGGCGCAATGGATTTTGTTGCTCGAACCCTAGCATCGTGCGATAAAAAAGAGGAGAAATAAGTGGCGACAGCAATTTTTGGTGGTGGTTGTTTCTGGTGCACCCAAGCGGTCTTTGATGCTCTCAATGGCGTGAGCTTGGTGGAGCCAGGGTATTGCGGCGGGCACGTTGAGCAACCCACCTATGAGCAGATTTGCGGTGCCGATACCGGACACATAGAGGTCATTCGGATCGAATACGATCCAACGGTAGTGTCCTACGAAACTCTATTGGAAATCTTTTTTGCCACCCATGATCCAACGACGGCCAACAGACAAGGCAATGATGTTGGGCCGCAGTACCAGTCAGTGGTGTTCTATCAAGACGAGCAACAGCACCAGTTGGCTCAAGCCGCGATTGATGCTTTGAATCAATCGGGCTCACTGCCTCAACCCGTCTGTACAAAACTGCTGCCAGCTGCAACATTTTGGGTGGCTGAGGCTTATCACCATGATTACTACGAGCAAAATCCTAATCAAGGTTACTGTCAGTTCATCATTGCGCCAAAGGTGGAAAAACTGAACCGACAATTTGGTTCTAAATTGAAGCGTTCTGGACTTTAAACTTAGGCTCAGCGGCAGCAAAATTTGTGCGGTGAATCTTTGTTGCGAAATATTTTTAAGAAAGACAGCGATTCATTCATAGTCCTTTCTAATATGTAGATGCGTCTGAAACTGGTGGCTGGCAGCCTGTGTTGATGTGTGCAGCCACCGGGCGGTGTAGAGGTGGTGGGTAACGCATCAAGCGTTATCCACGAACT
>Ga0075118_10002967_pt1 | contig 10188 bp, 9 predicted proteins | sample AntAceMetag02UKE_FD_69794 | JGI IMG/M metagenome (GOLD analysis project Ga0075118, IMG submission 69794) | Saline lake microbial communities from Ace Lake, Antarctica - Antarctic Ace Lake Metagenome 02UKE | ecosystem: Environmental > Aquatic > Non-marine Saline and Alkaline > Saline | place... | reverse complement strand
TGAAAAAACTCATGGGCAAATGGCTCGCCTGGACTCGGTAGAAACGCGCAACTCGCCGTCATGGAAAATGAAGCCGATCTAGCGTTGAACCGCTCTCAGACCGTGATTCTCGCCGGGGCCGGCCATGTGCATCTCTACGTGGCGGCTCATGCCGCGGAACTCGTCGCGCGTGGTGCGCGCGTGGTGTTAGTTGATCCGGGCGAGTTTTGGTATTCCGGTCTGGCGACCGGAATGCTCGGCGGCAGGTATGAATCGGCGGAGGATCGAGTAGATGCGCAGGCGCTCGCAGAAGCGCACGGCGCAGAGTTCATCCGGGATCGCGTTGAGTCGGTGGATACCTCCGCGCGACGGCTTCGCCTCGCCGGCGGTGTTGAGCTGGCTTACGATTATCTGTCGCTGAATGTCGGCAGCCGGGTGAATACGGACCGTATCGCTGGCGCGGCCAATGATCCGAGCGTCTGGTCGGTGAAGCCGATCAATAATCTTTGGAAACTGCGCGAGCATTTGGAGGCGCGATTTCGCGACGACGAAACGCCGCGCGTGGCGGTAGTCGGCGGCGGCCCGACGGGTTCCGAAGTCGCGGCAAATCTGGCCGCGCTAGCTCGGCGACATCACCGCAAAGTGAAAGTGATCCTGCTCACCCCCACCGATCGGCTGATCAAGCAGGCCCCAGCCGGCGCGGCGCGGAGACTCCAGCGTGAATTGATCCGCAACGACGTGGAAATCCAGACTCATGTCCGGATCGTCCGGCGGGAGGGGAAATCGTTGATTGCTGAGGACGGCCGCCCCTTCCCCGCAGACCTCGTCGTGCTGGCCACCGGGCTCGAAGCGGATCCGCTCGTGCAGACCACGGGACTGCCGACCCGTCCGAAGCAAGGGCTGCGCATCAATCGCACGTTGCATTCTATCGCCGACGAACGGGTCTTCGCCGGCGGAGATTGCGCCGCTATGGAAGGCTTCGATCTGCCGAAACTCGGCGTTTTCGGCGTGCGCCAGGCTGCCTGCATTCAGGCCAACCTACTGGCCAGCCTAGAGCGCAAACCCCTCACCGCTTACCACCCGCAGAAACGCTTTCTTGCCATCCTCAATCTGGGCGACGGCACGGCTCTGGCCACATGGGGACCCTGCTGGTGGCACGGTCGCTCCAGCATGGCGCTGAAGGACTTTATCGACCGGCGCTTTCTCAAAAACTATCGGCGGTTGGCTTCGCCTCAGTCCGCAAAACTAAAGCCATGAAATCACGCCTCTCCATCATCATTCCGACGCTGAACGAGGCGGCCTCACTGGCCGCGCTGCTCGCGGTGCTGCGCCGCGATTTCACCGGCGCGGAGGTGATTGTCGCCGACGGCGGCAGCGATGACGACACGCTGGAAATCGCCCGTACCGCCGACCGCTTCGTCCACGCACCGCGTGGCCGCGCTGCGCAGATGAACGCAGGCGCATCCGTGGCCACGGGAGAGGCGTTATGGTTTCTCCACAGCGACTCCATTCCGCCGGACGATGCCACCACGCACATCGAGAAAATTCTCGCCTCCGGCTGCTGCGGCGGATGCTTCCGCATTTGGTTCGACGAACCGGCGTGGGTCTTTCGCATGAGCGACGCTTTGAGTAATCTGAAGGTGGACCTAACCGGCATCGCCTATGGCGACCACGGTTTTTTCTGCACCGCCGAAGCCTTCCAGCGGGTCGGCGGCTACCCGATCGTGCCGCTGCTCGAAGATGCCGACCTCTACCGCGCGATCGGCCGCCTCGGCGGCGTTCGCCAGGCATCGGCTTACATCGTTGCCAACGCTCGTCGCTACCACGCGCATGGCCCGTGGCGCACCACCCTCATCCACCTCATCCTCTCCACGCTCTACCTGCTCGGCTGCCCGCGCGAAAAGCTAGCCCACTTCTACGCACGTCAGTTTGGTGCTGGAAGAAAGCCGCTCGCCCAACGCGAAGCGCTCCCCGGCGAGATCCCACCTCCAGCGGCCCAGCCGTGAAAGTCGGAGGGCGTCCGGTTGCCGCTGTTCAGTAGTGTCACCCCGCGCTACGGCTGGGTTGATGTCGACGAAAACGACGCCTAGCGAATCCCCGTCGGCGTAGTGGCAGTCGCCATTTCATGGGGGGGCGCAAACGAAAGTAAACCCGACGAAGTTTGGGCGCTTAGAGCCGTTTGTCTGATGGATAAAAATTCCGGCTAGGCGACAGCACTGGACGCGTCGAAATTCGGGTTTTCCAAGTGATCCTTCCCGCTTTTTCGCTCGATAGATTGACGTTTGGATCGAGCTGCCTGCGATCGAGGGACCGCCGTCATCGGGGTTCGGTAGGGTTACGCCCCATAGCAAACCGCCAGATAAAAGTTAGGATCTTTGTTCTCAAGCTACGATACCCACGACCGCAATAGAAACAGATAAAACCATGAACCGAGAAACCACCCTAGATAACCTCCAAAAAGCGCTGGCGATGGAATTGACCGCCGCCCATCAATATCAATTGCACGGGAGCGTTCTGACCGCTTGGGGAATTGATCGACTCGCCGCGCAAATGCGTGAGGAAATGCAGGAGGAGCTCGGCCATTCCGACGACTACATTGCGCGGATCTTGTTCCTCAAAGGTGAGCCAAAACTTGCGCTCGCGAAACCCCCGGTGATTGCCGAATCGCTCGTTCAACTGTTCCAATCGGATCTAACCGACGAGAAGGAAGCCATCACCTTCTATACCTCGGCTGCACGCCAAGCTGATGAGGCGGGCGATATCGGAACCCGTTCACTTTTCGAGCACATTGCCATGGACGAAGAGGGTCACATGAGTTGGCTCGAACTCCAACTCGACCTCCTCAAGAGAATGGGCGAACCCGCGTATGTCTCCAAGCATATGTCAGCGCCGGGAGAAGATGATCCCGTTTAACCTCACTAAAAAACTCACCGAACCAGCACCTGGAGATCAACCGCCCGCCAGCCCCGATGGGCGAAACCGCTTACGGTGGTCGGAGCGCCGCTCGATCTCCGGCGAACCGCCACCAGATCGAGATGCTCGTGGCGTATTGATCAAACGCCGACGTCTGCGAGATCTCCTCACCACCCACTGGGACCGACCAGTCCTCCGACCCGCAACCTCATGCCAGACCGGCCACGGGCCTTTGACTCCCAAACCGATCTTGGCTAACGCCGCACGCTCCGGCCCGGCAACCTGCGACCCTCGCTTGCCCCTTCCCTTCCCGCCGCGCCTCCTGCGCACACCTTCAAGCCGGTCCGCCCCAACCTCCTTCGCATGAAAGCTTCCGACCTGCTCATCCGTTGCCTCGAGACCGAGGGCGTCGACACCATCTTCGGCGTGCCCGGCGAAGAAAACCTCGATCTGCTCGACTCTCTCTCTCGCTCCTCCATCAAGCTGGTCCTCACCCGGCATGAACAGGGCGCTGCCTTCATGGCTGCCATTCACGGCCGCCTGACCGGCCGGGCCGGCGTCTGTCTCGCCACCCTCGGCCCCGGTGCCACCAACCTCGTCACCGGTGCCGCCTACGCTCAGCTCGGCGGCATGCCGCTCGTCATGATCACTGGCCAGAAACCCATTAAAACCAGCAAGCAGGGACGCTTTCAGATCATCAACGTGGTCGACCTCATGGCCCCCATCACCAAGTTTACCCGCCAGATTCCCAGCGGCCAGAGCATCCCGTCCGATGTCCGCAATGCCTTCGCCCGCGCCGAGGAGGAACGCCCCGGCGCCACCCACCTCGAACTGCCCGAAGACATCGCCCGCGAGGAGACCGACGTCACCCCCATCACTCCAGCCGATCCCCGCCGCCCCATCGCCGAGGGCCAGGCTATCACCCACGCCGTCGAACTGCTCCGCGCCAGCCACCGGCCCCTGCTAATTATCGGTTCCGGCGCGAACCGTAAACGCACCTCCACGATGCTCCGCGCCTTCGTCGAACGCCAGCGTATCCCTTTTATAACTACGCAAATGGGCAAGGGGGTCGTCGACGAGACCCACCCACTGTTCCTCGGCAACGCCGCCCTCTCCGACGACGACTTCCCTCACCGTGCCCTCGATGCCGCCGACCTCATCCTCAACGTCGGCCACGATGTCGTCGAGAAGCCCCCGTTTATCATGCGCGCCGGTGACCGCAAGGTCATCCACGTCAACTTCCTGCCCGCCGATATCGACCCCATCTATTTCCCCCACGCCGGTCTCATCGGCGACATCGCCAACAGCATCTGGCAACTCAACGAGGCCCTCACCCCGTCCCCCGACTGGGACTTCGCCTTCTTCCACGAAGTCGCCGCCGCGCTCCGCGCCTACGGCCACGCCGACCGCGACGACGACCGCTTCCCCATGTTGCCGCAACATCTCGTCCACGTCGTCCGCCAAGTCATGCCCAACGACGGCATTCTCGCCCTCGACAACGGCATCTATAAAATTTGGTTCGCCCGCAACTACCCCGCCCTCGAGCCCAACACCGTTCTCCTCGACAACGCCCTCGCCTCCATGGGGGCCGGCCTGCCCTCCGCGATCGGCGCCAAACTCGTGCACCCTGACCGCCGCGTGCTCGCGATTTGCGGCGACGGTGGTTTCATGATGAACTCTCAGGAACTCGAGACCGCTCTCCGCCTCGAGCTCGACCTCGTCGTCCTCATCCTCAACGACGCCGCCTACGGTATGATTCGCTGGAAACAGGCCGAGATGGGCTTCAAAGATTTTGGGCTTCAGTTCGGCAACCCCGACTTCGTCAAATACGCCGAGGCCTACGGAGCCACCGGCCATCGTATCGCCGCCACGGCCGAGCTCGGTCCTACCCTCGAAAAGGCCTTCACCGATGGCGGCGTCCACCTCATTGACCTACCCGTCGATTACTCCCGAAACGGCCCTGCGCTCTTCCACGAGATCCCCGAGGAAAGCGCCCGGTTGATTCTTTAAGCCGAACGAAAATGCTCGTGCCTTCCCTCGACCACCGTCGTCGGAAAACCAAAAATAGAAACAAACAAAACATGACTCCAAACGGAAAAGTAAAACTCCTTGGCCAAGACCTCGATCAAGCACCACCGGCGCGACAGGTGCCGCGGTCGTGGAGTGGATCACCCAAAACGCGATAATGCGCGAGCGCACTGAGATCGTGGAGTGGAACAACGACCTGCGCTACCAGCGGACTTCTGAGCTACCGCTGAACGACAAGGTCTAGATGGAAGATTACATTCTCGATAACCTCCCCAAGCATCGTCCGATTTACGTCTTCTTCGACGTCTACGACATCGCAGAGGGCCGACAATGATTGAACTGCCTGATGCCAAGCCGCTCCTCGCCTTGTCGCTGTTGGTCGGGCTGCTCGCGTGGGAAACGATCCATCCGTTCTTTCCGTTTCCGAAGGACCGGCGGCGACTCAATCATGGCTCTGGCAATATTCTTCTCGGCGTGGTCAACGGCCTGATGACTACGTTTGTATTTGTCGGGCTCTGGTGGTTCGCGTCCGAATGGGCGGCGGGAAACGGATTCGGATTACTCCACTGGCTGGCGCTGCCACCGGTGGTAGCAGGGACGCTGGCCGTCCTCATGCTCTATGCTTGGACCTATCTCTGGCATCGGATGAATCATCGCATCCCATTTCTCTGGCGCTTGCACCGGGTGCACCACTCCGACCCGCACATGGATGTGACCACCGCGAACCGTTTCCACATCGGCGAGATTTTAATGTCATCGGTTCTCCGCGTCCCCGTGATTGTCTTGCTGGGGATCCGGATTGAACAGATCGCGCTTTACGAGTTACTCATGTTCGCCGTCGTCCAATTCCACCATGCGAATATCGGTGTAACGGAAAGATGGGACCGTGGGTTACGTCTCTTCATCGTCACGCCCTTCATGCACAAGGTGCATCATTCCCGGTGGCAACCTGAAACAGATTCCAACTATTCGTCGTTCCTCTCCATCTGGGACCGCGTGTTCGGCAGTTTCCGTATCAATCATAAACCCTCGTCCATCCACATCGGATTGAAAGATTACGACTCGTCGGAGCAGCAATCGGTGCCGGGCATGCTTAAAACCCCGTGGACCAGCCCGAAGACTTCAAACCCAAAGAAACGATCATGACAGCACTGCATCTGATAAGTCTTACAACCTTACTGCTGGCTGGCTGCTCCCAAGCGTCGAACCCCGCAGCGGAGCTGGAAACCATGATCCACACGGTTTCCTCGGATTTCAGTGATGTTCCCCAAATTCCCACGTCGGATCTCGCTGCGTGGTTGGCCGATCCCACTCGCGGGCCTCCGATTCTTCTGGATGTGAGGGCGCCCGAGGAGTTCGCCGTGAGCCACTTGCCCGGAGCGATCTGGGTGTCGCCTGACGCGACATCCGATCAACTCCTGGGCCGAATCGATTTCTCCCGTCCCATCATACTTTACTGTTCGGTCGGCTACCGGTCATCCGTTCTCGCCCGCCGCCTGATCGCCGCCGGGGCGGAACAAACGATGAATCTTGAAGGCTCCATTTTCAAATGGGCGAACGAAGGCCGGCCCATGGTCCGGGACGGTGAAGCCACGGACAAAGCACATCCTTACAACCGAAAGTTCGGCCGCATGCTGCAGGAACCGCTTCGGACTTACCGTTAAGAAATCAAACGCGCCGTTATTCTTCTACTCCAAATAGCTCACCCGCTCTCAAAACCCTGAAATAATCAGCCGCCTTAGGCATCCTATTAAAATGCGAAAATCCTATCCCATCTATATCGCCAACCAAGCCGAAAGCCCCAATGACGATCTCACCGTAACCGACAAGTTTTCCGGCGAAACCATCGCCCGAGTTCCCCGCGCCGGTGCCGAAACCATCGACCGCGCCATCGCCGCCGCCTGCGAAGCCGCGCCAGCCATGGCCGCGATGAAACCCTACCAGCGGGAAGCCATCCTCCGTCACTGCATCGCCCGCTTCCGCGAGCGCTACGACGAATTGGCCGACCTCCTCCGCGCCGAGGCGGGCAAGCCGATCCAAGACAGCCGAGGCGAGGTCGATCGCCTGATCGACACCTTCGAGATCGCCGCCCGCGAGACCCAGAACGCCAACGGCGAGGTTCTGAACCTCGAGATCGGCGAACGCACCGCTGGCTACCGCGGCTTCACCAAGCGCGTGCCCATCGGCCCCTGCGCTTTAATTACGCCCTTCAATTTTCCCCTCAACCTGGTCGCCCACAAAGTCGCCCCCGCCCTGGCCGCCGGCTGCCCCTTCGTCCTCAAAGCCGCCAGTAGCACCCCCCTCAGCGCCCTCGTGCTCGGTGAAATCCTCGCCGAAACCGAGCTGCCCAAAGGGGCCTTCTCCATTTTCCCCTGCGAAGTGAAAGCCGCCGCCGCCCTCACCCAAGACGAGCGCCTCAAACTCCTCAGCTTCACCGGTTCGCCCAAGGTCGGCTGGATGCTCAAATCCCAAGCCGGCAAAAAGAAAGTCGTGCTGGAACTCGGCGGCAACGCCGCCTGTGTAATCGACGAAGGCGTCGATCTCGAAGATGCCGTGCCCCGCATCATCAAGGGTGCCTTTTACCAATCTGGCCAGAGCTGCATCTCCGTTCAGCGTATCTTAGTTCACCACTCCCTCGCCCAGGCTTTTGAGCAGAAATTCCTCGCCGCGACCCGCGAACTGAAGTCCGGCGACCCCGCAGACGAAGCCACCTTCATCGGCCCGATGATCGCCGAGAGCGAGGCCGAACGCCTCGAAACCTGGATCGATGAAGCCCGTAAAGCCGGAGCAGAACTGCTCTGCGGCGGCACCCGCCAAGGCGCCATCCACGAAGCCACCGTTCTCAAGGACGTCCCCCGTGACCAGAAGCTCCAACGCGAGGAAGCCTTTGGCCCCGTCGCCGTGATCGACGTCTTCGATGATTTCGACGCTGCCCTTGATCAGGTCAACGACAGCGCCTACGGCATCCATGCCGGTGTATTCACTCTCCGGATCGACCACGCCTTCCGCGCTTGGGATCGTCTCGAAGTCGGCGGCGTCCTAATCAACGAGATCCCCTCCTGGCGCGTCGACAACCTCCCCTACGGCGGCGTCAAAGACTCCGGCCTCGGCCGCGAAGGCATCCGCTACGCGATCGAGGACATGACCGAGATTCGCTCCCTCGTCTTTCGTGACACCCCGACTCAATAGGCCGAGGATAAACCCGCTCCCCGTTCGTGCCAACTGCATGATAACGAAGATCGAATCACTGCCTCCCGTCAATACTCGGTTATTTGTCACCAAGCACACATGGTAAAACGTTATCATACGCCATTTGAGCGGTGTGCCCTTGGGGTTACGCCTTACCGAACTCCGATGGCGGCGCTCCTTCGGTGGCTGGCAGCTCGATCCAAACGTCGATCTATTGACCAAAAAAGCCGGGAATATTGCGTGGAAAACCCGGGGGGGCGACGCATTTAGTGCTGTCGCCCATCCGGGATCTTTTGCGCAGGACGAACGGCTCAAAGCGCACAAACTTCAGTGGGGATTGCTTTCGTTCCGGCCCCCGAGAAACCCGGTGGCTACGACGCCGACTGGAATTCGCTCCGATTCGTTTTCGTCGTCATCCCCCCACTCGTTGGAGTGGGGTGACGCTACCGAACAGCGACACCGGGAGCTCACCGACTGGGTTTGGCCTATCCCAATCGCTTGAATTAAATAGAATTATTTAACGCAAAGGTGCAGCGAGGCAAAGCTCCCAAAGATCTAAAATTAAACCTCATATTCTTGGTCTTCGCGCCTTGGCGACTTGGTGCTAGAGGCTGATTCTCTTGAGCGGGCGGTAATAGCGGTAGCGAGCCCGCGCCGGGTTTTACGCTCCCGGACACCGAGAGCAAACCGTGGGGGCGCTCCGGCTTTCGTGGTTGTGCCGCCGTCGGTGGACTCCCGGGGGATTTCTTCGAGTGGTGCGAGCGGCTTTCTTCCGGCACCAAACTGGCGTGCGTAGAAGTGGGCTAGCTTTTCGCGCGGGTAGCCGAGCAGGTATAACGTGGAGAGGATAAGGTGGCTGAGCGTGGTGCGCCACGGGCCATGCGCATGGTAGCGGCGGGCGTTGGTAAAGATGTGAGCCGGTGCCTGACGCACGCCGCCGAGGTGGCCGAGCGCGCGGTAAAGATCGGCGTCTTCGAGCAACGGCACGACCGGGTATCCGCTGATGCGGTGGAAGGCTTCGGTGGTGCAGAAAATGCCGTGGTCGCCATAGGCGATGCCGGTGAGGTCCACCTTGAGATTGCTCAACGCGTCGCTGATGCGGAATACCCACGCCGGTTCATCGAACCAAATGCGGAAGCATCCGCCACAGCAGCCGGTGGAGAGGACTTTCTCGATGCGTGCGAGTGCGTCGCGAGGCGGGATGGAATCGCTGTGCAAGAACCACAGCACTTCCCCCGTGGCCACCGATGCGCCGGCATTCATCTGCGCAGCGCGACCACGCGGAGCGTGGATGACGCGGTCGGCGGTGTGGGCGATTTTCAGCGTGTCGTCGTCGCTGCCGCCGTCGGCGACAATCACCTCCGCGCCGGTGAAATCGCGGCGCAGCACTGTGAGCAGCGAGTCGAGTGAGGGTTCCTCGTTCAGGGTCGGAATGATGATGGAGAGACGTGGTTTCATTGCGCTGGTTTTGCCGGCGGCGGCGACGCCCGCCGCAGATAGTTTTCGGGCAAGCGCCGGTTGATTAAGTCGTGCAACCCCGTGCTGGAGCGGCCTTGCCACCAGCAGGATCCCCACGTCGCCAGCGCCGTGCAGTCGCCCACGTTCAGGTTCACGCGAAAGCGTTTCTGCGGGTGGTGTGCGGTGAGTGGCTTACGCTCTAGGCTGGCCAGCAGGTTGGCATGGATGCAGGCAGCCTGGCGCAGGCGGAACACGCTGAGTTTCGGCAGATCGAAGCCTTTCATGACGGCGAGTTGCGCGTTTTTACCGAGTCCAGGCGAGCCATTTGCCCATGAGTTTTTTCACGAAGGGCGTGAGCCGGGTGCGGCTGTAGAGGTCGCCGACTTTGCGGATGGCTTCGGCTTGCGTCGGATAAGGATGAATGGCCGAGCCGATCGTCTTCAATCCGAGCTTACCGTTCATCGCCAGCGTGATTTCGGAAATAAGGTCACCAGCGTGCGCAGCGACGATCGTGGCTCCCAGGATTTCGTCGGTGCCCTTCCGCACATGCACGCGCACGAAGCCCGCGGTCTCGCCGTCAAGGATGGCGCGGTCCACCTTGGCGAGTTCCTGGGTGTAGGT
>Ga0075118_10002966_pt1 | contig 10188 bp, 12 predicted proteins | sample AntAceMetag02UKE_FD_69794 | JGI IMG/M metagenome (GOLD analysis project Ga0075118, IMG submission 69794) | Saline lake microbial communities from Ace Lake, Antarctica - Antarctic Ace Lake Metagenome 02UKE | ecosystem: Environmental > Aquatic > Non-marine Saline and Alkaline > Saline | place... | reverse complement strand
GATTGATCCGAACCGGGGCGAGGACGATCCGACCCTCCTGATGAAGCTTTACGACGGCACGATCATTCCCGCCAACCGCCATGCCGGGGCAGACGAGCTGGAAATGCGCCTGAACCGTTGCTACCGACCCTATCACACGGCTTTGGCAGAACTGGCCGCGCAGCGCGAGGATACGGTGATTGTCTCGGTTCACAGCTTTACCCCGCAATTGCAGGGGCGCCCGCCGCGCCCTTGGCATGTGGGGGTGCTATATGCCGCCGATACGCGCTTTGCCCGCCCGCTACTTGCGCGGCTTCACGCAGAACCCGATATATGCGTCGGAGAGAACGAACCCTACGGCGGGCATTTGCCCGGTGATGCCATCGCGCGCCACGCGATTGCGTGGCAGCGGCTGAACGCGCTAGTCGAGCTGCGCAATGATCTGATTGCCACGCCGGAGCACCAGAAGCATTGGGCCAACCGGCTCGCCCCGATCCTGCAACAGGCGCTGGCCGATACAGGTCAGTAAGCCATGAAAGAAGAGTAACCGATGGACGACCAGACCCGTACCGAACTTGAGGCCGCAGCCTTCCGCGCTTTGCGTGACCACCTGATGGTGCAGCGCCCCGATGTGCAGAATATCGACATGATGAACCTTGCGGGCTTTTGCCGAAACTGCCTGAGCCGCTGGTATCAGGAAGCTGCCGATGCGCGTGGGATCGCGATGAGCAAGGAAGACGCGCGCGCGGTTTTCTATGGCATGCCTTACGACGACTGGCGCGCACAGCAGGCCGATGCTAGCCCTGAAAAGCAGGCGGCGTTCAAAGAGGCTTTCGCGGAAAACGTCACGAAAAAGGCACCGAAGTAACCTTCGGCGCCTGACTTTCTTGGCTCGCGATTATCCGGTCTGACGTTTGTGTCAGACGGCGGCTTTCATGCTTTCGTCCAGATAGATCTCGCGCAGGCGTGCTGCCACCGGACCGGGCGTGCCATCACGCAGCTTCACGCCGTCAATCTCGACCACCGGCATCACGAAAGCAGAGGCCGAAGTGATGAACGCCTCGTCCGCCTCTTGCGCCTCTGCAATCGTGAAGGCGCGTTCCTCGACCTCCATCTGTGCCTCGCGGGCAAAACGCAGCACGGCGGCGCGAGTGATGCCATGCAAGATGTCATGGCTCAAGTGGCGGGTGATGATCCGGTTGCCCTTGACGATATAGGCATTGTTGCTGGTGCCTTCGGTCACAGCCCCATCCTCGACCATCCATGCATCATCGCATCCGGCTTTCTTTGCCATCATCTTGCCCATCGAAGGATAAAGAAGCTGCACCGTTTTGATATCGCGACGACCCCAGCGGATATCCTCGATGCTGATCACCTTGATACCTGTTTTGGCCGCAGGGCTGTTGGCAAGGCCGGGCTTGTTCTGTGTGAACAGTACGAGTGTCGGCTTTGTCGTTTCCTCATCGGGAAAGGCGAAATCACGATCCCCGGCAGAGCCGCGCGTGACCTGCAGGTAGATCATGCCGTCCTCGATCCCGTTCACACGCACCAATTCACGATGGATGTCCAAAAGGTCATCAAAGGCGGCAGGCTTTTGCATGTCCAGCTCGTTCAGTGAGCGTTCCAGCCTGATACGGTGACCTTCAAAGTCGATCAGCTTACCTCCCAGCACCGATGTCACCTCATAGACGCCGTCGGCCATTAGGAAACCGCGGTCAAAGATCGACACTTTGGCTTCGGTTTCGGGCAGGTAGTCTCCGTTCACATAGACGGTACGCATGATCTGGTCTCCTTGTTGCGGGTGATGCGGGTCAGCCCCAAAGCGCCGCGACGGGCGGGTGTACCCCGGCATCATCAAATGAAAGTGCATTGTCGCGGTCTTCGGCCAGAAGCAACGGCCCGTCAAGATCCGTTACCATTGCGCCCTGTGCCACCAGTGTCGCAGGGGCCATGGCGAGCGAGCTGCCGACCATGCAGCCGACCATCACCTTGAAGCCTTGGGCAAGTGCTGCATCGCGCAGCGCCAGCGCTTCGGTCAGCCCGCCGGTTTTATCAAGCTTGATGTTCACAACGTCATATTTGCCCGCCAGATGCGGCAGACTCGTGCGGCCATGGCAGCTTTCATCGGCGCAGACGGGAACGGGCCGGTCCATCCCGATCAGCGCGTCATCCTGCGATGCGGGCAGCGGCTGTTCCACCAATGCCACACCAAGCCGGATCAGATGCGGGGCCAGATCGGCATAAACCCTGGCCGACCATCCCTCGTTGGCATCCACGATAATCGTGGATTTGGGCGCGCCCCTCCGCACAGCTTCAAGTCGTGGCATGTCATCGGGCGTGCCAAGCTTGATCTTCAGCATCGGTCGGAAAGCGTGTTTGGCAGCTTGTGCCTCCATCTCGGCAGGTTCGGCCAGTGACAGCGTGTAAGCTGTGATTTCCGGACCCGGTTTGGGCAGGCCTGCCAGTTCCCACACCCGCTTGCCCGTTTGCTTGGCCTGCAGATCCCATAGCGCGCAATCCACTGCGTTGCGCGCGGCGCCTGCGGGCAGCAGATCGTTCAGTGCTGTGCGGGTCAGGTTTCCCGACAGCGCCTCGATCTGCGCGCTCACCGATTCCAGCGTCTCGTCATAGCGCGCGTAAGGAACGCATTCGCCCCAGCCGGTCACACCGCCTTCGGTGATCCTGACCGTCAGCACTTTTGCTTCTGTCCGTGATCCGCGGCTGATCGTGAAGACCTGCGCCAGTTTGAAAATGTCGCGCGTCACCGTGATCTGCATGTACGGCCCCTTGTTTCTTCTTGCGTCAAATATCCAATCCTGCGGCGCAGTCTCGCGCGCCGAAGCATATTGTTCAAAGGCCTGTCAGATTGCGGCCAGCGCGTCCACCAGCTTGTCCGACCCGTAGCGGTAGGGGTCGGTTGCAGGCAGGCCAAGACGCGCCTCGATATCGGCCAGATAGGCCTGCGCGTCAGCTTCGCTCATGTGCTGGGTGTTGATCGCATAACCGATCACCTGACAGGCAGGGTTCGCAACCTTTGCCAGTTCCAAAGCCATGTCGCGCACCTGTTCCAGACTGGGCAGTTTGTAGCCGGGCAAGCCGCGCATATGTTCGCGGGTCGGCTCGTGGCACACCACCAGCGCATCTGGCTGTCCGCCGTGGATCAGCGCCATGGTCACACCGGAATAAGACACATGGAACAGGCTGCCCTGTCCCTCGATCATGTCCCAATGGTCCGCGTCATTATCGGGTGTCAGCCATTCGACGGACCCTGCCATGAAATCAGCAATCACCGCATCCAGCGGCACGCCGCCACCGGTGATCAGGATACCGGTCTGCCCCGTAGCGCGGAAGCTGGATTTCAGCCCGCGTGCTTTCATCTCGCGGTCCATGCACAATGCGGTGTACATTTTGCCAACCGAGCAATCCGTGCCCACGGCCAGACAGCGTTTGCCGCTTCGTTTCACCCCATTGGCAATGGGATACTGAACCGATGGAACACGTACGTCATGCAACTGCCGCCCCGTGGCCTGCGCCACTGCGACCAGATCAGGTTCGTCCCGCAACAGGTTGTGCAAGCCCGAGGCCAGATCGAACCCTTCCTCAAGCGCCTGCACAAGTACCTTTTTCCATGCGGCCGAAATGATCCCTCCCCGGTTCGCGACCCCAATGACCAATGTTTTGGCCCCGGCAGCGCGCGCTTCTTCCAAACTCATGTCGGGCAGGCGCATGTCGGCCTTGCAACCCTGCATGCGGAACTGGCCCACGGCATTCTGGGGGCGCCAGTCCTTGATGCCCTGCGCCACTTTGGCGGCCAGACCGTCGGGCGCGTCACCCAGAAACAGCAGATACGGAGTTTCGATCATAGCAGTCGCCCTTTGCATGCAATTTTCAGACAGAGTTACGGATTCTGCACGGGATTGCATTGCAAATCTGTCAGGGAATTATGCTTTTGCGCAAGATCCTCCGTGGATTGATCATTTTACACGCAGAATCTTCGGAACTGCCGCAAGACCCGCGCGGCGGATGCGGCGTTAGAGGACAATGCTGCAACTGCAAAAGGCTCTTGCGTGCCTGCACGCAATTTCATACCCACAGACGGCAGAAAAACGAAATTTCCTTACCCGAAAGGACTGTCCCGATGAGCTTTCGTATCCAGCCCGCAGCCCCCGCCCGTCCGAACCGCTGCCAGTTGTTCGGGCCGGGCTCGCGTCCGGCAATTTTCGAGAAGATGGCGTCTAGTGCAGCGGATGTGATCAATATCGATCTCGAAGATTCGGTAGCACCTTCCGACAAGGACTCTGCGCGCGCCAATGTAATCAAGGCCATCAACGAGATGGACTGGGGCACCAAATACCTGTCGGTACGGATCAACGGGCTGGATACACCGTGGTGGTATCGCGATGTCGTTGATCTGCTGGAACAGGGTGGCGAGCGGTTGAACCAGATCATGATCCCCAAGGTTGGCTGCGCCGAGGATGTCTATGCCGTTGATGCCCTGGTGACGGCGATTGAGCGTGCCAAGGGCCGCAAGACACCGATTACTTTCGAGGTGATCATCGAATCCGCCGCCGGTATCGCGCATGTCGAGGCGATCGCCGCCTCAAGCCCGCGCCTGCAGGCGATGAGCCTTGGCGCGGCTGACTTTGCCGCCTCCATGGGGATGCAGACCACGGGCATCGGTGGAACGCAGGCTGATTACTATATGCTGCATGAAGGCGCGAAATACTGGTCCGATCCGTGGCACTGGGCACAGACAGCCATCGTGGCGGCATGTCGGACCCATGGCATTCTGCCAGTCGATGGTCCGTTTGGTGATTTCAGTGATGATGAAGGGTTCCGCGCGCAGGCGCGCCGATCTGCCACGCTTGGCATGGTTGGGAAATGGGCGATCCATCCCAAGCAGGTTGCACTGTCAAACGAGGTGTTCACCCCGTCAGGTGAGGCTGTGGCCGAAGCGCGTGAAATTCTGGCTGCGATGGAAGACGCCAAAGCCCGCGGCGAAGGAGCAACGGTCTATAAAGGGCGCCTGGTCGATATCGCCTCGATCAAACAGGCAGAGGTGGTCGTGCGTCAGTCCGAGATGATAACGCGCTGATCCGTGCCATGCCCCCCTCCCGTCGCCAATGGCGGGGCGGGGGGGCTTTGGATATTTAAGGCAAAAAGAAGCCGGGTGTGGATCAGCCGCGCTCGTCCTTGGGTGAACCCATGACCACGAAAGACGTGATCGAGTTCACTTGCGCAAGGGTGCCCAGCACGTCGGTGTGGAAGCGCTTGTAAGCGGCCAGATCCGCTGCTTCGATTCGCAGCAGATATTCGACATTACCGGTGATGTTATGGCATTCTCGCACTTCGGGAGCGCGGGAGATGGATTTCTCGAATGCTTCCTGCGCGGCTTTTGTATGCGCGTTCAGCCCAACCGTGATATAAGCAGTAAAGCCGACACCCATGGCTGCAGGGTCGAGAATCGCACGATACCCTCTGATGACCCCGCGCCGTTCAAGCTCTTGAACCCGCCTGAGACAGGCAGATGGCGACAGTCCAACACGATCCGCAAGATCGGTGTTGCTGATGCGCCCGTTGCGGGAAAGCTCCCGCAATATATGTGCGTTTATTTTGTCTGTATCTGTCATTTGTTGCTATAATTAACAAATTTTATTCATAAAAGCAAACAAATTGCGCCGCTATTCGCATAGTGTTGCGTCATGAATCATGACCTTCTTCTTGCCCTGACAGCCTTTGCTTTTGTCTCGTCGATCACGCCGGGGCCGAACAACTTGATGCTTTTGGCCTCGGGCGCGAATTTCGGGTTTCGCCGGACGCTGCCGCATATGTTGGGAATCGGTATCGGATTCGGTGTCATGATCGCTCTGGTCGGGATGGGACTGGTGCGGATATTTGACGCGTTCCCTGCCGCACATCTTGTTTTGACTGTGATCGGCACCGGCTATCTACTTTGGCTGGCTTGGAAAATCGCCCATGCCTTGCCTCCCGATGCCGCGCGTGTCGGCGCAAAACCGTTTACATTTTTACAGGCAGCACTGTTCCAATGGGTGAACCCGAAAGCCTGGCAAATGGCGCTGACGGCCATCACGCTTTACGCGCCTGACAGGTCCACGGTGGCGATCCTTTGGGTTGCGCTGGTCTTTGCCCTGATCAACCTGCCTTCGGTCAGTACATGGACACTTATGGGGCAGCAGATGCGCCGCGTCCTGTCCAACCCCGACCGCTTGCGCGCCTTCAACTGGAGCATGGCGGTCCTTCTGGTTGCGTCTCTGATCCCGGCGATCCTGCCGCGTCTGGGATGAAAGCTGCAGACCGGATTGCACGACCCCGTTGCATCCGGCGCCCGACGGGGCCATATACCTCACGTTTACAGGCGGAGTGCGCGGATGACCAATTACCTCGATTTCGAACGCCCCCTTGCCGAGATTGAAGGCAAGGCCGAGGAACTGCGCGCCATGGCGCGGCAGAATACCGAGATGGATATCGAAGCCGAGGCAGCGGCGCTGGACAAGAAAGCCGCCGATCTGCTGGTCTCGCTTTACAAAGGTCTGTCGCCATGGCGCAAATGCCAGGTAGCGCGGCATCCAGACCGTCCGCATTGCAAGGATTACATCGAGGCGCTGTTCACCGAGTACACACCGCTGGCTGGTGACCGGAACTTTGCCGATGATCATGCCGTGATGGGCGGGCTTGCGCGATTCAATGATATTCCTGTCATGGTAATCGGCCATGAAAAGGGTAATGACACCAAAAGCCGCATCGCGCGGAATTTCGGCATGGCGCGGCCCGAGGGGTATCGCAAGGCGATCCGTTTGATGGATATGGCGCACAGGTTCGGCCTGCCGGTGATCACGCTGGTCGATACGCCCGGCGCCTATCCCGGCAAGGGCGCGGAAGAGCGTGGCCAGTCAGAAGCTATTGCGCGATCGACCGAGAAATGTCTGCAGATCGGAGTGCCGCTGATCAGTGTCATCATCGGCGAGGGTGGATCAGGCGGTGCTGTTGCCTTTGCCACGGCGAACCGTGTCGCGATGCTGGAACACTCGGTCTATTCCGTGATCAGCCCTGAGGGTTGCGCGTCGATCCTGTGGAAGGATTCCGAAAAGATGCGTGAAGCGGCCGAAGCATTGCGTCTGACCGCGCAGGATCTCAAGAAACTGGGTGTTGCGGATCGTGTGATCCCTGAACCCGTGGGGGGTGCGCATCGCGACAAACACGCCAGCATCAAGGCGGTTGGGGACGCGGTCACCGCTATGCTGGCAGAGTTGATTGACCTGAAGGGCAAGAAACTGGTCGAGGACCGGCGGCGAAAATATCTCGAGATGGGGCGCAAGGGACTGGCTGCCTAAACCGTCAGCTTGCCAGCATTTTCAATCCTTGCGTCACGTCCGACCGCACAGCCAGCCTCAGTCCGGGTTCATCCCCTGCTTTCAACGCCGCGATGATCAGCCGGTGGAAATGCGGCGGGTCCTTGCGTTTGAGCCGCACATAGAGCGCCCGCATCGTTGGCCCCATTTGCAACCAGACGGTTTCGGCCATCGCCAGCATCGCAGGGGCCTGCGCGCGCAGATAAAGCGTGCGATGGAATTCCAGATTTGTCCGGATATAGGCCACCGCATCCTGTCGCATCGCAGCGTCGCCGACAGCGGCGTTGATGGTCTGCAATCGTTCGATCAGCGCCATATGCGCGCGGGGCAGGGCGCGACTGGCCAACTCCACCTCGATGAGCGACCGCAGGGCCGCCAGCTCCTCGATCCGTTCATTGCTGAGTTCCGGCGTGGACACGCGCCCTGACGAGGACAGCGTCAAGGCCCCTTCGGCCACAAGACGGCGCACGGATTCGCGGGCAGGTGTCATCGACACCCCGTATTCCTTGCCGATGCCCCGCAGTGTCAGCGCCTGCCCCGGTGCGATATCGCCGTGCATAATCCTGCTGCGCAGCCCGCGAAAAACACGGTCATGGGCATTTGGTGCCGGATCGGGGCGCGGTGTCGCGTTCAACATTGCCTCATGTGATCACAAATCACGGGAAGGTCAATTGATGATCAGTCGCCAAAGCGAAAGCGGTGCAGATCTCCGCCCTTGTCGCGCAACCAGCGGCGCGGAGTGCGGTAATCGCCGTAGAGATCGCGCACGACCTGCCAGAAGGCATCGGAATGGTTCATCTCGGCAAGATGGGCCACCTCATGGGCGGCAACATAGGTCAGCACTTCGGGAGGGGCCATAATGAGCCGCCAGGAATACATCAGCCCCCCGTCTGCGGTGCACGACCCCCAGCGCGACCGTGTATCGCGCAAGGTCAGGCGTGCATAGGGCAGCCCCAGCCGCGCGGCATAGTGATCCGAGGCTGCGGCCAGCCTGTCGCGCGCTGTGTGCTTGAGAAAGCCTGCTATCCGCGCTGCTGCCCGATCAGGTGCGCCGGGGACCAGCAGCAGATCGCCGTCGGGCCTTACCAGACGCCCCGCTCCCTGGGCGATTCGCAGTAGTCTGCCCTCGAAGGGTATATCGCCGCTGATACCGATCCCGGCGGGAGCAGGCTGATCGTGCAGGTGGCGGCGGAGCCAGTCTGCCTTTTCCTGTGCAAAGGCGAGCGCCTCGCGGTCGCTGGTGCGCAGCGGGCATGTCAGTGTCACACGTCCGTCAAGCCGCGAGATGCGTAGCGAAATCCGCCGCGCCTGCGCGGTTTTCCGAAGCGTGATGGCGACCGGGGGGTTGCCCGGCAGGAAATGCTGTCCCATATGCCCTCCAGAGCAGGCGATGCCGAAGCGGTTAAAGCCTTTGACACGCTTGATCCGTTATGGCAGTTGGCGCGGATCGTCGACAAGACACAAGATTTGAAAGGGATATCCATGCCCAAGGAAGAATGGGGCGTAAAACGCGTCTGCCCGACCACTGGTAAGCGTTTTTATGACCTGAACAAGAGCCCGATCGTCAGCCCCTACACGGGCGAGGTCGTGGAATTCGATATCAGCAAGAGCCGCATGATTGCAGCCGATGCCGAGGACGCAGCGACAAAGAAAATGAAGGTCGTCGATCTGGATGCAGATGAAGACGTACTGGACGAAGATGAAGTCGATGTGGATGTCGATGATGATCTGTTGGACGATGACGAGGATGACAATGTCTCCCTCGATGATCTGGCAGACGTTCCGGCAGACGACGACGAAATCTGAAACAAACCACTGGTTGCGGGCGGTATTTTCCGCTTGATCCCGCCCGCACCATTGCCTAAAGAACCGCGACAGTCCTGACAGGGCTGACAAGATGGGGCCTTAGCTCAGCTGGGAGAGCGCTTGCATGGCATGCAAGAGGTCAGGGGTTCGATCCCCCTAGGCTCCACCAAACTCCAGTTTAATTGCATATTCAAACCTCGTGGCGGTTGAAGCCCGATTGTCTATGGCGGCTGCTACGCGCGGTGTGATGCGCGTTGCGGGTTCGCGCCGTTCACTGCAAATCGTCGTCTTTGCAGTGATATATGTTGAATTCCCCGAAGTTTCCTATGCTAACATCTCTCCGCTCCTGATGGCGTCCTCAAGGGTTTGCTGACGCATATTGGAGTGCCGGATTTCCGGCTGACCAGTAGCCTCCAACATCGCAGGGATAATCCTGCACGAGAGAGATAAAATGATAAAAGAATTCAGGGACTTCATTGCGCGTGGCAATGTCATGGACATGGCCGTCGGCATTATCATCGGTGCTGCTTTCACGGCAATCGTTAGCTCGATGGTTGCAGACCTCATCAACCCTTTCATCAGCCTGTTCATGGGTGGGATCGACTTTTCCGGCATGTATGTGCTTCTTGGCAGTGGTGAATACTCCTCGATAACGGCCGCGGAAGAGGCGGGGGCTGCGGTCTTTGCATACGGACGGTTCATCATGGCTGTGATCAACTTTCTGATCGTTGCCTTTGTCGTTTTCATGCTCGTCAAAGCGGTCAACCGCGCACGTGACTCGGCGATCAAGAAGCCCGAGCCTGCACCTGCTGCGCCTGCAGCGCCAAGCGAACTGGACATCCTGATGGAGATCCGCGACGCGCTGAAGAAGTAGGCGAATTTTTTAAATCAAACCTCACAAGCCTGTGAGGATGATGACCCGCACAGCTTTGTGCGGGCGCGGATTCAACTCACCAGTGCAACAGGTTGGTCGGTGTCTAAGAATAGTTGATTTGGCGTCTTGAAGCCAAGGCATTTTCTAGGCCGCTTGTTA
>Ga0075118_10002957_pt1 | contig 10211 bp, 13 predicted proteins | sample AntAceMetag02UKE_FD_69794 | JGI IMG/M metagenome (GOLD analysis project Ga0075118, IMG submission 69794) | Saline lake microbial communities from Ace Lake, Antarctica - Antarctic Ace Lake Metagenome 02UKE | ecosystem: Environmental > Aquatic > Non-marine Saline and Alkaline > Saline | place... | reverse complement strand
GGCAAGCTGCTTGGCCATAGCCAGATGCAAACCACCCAGCGGTATGCGCATTTGATGGACTCGCCGTTGCGCGCGGGTGTCGATGCCGTCGCCAATGCCTTCAAGCCCAAGCCGCGCCTCGTTCATAGCACAGACCCAGCTTCGGCATCGCCACCCGCGCGCAGCGGGCCCGGCCGGGCTACCGCTTCGGCTTCTTGAACTTCAGGGCGTCAAGAATAGGTTTGACGCGCCGACGGATCGAGCGTTCATCTGGGAATGCGCCCCCTTCCGATCGCGCGGCGAACCAGTCCTGCAGTTCTCGGATCCATTCGTTTTGTGAAGCGGGCAAGCCCTCTTCGAACACGCGCCGTGTGATCTCGACATTCATCGCGGGCCAGTCGTAATCCCCTTCCTCGCTCAGCCCAGCGCCCTCAGTGATCCGACCGAAGAGATTGTGAGCATCCTCAAAGATTTGAACATCTTCGCCCAAGATCATCACGTCTCCGATCGAGACCATGACGCCCGCCTCTGGCGCACTGATGTACAGCCACTCGTTTTCCTCAAGCAGGCGGATGCGGTGCAGATACGCCGATTGGGGCCCGGTCCCGCAGCGACGAAATAGTGGCAAAATGTCCATAGGTTGGATCTGGACCAGTCCATCGACGCGCTTGTCTGCGCATTCGACGGGCGGAATGCCTGTGACGATCTTCAAGGCCCCCATTCCGGACCAACCGGCTATGTCTGAGACCGTGCAGCCCCAGCGTGCGGCAGCTTCGTGGATAGTGTAGAAAACGCGTTGCGGTAATCCCATTATCAGCTTCCCATTGCGCATGCACCGCTGCCGGGTCGAGCAGGCCCCTTGAGCGGCAAATTCAACTTGTGATCAGAGGCTTGGTCCTGCCGCACGGGAACCCGGCGATAACGATTCGGCCTCGACTACCGATTATAGACGGGCTAGGGGGTCAGTATCTTACCCCTTGTTGTGGCTCCAACTTTTCAAGAAATCCTCCATGTCCTTCATCAAAGCGCAGCAGCTCTACCGAATGGCTGAAATGGCCGCTGCACGGCGTTTGGGGATCTCTATGCGCATTGTAATGGAGGAGTTCGATGTCGAGGAGCGCACGGCACGACGCATGTTGCGCCAGTTCGAAGATCTGTTCCCCGGTGTGCAGACCTCGGACGCAGATGACCGTCGCCGTTGGTGGTCGCTGACCGATGTGCCCTACATTCAGCACCGCGTTCTCAAGGAGAACGAACTGGCAGCCCTTGATTTGGCGATCCGACGCGCGGCACGCGATGGTACTGAAGGTGAGGCCAAAGCACTGGAAACCGCACGCGACCGTCTCGTCGCGTCTTACTCCCGCCCCATGGTGCGCGGGGCAAAGGGATACTCAGAGATCCTTTTGCTGGCGAATGGCTTTGCGTCTCGGCCAGGCCCAACCCGGAGGGTGCCCGAGGATTACCTCAATCTTTTGTTTACCGCCTTCCGCAGGCCCACCATGGTCGAGATCGTCTATCAGGGCGTGCGCGATCCAGAGCCACGAAAGCGTCTGGTGGAGCCCCACGCCGTGATTGTCGGCACCCGTCATTACCTGATTGCCCGAGACGTCGATGCCGATCTGCAATACCGGCAGTTTCGGTTTGACCGCATCTTCGAGATGCGCGGTACCATTCAGGTCTTCGAGCGTGACCCGGATTTCGACGTTGAGCGTTATAGCGCCCAAGGCTTTGGGTCGTTCGTTTCTGATGCAGAGCAAGGTCCAGTCCGCTGGCGTTTCTCGCCCAGCGCGGCATCCGAGGCGCGCGACTTCGTGTTCCATCCAAATCAGGAGTTGACCGAGCTAGACGATGGCAGCCTCTTGGTCGAGTTCGAGGCCAGCGGCTGGCTGGAGATGGCATGGCATCTCGTCAAATGGGGCAATGCCGTCGAGGTACTGGATCCGCCAGAGCTCAGGAACATGCTGGAGCGCGTAAAGCGCGGAGAGGTGGAAATCTTGCCTTGAGGGTTGAAAAGGGCGGGAAGCGGACCTTCGCTGCATCCGCACAGGCCCTGAGGCGATCTGGCGAAAGCCGCCGTTCAATTTGAAGTTAGATCTATGAATGCTGCAAACGATCTAATGGCGGCAGCGAGCCCACTTCGACCGATGCTGCATAGTGTACCAACGTCCGCTTTGAAGATATGAAATGATGTATTCAGGGACACCTTACCCTTCCCTGCTGCTGTGGAAGCATGCGTCATTTCGGACATTGCAGTTGGCCGCATCCTATTATACTCATGCCGAAGAATTACACTGCTTCGCTCGGAAGATCCGACCGAAACGATAACAAATTAATCCGTCGGGGGGCCTATTTGGGCTGAGAGGTGCGTGCACCGACCCGTCGAACCTGATCCGGGTTATACCGGCGTAGGAAACGGGTAAATTGTGCGACTATGATTGCACTAGGCTCATTCTCGCGTTGGCACGCCCCATACTGTGGAGACGTGCCCATGACGAAACAAACCCCGATTGTCCTGACCATTGCCGGCTCCGATAGTGGCGGCGGCGCAGGCATGCAGGCTGACATCAAAGCGATCTCTGCTGCCGGGGCGTATAGCGCAAGCGTCATCACCGCAGTGACCGCCCAAAATACGACAGGCGTTACGGCAGTGCATGAGGTCCCCGCTGATGTCGTTGCCGCGCAAATCGATGCGGTCTTATCGGATCTCAATGTTAATGTGATCAAGTTGGGTATGTTGTTGTCGGTGCCAATCATTGAAACTATCGCCGACCGCTTAACTGCGTTCGATGGCCCGATCGTCGTTGATCCGGTGATGATCGCAAAGTCGGGCGATGCGCTTTTACAAGACGCCGCTGTAATCGCACTGATCTCGCTGATCCTGCCGAATGCAAGCCTTCTAACTCCGAATTTACCCGAAGCCGCACGGTTGTTGAACACATCCGAGGCGACAACACCCGAAGAGATGGCCAGACAAGGGCAACGGCTGATCGAGATGGGCCCGAAGGCTGTCCTGATGAAGGGTGGCCATGCTGTTGGCGATTTGTGCACAGACGTGCTTGTCAATGCGAGCGGCCTTATCGCCACATTCGCAGCGCCGCGGATCAACACACGCAATACCCATGGCACAGGGTGCACCTACTCGGCGGCCATCGCAGCACGCCTTGCACAAGGGTTTGATCTAAAGGACGCCGTGACTGCGGCACACGAATACCTTCAGGTGGCGATCAAGGCCGCCGACACGTTGCACATCGGAAAGGGTCACGGCCCCGTGCACCACTTTCATGGCCAATGGAGATGACGGCGGCTACGATCATAGGGGCTGGCGTTGCCGGTCTTTGCGTCGCGCGGGCATTGTTGGATCGCGGGGCCGATGTCGTGTTGGTTGACCGGCACACGGACGTTGGCTCTCATGCCTGTTCCTGGTGGGCGGGTGGCATGCTTGCTCCGTTTTGCGAAGGTGAAAGCGCCGAGGAACCGGTTGTCAGATTGGGATGTGAAGCGGCGGATTGGTGGGAGGCTAAAACCAGTGCTGTAAAACGTCACGGCTCACTTGTCGTGTCTCCGGCCCGCGACAAATCTGATCTTTCGAGGTTCGCCCGGCGCACAACCGGTTTCCGCCACGTAAATGGGCCAGAAATTTCAAACCTTGAACCTGATTTGGCGGATCGTTTCACGAAGGGATTATTCTTCGAGAGCGAAGCCCACCTTGCTCCTCGCCTTGCTCTTGCCCAATTGCGCGCAAGCGTCCTGGCGGACGGCGCAGCATTTATTCAAGAGGACGCCGACCCTGATGAATACGCACACCGAGGCTTGACCATCGATTGCCGAGGGTTTCATGCCAAAGACAAACTGCACGATCTGCGCGGCGTCAAAGGTGAAATGCTGGTTTTGTCCTGTCCTGATGTCACCTTAACACGCCCCATACGATTGCTGCACCCCCGTGTCCCGCTTTACCTCGTGCCGCGTGGCGACGGTATTTTCATGCTGGGGGCCACGATGGTTGAAGGTCACGCAGGCAAGCACGTCACTGCGCGAGCGTTGCTGGAATTACTCAGCGCGGCCTATGCGTTGAACCCCGCGTTTGGTGAGGCCGAGGTGCTTGAAATCGGCGTCGACAGCCGCCCCGCCTTTCCCGACAACCTGCCGCGTATCATGCGCGATGGGAACTTGATCCGTGCCAATGGCCTATTCCGACATGGCTTCCTTTTGGCCCCCGCCGTGGCGCGAATGTTGGCTGATCTGATTTTTGACAATAAACGGCCGGAGGTGATGGATGAAACTGCAGCTTAATGGCGCATCAATTGATGCGCAGGTCACCACATTGGCCGAACTGCTTGTGGCCGAAGGGTTTGGCGGTGCCAAAGTCGCCACTGCCGTCAATGGCACGTTTGTGCCTGCTCTGGCGCGCGCTGATCAAATCCTCAACGCAGGTGATGCCATCGAAGTCCTTGCCCCAATGCAGGGAGGTTAGGCCATGCACGATTTTTACGGCACGACATTGGCGAATGGCTTTATGCTGGGGACCGCGCAATATCCGTCGCCCGCAATCTTGGCGAATGCGTTCAAGCGCAGCGGTGCCAGTGTGGCGACAGTGTCCTTGCGCCGCGAAAGCGGGCAGGATCGCGCGGGCCAAGACTTCTGGCAACTGATCAAAGATCTAGGCGTGCATATCCTTCCCAACACAGCTGGCTGTCACAGCGTCAAAGAGGCGGTGACGACTGCACATATGGCGCGTGAGGTGTTTGACACCAAGTGGATCAAGCTAGAGGTCATTGGCGAAGAAGACACCCTACAGCCGGATGTTTTCGGGCTTGTTGAAGCCGCGCGCATTCTTTCAGAGGACGGGTTTCAGGTGTTTCCCTATACCACCGAAGACTTGGTCGTTGCCGACAGGCTGCTGCACGCAGGCTGCGAAGTTTTGATGCCGTGGGGTGCGCCGATTGGGTCGGGTCTTGGGCTGAACAACATTTTTGGACTGCGGGCCATGCGCGCCCATTTCCCCGACGTGCCTTTGGTCATTGATGCAGGCCTGGGCCTGCCGTCACAAGCCACCGCCGCGATAGAGATGGGCTTTGACGCCGTTCTGCTCAACACCGCCGTGGCCAAGGCAGGCGACCCCGCCGCAATGGCTGAGGCGTTCGCGACTGCCATCAAAGCAGGCCAATTGGCCCGCGCTGCCGACCCGATGGAGCCACGCGACATGGCGGCCCCGTCGACCCCTGTGATCGGAAAGGCGTTCTTGGTATGACATTGGATCGATTTTATCCGATTTTTGACAGCGCCGATTGGGTTGAACGACTTGTCCCACTTGGGATCAAGTTGGTGCAGTTGCGGATTAAGGATGTCGCGCCTGATGTCGTCCGCGATCATATCAGGCGTGCAAAACTGATTTGTGCGCACCACGGCTGCACATTGGTCATCAACGATTATTGGCAGGCCGCAATTGATGCTGGTTGCGACTATATCCACCTCGGGCAAGAAGACCTTGATGACGCTGATATCACAGCCATCCGCGCGGCGGGTCTGCGGCTTGGGATCAGCACGCATGATAAGGCAGAATTGAAACGCGCCATGGCGCTTGCCCCTGATTACATTGCGTTGGGGCCTATTTATCCGACGATCTTGAAGAAAATGAAGTGGCATGAACAGGGCATCGCAAAGCTGACCATATGGCGCGACCAGATCGGTAAAACACCGCTGATCGCAATCGGAGGTATGTCGATTGACCGCGCGTCGGGTGCATTTGATGCGGGCGCGGATGTGGTCGCTGCTGTCACTGACATCACATTAAACGAAGGCCCAGAGGATCGTGTGCGCGCATGGCTGGCGGCGACACGATGACGAGATATGCGCGTCAAGTTTGCCTGCCCGAGGTGGGCAATGCGGGCCAAGCTGAAATCCAAGCTGCACATGTTCTTGTGGTTGGAGTTGGGGGTTTGGGAGCGCCGGTATTGCAATATTTGGTCGCAGCAGGCGTTGGGCGACTTACATTGGTAGATGGGGATGTTGTGTCCCTGTCCAATCTCCACAGGCAGACCTTGTTTCGTGAGGCTGACGTTGGCAAGGCCAAGGCCGTTGTTGCGGCACGAACACTGCGCGCTCTGAACAACGATTGCGCGATTGAAGCTATTGAAATCGCGCTTGATCCATCAAACGCGATGAACCTCGTCGGGCAAAGCACGCTTGTTTTGGACTGCGCCGATAGCTTTGCCACCAGCTACATTCTGTCCGATACATGTAAGGCGTTGGGCGTCCCGCTCATCAGCGCGTCCGTGTTGGGACTTGCAGGCTACGTCGGCGGTTTTTGCCAAGCCGCACCTTCGCTGCGCGCGGTGTTTCCCGACCTGCCAGATCGCGCCGCGACCTGCGCGACAGCTGGGGTTATGGGGCCGGTTGTGGGCATGATAGGTGCCGCACAGGCGCAGATGGCATTGGCGTATATGATTGGCCAAACGCCGTCACCTTTAGGCCAGTTGATCCGCTTTGATATGAAAACTTTTCGGTCCAGCGGGTTCCGTTTCGATACAGCACCAGACTCCGCGCCAGATTTGACATTCATCGCCGTCTCAGAGGTCACAGGCCATGATTTTGTTATCGAGCTACGCGACGCAAATGAAGCCATAACGCCGGTTACCGTAGATGCGCAGCGTCTAACCGTCGCGCAATTTGCCGATCAACGACCAACTCCGGCCCCCGATCAACGCACAGTTTTCGCGTGCCGATCCGGTTTGCGCGCGTGGCAAGCTGCCACGCATCTTCGTTCCTATTGGGACGGCGACATCACTTTAATTGCAATTGGCGACACGCCATCAACTGAAAGATAATCCATATGAAACTTACCTCTTTGACTGCCGCACTTTCCTTTGCGGCCTCTCCCATAATGGCTGCCGATGAGATGACCGTTCTGCTGGATTGGTTCGTCAACCCAGACCATGGCCCGATCATCGTAGCGCAAGAACTGGGCTATTTTGCCGAAAAGGATCTTGAGGTCGAAATCATCGCGCCAGCCAATCCATCGGATCCGCCCAAACTGGTCGCCGCGGGTAAAGCGGAGCTGGCGATTTCATACCAACCGCAACTGCATCTGCAAATCCATGAAGGCCTGCCCTTGCAACGTGTTGGAACATTGGTCGCGACACCTTTGAATTGCCTGCTGGTCCTTGCCGACGGCCCGATCCAATCGCCTGCCGATTTGGCCGGCAAAAAGGTTGGATTTTCAGTCGGCGGCGTGGAAGAGGCTGTCCTAGGATCGATCCTACGTCACCATGGTTTATCCTTGGATGATGTCGAACTGGTCAACGTGAACTGGTCGCTGTCACCGTCGTTGATGTCTGGTCAGGTTGATGCCGTCATCGGCGCGTACCGCAACTTTGAACTTAACCAGATGGAAATCGAAGGCGTCGAAGGCAAATGCTTTTTTGTCGAAGAAGAAGGGCTGCCATCTTATGATGAGCTGATTTATGTCGCCAACTCCGAGACCATGGATAAAGAGATGATCGCCCGTTTCTTGGCAGCGACCGAGAAGGCGACGCAGTACATTGTGAACTACCCAGAGGACAGTTGGGAAATCTTTTCAGGGACCTCTGCCGAGCTACAAGACGAGCTGAACGCCAAAGCTTGGGTCGATACGCTGCCACGCTTTGCCCTGCGCCCAACAGCCATGGACGAAGGCCGCTATGCCACGTTTGAGGCGTTCTTGCATGAGGCTGGCCTGATCCCGTCGCAAAACCCCGTTTCCAAGATCGCCATCGACGTGACTGCGAACTGATGGCACCCGATTATGGTGAAACCTTCGCGCTTTGGCGCGAGGGGGCTGCAGGGCCATGGCATGATTTCACGCATCACGCCTTTGTCGAAGGGCTGGGCGACGGCACCCTGCCGCGCTCTGCGTTCCTACACTATTTGATCCAAGACTATGTGTTCTTGGTCCATTTTTCCCGCGCATGGTCACTGGCGATCGTCAAGTCCGAGACGCTAGAGGAAATGAAAATTTGCGCAGGGACTGTGGACGCATTGGTCAATCATGAGATGTCGCTGCATGTTAAAACATGCGCAGCCGAGGGCATCAACGAGGCCACATTGTTTGCCGCGCAAGAGGCCGTCGAAAACCTCGCCTATACCCGTTATGTGATGGACGCGGGGCTTCAAGGCGACTTTTTGGATTTGATGGCAGCACTGGCCCCTTGCGTCATGGGGTACGGCGAAATCGGCTTGAGGTTGGCGCGCAGTAAGGCCCACGACACACCCTATGCTGCGTGGATCGCGACTTATGCAGCCCCAGACTATCAGGCGGTTTGCACCAATGTTGGCACCATGATCGACAATGCCGTGGCGCGCCGGATCGGTGGTTTGTCTCAATCGCCGCGGGCCACAGCTCTCCAAGATCGCTTTAATATTGCGACAAAACTGGAAGTCGGGTTCTGGCAAATGGGCCTGAACGACGCATGAACATCTCGCCCGGGATTATCTTGAAAGGCCAACACCGGATCGGTAATCGTGTTCTATTCAATACGGATATGCACATTCCCGGCGCGCAATGGACCTGTCTGTTGGGGCGGTCAGGTGTTGGCAAATCAACGATCCTGCGGCTGATCCTCGGACTCGACACCGGGGGCGTATTCAGCGGATCATTTGCGGCCACTGATGGTGTGCCCTTTGCGGGTCGCATCAGTTATATGGCGCAGTCAGATTTGTTGTTGCCGTGGTTGTCGGTGTTGGACAATGTCTTTATTGGCGCGCGTCTGCGGGGTGAGGCTCCGAATGTTGACCGTGCCCGCGATCTTCTGCATCGGGTCGGGCTGTCAGACTATGCAGACCAAAAGCCTGCCACCCTATCTGGTGGAATGCGCCAAAGAGCCGCCTTGGCGCGCACACTGTTTGAGGATCGTCCCATCGTGTTTCTGGACGAGCCGTTTTCAGCGCTTGATGCAGGCACACGGGCCGACATGCAGGAACTGGCTACCGACGTTTTGCATGACCGCACCGTTTTATTGATCACCCATGATCCAGCTGAGGCTGCACGGCTAGCACATCAGATTATCGTCATGTCAGCACAAGAGACGCAAAACTGGCCAGTCCCTGAAACTGCGGCCCTAAGAGACATTAACGCAGCAGAGACACTCGCATGTCAGGCCCAGTTGCTTGCGTATTTGCGCAGGAGTGCCGCATGAGGTTTTGGGATACCTTGCTGGCCTTGCTGATCGGGCTGGCTTTGTGGCAAGTGCTGGTTATTGTCACCGACGCGCCCCACTTTATCCTGCCCTCCCCTTGGCGGGTCGCACAGGCCGCATATAAAAGCCGCGTGATCATTGCAGAAAATGCGTGGGTCACAGCGATCGAGGTCGTGGTTGGGTTGCTGATTGGCACGGTACTTGGCGTTACAACGGCGATCCAGCTGGCGATGTCAAAGACCGCCGAGCGGCTGATGTTGCCAATACTTGTGTTCACCCAAGCTGTACCCGTTTTTGCATTGGCTCCCTTGCTAACGCTTTGGTTCGGCTATGGCATGGGATCAAAAATTGTGATGACGGTTCTGATTATCTACTTTCCGGTCACGTCCGCTTTTCATGATGGGTTAACGCGGATCGACAGCGGATACCGTGATCTGTCAATTTCGATGGGCACAGACAAGTGGAAATTCATGCGGCATATTCAAATTCCCCAAGCGCTTCCCAGCCTTGGCACTGGTCTACGGCTTGCGGCAGTTTACGCTCCAATTGGCGCGGTCATTGGCGAATGGGTTGGGGCATCTAAGGGGCTTGGCTATCTGATGCTACTTGCGAATGGTCGTGCAAAAATTGACCTGATGTTTGCCAGCTTGATCGTTCTCGCGTGCCTGACCGTGATTTTACACATCGCGGTTGGCATGCTGGCAAACAAGCTGACCCGCTACGCCCAAGGTACACCCAAACCATAGAAAGCACCAAAATGCGCGCCACTGATCTTTTGAAAAAATCAACGCAAACCGACTGGGATGCTGCAACGGATCATCCGTTTTGCAAAGAGCTGGCCGACGGCACACTGCCGCTGGATAAAATGCGATGGTATCTTGTTCAGGATTACAAATTTATTGACGAGTTTGTGCGCCTTTTGGCTACTGCCATCGCCCATGCGGTATTGTCAGACAAACTTGACGTCCTATTGGTTGCCCCCTAATTTTTCTGAATGATAACACAAAACGCCTTCAAATATTTCAAGACTTCGCCCAAAATCATCCGCTTGGCGGTTATGTA
>Ga0075118_10002956_pt1 | contig 10212 bp, 10 predicted proteins | sample AntAceMetag02UKE_FD_69794 | JGI IMG/M metagenome (GOLD analysis project Ga0075118, IMG submission 69794) | Saline lake microbial communities from Ace Lake, Antarctica - Antarctic Ace Lake Metagenome 02UKE | ecosystem: Environmental > Aquatic > Non-marine Saline and Alkaline > Saline | place... | reverse complement strand
GACACCTTAGTGATATGGGGTGGTGAGTTTGGTCGTACCAATTACTCTCAAGGTGCTCTTAGCGCAACCAATTATGGTCGGGACCATCATCCAAAGTGCTATACCCTATTTATGGCGGGTGCAGGAGTAAAAGCCGGTACAGTCTATGGAAGTACTGACGATTTTGGATACAACATTGCTAGTGATGGAGTGCACATCCATGATTTCCAGGCAACACTTATGCATTTACTTGGCGTGGATCACGAAAAATTAAATTATAAATATCAGGGAAGAAGATTCAGGCTTACGGACGTGCATGGAAAAGTAGTAAATGATATTTTATCGTAGTGAATAAAAAGTTATAGGAATTTATGGAGTACAGAAAAATTGGTAACTCTGATTTAGAATTATCTGCCATTACGTTTGGCGCATGGGCTGCCGGTGGCTGGATGTGGGGCGGAAACGAAGAGACCGATTCTATTGAGGCTATTAGAGCTTCATATGATTTAGGAGTAACCTCAATAGATACTGCACCTATTTATGGGATGGGTAAAAGTGAAGAGATTGTTGCAAAAGCAATAAAAGATATACCACGGGATAAGGTTCAATTGGTGACCAAGTTTGGGTTGAGATGGGATTTAGTCAAAGGAGATTTCTATTTTGCTAGTAAGAACAATGATGGAAATGACATTGATATCTATAAATATTCTGGTAAAGAGAGTATCATAGAAGAATGTGAGAATAGTTTGAGGAGGCTGGGAACGGATTACATTGATTTGTATCAGATTCACTGGCTTGATAAAACAACTCCTATTCAGGAATCAATGGAAGCAGTAGATCAGTTGATAAAAGAAGGAAAAGTAAGGTATGCTGGGGTGTGCAATTATACGCTAAAGGAATTTCAGGAAGCAGAAAGATATTTGCATGTTTTATCAAACCAAGTTCCTTACAGCATGTTGAAACGAGGTGTAGAAGCTGAACTAGTACCTTATTTAATCGAGAACAATAAGTCTGTTTTAGCATATAGTCCAATGGAAAGAGGTTTGTTGACTGGAAAAATGAAGCCAGGACAGCAGTTTTCTGAAGGCGATCATAGGGTAAATCTCCCCCATTACAAAGAAGAGAATATTCGTAGAACAAACGAATTTCTGGATAAAATCAGACCATTGGCTGCAGATAAAGGAGCTACATTGAGTCAATTGGTATTGAGGTGGACAGTGGAGCAGCCCGGAATTACCATTGCACTAGCGGGAGCTAGAAATGCAGAGCAGTCTTCTATCAATGCTAAATCGATGGATATCAAACTAACTGCTGAAGAAGTCTCTTTCATCACGGATGAATTGAATAAGCTAAAGCTGGATTTATAGAACTTGCCTTTGGTCTAGCCTTTTTGTTTCCCTGAGAACCAAATATTGGTCATTCCGATATTCTGTTTGTCTTAGCGAGATGCTAAGATTAGAGGAGTAGGGCAAAAGTTATTATACAAGAATCCAAATATCATTCTTAAAAAGACCTAAGGATCAGGTAGTCTATGCCACTCCGGAGCACAGAATGCCCATCACCAGACCAAAAAAAACAGACACTGGGAGGGTTGTATTACTATGAATGATTCTTGGGGCTATCAAACTAATGATCATCAATACAAAACGAAAGATCAGGCCATTGGTATTTTTACTGAGCTATAAAGGCAGGTGGTATTATCTCTATCGAGCAGGTTGCAATTCTTGAAGGGTTAGGCGAATGAACTGGAAAATACAGGGAGGCCATTTATGCTACTACTTCTGGTATTCAAACCCCTTATTATATGTTAGATGAAAACATTGACTGTAATTGCCGTTTTCTTAAGCGGCGAGATAGAGCTATACGGAGCGGACAGGGCACGAAAGTAACTAGTGATTTATACTAGTTAAAGATAAGGGGCAATTTTACGTCTGACAGCAGTATAATTTACCAACTCAACTGGCTGGTTATTCACAAGAGGCAGCATAGCCTGAAAGGCACTTTTTCTAAATCCAAGTTTGGAAGCAATCTCCTGACAATAAACTACCTCCGTTGGCATGATTCTTTTATCAACTTTGGCCAGCCAAACAGCATTGTACAAAAGTTCAACTTTTTCATCCATTGTAAACGCACTTATGCTTTCACAATTATCGGGATGCCGCTCTATTTCTTTGATTTCATTAGGAGCAATATTGAATTTCCTACTAAATTCCCTTATAAGAGATTTTTCCTCCTGATCATAATTCCCATCGACTTTTGCCAATTGAATCAGAATGCTCAACTGTTTTTTAAGGCTATCTCTTCTGCTGCATGATCCAAATTCTCTTTTCATTATTATCGAAACTGTCTGATTCAATTTAAATAATTTCAAAAAAATAAATGACCCAAACCTGCTAATTTTATCATGTTTTATTATGAAAATAAACAGTTCTTGAAATTCCGTTGGCGTCAGGTCAACTTGGCCACAAGCATTTAAATCTGTCGAAAAAAGGATTTAAGCTTTCAGCGATATCCAAATGATAAAATAGGGTGAAGTTATTTTGATTTTTTCTCCCTCTTTTCAGCCTTTTTTTCTTTTGCAGTTTTAGCGGGTTCTTTTTTTGTATTTTTCTTTGCGTCTTGTCCTTTTCCCATGATATAGATTGTTTTAGTTGGAATGAATTATCAATCTAAGAAATTTTTAGTCAAGTAGACTAATCCTAACCTTTTTCTTTTTAAGCCTGCTATTGTTCAACTGTTGGATAAGTTTAGTGGCTTTTGAAGTTGGAACGGCGACAAAAGCACAGTCTTGCTTCAATTCAATAGTGCCTAATTCATCTGGCTGAAGTTGTCCTTGTTTGAAGAATAGTCCAGCGATATCTCCTTTTGATATTTTGTCTTTCCTGCCACCAGAAATGAAAAGCGTTTTCCACTGGCTTCTGGAAGGTGATTTGGTAGATTGAATTTCTTCTACTTCCGATCCTTCAATAAAATCTGGTAAAGCCTCATTTTGCCATTTTAGAACGTAAGCCGTACCGTTGCTGTTCATTCTGGCAGTTCTTCCATTTCTATGCGTAAACTCTTCTTTCTTCACCGGTAGTTGGTAATGAACAATGAAGTCCATTTCAGGAACATCTATTCCTCTTGCTGCTAAATCAGTTGCTAACAATATGCGATGCGTTCCATTTCGGAATTTGATCAATGCCCGTTCTCTATCTATCTGTTCCAGCCCTCCAAAGAAACAAGTATGGCCGATTTCTTTTTCATGCAAAAAGTCACTCACTGTTTCAATGGTATCTTTGAAATTACAGAAAATGATGCCGCTACCATCACCAACATGGCCAAGTAATTTTTCAAGTGTCTCCAATTTATCTTTTGTTGGAGAAACAATTGTTTTCAGTATCAATTCACTTTTAGCATCACTCAGGAAATTCAATTTCTTTGGATTCTTGATGCCGATGAATTTCGGTATTTCTACCCGCTGAGTTGCGGAAGTAAGGACCTTCTTTTTAAGAGAAGGCAAAGCATTGACTATTTCTTTCATTTCACTTTCAAAGCCAACTTCCAGAGATTTATCAAACTCATCTAGTACAAGCGTTTTTATTTCATGAGTCGCAATGGTTTGTCTTCGCATGTGATCAGCTACTCTTCCTGGGGTGCCAATTAGAATGGCAGGGGCATGTTTCAGTTCCATTTTATCTTTAGAACCTGCTCGACCTCCATAAACAGCATTGGTCTTATAGCCACTTCCCATTTCTCTGATTACCTGCTCAATTTGTATCGCCAATTCTCTTGAAGGAACCAGTATAAGAACTTGTACTTGGTTAGATTCCGAATCTAGTTCTGCGATGATGGGTAAAAGAAAAGCCAAGGTTTTACCAGTACCAGTAGGAGATAAGAGAATGATTTCAGAATTTGTTTGGATAGCCTGATGGGCGTCCTCTTGCATTTCATTTAGCCGTTCTATACCTAATTTGCTGAGAATTGCTTGCTGATCTTTCATTTTTCCTGACATGCTGCAAAACTAGTTCTTATTCTTGCTAGAGAAAATCAGTTTGGGGGTTCGAGTTTCAATTAATTCATATCAATTGAATCTAATATTAAGACTAAAGAAACGCCGGAATCACTACCTTATAATCTTGTTTCTTATCTGTGCGCTTGTCAATCAATTCCATGAGTCTATTTAAATGAGCTTTCGTTTCATAGCGGTAGACAAACCTTATGATTACGAATAGTATTACCAAAAGGAGAAGGATGATCGAGGCTGATGTCAATCCTGCTGCACCTGTCCAGAAAGGAATACCATTGTACAAGACACTACTTAATACTATACTTCCAAGAATCAAGTGTAATATGCCAAGAGAATTCATTTTTGGTTTCAATACAATGGTTGTTTTATTGAGTTCACTCACAACCTCACCAAAGACAATAGGTTGCATGCCTTGTGCTCCTCTCGTAAATCTCCAAATTTCGAATTTATTGTTTTTTGTGTTTCCGTAAAAACGTTTTTCATCATGTTTGAACAATGTCTTCAAATGATTTGAAAGTGTGTTGCTGCACTTTTCGAATATCAGCCCGTCAATAGTATTGATTATGTTTCCTGCGTCTTTCAATTTCAGTTATTGATTTCTAACAACATTGATGATCACCTATTATAAAAATGTAATAACTCAATTTAAATATTAAATTCCAGATGAATAAGGTCATCCGAATCATTTATTTTATCATTAAAAAACGTTTTCATCGATCAAGTTTTTATTTTTGTTTCTTAATATTTCTTCCTAATGAAGCATCTACTCATAGTCTTCTTTTGCTTTGTAAGCACATTTTTATACGCGCAAGAGCCTGAAATCAGTAAAATACAACAAGAGAAAATGCAATGGTTTAAAGATGCCAAATTGGGTATTTTTATCCATTGGGGTATATATGCGGTAAATGGTATTGATGAATCTTGGTCATTTTTTAATGGATACATTTCACATGAAGACTATTTAAAGCAAACGAATGGATTTACAGCCAAGAACTACAATCCAGCCGCATGGGTAGACCTTATTAAAAAAAGCGGTGCTAAGTACTCAGTGATTACCTCCAAACATCACGATGGATTCGCGTTATGGGACACCAAGGATGGTGTATTTAATGCCGCAAAAAGTTCGGAAGCCAAAAGAGATGTGTTGTCACCGTTCGTTGATGCACTCAGAAAGAAAAATTTGAAAGTAGGCATTTATTATTCCCTTCCAGACTGGTCATACGGGGATTATACGCACTTTACAAGTAATACCAAAAGGTACAATGCTACTGAAGACCCTCAGCGATGGAATAAGTTTCTGAACTACTATCAGGGACAACTCAAGGAAATTTCCAATAACTATAACCCTGATTTGTATTGGTTTGATGGAGACTGGGAGCATAGCTCAGAAGAATGGCAAGCGCCTAAAGTAAGACAAATGCTATTGGATAAAAACCCAAATGCAATTCTTAATTCCAGACTAAGAGAGCAGGGAGATTATGCGACTCCAGAGCAAGGAATGCCTATAACCAGACCAAAAAACAAATATTGGGAGTTGTGTATGACAATGAATGACTCATGGGGCTATCAAAGAAATGACCATGCGTATAAAACGACAGGTCAGATCATTGGCATATTCGCTGATGTCATCGGCAATGGTGGAAACTTATTACTTGACATTGGACCAAAGGGAGATGGTACTATTCCGGAGGAACAAGTTGAAATTTTAGAAGGTTTAGGTGAATGGACATCAAAACATAAGGAAGCCATTTACGGTACAATTTCAGGAATCCCGAAGGAACATTTTTATGGGCCTACCACTTTATCAAAGGATAAAAAGACGCTATATCTTTTCTTGAAAGGAGACCCAAAGGGTGAAATCGTGATTCGTGGATTGAAGAATAAAATTAACCGAATCAGGGTAGTTGGCTCAGGAACTAAGCTTTCTCACAAAGTAGTTGGTAAAGTGTATTGGAGCCATTATCCAGGTATTACTTATATACAAGTTCCGGAGTATGTATTGGATGATCAGATGACTGTGATTGCAGTATCTTTGAGTGGAGAAATTGATTTATACCGAGAGGATGGATCGGTGATTGAGAGTAATTAAATTACGCTAAAAAATCACGCAAATCTATAAAGCGATCAGTTGTTGTTTTGTGAAAAGAATAATCAGGTAGACCTGAGAAGTATTATCTCACCTGTCTGATCTGACTAAATCCGATCCCCAAAGCTTTTTCAAAATACTTGATCTGCTTCAATTCCTGAGAAGTAATAATGGCTAGGGAGATCCCTTCTTTTCCTGCACGTGCAGTTCTGCCACTTCTGTGTGTGTAGTATTCCTCTTTGTCAGGTAATTGATAATGTACCACAAAAGCAAGCGCTTCAATATCAATTCCTCTGGCTGCTAAATCTGTGGCTATCAATATTTGTAGGCTTTCATTTTTAAAAGCCCTCATTACCTTATCTCTTTCCTTTTGCAATAAGTCTCCATGGATGGCATCAGCGGCTACATTTTTGGCTGCAAGTTGTTTGGCCAGTACCTGAGTAGCGGCTTTTGTTTTACAAAAAACAATGCCGCGGTTAGACCCTTGAGATTTTAAAAACTGCTGTAGCACATGAAGCTTATCTTCTTTGTCACAAATTAGGTACTGATGTTCAATATTTTTATTTACCACATTTCGTCCACTAACCTCAATTCTATGCGCATCTATAGACATGTGCTCATTAACGATCTGTTTGATTTCATGAGGCATGGTAGCTGAAAACAGCCACTTGTTTTTTACCCCAGGAAAAAAACCAAGAATTTCATTTAGGTCTTTTTTGAACCCCATGCTCAGCATTTCATCAGCCTCATCCAAGACCACCGTTTTGACCTTTCTGAGGTCCACAGCCTTTCTTCTTACTAAGTCCAGTAATCTCCCAGGTGTAGCAACTACAATGTGAGTAGGTCTTCTAAGTGCGTTAATTTGAAGCTCTATTTTGGCACCACCATAGACGGCTTCACTAAAAATCTTTTCAGTATATTTCGTGAATTTGAATAACTGTTTGGCTACCTGCTGCCCTAGCTCCCTTGTCGGACAAAGGATGAGTGCCTGAATTTCATTCTTTTTTGGATCTATTCTTTGAAGCAATGGCAAGCCGTATGCTGCAGTTTTTCCTGTGCCAGTCTGCGCCTGTCCCACCAGGTCAGTATCATTGTTAAGCAAGACTTTAATGACTTCAGTTTGAATGTCCGTAGGGGTGATGATTTTTAATTCATTTAATCCTTTAATCAAGTCTTTACTTATGCCAAGTTCTGCGAAGCTCATTTGGTAGGTCGTTTTAAAATGCCTGCAAAAGTAGTCATTAAAAATACTGATGTAAATGAAAATAATTGAACGTTATTGAATTTAGGCGATTTTAGTTTCACGACACACTCAGTATAGTTTTATCATATTCCCTTCCGAATTTGAGACACTATAATTATGAAAAGCACATGGAATGTGCAGGGGGCAATTAAAACTGGAATGTAAAATCCATTCTGCCATGCAGTACACGAACTAAGTAAATTATTGGCTCATCAATACGATAAATCATCACATGTTCACCAACATTCCAAGCTAGATAACCATTTGGAATATCATCCCTTTCATGTCCCGAAATGGGGTAATTGAGCATATGCTGCATGGCCTTATCCAAAAGCGCTTCATATTTATTCAACTGGTTCTCACCATGGGCTGAATAAGTATAATTCTGTATGCTGATTAAATCGTCATAAGCCTCTTGGGAAAGTTCCAGTTGATATTCAGGGCTTGACGTCATTCTTTATGGGCGACCCGGAGAGTGCTGCTTCTTTACCTTTTTGAGAAATATCAGCCATCAGATTTGAGGAGTAAGGTATTGTTCTACCCGCTTCAATATCGGCTTCACCTTTGGCTATTGCCACATGAACTGAAGAAACACGTAATTTTTCCTGTGCTACCATTTGTTCATGAATAGCATGTTCTGCCGCTGATGTAATGGACCGAAAAAGCCCAGCTTCAACCTGGCTCTTAAGAAAATCCTCGTAAGGCGTATTAAGATCAATTCTTGCCATTGTAAAATTCTGTTCTAGATTGCCGCAAATTACTACAGTAAAAGTACAGTATTACTACAGTAATTACAAAAATACTTCCACATTCCATGTCAATTTCATGTCCCAAAATTGGGACAATCACTTCCATTTAGTTGAATATAATCTCAACACCTTTATACAGGATTTTTTGAATTTTATTTGGTCATTGAGAACCAATACCAGTCTTCATTTAGTCTAAATACGCTAAAGGCATCCCCTTGGGAAAACGCTTACCATACCAACCTTGTCCTGTTCTATCAGTTCGATTCATTGTCTTACGAACTGAAAGCGCTAATCCCCACAAGTACGTATTATACCTTCTGATGTGAAAGAAAAGAAAGATACTTCATTCCTCACTCGCTCGATATATTGCAGGAGTCGTTCTCGTTTCTCTCTTGAATAAATAGCTCATATAGGAAACATGTTCAAACCCTGATCTGGCAGCAATATCAAATAAAGATAAATCCGTTTCTTTCAATAATTCCTTAATGCGGTTGACCCTGATTCTTTGCATTTCCTTATAAGGTGTTCTGCCTATTACATCGGTGAACTTCTTTTCAAATACCCTTCTCGACATGGGGACGAATGAGAGAATGTCATCAATGTTAAATGTTCCGCTGTTCACATTTTCAAATATATAGTGCATGGCTTTCGAAATGTGCGGATCATCAATAGCTACAGTATCAGTCGACCTTCTTTTCTTTACTCCCAATGGTTTTATTCTATAGGCCATTTGACCCAGTTCTTTCTTAGCAACAATTGACTCAAGTAGTGATGCAGCCACATAGCCGGTTTTATAGGTATCAGGAATGATGCTAGAAAGTGGAGGTGAACAGAGTTCACATATCAAAGGATCATTGTCCACCCCAATTACAGCTACTTCCTCCGGGACCAGGTACCCCAATTTATTGCATGAGTCTATGATCTGACGCCCCATTAAGTCATATCCGGCAAAAATACCTATTGGTTTTGGAAGTGTTTTGAGCCAGTTTTGGATGTTCTCCTGTTGCTCGAGCCAATTCAACTTCATATAGTTTGCAGATGAAAAAGTGTGACACTGAAACCCCTTTTGCTTTAAACCCTCTTCAAAATAACCTCTTCTCCATTTTGACCAATTAAAACCCGTTCCCGCAAATCCAAAATTTGTAAATCCACATTCGGTCAGGTGCTTTGTGGCCAGAGCAGCAATAGATTGATCATCAGTTTCTACCCAGGGTATTCCAGGGATTAGGTTAGCAGCGCTCAGATCAATGGTTGGCAAATCACATTTTGCAACTAATTCCGCCATGGACTTATTTTCAATCCGAGCGATTATGCCATCGCCTTTCCAGGACAATATCCATTCAGGATTTGGCTCACCTCTACTATACTCACCAAGAAATACATCCCAATTACCGTGCTCCTTTATATAACCATAAATGCCTTTTATAATGTCCCGTGCATACTCGTTCGAAGTTTCCATGAGTAAGGCTACTTTCAGGTTTTTGTTATATGCGCTATTTCTAAATTGTTGATTCATATTTTAAAATATGGGTTATCTTAAAATGGACATTTTAATCTTTTAAGGTATTTATAGATCATTTAAACATACTCTTTAAGTATTTTGTAATTGGTAATATATCGAAATAGATAATGTAAATATCTTATTTCATACATCAAATTCATAAAGTAATTTTGATGTATCAATATAATTTAGGTTTTAGTGACAATTAACTAAATGAACAGTAAAAACAAAATCAATATAGCAATAGTGGGTTTAGGGTTCGGATCTGAATTCATTCCTATTTATCAAAAATATAATAGCGCCAATCTTGTAGCCATCTGCCAGCGCAACAAAGAGAAGATGGATGAGATTGGTGATGCCTGTAGTATAGAAAAAAGATATACTTCTTTCGATGAATTGCTATTGGATCCGGATATAGACGCCGTTCATATCAATACCCCAATTCCTGAACATGGTATACAATCGATTAAGGCATTAAAGGCAGGCAAGCATGTGGCATGCACTGTTCCCATGGCCACTACTGTCGAGGAGTGTGAGGAGATAGTGAGGCTGACGAAAGAGACTGGACTCACTTACATGATGATGGAAACCGTAGTGTATGCACGTGAGTTTCTCTTCATGAAGGAAATGTATGAAAGCGGTGAA
>Ga0075118_10002950_pt1 | contig 10232 bp, 7 predicted proteins | sample AntAceMetag02UKE_FD_69794 | JGI IMG/M metagenome (GOLD analysis project Ga0075118, IMG submission 69794) | Saline lake microbial communities from Ace Lake, Antarctica - Antarctic Ace Lake Metagenome 02UKE | ecosystem: Environmental > Aquatic > Non-marine Saline and Alkaline > Saline | place... | reverse complement strand
CAAGAGCACGGCGACGCGAAGTCCGAGAAACCGGCCTTCGATTTGCCCAGCGCCCTATTCCAAGCCGCGTAAGCCTCCTTCGTAAAACAAGAAACCGTCCTCTAAAAGGCCAAACTCCAGTGTCGGGCGTAAGGCCCGACCCAAGTCGGACCAAGCTCCGCGCCCTGCTGGGTGGGTCGGGCTTTACGCCCGACAACCTCCGGCCGAGTCCTATTTTTTGATTTCCTGCTTCACGGCACCAAACGAATAAAAACTCAGTTCGATATACTTCCATGACAGCAGTCCCGTCAGCGCACTCAGCCCCGCCATCAGCCACCACATCTCGGTCGTGCCGAATAGGCCTTCATGCCGAAAACCAGCCAATACCAAACAGTGCCAGAGATAGATCGAATACGACGCGATCCCGAACACCCGGCAACCGCCCAACCCATTGAGAAACAATCGCCGCGCCACCGCTGGCCACCGCTGCGAAGCGATGATGATATCCGCGATCACCCGATCAATCGCCGACGCCCAACGAATCAGCATGGCGCCCCCCACTGGCACCAACAGCCACTGCAGCATGAACGTGTTCGCATCATAGAACGCCACCGAGTCAGTGAGCCATGCTATCAGGCCCAGGGTGACTAAGGTCTTTGCCACCGTCCCGATCGACTTGGCCGGAACGGTCGGCGGCCGCACCAGATCCAGCAGCGCCACCGCCACCCCGAGGCCAAACGCCCAAAAACGCAGCAACGGCAAGTAAGCGATGTAGGGCACCCACGGCGGTTGGTAGAGTCCCGTGTAGGCGGCGATCCGCCAGCCCAATCCCCACCCCAACAACAACACCGCCAGCGTGCCGAGCCACACCGTCGGGCGCGCAGAGAATCGGCGCACCACCAATACAATCACCAGCGCCGTCACGTAGAACTGCTCTTCCAAACTGAGCGACCAGATCCCGCCATATCCGATCACCGTCGGTTCTTGGCTCAGCCAATAAAAATTATACCAGCCCAGCAACGACGACACCGATGCCCAGGTCAGCTGCGCTAGATCCACGTCGAGCAGCCAAAGATTTAGCAGCACGGCCCCGACCACAAAACCGGCCATCCCGGGCATCAACCGGCGCAGCCGCCGCACCGCAAATTCCTTCACCCCCGACCACCCCTTGCGCTCCACCGACTTAGCCAGACTCTTCGCGATCAGATAACCCGAGAGCACGAAAAACAATTCCATCGCCGCCTGCCCCAGTCCCACCGGGACCCAGGAGTTGAGGTGATACACCAACACCATCGCGCAGGCCAAACCCCGCAGGAGATCGAGCAATCGCGAGCGTCGATCATCCAACGCGAGGGTTTCCAGGGTCGTCATCGCATTATCGCGTTACCGCGTGGCCTCCGCCGCCACCAGCCCTTGGAGGGGATCAGGCTGCACCAGCCGCACCCGCCCGAGGCACCGTCCCTCCGGCGTCTTCGGACCGTCGGCAATCAACAAGCGGTCCTCGGACACACCGACGATACCCAGCGAGCAATCGAACAGAAAACGCCCGGTCAACCGGAACGACGCATCCGTCGTTAGCAACGTGCGCACGTCTCCGTAGCAACCGAACCACCACTGCCCGTCATGCCACGCCGCCGTTTGGATACCCATCGCCGTCCAGCCACTCGCAATCACGTGACGCTGCACGAAGGCAAACTTGGCCGTATATTCGTAAACATAGTTTTCAATCGTCCCGTCCGGGAGTCCGCCGACCACAAAAAAACTCCCCTCCTTATACGCCATGCCGCCCGCCCCGTGCACCACCTCGGGCACCGCATGGCGTTCGACGAATTCGAGGGTGTCCGCCGCAAACACGTAGACCCAAGAGTCCGCGCGCCCAGCCGGCTGATTAAACTCCCCCAAGTTCACCGCCACGTAGATCCGGCCATCTTGATAGCAAAGATCCCCCTGATGATTCGGCGCCGCGACCTTCGTGATAATCTCACCATCTGGGGTGGTCTTCACGATCTCGGTGGTGAACGACCAATAGAGATCCCCGGTGTCATCCCGAGCGACCCCTTGCAGATGAAATTCATAGTCGCCCTCGCAAAGGATCCATTCCTCCGATCGGGCGAAACCCGCGACCACCAGACAAAGCCAAGCCACCGTGAGTTTCCCATTCATCGCCAAACCCTGAACACATTCTCACTTCGCCGCCAAGCCTAGGATGCGGCCGAAAGTAACTGAACGGTTACGGGTGCGATCTCGGGTTCGCTGGGTAGGTTTCCGGGCTCGGCGGGAGAGGAAACGCGTCGCCGGTGCCCACCCGATCATTCCCATGCCGATGCCCCACCATCATCGCAAGCGTGGGTTGTCAGCATGAGCCCGCAGTGATTTACCAGTGAGTGGCTCGGAATGAACCGGGTCGGCTAATTTCTCCCATGTCCAAATCCCCAATCCTCATGATCACCCGAGAGGGCGCTTTCGCCTCTCGAGTCAGGCAGCGCACGAGCGATACCTCTCCGTGCACCACATCACCGGAGGCCACTCGATGAAGCTCGGGCTGCATCTAATAACCCCAGACGGCGACTGTGAGATCGGGCTTACGGCGAAGGATCATACGCTGCCCTTGTCGGAGGTTTTGGCGCATCGGGGCTACCCCCTGAATACGCGCTGCGGCGGGCGCGGGTTGTGCGGGGGATGCGAAGTGAGTTTAAAGGCGGGGGCATTACGGCGCACGACAGACGGCAGCGAAGTCGCGCCGGGGGATCGTTTGCGCTCCTGCCAATTACGGCTAATCGAGGGTCGCGAGGTGACGGTGAACCTGCCGTCACGGTCGTTGCTCAAACACGAACCGTCGGTCGTCGCGGAGTTCAAGATCAACGTGCCCTGGGCCCACCATCCGATCGACGCCACCGCCCGCTACGGTGCCGCCGTCGATATCGGCACGACGACGGTGGCGTTGATCTTGGCTGATCTCGAAACCGGGGCCGTGTTGGCCGAGACCACGGATTTCAACGCGCAGGTAAGGTTCGGCGAGGATGTGCTCACGCGGATCGAGATGTGCCATGATAACGCCTCCGCCGTGGAGCAATTACAGCGGGCCGTCACGGTGGATACGATCCAGCCGTTACTGGCCCAAGCTTGCGCCAAAGCCGGCGTGGAGGGTCGGGAGGTGGGCGTGATGACGGTGGCAGCCAACACCACGATGATGCATTTGTTGGCGGGCGTGGACCCGACTCCGCTGGGCGTGCATCCATTCAAACCCGTGTTTTTGGAGCATCGGGTCTATCCGCCGGGCGACCTAGGCCTTACCTTCGGGGGCGCCCCTGCCAAAGTGCATTTGCTCCCCGGTCCGGCCGCTTACATCGGTGCCGATCTAGCCGCCGGGTTGGTGGCCACCGGAATGCTCTACGACGAAGGACCGGTGCTGCTCGTCGATATCGGCACGAATGGAGAGATCATCGCGAAGATCGGAGATCGTCTGGTGGGATGCGCGACGGCGGCAGGTCCGGCTTTCGAGGGCGCGGGTCTCAGCCACGGCACGCGAGGAGTCCGAGGAGCCATCGAGCGCATTACGATTTCGGGCGATACTTTTGCCGTGAAAGTCGGGGTAATCGGCGACGAACCCAAGCCGGTCGGCATCTGCGGATCGGCCTACGTCGACTTTCTGGGGGAAGGTCGTCGCAGCGGTATTCTTCAAGAAAACGGGCGTTTCTCGAAAGCATTTTTGCAACGCGCCGATGCCCGAGTGGAGATCGATGAATACGGGAAAAAACTGCAGCTGCACCCGCGCGGCGCATCAGGTCCGGTTTCGATTTCCGAAGTCGATATCGCGAAGTTGCTGCAGGCCAAAGCCGCCATTGGCGCGGGTATCCATACCTTACTGGGCATCCTAGGCGTCACCCCGGCCGAGGTGAAGACGCTCTATCTGGCCGGAGGGTTTGGGCTACACCTTTCGCTCGATCACGCTATCGGGTGTGGGTTGCTACCGGGTTTTAAACCGGAGCAAATCCAAGTCGTCGGCAACACCTCGATGGGCGGCGCTTTTCTCGTGCTCAACGACCGAAGTTTCCTGCAAGAGATGCAGACGGCCTGCGCGCGCCTGGAGTCGATCGAGCTGAATCTCCAACCCGCCTTCGAGGATACCTACATCGATCAACTTATGCTGCCGTGAGGACGTTCTGTTCAATTCGGTTTGCCGAAATCATCAGGTTGATGATCCCGGGCGTATTGGACCATCGCCCGCAGGTTCTCGGGCGGAGTGAGCGGTGAGACCTCGCAACCCGCTCCCACGATGAAATATTTTCCGCAGGTTTCGTGGCAGCGACGGCAGGCTTCGTAAACCATCTCGGGCGTGCCTTCGAGCAGATCGGTGATCGTGGAAACATTTCCGGCCAACGTGCGGGTGGGGCCGAGTTGTTCGCGGGCGAGTTCGAGGTTAGCGGGAAAGTCGATCTCGTAGATATCGGCCGGCAGTTCGGCCATCTTCGGATAGAGCCGATCAATGCGACCACACATGTGTTGGCGTAACAGCACGTCGGGATAATTCTGCTTAATTGTGTCGAAAACTCGCTTTTGCTCCGCCCACAAAAACTCTTCGTAAAGCGTCGGGCCGATCAAACCCGCCGCCGCATCACTCATACCGATTGTATCGGCTCCGGCCGCGATCTGCGCGGGAGCATAGGCGATGGCGACATCGGCACAGAACCTAATCAAGTCGTGCACGAATTCGGGCTCGTCCCCGAAATCCAACATGATCGCATTCAGGCCCCGCAGCTCCGCCGCGAGCGCGAGCGGCCCTTCCACCCAACCGACAATGGACATGCCAGGCTCGGCCTTTTCCCGCATGATTTCAATACTCTTCACCCGGTCGTGCATGCGCCCGCCCCCCAGCGGATCGGGTACTTTAAACGTGCTCAGCCGCGACATATCCGCGAGGGCCGCACGCTCCTCGTTGATCGCCGGTCCCTGATCCGTAAACCAATCCACACTGCCCTCCCCAGCGATGTCGATGACCTCACGGGCGGGGTCCGAACAGGTGAGCAAACAGTCGAGCCCGTAGTCCTCCGCAAACTTCAACTGGGCCTCGGCCATCTTGCGGCCGTCCTTGGTGTAATCAATAAAAGGGATGCCCACATGCTGCGCGGAAAACATCATGATCATCGGCTGCACCGGCAATCGATCCACCGGTTCACCACGAATTACTCCCCGCACACGTTCGATTGAGGTCATGCCACCGTGATGAAACGAACCGGTCTTAAAATCAACCCCACGCTCCCGCCAAGACAGCGCATTTCTTGTACAAGAGTGTGAGAGATCAAACGCCCTCTCTTCCCGTTGCGTAACTTGGATCGAGTTGCCGTCTTCGGTTTCAACGTCACGGGCGAATCGCGTTCGCTTCAATCCCGCAGGGAGCGCCTCAACTTCGCGGGTGAGATGCCGTGGACTTTCCTAAAAACGCGGGAGAAGTGTAGCGGATCAGCAAAGCCCACCCGCGCGGCGACCGCCCGCACCAGCTCATTGGTCTCCATCAATTCATGGGCCGCGCGCAGCATCTTTTGGCGCATAATGTATTGATACGGCGATACGCCCTGAAAGCGCCGAAATAGGCTGTAGAGCAAGGGGCGGTTCACCCCCGTCTCTTGCACCAGCCGATCCAGTGACGCGAAACCCGTGGGGTCCGCGTCGATGGCAGCCTTGCACCTCAAAAAACGTTGGCGGGATTGATCGTGAGCAGAGCCCCGCACGATTTGCGCCTGTTGGAGTTTCAACTGTAGCCGTTGGAACAGGTTCAGGCAAACCGCCCCGACATTGGCCATGCCTTCCTGCCCTTCGCGTATCAAAGTATCAAATACTTCTCGAATTTCGCCGTGACCGCCAAATTGCCGACAGGTGCACCACAGGTTCACCGGCCTCGTCACCGCCGCCCGCGCCTCGGTCCCGCTCAACGCCACAAAGTATTTGATCATCGGGGCTCCGGTCGTTCGGAGATAGAGCGGCTGGTCCGGATCGTAGGCGAACATCGTGCCGGCCCGGAGCGGCTCGATCGGCCCATCCCCGATGCGAACCTCCCCTTCTCCCGCCGCCACATACTCAATCGTGATCCACGGGTAGGATAGCCGTTCCACCAAATAATCTTCCGGGCAATATTCCCGCCCGCCTAGAGCCACCCCCAAGGTCCCGGAGTGCCGATCTATCAGCTCGAGGAAAAAGTAATCCCCGCTCGTCTGCTCCGAGATATAGCGTTTCCCTTTAGCGGGGAGTTTTTGAGACATCGCTTACTTTTATCCATGTTTGATCAGACAATATCCATCCCCAACTCCCTTGATTCCGTGTTCCATGCAGTCTTATTTTACCTCAACCTATTGTTACCCCCAAAAACCACTGCTTTATCCATGAAACGGAAATCCCCTTCGAACAAAATTCAACTGATTGCTTCCGGCGATTTACGCCTCTCCGCCAACCAAGGCACCTGGCCCGCGCAAGCTGCGATGGAGGCCAAGCTCACGCAGGTCTTTGCTGATCACGGCTACCAACTCGAGCGCGCCCACGCTTACGATCCGGCCAAAAAGCATGGGTTCATCGCCTCCCAAAAAGAGGGCATGGAGATCTTTGCCGATATCGATCTCGACACGCCGATCGTGGTCGCCGAGAGTGTGTGGCAATACTCCCACCACGTGTTGCACGGCCTCATCAGCCACCGCGCCCCGATCATGACCATCGCCAACTGGTCGGGCACCTTCCCGGGGCTCGTGGGCATGTTGAACCTCAACGGTTCGTTGATCAAAGCCGGGGTCGAATTCTCCAGTCTGTGGTCGGTCGATTTCACCGATACGTTCTTCCTCCGCGGACTCGAGCGCTGGCTCAAGAGCGGACTGCTGCCGCATCCGCAAACCCACGTGCGTCCCATCGCCGATACCAAGGTGCCCGTCAAAGCGACCCGCGCTGCGAAACAACTCGCCACGGAACTGCAGCGCAAGAAAGCCATCATGGGCGTGTTCGACGAGGGCTGCATGGGCATGTTCAACGCCATCATTCCCGACCACCTGCTCTTCAGCACCGGGGTCTACAAGGAGCGCCTCTCGCAGTCGGCCCTCTACTACGGCGCCACCCAAGTTTCGCTCCGCGAGGCCCGCGAGGTCTTCAACTGGCTCGTCAAAAAAGGCATGACCTTCCATCTCGGCACCAACGAGAAAACCGAACTCACCAAGGATCAGGTGCTCTGGCAGTGCCGCATGTATATCGCCGCGGCGCGCATCGCCGAAGAATTCGGCTGCGACGCCATCGGCATCCAATACCAACAAGGCCTCAAGGACCTGCTGCCCGCCTCCGATCTCGCCGAGGGTTTGTTGAACAACTCCCTGCGCCCTCCCGTCAAAAACAAGGCCGGCAAAGTCATCCGCCCTGGACAACCCATCCCCCACTTCAACGAAGTCGACGAATGCGCTGGTCTCGACTGCCTCATGACCTATCGGGTGCACCGCGCCCTCGGCCAACCCGTCGAGAATACCCTGCACGATCTGCGGTGGGGTGACGTCGACCAAAGCGGCACCGTCGACGATTTCGTCTGGGTGTTTCTCATCTCCGGCGCCGCCCCGCCCGCCCACCACATCGGCGGCTACCGTGGCACCGATTCCCATCGTCAACCGCCGATGTATTTCCGCCTCGGTGGCGGCACGGTCCGTGGCATCGCCAAGCCCGGCGAGATCATCTGGAGCCGCGTCTTCGTGGCCGGCGGTAAACTCAAGATGGATCTCGGTCGCGCCAAAGTTGTGAAACTTCCGCAAGCGGAAACCGAACGGCGTTGGCAGGAAACGTCACCCGAATGGCCCATCATGCACGCCGTCACCTACGGCGTCTCGCGCGACCAGATGATGGCGCGTCACCCGGCCAACCACGTGCAAGTCGCCTACGCAAAGTCTGCCGCCGATGCCGACCTCGCCGTCTACACCAAGGCCGCGCTCGCCCGCGAACTCGGCCTCGAAGTCAGCCTCTGCGGCACCAAGGCCGACGGCTCTGCCTTCTAGCCTTATCCGGGCAAACCCAACCAGTCCCAACCTTGCCGTGAACTCACGGGCCCTTCTCTCCCTCGCAATTACTCTGATGTGCTCTTCTCATTCCACTGCCGCCGACAACGTCCCGCTGCCGGCCCGGCAGGTGCATCTCGACTTCCACACGTCGGAGCACATCCCCAACATCGGCAAAAAATTCTCCAAGGCTCAGTTCCAAGCAGCGTTGCAGGCGGGCCACGTTAACCAGATCAACCTTTTCAGTAAGGGGCACCACAGCTGGAGCTACTACCCGACCGAGGTGGGCACCATGCACCCAAACTTGGATTTCGATTTACTCGGCGCTCAGATTGAGGCCTGTCACGAAATCGGCGTGCGTTGCCCCATCTACTATACGGTCGGTTGGTCCGCTACCGATGCCGAGAAGCACCCCAATTGGTGCTCCCGTCACGCCGATGGCAGCATGAAGATCAACGGCGAGTTCGATGAACCGGCCGACTCTAGCGTGCCGAAACCGTGGGGTTGGAAAAAACTCTGCGCCGCTGCCTCCGGTCCCTACCACGCGCACATGATGGCACAGGTCGAGGAGATCAGCCGACGCTACGATGTAGACGGGTTCTTTTTCGACATCTACAACGATACCGCCTGCCACTGTGAATATTGCATCGAGCGCATGGCCACCGAGGGGGTCGACCTCGCCGACGAAGAGGCCGTGCTCCGCAGCCACACCCTCTCGATCAAACAACACATGCTCGAACTGCGTGTCCTGATCGCCCAACAGGATCCGGCCGCCACCGTTTACTTTAACTCCGCCGCCCACGTCGGCAACAGCATGCAGTTTCGCGAACGGTTGTTCGACCTGAACACCCAACAGGAACTCGAGGACCTGCCGACCGTCTGGGGCGGTTACGACAAACTGCCCATCGAGGCAAAATTCCACCTCGGCGAGGGTTCTCCAGTCCTCGCGATGAGTGGCAAGTTCCACAAAGCGTGGGGTGAGTTCGGCGGATTCAAACACGCCGACGCGCTGACCTATGAGGCCGCCGCGATGATCTCCCACGGCGCGGCCTGCAACTTCGGCGACCAGCTTCATCCGTCTGGTGAAATGGACATCGAAACCTACCGCAACATCGGCCAAGCCTTCGCTTACGTAGAGCAAATCGAAGACTACGGCGTTGGCGGTCTCCCGTTTGCGAACTTGGGACTCTGGCTGACGCTCGAAGACGCCGCCGACCAAGGCGTCTCGACCATGCTGCTGGAGATGCACTACGACTTCGTCATCGCCAATCTGGCCAACCTCGACCGGCTGACCGCCCTCGTCATTCCGAGCGCGCCTTGCCTCTCGCCCGCCGAGTCCCAAGCCATCAGCGCTTGGGTGGACCGGGGCGGCAAACTTCTCGTGTTCGGCGCCGGTGCCCTGAATGATCGCGGCGACCGCTTCGTGCTAAACGTCGGCACGGCCTACCTCGAACCCGCCGGTTACGACATCGATTATACCGTCATGAAGACGAAGCTCAGCCGCGATCTCGTCTCCACGCCGTTCCTCAATACGACGCCAGGACTGCGCACCAAACTCACCGACGGCGAGGCCCTCGCCATGATCCGCGAGCCCTACTTCAGCCGCACCTACCTGACCTACTCGAGTCACCTCAACACGCCTTACCAAGTCGAGGACTCCGTTTACCCGGCCGCGGTGCGTCGCGGCAACGTCATCTTCTTCGCCCACCCGATTGATCAGATGTATTACCACCACGGCATGCGCCTACACCGCGACCTGTTTCAAGGTGCGATCGACCTACTCGATCCGGCCAGCGTGCTGCGGGTCAACGGACTCCCCAGCAGCGGCCGCGTGAGCATGCTGAAACAAGCCAAGGACCAACGGTATGTCACTCACCTGCTCTACGCGCCCCCGCTGCAACGCGGTGATGTGAAGGTGATTGAGGACCTACCGCCGATCTCCAACATCACGCTCGATGTGCGCGTGCCCGAAACGGTAACCAGCGTGCGAGCCATCCCCTCCGGCGAGACGTTAGAATTCACGCAAAGCGGCGATACGACGACGGTCGCCGTGCCGACATTCAGCATGCACACGGGCATCGTCCTGAGCTACCGGTAGCGGGCGCCTCCCCCGCCCCGGGCTCCGCGAGCCCGGCTACAACCCATCCCGCCCGTCCGACTGTAGCCGGGGTCGCTGACCCCGGGATCCTGCCCCACCGCACCGTTCTCGTTCTCCAGCTTCTGCTGCGCCAACTCCACCGCCCC
>Ga0075118_10002948_pt1 | contig 10236 bp, 5 predicted proteins | sample AntAceMetag02UKE_FD_69794 | JGI IMG/M metagenome (GOLD analysis project Ga0075118, IMG submission 69794) | Saline lake microbial communities from Ace Lake, Antarctica - Antarctic Ace Lake Metagenome 02UKE | ecosystem: Environmental > Aquatic > Non-marine Saline and Alkaline > Saline | place... | reverse complement strand
TGGTCGCGTAAGAATCGCAGCCGATCTCCGCCATGGTGAAAGGAAACATACCCGCGCTCTGCGCTCCATCGACGTGAAACCAGATGCCATGAGAATGCGCGAGCTTAGCGATCTCCGCAGCAGGCAGTAGAATACCGGTTGGTGCGGTCAAGTGACTGATTTGAATCACCTTGGTGCGCGGCGTAATCAACTCACGGATTCGCGCCAGGTTACCTTCCACGCTTTCCGTATCGGGTTCGAATAGCTTCACCACGACTCCGCGGCGATTGGCTTGATTATACCAAGGACAAGAGCCACCGGGATGCGCGTGGCTTTCGAAAATAACCTCATCGCCAGCTTCCAATTTCAGCCCACCTGCGATGATTGAATTTCCTTCGGTCGCATTACGAGTGAAACAAATCTCGGAGGCCTCCGCGCCGAAAAATTCGGCGGTCGTTTCACGAGCTCCCGCAAAGGAGTGATGGTCGTGCTCCGAAATCGTCTGGTTGTGATGCGTGACATCCGCAAAGACCTTGAGCACTGGTTTAGCCGCCGGTCCCAACCCACCCGTATTCATGTAATGAAGATCAGGCTCGAGCACATACTGCTGGCGAACCGCTTTCCAAAAGGTGGCGTCATTGGAAGCGCTGTAATCCGGCAAAGTTACTTTGATGCCGTGGGCATTATCGGTGGTCGCGCAGCCGATGCTGGGACCAGCTAATGCACCGATGGTGCCGAGACCGACACCGCGGAGAAATGTTTTTCGATTCATGGGGTTATGCTCTGAAATGAAAGGGTGTGATCGACGACGTATTCGCCGCCAATGGGGATTTCCTGTTTAGTATCAAACTGCATGGGAAACGCCGCGAGGGGATAATCACGACGCAGAAAACAATGCATCGGCCCCGTATTATTTTCAAACCGGATCACTACCCTGTTCAACGTGGTATCGAGCTGGCCGTGCCACTCCATCCACTTGGCCGGGGCGCCATGCACCGCTTCAACCCCTTCCAACCCACCTTCAGCCACGATCTTAATCGTCGGGTCGAGATGATCATCAAGCAGAGCGCGAGCTGCTCGAAATTCGAGACCGCAATAATGCGAACCCGCCAATCCACCATCGGAATGCGGATTGCCCAGAGAGAGCACCCGCCCGCTCACATTGTTCAGATAACTCTTAAAACGCAGCGTCCAGGTTTTCGTTTCCTCAAGGAGGAATACCTCGATGGAGCGATGCTCGCGAAAAATCACCTCATCCAAGCGACGCCATTCAAGAGCGTGCGCCAGAAACGCACGGTCATCTTGCGCATGGAGTTGATCCCAATCCATGTGCACTTGGGAACCATGATCATCACGCCATTTGTAACCGTCTTCCAAACAGGAAGGACCACCCCAGAAATTTGTGCCGGACACATTATTCAACGTGTAGCATAACCCGTGATGCCAAGGATGATCGTTAGGACGGAAGTTGGTCAGCGTATCGCCATCGAGGGAATTGACCGGATGAAAATACGGTTTGGGTGATTCCTTGGCTTCGAGTTCAGGACGATAAACATAGCGGAAAAGCAGAAGCTCCCCGGCATAAAGAGAAACCGCATCATCGGCTTCGCGTTCAATTCTTAGTGCGTTCATGCGAGTGCGAAAGTCTCCTCAAATTTACCCCCGGAATTATTCCGGATCGTGCCGTCTGGCATCGTGATTTTCGTTTCAATTCCCGTCGGCACATTGGCTTGGAAATCGAGTTTCCCATCGGCCACTTTCCATGACACTTCAATCAAACCGCGTGGTGTGCACACGCTGCCGGAGGCGTGAGTGAGGCCGCAGAGATTCGGCGTGATTTCGATGGCTTCGTAACCCGGCTTAACCGGCGTCACGCCGAGGATTCGTTGCTGAAATTCGAGAATAGGATGGGCCGACCAAGCGTGGCACATCGAGCGCCAGTAACTGTTCTCTTCCACGAAAGTGGAGAGTCCGTAGTTAATCGATTCGAGCCATGGCCCGAGGTTGTCGCGCATGGTTTCGTAGTGTCCGGCCTTGTGCATCGCGGAGAAACCGAAGTGCAACCAGAAGAACGAACCGGGGGCCAGTTTCTCGTCATTCGGAAACCGTTGGAAAATCTTTTCGTATTCTTTCGGTCCAGCAAAGCCCGCGACAATCGCCCAAGCGTTTCCGTATTGGCTGACCTCAGGACCGCCGGGTTGATCGAAGTATAGGCCCTCTTCTTCCGACCAGAAAAGTTCATGCGCTTTTTTGCGTAAACGGGCCGCTTCATCGCGCAGAGTTTTCGCCTCGGCTTCGTTGCCATCAGATTCCGTCATCCACGCGACTTCTTCGAGTGCGTTGATGTATTGAGCAGAGTGAATACAAGTCGCGCCGGTATCAGAACCGGGCACCACACCGCGAGGCCACCAGGGGCACCAATCGGTCATATTCCAATAAGGCAATTTAGACGGCAGACCGTCTTCATTCGTGTGGCGGCGATACCAATCAAGGACACCGCGCATGCCCGGCAGCATATCCGCCAGAGTAGCGCGATCAGCCGTATACATATAGTAATCCCGGACGGTCGTGATCCAATGAATACTCCAGGCCGGCAACACTTGCACGAGACGTGAAGGATAACGCGCCTGGGTCAGGCCATCTGTGACGCGCGACCAATCAAAATGATAGATAGACTGGCGACTGAGTTGCGAATCACCGGTGGTCAGCATGCCCAGCTTCGAGGTGATCATCGTATCACCCGCATACTGCATCTGTTCGTAGTAGGGCCCATCTTCGTAGGTCTCATGCGAACACATCCGCATGGTATGCAGGCCGACATTCCAGATCTTATTGAGCGAGGGATCCGACGAATCGAACTTCGCCTTAATGTGATAAGGGTAAGCCGTGAAACGCTGCTTGATCGCGTGAATCGTAAACGGAGCGTTACCCACTTCGATGCGCAATCCAATGTAGCGGAAGGTCCGCCAGTGTAGTGTTTCGAAAACTTCATCGCGGCCGGGCACATCCCATATATCGCACCACCCAGTCACTTCGCCGCGACGATCAAAAGTCCACCCGCGATCCTCATCGGCAAAGTGCGAAGCGAGATTTTCCAGAGATTGTTTTTTACCGAGGAGTTTAGCGCCGGGAGTATCCCATGGGAGCCGCAAAGCCTCAGAATAAGTCAAACGCACGTTGCTGCCCTCACCGCCTGAAGTCACCAAGTGCGGAAACGCCGTCGTGAGAGTGCCCATATCGAGCACGAGATCTACCTTCGTGCCAGCGGCAAGCGTCAGGGGCTGATCGTCCGCCAAAAGCGCGGTCCATTCGGCCGACACTTTATCGCCGCCACTCAAATACGCGTCGGGGAATCTTTCTAAATCGCCTTCCTCCAGCATCGGAATCATCCGCGGCATCAATCCGTAAGGGCTCGCCGGATCGCGACGATTCTCCTTCAGCTCGGCCTTGAACAACACGTGCGCGTTTTGCCACGCCGAATCATCAAATTCCGGGCTCGTCCAGCCCTCGGGAATCAATCCCGAAACGCGGTGTTCAAAGTAACCAAGGTAACCTTCAAAGGTCGTGTTTTCGTTTTGGAAACGAAACGCCTTATCAACAGCCACTTTCCAAGAATCATCTGTGCGGAGATCGATGATCGCCTCGCCCTGCATGTCTTGCAGCGCGCCCTCGAGCACGAAGCCCCCAGTATAAGTCATGACCGAACATGGTGGGCCTAACAGTGCCGGACGGTGCGCCACGCGCGACATATCCAGCACGATCGCGGAGAGCACATTTTTACCCGCGCGCAGATGCGGCGTCAGGTTAAATGAATCATAAAAATGATGGATAATATCGCCCTTGGCCGGACCGCGACCAATGAAGGTGCCGTTGCAATAAAACAGGTAGCGACTATCCGCCGACAAATCGACGTGCAGGCTAACCGCAGCCGGATCCGACACCTCAAAGGTGCGACGGAAATAGCGCACTTGGTAGTGCGATGGCGACGACTCCTCAGTAGCGGGGGCGAGATGGGAACCCTCGGCGGACCAAATCCACGAGGCAGAATTTACGAATGATTGTTCAGACACAGAAAAGTGAGGTTGTGCGGAGTATTACTGGGACAACTGCGTGAAGAGAAAAGAAGTAAAAGCACAGAGACTGTCATCACTGGACAGCATCTACCGTTTCTTGAGCCGCAGGTTGGGTAAAATCGAGGAGATAACGCTCGCCATCATGGCGTAGATCAAGTCGCCGACTACCGCGCTTCTCGTGAGCATAAGGCCCGTCAAACAACGGCCAATTGGCATAATCGACCGGCGTTCCATTCACAGTCGGGGTATCTCCGTAACGTGCATGCAGGATCGTGCCGTCGAGCGTGGTGAACGTGGCCTCAGGCGTGGTTTCCATTGAGAAACTAAAGGGCAATGCGCGCACTGCCTTCTTGAACGCATCGAAGTCGGTATAATCACGCACCGGCGCGACCTGCACGATAGTGCCGTTTTTGAGAGCGGCGCTCACCAAGCACTGATGCCCTCCCCCCCATTCGCTGAATCCTCTTCCAGCCGCATTCGGGTTTTCATCACCGATAATGCCCGTCCAATCGTTAGGCTTCCAAACTCCGGGAGCAAAGGGACGATAAGCGATGTAAACAGGGCCGCCTTGCGTAAAAATCCACCCGGAATCGTCGGCCACGGTGTGTTCAAGATCGCGGGAGAAAAACGTGGTGATGTGCGGGAAACGGGTTCCCTCAGGCAGATCGTAAAGCGCGATCAGCGCGGTGCCCTGTTGCATGACTTGCTCATAGGGCGAGCCCCCGGCCAGCTTGTCCTCGGAATCGTAATCGACCTTGGAGCGCGTGATGATGTCGGTGATGGTATCCGCGAGTTCTGCAAAATACATCGTGCCTTCGATGGACGACGAATAGGGCTGCACGCTGAAGAACGTGTTCGCCGCTTGGCGTCTCGGTTTGTCGGTCCGCCAAACAAGACTCCACGTCTGCTGTTGGATCGGTTGGAGCAAACCGCCCTGCGAAGAGCCAAACACGAAATCCCGATCCACATAACTGTATTTGTAAACCGGCACCGTGCGCTTGTCGCCGATCACGATGGAGCGCGGTCCGGCGTTGCGCATGCGCCAGCGAGTCCGCTTCAGTTCGCGTTCCACATAGGGTCGATCACGATCTCGCGCGATGCGTTCGAGGATCGGTGGAGGCTCATAACCGCTCAGCGCCAGAAACCGATTCGCCGTCTCAGGGTGATGTTTACCCAAGCCAAACAGCAGCCAGCCAATGTTCGCGCTGGGGGTGCAACCGGGAGCCACAATCTGCTGAGGATAGATACGGCTGTGCGCCCCACCGTAGAAGCCATCCACCTGCTCAATCGCATAGTCGTAAATCAGGTAATCGAGCATCATCCGCGACTTCGCTTTCAACTCAGAATCATTCGCGAAACCGGCCAGCAAAGAAAGCGGCGCGAGGTAGGCGCCTAAGTATCCGGGAGAATCGTATTCACCCTGCCCGTAGCTCGTCGTTACCGCCATCCAATGCAGCAAATACTCGCGAGCTATCGCTTGATTTTCGGCGGAAGATTTACCGTTAAACCACTCATCAGGTCCCGCCTCGGGCATAAGCTGCGCGGCGATCGTCACCCCCGCATAATAGACCACCCAATGGTTCTCCGTATCACCGCGACTCGGCCAATAAATTTTCCAAAGTTCCTGAATGCGCGCCCAGGTTGGCGCATCGATTTGGTCGTGCCCGGTCGCCATCACGATCGCGATCAGATAGGTCCAAAACATGTTGGCCGTGGGCATCGGTTCGTTGATTAACCGCAGTCGAGCCAACGCGACCTCCTGTTGTTCGCCACGTTGCAAGGCCGCCGCGATATTGAGGAAACTTCCCTTCGTCAGATCGTCGGCATCAAGGATGGATACCATCTGATCGAGAACCGCTTCACGGCGTTCCTGAAACCGATTCGAGATAGCTTCATCCGTGAGCGAAAGGCTGCCCTGGGCTCCCCCAACGGAGCCCAGCAACACCGCCAAAACGAAGCCGAGTAAGCTCTGCTGAATCCTCATCGTTGCGGCCTGTGTTTAACGATCACAACGAAGAGGGAAATCGGCGACTAGTTGCCTTTCTGAACGAAGACGAAATCGAAACCATAAGAGCCCATCAGGCCGCTCTCTTGCCACGTCTTTCCGAGATCGTCGGAACGATAGAATCCCTTTTCGAAAGTGGAGACCCAAAGTCGATCCGGAACGTCGGGATCAAACGCCAGCACGAAAACATTTTTCGTGGGCAATCCGGCAGAACGATCAGTCCAAGTTTTCCCGCCATCGACGGAAATCCGCACGCCGACAGCCCAGCCGCCCACGGCCATATTGGCTGCGGAGTGACCATCGAGCGCGGAAGCATAAAGGTTATTCAGGGCAGAGCCCGAATCAGTCGGCGTCCACGTTTCACCCGCATCGTGAGAGAGCCATGCTCCTCGGCCTTGTGTGCCCGCGAGCATCAGTTGTGGATCCACTGAGCTTTGCACCATCCGTAGCGCGGTGGCGGGTGGCGAATCGGTGCGCGACCACGTCTTGGCGCCGTTGGTTGAAAGATATATACCGTCTTCCGTGCCCAGCAGCACGCGACCGGGGGTCTGCGAATCAGCGACCACGGTCTGGCAAAAGAGAAGGTTGAGTCCCGCTTGAGCATGCTGCCATGTCGCGCCACCATCGGTGCTGCGCAAGGGGCCCCAACACGTGCTGGCATAAAACTCGTTTGGATTCGATGGATTCACTGCAAAGGTGCGCACGTCCATGACATCCCAACCGGTGGTCAGCCGCCACGATTGGCCTGCATCCGTCGATCGCAAAACCCCATCACCGGAGGCCACGAGCATGACTTGTCCGTCGCTCCCCGGTTGCACGGCAATGGAATTAACCCCCAAGACTCGCGGACCGAAAGGCTGCCATGAACCATCAGACTGTAATCGGTAAAGACCCGAATCGGTCGGCGTAGAACTGTTTTTCTGCGACCCCGTCATTGCGACAGCCGCATAGAGCTCGTGCGAAGATTGAGGGGCCTTCGCACAGGCCGGAGCCAAGGCGACAAGGCAAGAAAGGAGAAAGAATATCGGAGTTTTCATCAATGGAGAGGATCGACGGTTTTAAGAGTGGAAGAACGGGTGAAATCCAGACGGTAGCGTTCACCACCCTGACGGATTTCGAGGCGCTGACTGCCTTTCTCTTCGTAGGCAAAGGGACTATCATAGAGTGGCCAATTGTCGTAATCGATCGGCTCATTATTTACCGTCGGAGTATCGCCATAGCGGGCATGCAAGACCGTGCCATCCAGAGCGGTGAAGGTCGCTTCGGCGGTGCCCTCAATCGAGAAGCTGATCGGCAACGCGAGCATGGCAGCTTTGAAATCGGCAAACGAATCGTAATCACGCACGGCCGCCACTTGAACTACGTATCCGTTTTTTAAAGACTCGCTGACGAGACACTTGTGACCCGCGCCCCATTTATCCGCATTGGTCGAGATCCACGCACCCGCGCCGCCGGCGAGGAGACCGGTCCAGTCACTGGGTTTCCAGACACCGGGAGCAAAGGGACGATAAGCGATGTAGGTCGGTCCTCCCTGGGCGAAGATCCAGCCGGAAGCGTCTTCATCGATATCTTTCAGGTCGCGCGAGAAAAATGTCGTGATGTGCGGGAAACGGGTGCCGGGCTTGATGTCGTAGAGCGCAATCAATGCGGTGCCATGTTGAAAGACCTGTTCGTAGGGCGAACCGCTCGCGAGTTTGTCCTCGGAATCGTAATCGACTTTCGAGCGGGCAATCAGATCGGTGACTGTATCCCAGTCGTTGCCGAAATACATCGTGCCTTCGAAGGCCGACGAATAAGGGTGCACCGCAAAGAAGCTATTGGCCGCTTCAGCCAACGGCAGATCCGTGCTCCATTTGAGGCTCCAGGTCTGTTGTTGGATAGGTTGCAACAACCCGCCCTGGGTCGAGCCAAGGGCAAAATCGCGATCCATATAGCTGTATTTGTAAACAGGGATCGTGCGTTTGTCGTGAATGACAAAGGAGAGTGGTCCGGCATTGCGCATGCGCCAGCGGGTGCGCTTCAGCTCGCGTTCGACATAAGGTTCATCGCGGTCGCGGGCCACGCGTTCGAGGATCGGCGGTGGCACATAACCACTCAACGCGAGCAAGACGTTTCCGGCGCGGGCGGCACCCGGATTTTCACCCAAACCGAAGACGAACGCCCCCAAAGTCGAGCTGTAGGCGTTGCCGGGCACCATGATTTGCTTCGGGTAGACTCGGCTGTGAGCGCCGCCGTAAGAGCCATTCACCTGCTCCACCGCATAGTCGAAAATGAGGTAGTCCAACATCATGTGCGCCTTCTGGCGCAACTCAGGGTCCTCCGCCCATCCGGCTAGTAGAGCCATCGGGATGATGTATTCCTCGATGTAATTGGGCGAATCGTATTCGCCCTGACCATAACTGGTCGTGATCTTCATCCAGTGCTCGATGTAGGATTTGGCTATCGCTAAATTTTCGGCCGATGATTGCCCGTTAAACCAATCCTCCGGTCCGGCCTCAGGCCAGGTCTGCGCCACAAGATAGCGGGTCGCGTAACTCATCGCCCAGTGATTTTCGGTATCACCACGATTGGGCCAATAGATTTTCCACAATTCCTGAATGCGATCCCACGATGCTTCGTCGAGGTTTTCACTGCCCGCCATCATCACCGATACCATCGGGTAGGCCCAAAACATGTTGGCTGTGGGCATGGGCTCCATCAATTGGCCGAGGCGCTTGAGCGCGGCATCCACCCGTTGTCCCGTTTGCAGGCAGGCGGCGATTCCCATGTAATTGCCCAAGGGCAGAGGTTTCGCGTCGGGATCGACGGTCGCCACGGCTTTAGCGATGAGGATATCGCGCCGCTCTAAATAGCGTTGGGTGATATCAGCATCTTTCAACGAAACCGCCTTAGCGGCAGTCGCCACTGATACCTCAGCAGTTAGGGTTAAGAGCAAAGCAACACAGGTTGCGCGGTAAAGAACTCGCCTTAGATTCATTAGAAAGGGGTGTCAGGATTCAGGAACGGGGAACTAGTGGGGGCATTCGCCCGTATTTCAACCCGCAATTCCAATGAATCTGCAGGTCTCTCATTTTCGAGTAATCTAGCGGATCAAAGCAGAAATTACCGTCATAAGACCTCCCCGTGTGAAATAAGAGCTTCAAGTGGGAGCCACCTCGTGTGAATGCCGATAAAATGATCTAAGAACCTATTATACTGCTTCTTACGGTATATTTTTTAAAGCCAACCTCGGCCATGGCGTAAAATGTCTACCCACCTCTAATCACGATTCAATCCAGCACTGGATAATCGTATTATGTTGTTTATATTATACTTACAAATTTTATTCAGAACAGGAGCCATAACCACCATCCGACATCTATTGATCACGGAAGTAACTCCCTCCCGACATGAGAATGAATCATTCTCGGACGCATTTATCATTCAATTAACTTATAATCAGTCACTTTCGCAATACGAACCCACCGCTGAGGCCGTTTTATCTGAGATTCGGCTAGTTCGTCTTTCATCCAAGAAATCGAATATGAAACGATTCTCGGTATCTATGGAGCCGCTAATTGCCCTAATCCGCCGAATCTCATGTCGAAAGCAGTCGATCATTGATCTGGTGATCAAAATCCTCAGGACATCCGACAAGCAAAATGCATGATTTCACGAGCATGATTTGGCAGCCAAGCATGCGATTTTACCGTTGAAAAATCACGATCCAAGGGCTTGCATTCCTTTGTTACGTAGCTTTTACATAACCCTGACTATTGAGGGAACCCAATTCCCCCTTTGGACAAACCACCCCCAGATTGAAACCCAAACACGATAGAGAAACCCGCTCGACCAAAGCGCATTTGGCCAACACACCGCTGCTAAATTCATAGAACCGCAGGTGCGTCTGTAATTAAACAGGCATGACACCGCGCCATGACTACAGGTCGGCTTTGCCGCACTCCCATCACCTCACGGTGAAAGTAGGACGTGCCTGAGCTGCGCCTGTTTCTCGCGTCGACAATGTGCGGTCAATTCCCTTTCCCCCTTTTTGGGCATGGTTTTTGCCATCCCGAAACCCAAAGTCCGGCTCCCTTCTAGGAACCGGCAACTACAAAAAACACCAACATAATACATGAAACCAGAACCTAGCTATACCAAGCACAGGGCCAAGTTTACCTTGGCGACCTGTTTGGCAGC
>Ga0075118_10002943_pt1 | contig 10253 bp, 7 predicted proteins | sample AntAceMetag02UKE_FD_69794 | JGI IMG/M metagenome (GOLD analysis project Ga0075118, IMG submission 69794) | Saline lake microbial communities from Ace Lake, Antarctica - Antarctic Ace Lake Metagenome 02UKE | ecosystem: Environmental > Aquatic > Non-marine Saline and Alkaline > Saline | place... | reverse complement strand
CTTCAGGTAAGAGCGAAGGTGTGTCCTTGCTGATCACAGCGTAAGGATGATTCACACCGAGGACGAAGAATGTTTCCCCGTCGTCGATCGTGCGGCCATCTTGGCGCGCCGTTTGGCCCGTGGCGAATTCGTAAGCGCCGAGAGAGTGCTCGGGGCGGAAATGGCGAGAGCCGACTCCGTAAGAGCCACGGAAGAGGCGAGGCGTTTCCTCGGTCGTAAGCTTGGGCACGAGACCGCCGTGGCCATTGGCCTCATTGGCCTTGCCGAGGGCACCGCGGATATCACGGGCGAGGGGATTGTCACCTGCCATGCCTTCGTCGGTGCGCTCGATGATGATCACGTTTTTCTTGCCGCGAAGCGCTTCGATAACCGCTGCTTCAGGGAAGGGGCGGATCACATTGACGTGGATCGAACCGACCTTCGCGTTGCGCTGTTCACGCAGGTAATCACAGGCGGCTTCCACGTTGTCGGCGGCGCAGCCGAGAGAAACAAAGACGGTATCGGCATCCTCGGTTTTGTATTCCGAAACGAAACCATAGTAACGCCCTGTGAGTTCGGCGAATTCCTGATAGGCCTCTTCGATCATGCCGAGGATTGGCTCATTGAAATTATTACGACGAGCCACGATGCCATTCATGTGGTGCTCTTGATTTTGCACCGGGCCGAGGAGGATAGGATTCTTCAGATCCATCATCCGGGGCACGCGACGACGCGTGGGGCCAAATAGCTCGCGCTGAGCCTCTGTCGGGCAATCGATCGTATCGTCGGGCGCGCCGAGATATTCACGGAGAAATTCGGCTTCGGGTGAGAGGTAGAGACGCTCCGAATGAGTCGTGAGCATGCCATCCTGCACGTTCATGCCAGGGTTCAGAGCGAGCTCGTTGACCTTGCGCATGATCATGGCCTGATCGGCTGCCTGTTGGGCATCCTTGGCCATCATCATCGTCCATCCTGTATCCAAGGCGGAGTAAATATCATCGTGACCACAGTGCACGTTGAGCGCGTGTTTAGTCAGGGCGCGGGCGCCGACTTCGATCACCATGGTCGAGAGCTTACCGGGAGCGTGAAAGTATTGCTCCATGGCATACACGATGCCCTGGCCGGAAGTGAAGTTGACCGTGCGGCGGCCCTGAACGGCGTAGGCAGTCGCGCCACCCTGAGCGGCGTGCTCGCCTTCGGTTTCAATCGCTACTTTTTGCTGACCCCAAACATTGAGTTCACCAAAGGCGAAAGATTGCTGATAGATCTCACCACCTTCAGTCGATGGCGTGATCGGGTAGAAGACACCGCCTTCCGTGATACGGGTTTCAACATGTTGCGTGACCAGATAGTTGCCGTTGCAGGTAACGCGGATGCCGGGGTAGCGAGGTTTTCCGGATTTAGAGCCGGAAGAGTTTGAGGTGGTATTACTCATAAAAAGCGAAAAAAGGGAGGGGGGTAAATGATGCGGTAAGCTGCCGCATGAGGGCACAAGTTTGCCTGATGTTAATACCAATTCAAAGTGAAAAGAGTGCATTCGTCCCGCGTTATCGCGGAAGTTTTGTATACTTATAACTGCCTTAAGCGATTTGAGTCCGCTTAGTTCTGCCGATGACAGGTCGTGAATGGAGGGAGACCGAACACGTATCAGTAAATCGCCAGGTTTTTCTCCATCTTCTCAGCGCTTTCTTCCATTCCTCCGATGCGATTGGATCCCACCCATAGATCGCGGTGACTTTGAACGATGGCCGCGAGTTCTTCGCGTAATTCTTGTCTCTTTTCGTCTGAGATTTCCTCGAGTGTTCCTTTGAGCGTTTCGAAACGATAGCGACCTAGTTTGCAGCCGTGGAGAGCGAGATCGGCGATGAGTCCTATCTCTTGAATGGCCTGTTTCCCATCGCTGGATGCTGGAGTCGCGAGCTCTAAGTCGGCCCGGGCTTGCTCTATGGCTTCCTGAGCCTTCTGGAGATTCTCAACTTTAAGCTCTTTCAGCGCTTCGTGTTCGGCGAAGGGAGTCAGGGCAGAATGGTAGAGCTGATGAAATACCGTGCTGTTATGAGGACTGAGTTTCGTGAGGGTAGCAGCGGCTCCCAGTTGCATGAGAGCAGGACCGATCTTCTCCGCCGAATCGTCGTAAATATGAGTGTTGATGACGCAGGCGAGATCGATGTCGGTATTGGCGTCGTGGGCCCAACTCAGGGCTGCACTGTAAGCATAAAGGGGATAGGCGGTGCCGAGTGGTTGCCAATGCCCGCCGTCACCCCAATCGGTGACCAGGTATCCGATGGCACCGTGTTTGATGCCGTTTTCAGCGGCACTTCTGATATTCTTGAGGGCTGTGTCGTGACGTCCTGTTTGGGAACTCCATGACGATGTGCCTGGGCAGACATAAAACTCCAATCCCGATGCTTTGAAAGCGGCGCATTCATCGTCAAAGGGGTGTGTAATCTCATAGCCCCACACCAGGGCGATCACGTCTTTCGGGATTTCGGGAATCAACTCCGGGTGATGCATGATGATATCGCCCCAAAACTGGATTTTACGTCCTTGGCTGGCCGCGATCTCTCTCAATCTAAGAAGGTAGTTGAGATAGACCCTTCCTTTGCCGATTTCCTTACACTTTTCCTTCGATCGTCCGTAGCCTAGTTCGATTGTTTCGTCGCCACCCACATTGATCATCTTGCTGGAAAAGTGAGGGAGCAGTTCTGTGAGCAACTCGTCGATTAACTCCAGGGAGCCTGGATCTACCGGTGAAAGGCTCCCTTTGGAAACGGTCATCGGTTTGTTCCACGCGATGATATCAGTCGGTTCGGGGCACTCGGCTAAGTGGGCATAAGCATCGTGTTTGAGCCATTTTTCAAAATGACCGAAAGTGTTCTGATTGGGGACAAGCTCGATCCCGCGTTCCTGACAATAGGCATCGAGCTCGAGGATTTCCGTCGGAGTCATCGGGCTGGCCTCAGCCCACGCAGTGCGGTGGTTTATGTAGGCGAAAGTGTGCTCGGTGTAGAGCTGGAGCTCATTCATCTTCCAGCTCGCCATGCGATCGATGAGCAGGTAAAGCGTCTCCATCGTGGGCACCTTATCGCGGCTGATATCGAGCATGATGCCACGCTTTTTGAAATCAGGCCAATCTGTGATCGTCACGCAAGGAAGTGTATCGGCTGATCCTGCTGACGCGACGAGTTGGGAGAAAGTCGTGGCCGCGTAAGCAAGGCCGGATTCGTCATGTCCGGTTAGAGTGATCGCGTCCGCGGTAATCGACAGACAGTAGCCCTGATTTTGAGCTATTTTGGGATCAATGATCAGTGCAACCGCTGCGGATTGTCCTTTACCTGGATGAGCGGCGACTTCTCGGTCAACGTTGATTGATTGGAGCGCAGATTGCACCTTGAGGGCACTACGCAGGATCCCCGGCTGCTTGATTTCCGAACTGACAATTCGCCCCTCGGAGAAGCGATGTGTGCCCGTGCCATTTACGACATTCCGGGGTCTTGGAAACAGATGATCGATGAGGTTAAGCGGGGTAGATATGCTCATAGGGTTTTGTGGTTCAGAATACTAAACTGATCACTGTCGAAGCAGACGACAAAAAGCAGGAACTAGAACATGAAACTGGTCTGACCTAGCTACATCAAATGCCGAAAAACTTCTGTATGCGGATCAGGGAAGCCACGAGCACGTCGATCTCTTCGGCTGTGTTGTAGATGTAGAAACTGGCTCGCGTGGTGCTGGTGAGGCCGAGCTTACGCATGAGCGGCTGGTTGCAGTGATGGCCACCGCGGAGAGCGAGACCGTCTTCATCGGCAAAGGTGACTACGTCGTGGGCATGCACATCGGCGAAAGCGAAACTCACGACACCGCAGCGATCTTTGGCTGGGCCGAGGATGCGTATTCCGGGAATGGTGCTCAGCTTTTCGTAAGCGAGTTGGCCGAGCTCGTGATCGTGTTTCGCGATGGCGACGCGATCGAGCGAATCGAGATAATCGCAGGCCGCCGCGAGACCGATCGCATCGGCGATGTTGGGCGTGCCGGCTTCGAAACGTTCCGGTGAGGGTTTCCAGGTCGCGCCTTCGTAATCCACCGTGACGACCATGCCGCCGCCGGTTTCGTCGGGCGCGAGCTTATCGAGTAGCTCTTGCTTGCCGTAGAGCACACCGATGCCGGTCGGGCCGCACATTTTATGACCGGAGAAAGCAAGGAAATCGCAATCGAGCTCGCGCACATCGAGGGGCACGTGGCCGATGGATTGAGCGGCATCGATCACCGTGATCGCGCCGACGGCTTTTGCGCGTCGACAGAACTCGTTGATCGGATTGATCGAGCCGAGCGTATTGGAAATATGGGTAAACGCGAAGAGCTTCACGTCCGGTGTGAGGAGTTCGTCGAGGGCATCGAGATCGAGGCCGCCTTCGGCGTTTTCGCCGAGCACGGGCACATACTTGAGAGTCGCACCGCTGGCTTTAGCGGCTTGCTGCCATGGCACGAGATTGGAGTGATGCTCGATCTCGGTCGTCAGGACGACGTCGCCGGGTTTGAGGTGAGCTTGGCCCCAACTGCGGGCGACGATGTTGATGCTCTCAGTCGTGCCGCGTGTGAAAATGATCTCGGCCGGATCGGCCGCGTTGATGAACTGGGCGACGCGAGTTCGAGCGCCTTCGTAGCCGTTGGTCGCGCGCATCGAGAGCGCATGGAGACCGCGGTGCACATTGCTATTATCGCGCTCATAATAATCGACGAGCGATTGGATGACGCTACGTGGTTTTTGCGCGGTGGCGGCGTTGTCGAGGTAGACGAGCGGCTTGCCGTTTACCTGCTGATCGAGCACCGGAAAATCGGCGCGAACGGAATCCCAGTTGGGCATATTCAGTCGTTGTGGGTTTCGGTGGTGGCGGGCACGTCGTCGCCTTTCAGGGCGTTGAGTGCGGCGTGCCAGCCCAAGGTGGCGCATTTGATGCGGGCGGGAAAGGCGTGGACGCCGGCAAAGGCCGCGACGTCGCTGATCTCTTCGGGCTCTTTGCCTGATGTCACGATCTCGTGGAATTCATTGAAGAGCTTCTCAGCTTCGTCGGCGGTTTTGCCTTTGAGCTGAGTTGTCATCAGCGATGCGCTCGCTTGGGAAATCGCGCAGCCCGAACCGTCAAACGTGATCTCGCTGATTTTATCTCCGTCGAGATTGAGATAGACACTGCATTGATCGCCGCAGGAGGGGTTGTCTCCATGGGCCACGCGGGTGGCTTGCGGGAGTTTGCCGCGATTTCGCGGACGGCGATTATGGTCGAGGATGACCTGCTGATAGAGATCGGAGAGATCAGACATGAGGAGAACCTTAGCGGAAACTCACCCCAGCGCAAAGCGTGATTTACTTTTCATGACATAAGCGCCGTGTGATTCGAGCGTGAGTGACTCGGGATTGGTTGTAGGGCGGGATCGCTGATCCCGCCTTTTAAGTCTTTCGTTGTTAGAAGGCGGGATCAGCGATCCCGCCCTACATAGAATCACTCGAAGCTGACTGGCTTGCCGGTATCGGCGGAAGCGTAAAACGCATCTGTCACGCGGGCAAAGAGTAACGAATCTTCGAGGGTCGTCATCGGCTTGCTTTTGTTGATCAAGGCATTCGCGAAATCGGCGACCACGCCATCGTGTTCAAGGCTCGATCCGGATTCGTCACCTTCCCACAGCACGCTGGTTTTGGTGCCAGTGCCCGGATTGGGCTGGGTCAGCACGATGTTGGCTTCGGTGGCCTTGAGCATCTGCATATCGAGAGAGCCTTTATCGCCGCAGATCTGCCAAATACTCTTGGCGGGCATCGAGGAGAATTCTGCACGCTCGTAATTGAAGACGCAGCCTTCTTCGAAGGTGACGAGGCCGACGATATGCGTTTCAGCATCAGAACCTTCGGCGGCATACTTGGTAAACGCTTCGGGCACCTGCCATGTTTGGGCGAGGGCGTATTTCGGCGTGAGTTTGAAATCTAACATGCCGAAGAGGTAATCGAAATCGTAGCAGCCCCAGTTGACGAAGATACCGCCGCCGTTGAGATCGCGGCGTAGGCGCCAGACCGGTGGGTGTTCGGCGGGAGTGTCGCCCGGTTGAGTGGCGGCGCGACAGGTGATCGAGCGGATTTTACCCAAGCCGCCTTTCTTAATGAATTCGTGCGCGGCTTTCGACGAGGCGAAGGAATGATAACGAGAGGAGCAGCAGGCGCCGATCAGATCGCCTTGAGCGGCGATCATGGTGCGCACTTCGGCGGCATTCATCGCGACGGGTTTCTCGGTGAGGACGTGTTTGCCGTTTTTAAACGCTTCGAGGGCGAGGGCAGTGCGCGCGGTGGCCGGAAGGGCGAGGATCACGGCGTCGATCGCAGGATCTTCGAAAAGCTCCGTGGCGTTGGTGGACCAGCGTTCGATCCCGAATTCTTCGGCGGTTTTCTTCGCGAATTCAGGGCGCAGATCGCAGACTGCTGCGGCGCGAGCGTTGGTGAGTTTAGCGAGGCCGCGCATGTGATGTTGCGCGATGACTCCGCATCCGATGATGGCAATGTTTAGCATGGGTGTATTGTTATTTGGGACAGGATTGCTTTGCAGCATCCGGTAACATTGTCTAGCGCGACTTCTGTGTCTCTTACAAATTTCATCGGCAGCGAACTGGTGACGGCGGTGGGTCGTCTGGATAAGTCTCATCTTTTGGGACCGTGGGATGGGGTGCGCCCGAATGAAATTTACGGTGAGGCGAAATTTGTGCCGACTTTGTATGATGACGATCACGCGCATGAGCATGCAGAGCTTTGCCTGCTGATCGAGGGGCGTTGCCTCTTTAGTTTAGATCATGCCGCGGCGGTGTTGTCGGCCGGAGATCTGGTGGTTTGCCCGGCAGGACATTCACATGCGGAGGCATCGGCTCGGCGGAGTGAGAGTTATCGATTGGCTTGGTGGAGTCTGCACCCCAAGGAGCCCACGCTGCATATCACGCGTTATAGCAAAAAGGATGGCTTTAATTTGGATTACCAAATGAGCCTCGGTTCGTTACCCGCCGAGGCGGAAAAGCGATTAAACGCTTTGCGTGTCATGGCCGTTCAAAAAGAAGCGCCAGAGCTGGATCTCGTGCGGGAGGCGATGCTCACTTTGGCTTTGTCGCTCTACCGTAAGGTGCTCGATGGCGGTGAAGCTCAAATCGATACGCGGGCCCATCTGGTGAAGCGGGCGGTGGAGTTTGTGCGCGCGCATGCTGTTCAACCGCTGGCTTTGGCGGATGTAGCTCGCGCGGTGCATGTTTCGCCCAATTATCTGACTGCACTCTTTCGGGCAGAAACGGGGATGCCGCTCGGGCGCTATATTTTGGGCGAACGCATCGCGCGCGCTCAGGTTTTGTTAAAAGAACCCGAGGCGAGTGTGAAGGCGGTGGCGTTGACCTTGGGGTTTGCTGATCCGTTTACGTTTAGCCGTGCGTTTAAGCGGGTGACGGGCAAAGCCCCTCGCGTCTGGTTGGCCACGAGCGGCGAGTAGATTTGGATTGTTGTTTAGGGAGAGCGGAGCCTAGTTTTCGGCCAGCTTTTTTCTATCCCGAATTCCCATGGAATCATCAACTGATCGTCCTTTTCCCGCACTGACACCAGAGCAGCGTTATCATTTCGAAATCAATGGCTACGTGGTCGTTCCCGATGTGTTGAGTCGCGATGAATGTGATTCGATTCGCAAGGCGCTGCAGGGCACGAAAAAGAAGATTCGCGAGCGCACAGCCGACTACCAAAAGCAGCCGTCAGATCCTCAATTCGTGAGTGATAATCCGCATCATGTTTTCATCGGGCAGATATTGCAGGAGGACCCTCTGTATACGTCTTATGCGAGTCATCCGCGATTGGTGGGCATGGTCGAGGAAGTGATCGGTGGAGATGCACGCATTGTGGAGATGAATGCCCATATCAACTCTCGCGATCCGAAGTATGATCCGAATGCCGAAACCAAGTATGGTTTTCACAATGGCATCGATGTGCCCTACGGCAGCCACACGAAGAACGGATTGTTTCACTGCAGTTTCGTGAAGACGCTGACGAATCTAACCGATCTCGGTCCCGATGATGGCGGCACAGTCGTGGTGGCTGGTAGCCATAAAATCGAAGTGCCGTTGAAGGATATGATCGATGCGGCCTATGCCGATCCGAAGCTCATTCATCAAGTGATCGCACCCGCGGGATCGACCCTGCTTTTCGCGGAAACGCTCATTCACGCGACCGGCCAATTACGCAGTGATAATGAACGCGCGATCATCATCTGTGGTTACGGCGCTTCGATGTATCCGCATTGGGGTAAAGATGAATTAGCGCCGGAGTTTACGGCGAATATTCCTCCGCAGTTAGAAATACTTTTCAACGGTAAGTCGCATTGGACGCGTGGCCCGAAATACCGCACGTTAGCCGATCCGGTCGACCCACGTCAGTTCACTTTGGCGGATGGCTGGCACCTGGGTAAATAGCATCAATATTGCCGTGAGTGTAAGTTTCGACATGGCTTCGTAAGCCGAACTATTCCCAGCGCCGACGGTCTCTGTTACATTTTCCCTCCTATGAGTTCCACTATCGCCCCTGCTACTTCGAAACTTGCCCTCTTGGGCGGCACTGCCGTCGGTAAGATCACCTATCCCAAGTTTCCCATTTTTACTGATCGTGCGATTGAGCGGACGGCCGAGATGCTGCGCGCGGGAAAGACTTTCGGCGTGGGCCGGAAGCATGTGGAGGAGATCGGCGAAGCGGAGGAAGTGATCTCTCAATACCATGCTGGTCGCCATGTGCTGGCCACGAGTTCTGGTCACGCTGCGCTACAGTCTGGGTTGGCTGGATTGGAGATCTGCTGCGGCGACGAAGTCATCACCACACCCTACACTTGGGGTGCATCGATTTCTCCCATTCTGCATCAGAATGCGATTCCGGTTTTTGTCGATGTGGAGCGTGACACCGGATTGATCGATCCTGAACTAATTGAGGCCGCAATCACGCCGCGCACGAAAGCAATTCTCGCGGTGCATTTATTTGGGCAACCCGCCAAGCTGAAGCGTCTGCGTGAGATCGCAGACAAAAATAGTCTCATGCTGATTGAAGACGGGAGTCAGGCGCATGGAGCTGTCAGCGGTGGTCAAAAAGTGGGGACGGTAGGTGACGCGGCCGGGTTCTCCTGCATGGGTGGCAAGTTACTCGCGACGACGGAATCGGGCTACATGGTGACCCCGGATGAGAACGTTTATTGGAAGGGTGCGATGATTGGCCAGCACATGGGTCGCGCGACAGATGGGGGCATGCCGGAAGAGCTCCAGCCTTATACCGATTCGCTGGTTTATACTTATCGCGTGGCGCCATTTAACGCCGTGCTCCTCACTGAACAATTCAAGAAGATCGACGCTGAGCTCGATTCCCGCCGCTACCACGCTGACCTCTTGCGCTCGCATCTTGCTGGCGGAAAATATCTCAAACTGCCCGTTTATGGAGAAGGAGATAAGCCTTCTTATCACTTGTTGTCTTTCACGCTCGATTCGGAAGCGGCCGGGATCACTCGAGACACATTTGCCGCTGCGCTCAAAGCGGAAGGACTCACGGCAGTGGGTTACGTGCCGTCGCCGATTTCCGATTGGCCGCGCCTGCATTGGCAGGACTACAAGGGCCCGCGTGTTTCTTGGTTATCGAGTTTGGAAGCAGCTGGAATCGATTACCGAAATATGGCGCTCCCTAACACCCGTTGGCGGGTGGATAACGCGCTCGAGACAGGTTTCGATATGGTCGAGCCAAGCGAGCCGATGATCGCACGTATGGCGGAAATTATTCTGAAAGTGGAAAGCAACATCGACGAATTGCGCGATCTTGAACGCCGGGAAGGCCCATCGGCTCCAGCCGTCCGCGGATGAAAGCAGGATTCGCCCATTCCGATATCACGCCCCGACTTGGGGTTCAGTTAGCGGGCTACGGTCCGTATCGTAATCGCGCGGCACAGGAGATCCTCGCGCCACTTAACTCGCGCGCGATGGTGCTCGAAAAAGGCAAACGACGTTCCGTTGTGATGAGTTTGGAGATTGGCGGCACGCCTCGCGTCTTGGCTGAAAGAATCCGCACGGCAGTTGCGTCTCGCGTGGGATGTCGGGCGGATGATGTTCTGGTCTCGGCGACGCATACGCACAGCAGCCCATCGGTGGGCGGCATGGTCGGGTGGGGTGAGGCGGATATGATGTATTTGGAAACATTGCCGGCTCGCGCGGCGGAAGCGGCGGCTCGCGCGGTTGAGAAACTGACC
>Ga0075118_10002941_pt1 | contig 10256 bp, 8 predicted proteins | sample AntAceMetag02UKE_FD_69794 | JGI IMG/M metagenome (GOLD analysis project Ga0075118, IMG submission 69794) | Saline lake microbial communities from Ace Lake, Antarctica - Antarctic Ace Lake Metagenome 02UKE | ecosystem: Environmental > Aquatic > Non-marine Saline and Alkaline > Saline | place... | reverse complement strand
GACAGTGGTACATGGCGCTTTCAAGGTCAAAAAATGCAGTTGAACTCAAACCTTTGCATAGACGATCTGTTTGATTCGAGTAACGCGCCAGAATTTGCTGAGCTGGATCAGCTTGAGGCGTTTTCTAATCTAGCAACCGATGAGTTACAGAAAACTTGCCGGGGTGATATTCAGTATTCAATGGAGCTGCCTGAGCAAGTTAATAAGTTGCGCTGGTTTGTGCTGCCTCAAGAGGTTTCTCCCGATCCAGTGCTGGAGATGGCAAGCTGATGCCTAAATCAATTTTACTGCGGCAGCTGTTCGACCGTGAATCCTATACTTATAGCTATTTGATCGCAGATTTAGACGCGGGTGTGGCGCTAATAATAGATCCGGTGGCGCAGTGCTTGCCGGGTTATCTACAGCTGTTAACTGAGCTGGGTCTGACGCTTAAAATTGCCATCGATACTCACTGTCACGCAGACCACGTCACTGCGCTTGGACAATTGCGTGAAGAAACAGATTGCGAAACCATTGTAGGCACCCCCTCAATGATTGAGTGTGCTAGTCGCTTCATTAGTGATGGTCAAAGCATTGAGTGTGGCAGTATTACTTTGCGGGCTCTTTACACGCCAGGCCATACCGATGACTCCTATTGCTACTATTTAGAGGGTGAGAGCCCGCTAGTATTTACCGGTGACACTTTGTTAATTCGTGGCACTGGTAGGACCGATTTTCAAAACGGATCTGCTGAGGACTTGTATAACAGCCTGTTTAATAAGCTGCTGACTTTGCCACCTGATACGGTTGTTTATCCTGGGCATGATTATAAGGGTTGGAGTCAATCTACTATAGCTGAGGAGCTTCGCTGCAATCCCCGACTGCAAGTTGAATCTTGGCAGGAATTAGACTTAATATTGCGCAAGCTTAACTTAGCAGACCCGAAGTTAATGGATGTGGCGATACCTGCCAATCTGCAGTGTGGTCGAACACTTTTCACGTAGCCGTGCGTAGCTATGTGTAGCTATGTGTAGCTATGTGTAGCTCTATGCATCCTTACATATGCTGTTTACCTATATCCCTTCACGCTCTATGTAATAAGGTAAGTGTTCGTAGACGCTAAAGTGCTTGGATTTACAAACTAGCTCATGTCGAGACTGAGCGGCGGGTCAAGTTGGGTCTACGAACACCTTTAAAGCGCGTAAAAAATATGGTTTATATCCGCTGGGATAGGTAGGTTCATTACTAAATTTTTTTTAGAAAAGCTATGATGTCAATGAGAAATTAATCGATGATTAGAGGCTAGCTTTAGAAAAAGACTGTGGTTTGACTATTGACAGTGCAGTTGTGAATATCTAGGGACGCTTAAACTTGATTTTGTAATGATATTGAACCTGCGCGTTCGCTTGCTCTATCCATAGTGCGGGTTTGCGCTCTGATGAGGAGGCATGATGTCTCCAGTCGATTCTTTGTTACGGTCTATATTGTCAACGGCCATCATTAGTCTTTGTCTCCTTTCCTGCTCTGCAGTGTCGAGCAAAAACAAGGCCCCTCTTTCTGTTGCTGAACTTTCTGACTACTTTCTAGATGATGCGTTTGAGGTGAGCCTCAGCGCGATTGATGCCCCTGAATTCTTCTTAGAACTTCCAGAAGCTTATAAGTCTGAGCTTGATAAAATAATGGCGCCATTGGATGGCGAGTTTGATCGTTATAGTGCATTGCGAGCTTGGGCTTTCGGGCAGATTAAGGACTATCAGTTTGAAATTGCCGAAGCCTATTCTCTTGGTGAATTAAATACCAATCGTAGAATTAACTGCCTTTCATTTTCAGTCATGTTTGTGGCTGCCGCGCGCCACGTGAATATGCCGGCTGAGTTTCAGCTTGTGTACGCTCCCCCGTATTGGGATATAGACAACAAAACTTGGATCAATAATCAGCATATTGATGTTACAGGTATCATTAAACGCAAATCATCTGACACAGATCCATTTCTGGAGCCGAGGCACAGCCTTGCCAGCGGCCTATCTTGTATAAATCCCACCTTCGTCAGGTCTAATTCTTTTCGTTATGTGGTTGATTTAAACCCTGCAATAGTCAGCATGCCACTTAAACGAGAGCGTCTCGATGATCGGCAAATATTGTCGCTGTATTTCAATAATAAAGGCATGGCCAGCCTGCACGCCGGCGACCGTGGTATGGCATATGCGTATACTAAGAAGGCTTTGTTAACCGATTCAGGCTGTGCTCCAGCATGGAACAATCTTGGTGTGCTTTTCTCGCGTCTGGGAGAATTAGACTACGCTGAGAATGCGTTTCTTAAAGCGATTGAAATGGACAGTGATGCTAGCTCAGCAAGAAGCAATATCGCTCATACATACCGGCGGCAGGGTAAGTATGAGCAGGCAATTGAAATGGAATTACTGATTGCAAAGTTTCGCAATGATAACCCCTACTATCATCAATTTCTTGCCGCTCAGAGTCTAAATGATAGTGACTATGAGCAAGCAATAGAGCACCTTGAAAATGCGGTAGCCCGCAAGCACAATGAGCTGGCGTTTTACCATGAGCTTGCCTTAGCGCATCAAAAATTGGGTCATGATGACAAAGTAATGCAAAACCTTCGTAAAGCCAGGCGACATGCTAAAGGTATTCAGAAACAGCGTTTTTCGGGGAAGTTAGAAGCTCTGCAGGCGCTAGTGGAATCACCTTAGAGGGATTGCTCTAGACTATAGTATGTAGCTCAAAGGTTATCACGAAAGCTGAAGAACCTGTGTTTGCCGGACCAGCAACGAGGACCAGGTTCTTCCAGAGGAGGGGGATAAACTACTCCCTATTTTTAGTGAGCAGTTTAACCCGCGGCTTTCAGCTCTTCTTGATGCAGAGCAGTAACCGCATCTACATAGTTATAGCCAAGTGCCTCAGCTACTGCTTCTATTGTTACCATGCCATTGTGTACGTTTAGACCGTTGCGTAAATTCACATCATCCATCAGGGCAGTCTTAAACCCTTTTTTTGCCAGAGTAAGTACAAAAGGCATAGTGGCATTGTTCAATGCGAATGTGGATGTTCTTGCAACACCGCCTGGCATGTTTGCCACACAGTAGTGAATGATGCCATCTACTATATACGTTGGGTCTGCGTGTGTTGTAGCTCGGCTAGTTTCAAAGCAGCCACCTTGGTCAATAGCCACATCCACAAGTACAGAGCCTTTTTTCATAAGTGATAGCATTTCGCGAGTTACCAATTTCGGCGCTGCCGCGCCCGCAACTAGCACCGCCCCAATGACAGCATCCGCTGTTTTTATCTGGTTTTCGATCGCTTCTGTGGTGGAGAATAAAGTTTTAATCCTACCGTCGAATGCCTCGTCAATTTGTTTAAGCCTTGCGATCGACCGATCAAGAATAGTCACGTTTGCGCCAAGACCAACCGCCATGCGCGCGGCATTCAGTCCCACTACGCCGCCTCCTATAACCACCACGTTTGCAGGTTCTACCCCGGGAACGCCGCCTAGCAATATGCCGCTTCCTTGCTTAGATTTTTCTAAACACACCGCGGCCTCTTGGATTGACATGCGCCCGGCAACCTCGCTCATGGGCGCAAGCAGGGGCAGGTTGTTGCCTGCATCGGTTACCGTTTCGTAAGCAATGCAGGTTGCGCCTGACTCGACAAGCAGACGAGTTTGTTCTGGGTCTGGGGCGAGATGCAGGTAGGTGAAAAGAATTTGGCCTTGCCTGAGCATTTTGCATTCAGCGCTCTGTGGTTCTTTTACTTTTACTACCATGTCAGCGCGAGCGAAGATCTCAGCGGCGCTATTCACTACCTCTGCCCCGGCGGCAACATATTGATCGTTTTCCAGCCCTATGCCAACTCCACAGTCGTTCTCAACAATAATGCTGTGACCGTTAGCTTTAAGTTCGCGGACAACGGCCGGTGTGAGTCCTACTCGATACTCGTGATTCTTTATTTCTTTAGGGACGCCGATTAGCATGTCTAAGTTCCTCAATTTCTATCGTTGGTGTTAGGACCTGATTGCGGAGATTATACTAAGATGCTGTCAGGGGATCTCCTTTATAATACGATTATTTTAGACGATTGAACTGCTTACTTTGTATTATAAAGTTTAAACAGCTACAATTCTAAAATGATCCAAGCTAAACCACTGTCTAGAATAGATAAAAAAATCCTCCGTGAACTTCAGTTAGACGGGCGAATTAGTTTTGCCGAGCTAGCGCGTCGGGTAGGGCTAACGACTACGCCTTGCTTGGAGCGTGTCAAACGAATGGAGCGCGAAGGGGTAATACAGGGCTACACCACACTTCTTGATCCAGCGAGCTTGCAGGCAGCTCTAGTGGTTTTCGTGCAAATCCGGCTGTCCCGTACCTCACAGAATATTTTCGCCAAGTTCAAGAAAGCTGCCATGGCATTGAGTGCGGTGCAAGAGTGCTATTTAGTGTCGGGTAATTTTGATTACTTGATCAAAGCGAGGGTTGCAGACATGAATGCCTACCGAATTTTACTGGGTGATACGTTGCTGACTTTGCCGGGGGTGCAGGAATCGACTAGTTATGTGGTGATGGAAGAAGTGAAAGAAACGCTCAATGTGCAGGTGCCAGACTAGATCGGCTTGCACATTGAGCATCAGCTGTTTAGCGCGGTCCAGAAGGTGGACGCTGCACCTTTGGAAGGCTACCAATCATGCCATCAGGACGAGCGGCTGCCAGCATGCGCTGGTATCCAGGTCGCGCCATAACTTTCTCTTTCCAGGCTGCCACGTTTGGATACAATGTTTCGTCAACGAGTCCGAGAACGGTCGCTACATTTAGTGGAAACACCATCATAATATCTGCAGCTGAAAACTCGTCTCCGCCAAAATAAGGGTTCTCAGCTAAGAAGTTTTCCGTAAAAGTCACAACGGCTTCACTGTCCACTAACGGTGAGCGTGCCTTTGGTGGAGAGGTTCTCCAAGCGCGGTAGTCACTGAATAAGCGTGCGGCCAAAGATCCTTCTGCGTAATGCATCCACATAAGATAGGTTACATACTGATCGCTATCCAAGGCTGGCTTGAGTTTGTCAGGTGCATGCCTGTCTAAAATCAGTTCCATAATGGCGCCAGACTCAACGATTATTTGGTCGCCGTAAACGACTGTCGGAGCCATTGGCATTTCGTGACCAAGTGCCCTTATCGCCGCCATAGAAGCGCCAAGATCGCCGCGTGTGTAAACCAATTCATAAGGGAGTTCGAGTTCTTCCATCAACCAAACTATGCGTTCTGATCGGCGGCCTTCCAAGTGGTAGATAGTGATATCTGGAAGCGCTACAGCGCCAGTTGAACCAGTTTGGGCTTGAGTGGTGTTCATGAGGCAACATAGCGTTGCAATGGCAAGTACTTGTCTTAACATGCTTTTTCTCCGTTAGCATTGACTGTGGATGGAATGAAAAAATAAGCTTAGACTCCCCACATATGAAAGTCCATAACAGAAGCGCTCAGTTGTTGCTTGGAGCAGGTATACGGGTTATTAATTAGTGTCTGTCTCTGCGCACCCTAATTAGGCGCCATAATTGTAAGGAAATCCTTTATGAACAATTCACTTAAGCAGTTGATGAAGGTTTGACTGCTGGTTGCATTTTTTGGGCTTGGCTTTATTGGGTCTGCATTGGCAGCAACGAGCCATGCTGTTACTGCCAGTTCCGCAATGGAAACAAGTTTAGGTACAATTGATATTGAGCTCTACGGCAGCGCCGCCCCAATAACGGTTGCTAATTTTTTAGAGCATGTAACGGGAGGCTACTTTGATGGCGCAGAGTTTTATCGGGTGGTAACTTTTGCGAACGATAATGGAAGTCCAAAAATCGAAATAATTCAGGGCGGGCTTAATGAACGCATCAGTGCGTTGTCAGCCATTGCGTACGAAACAACTCAGCAGACGGGTGTCACACATTTAGACGGCGTGTTGTCGATGGCGCGAGGCGAAGTATGTACAGCTTCATCGGAGTTTTTTATCCGCATCGGCGACCAGCTGGGATTGGGCTATGGCCAGCCCCGTAACGCAGACGGCCAAGGGTTTGCGGCGTTTGGCGCAGTGGTATCTGGAATGGAGGTAGTGCGCGGTATAAACTCTGTTGGGTCTGATGAGGTGGGTGGCGAAGGCTATATTGCTGGTCAAGTGCTGCTAAAACCTGTAAAAAATATTAGTGCTAGAACTAACTAGCCGGAATTAAACTAGTCGTTTTTGAAAATTATTTATGTCATCTAAACCGAGTCTAAAAAAGAGAAATCAAATTATGGGCCGCCTTAACTATATGAGAATAGGACTTGTGGTTTTGCTGACTATATTTGTCGGCGGTTGTATGAACGATCGTTCCTCTGAACCGGGGTCTAAAAGGTTTCGGTTTGTTGAGACGACAATTGCTAAATCGCAAAGTGCGATTTTGGCGGGAAAAATCAGCTGTAGAGAATTAGTTAATGGCTATTTGCAGCGCATTGAAATATTCGATAAATCGTCAGGAATCAATGCGATTACCCAAATTAACACTAATGCGACTGGGGTAGCCGATGCTATTGATCAATCAATAGCGGCAGGGGAGGTACAGCCGGATCTGTTTTGTGTGCCTGTTTTGGTCAAGGACAATTATGATACCTATGACATGGTGACCACCGGCGGTTCTATTGCCTTGAAAAATAGCATCCCATCCGACGATGCATTCATGATAAAAAGGCTGAGGAATGCGGGCGCAATCATTCTCGCCAAAACGAATATGGCGGAGTGGGCCTTTAGTCCTAGAGAATCGGTTTCTTCATCTTACGGTCGCACCGCAAACGCCTATGATATCGGCTTTGTTCCCGCTGGCTCCTCTGGAGGTACGGCCTCTGGCGTTGCGGCCAGTCTTGGGCTTGTTGGTATGGGCAGCGACACGGGTAACTCTATCCGTGGTCCATCGTCTCATCTTGCTCTTTTTGGTATCCGCTCTACCATTGGCTTAACCAGCAGGGACGGCATTATACCCTTGGTTTTCGATAGAGATATCGCAGGTCCAATGACTCGCATTGTAGAGGATGGTGTACGTATTTTTAATGTGGTGGCAGGCTTCGATCCAGCCGATTCCTTGACGCTGCCTGATAAACGGGAAGCTGATTATCGAGATTTTTTAAATCTTGATGGCTTGCAAGGTAAGAGAATAGGCGTGTTTAGGGCGCTGGTCGATCACGAAGATGCAGATCCAGAAATCAAAGCCCTGTTTTACCAAGCGCTAATCGATTTAGCGACAGCAGGGGCTACAATTATTGATCCTGTAGAGATATTGGGTTTCGAAGTAATCAGTGAGCAAATCCCGTTTTGTGGTCGTTTTAGATACGACGTCGGTCAGTATTTTAAAACCCTTCCTAATCCTCCCTTACTTGATGTAAATGATGTTTTGGCAAGCGGTGACTACGCACCAGAAACCAAGAGTTCGTTGGAATATTTTTCCCAGTTCCCTGTTGACGTTAGTCCTGACGATTGGGATGAAGAATGTGATACCTGGCCCAATAATTCTCTGCGCAATCAATTGCTGGCCAATGCCATAGCGGCTATGGAGCAGGATGATCTTGACGCGCTGGTTTATCCTAGCTGGTCAAACCCTCCGGCGAAAATCGATGAAGCTGATGAAGGTTACAAAGGCGATAATAATCAGATGCTGGTGCCAGATGCTGGATTACCGGCAGTCACTGTTGCTATGGGGTTCTGGGATGGCCGCTTACCCGCAGGGCTTCAGTTTGCTGGGCGGCCTTACTCGGAAGGGGTTCTAATAGAGCTTGCTTATGCATACGAGCAGTTAGTCACACATCGTCGACCGCCTGCAGGTTTTGAAGAGCTGGACCAATAGCTGCAGACTGAAGCCCAGGTGGGCGCTTCTAAGAGTTACTAATCCACAGTGTTTGATAAGGCTGTAAATGCAGCTGGCTGCCAAGATCTGCAATATTCTCGTCGCTGATTAAATCTCTCCAAGAATCCGTGCTGATCAAATTAATATCTGTCAGGTTAATCAGCTGGATTTGATCGGTTACGTTGCTCAAGCAAAAGATACTTTGGTTTCGGCTCATACTTTGTCTCCAGAAGGCAAAGACTTCAGTGCCCAGATGTAGGGTAAATTGGGTAGCATTTGGGTGGAATGCACTCTGCTGTTTACGAATGTCGATGAGCCGGTTAAGTTCGTCAAAGACTCTAGCATGAGTTGAATCTTTGTCTGCTAGGGTTTGTTCTAGGTCATCAACCTGCCAAATATGGCGATTGATTGAGCGATTTCGGCCTGTGTGTTCAAGCCTGCGATAATCATTGCGAGAACCAAATAAGCTTTGTATGTAAACTGCGGGAATCCCTTCCAATGCCAGCATGATGACATGGGCACAAATGAATCGCTCCAACCCCCACTCATCCTCGCCCGAAGCAATAGTTCCTTTTAGCGCGTCAAATAATGCAATGTTAAGTTCGTAGGGCTTGTCGTAGCCCTCGCGGGCCCTTCGCATAGTGATCTTACCGCCAAAATTCTTGATTGTTTCAACTAGCTGATCGCGGTCGCTGTCATTAATCAGGCCGTCGAGTGGCCGCAGGCCAATACCATCGTGAGAAGCAATAAAATTTAGATAGGCCGTACCTGATTGCGCCGGCGGCATGCTCATCATCCAAGTCTTAAGATGCCGGCAATCTCCGCTTAAAAGCGTATATAGCAACAGGGGTGGTAAAGAAAAGTTATAGATGATGTGGGCTTCATTGGCATTGCCAAAGTAGGTGAGGTTCTCTCTGTTTGGCACGTTACATTCACATATAAGTACCACCTCAGGAAAGAAGTGTTCAATTAATGTGCGAAGCAGCTTTATAATTTCATGAGTCTGTTGAAGGTGGATACAAGGTGTACCTGGCTCTTTCCAAAGAAAAGCCACTGCGTCTAGCCGGAAGATAGCCACGCCATGGTTAAGGTATTTTCTAATAATTTTTACAAACTCAAGCAACACTTGAGGGTTTTTGAAATTAAGGTCAACCTGATCTGGACTAAATGTGCACCACACATGCCGCTCGCCATCGGCTGTTTCGATTTTGTTTAAAAGCGAAGAATTTCTTGGCCGAACGACTGCGCTGTAATCGTCGGTTGGGTTGGCCTCTGCAAAATAGTCTTTTCCTGGGTCCACTCGTTTTTTGAAGTTGTCAAACCATCTGCTGCGGCTGGACATGTGATTCAGCACTAAATCCGACATCAAACGGTAGTCTTTGCCTATTGCCTCAATATCCTCCCACTCGCCTAGCGATGGATTGACCTCCAGATAGTCCATAACCGAAAAGCCGTCATCTGAACTGAATGGAAAGAAGGGCAAGATATGCACAGATTTGATATTGTCTTTCAGATGATCATTCAGAAATTTATGAAGTGTGTGCAGCGGCAATTCATCATTGTTCATGATGCTATTGCCATAGGTGATTAGTATATTGTCCGTTTCGTCCCAGTTGTTATGATGAGATGCAGGGATTTGTAAATTGCGCCCAAGGCTCATTTCTGCAATCAACTGCGACAGATAGGAATCGTCATCCAGCGCCGGATAGATAAATGCTAAATGCTCGCGGACTCGGTGCTCTAATTCTTTTTGAGGGTTATCTTGTTCTTCCATGACTAATGTTTACCTTGGCTTACCTTGTCTCATCTTTAAACTCCTCATTATCTTCCTCTACGGCAGCTTTAAGCTGATCGAGTATGTCAGGTATGGCGCTGATTACTCTGTTCCAGCTTGGGATGAACGGCTTGTCCATAGGTTTTTCTAGGAAGTGATCGCCAGCGGTCATGATGTTGCTGGCAAATAGTTCCACAGACATCTCTTCTTTGTGTCTATCAAACTCTAGACCATTAATAATAGCATCGTTGTGATAAGTATCGATGAAGTCTAATGCGATGCGGTAATAAGTTGCTTTGATAGTGCGAAATTTCTCGGTTGAGAAGACATCACCATTGGTGGCAAGTTTCCTAAACAGGGCCTTGGCTATATCAATGGTCATTTTAGAGAGTCCGTTCTCAGTGTCGTCAGCGGAAAGGTCTTGATGCTTATGATCATAAACATCTGCAATATCGGACTGGCACAGTCTGTTTTCGGCATAGTTGCGTTTCATTTCCGATAGCACACCAACTTCTAAACCCCAATCGCTTGGTATGCGCAGGTCGTTAATAACATCCGAGCGAATTGAGAACTCACCCGCTAGCGGGTAGCGAAAGCTGTCGAGGTAATCTAAAAATTCGTCTTGTTCGCTCACTTTCTT
>Ga0075118_10002938_pt1 | contig 10265 bp, 10 predicted proteins | sample AntAceMetag02UKE_FD_69794 | JGI IMG/M metagenome (GOLD analysis project Ga0075118, IMG submission 69794) | Saline lake microbial communities from Ace Lake, Antarctica - Antarctic Ace Lake Metagenome 02UKE | ecosystem: Environmental > Aquatic > Non-marine Saline and Alkaline > Saline | place... | reverse complement strand
TCCGATCTGCGGTACAGTTCGTCAATTTCAGACACTGGCTTCCTCCCAAGATCAGTCCAGTCGGACGACCTGCTCATCTTTGATGCTTTGTTCTGCTGCCAGGACGATGCGCAGCGAATTCACAGCCGCTTCCATAGAGGCGCTGAGATCCAGATCTTCGGTAATGGCTTTCAGAAAGAGCGCTTGCTCGCGGTCACACAACTCCTGGTGGTCAGGTTCATCTTCCATAGACAGGATGTCATCTTTGCGGGTGAAATTCTTGTCCTCGCCGACGTCCGCGTAGTGCACCCGGATGGCGTCGGTTTTGGTATGATTGTCGATAGCGGCGCTGTCGGATAAATCATCGGCATCAACACGTGCTTCTTCATTGGGCACCAAACTGACTGCACCTTTGGGTCCAACAATATCTTTCACAAAAAATGCAGTTTCCGACATCATTGGCCCCCAGCCCGCCTCGTACCATCCAACCGACCCGTCATCAAAGGTGACATGCAGGTGACCGTAGTTCTGTTTTTCAGTCTCCGCCCAGAGACTGGCACCAATCCCATGCACCCGCACCGGCTTGGCCCCCGTCAACTGGCACATTACATCAACATAATGCACGCCGCAGTCGACAATCGGGATCAGGCTATCAATCAGGTTCTTGTGCCACATCCACGCATCACCAGAAGACTGCTGGTTTAGGTTTAATCGCATCACCAGCGGCTTGCCCAACGTCTTGCCTATTTCGATGAATTTTACCCAGGACGGATGCACCCGAAGGATATACCCCAACACCAGTTTCCGGTTCAGCCGCCTTGCGGTTTCGACAACTCGTTCCGCGTCTTCGTTGTTCGCAGCTATCGGTTTTTCCATAAAAACATGGGCCCCTGCCTCCATCGCTTTGATGGCATACTCCGCGTGGGTGTTGGGCCAGGTATTAATTGAAACCGCATCAGGCTTGAGTTCAACAAGTGCAGCTTCATATTCCTCGAAAATGGGGTAGTTCTTCAAGGCGTCAGGGATCGGTTTGGATTTGATAGAGCGAGAACAAAGCCCGACGATCTCATACCCCGGGTTTCGGTGATAGGCCGAAGCATGTGATGCCCCCATGTTGCCCAGCCCCACGACAAGAACGCGAACCGCCGTAGCCATCAAAAATCCCCCTTGAATTTCAAATTATTGACGGAGCGACCCTAGGGTCGCTCCGGTTCGTTAATCAAATCGACTGATCGAACATTGTTGCACGGATGGCTTCGACGTCGACCGCAGCCAGTTCCGGCGACATATCCGCTGCAGCAGCGTCCGATTTGACCTTGTCTAGATCAAAGTTATTGGCCTCGGCAATCGCGTCATTGGAGCAGACGTCCGATGCCTTGTGCGGTTCAGTTCCAGCAATTTCACCGGACAGATCAAAGAATTTTTGCCACGATTCCATGTCATGCCAACCCCACCCCTGACGCTTGTCCCAATCGCCGCGGAAGACATTCATCTGTTGCAGAATCGACGTTGTTCCAAGTTCAGGGGACAGGTTAGAGGCCAATGTTGGGAATTGATCAAACACCGCCTGAACGGCTGCACGAGGATTATGTTCAGCAAATTCCAGCCCCATGGCCCAACCGCGCAGATATTTTTCAAGGAACGCCTTCTTGTCCGGATCCGCCATGTCGTCAGCCCGCACGACAAAGGTATTTGCGGGCAGTGGTGAATGTTTCACACCCAACCAGTACTCAAACTCAAGGCCCGTCGCGATCCATTCGGCACGCAATCCTTCCCATGCCAGCGCTGCGTCACCCTGACCGCCAGACAAGGCAGTACCCCATGTTGGCCAGCCAGCTTCGATATAGGTGATGGTCGATATGTCGATGCCTTGCGCAGCCAGCATCGGATCGACAATTGGCTGCCATGCAGCTGATCCGAGCAAAATGGTCATGCCCTCTACATCCTTGATGTTCTTGGGGCCTTCGCCCTTTCTGAATGCAAGGCTGAACGTATCACGCGCGCCCATGTGGAACACAGATTTCAGTTTCATGCCGTTCTGAAGGCCGAATGAGAATACTCCCGGCGAAGGGAACCCCATATCCGCCACGCCAACATCAACGAACTTAACTGTTGCCGTGCCATCCGAAGGACCGGGCTGCATGTCGATATCCAAACCGTCGAAATACCCCATCTTCTTTCCAACCCAGAAGCTGTAGTCGTCCAACACTTCCAAAGTGCCGCGCGGACTGATCCAGGTGAAAGGTCCGTCATAAGATGCTGCGTGCGCGGAGTGCATCAAGCCGATATTACTGGCGCTGACGACACCAGCCGCCGAAACTTGCAAAAGCCTCCGCCTTGTCAAACCGTTGTTTCTTAAAGTCATATCAAAATTCCCCCTTGTTACATTTCATTATGCTGGGCCGGATCGGCACGTCAGGTCTCCCAGCTCGCCCACCTTTTCCCGACCCAAAAGAAAAACATGTAGATAAGGACGCCCATCGTTGACAGGATCACGATGACCGCGAAAAACTCTGGCATATTGATCATCGACGAATAGGTTGTCAGCCGGTTACCCAGCCCAAAACCACCCCCCACCATTTCAGCGCCGACAGCGGTCAAAAGCCCGAATATTGCTCCGATCATCAGGCCAACCAGGATCATCGGCAGCGCCATGGGCGCGCGGATTTTCCAAAATATCTGGAGCGTCGTTGCACCGTAAGATCGCGCCAGTGCAATTTTGTCTAAGTCCGTGCGACGAAATCCAGTAGCGGCGTTGATCATAACCATTGGCCCTGACGCCAACGCCACTGCGATGATACGGGGCTCAAAACCGAAACCGAAGCGCAGGATTAGTAAAGGCACAAGAGCCAACATAGGTGTCGTCACCAGGATCAGGATGTAGGGCGCTATGATCTTTTCCGCGAAAGGAAATTGGGTAATCACTGCCGCCAGAAACAATCCAACACTGGCCCCGATCGCAAAACCGCAGGACAGTTCAATCAGCGTATAGCCCAGATGTGGCGCAATCAGCGGAAACTCCTTGATCAGCGCCTTTCCAACTGCCGACGGTGTGGGCAAAACATATTGTGGTACTTCAAACCAGATCAAAGCCAGTTCCAGCGATCCGATCACAATAATCGCAGTAAGTATGATGACGCCAACTTCGGCCAATGACCGTGAACCGGTCCCTGCGGCAAAGGCAGTCGCTTTGGACAGACCAACCTGTGGACCTACTGGGTTGCCTGAAACTGAACGATAAGTGCTCAATTGGTTCACTCCGCTGCTTTGGATTGGTGTGTCGTCACACCGTAAATATCTGCCTTGATCAGATTGGTTAGATCAAAGACTTCCCGGCTACTCATTGTTTCCTGCGTCCGGGGGCGGGCAAAAGGCACCTCGTAATCTGATTGTATTTTCCCCGGTTGCGGGCTCATCACGATGACCCTGTCCGAGAGGAACAACGCCTCTTCAATAGAGTGGGTGATGAAGACGATCGCTGTCCGGGTCTCTAACCAGATTTCCTCGACCAGTCGGTTCATCTCTTCACGGGTGAAAGCATCCAGCGCCCCGAAAGGTTCATCCATCAGGAGGACCTGAGGGCGCAGTGAGAGCGCTCGGACAATGGCTGCGCGTTGTTGCATCCCACCTGACAATTGCCGGGGAAAGAGTGTCTCAAAGCCCTTGAGCCCGACCCGATCCATTAAATGATCAATCCATTCCATGTCAGGTTTGGTGTGTTTGATTTCGAACGGGAACCGGATGTTATCAATCAGGTTTCGCCAGGGTAGCAGGTTCGCATCCTGAAAGACGAGGCCAATGTCAGGATGGGGTGCCGTGATCGGCTGGCCGTCGAGCCGTATTTCACCCGTTGTCAGTGCATGCAGGCCCGACATGGACCATAACAACGTGGTTTTGCCACAACCAGACGGCCCGACAATTGAAACAATTGTGTTCGCTTCGACGTCAAAAGAGCAATCCAAAACAGCGTCAAAATCGCCGTAACGCTTGCCTGCTTCGCAGATGGTCAGCTTTGCCGTCATCAATGGCAACTCCACAAAAATCGAATTTCTTTCGACAACTGGGAAAAGCTAACAAGCCACCCTTTAGGTTGCCTTAGTATAATGGTGTAATAAAGTTACTAACTTGTCAACGATTCGGAAAACCTCACTTAATAACCCTCAAAATAACTTGATTTTATACAGGATGCCTTGTAACTTTCCTACATCTCTAGGAATCGCGGAGCGAAACCTCTGCACCTAAATTGCCCTTCTTGCGGATGAGAGCCCCAAAATGCAAAATGCCGCCCCCAACATTTCGAGTACTAATGAGCATAGCGAGTCCCCGGACATCATCGCTGAGATCAAGGGGCAGTACTCTAATTTGAGCCCGGCAGAACAGTCGGTTGCAGATGCGATCTTGTCTGATGTTAACTCAGCCGTTGCCGCGTCAAATGCCGAAATTGCCCTTCGTGCAGCAGTGAGCGAACCAACCGTTACCCGGTTTTGTAGATCGGTGGGCTGCGCAGGTGTGCGTGACTTCAAAGTGCGGTTGACGCGTAGCCTTGTGGTTGGCGAATTGTTTCTGGCGAGTGACAATAAAACAGGCCCGCCAAATAGCGATGCCGCCACGCCATTCTGGAGTTCGATATTCAACGAGGCCCACTTGGCCCTGCGCGAAGTGGAAGCGCAACTGGATCCAAAAGCTGTACAACAGGCCGGTGCCTTGATCGCCAAAGCGGGACGCTGCGTTGTGGTGGGCATGGGCGGCAGTTCCGCTTCTCTCGCGGAGGAAACGCAGGTGCGCCTCTTTCGATACGGGGTTGCGGTCTCTGCCTGCAACGATCCATATATGGCCCGAATGACCGTTTCGACCTTCCAGCCCGGTGATGTTTTGATCATCATATCGGCCACTGGTCGCGCCTCGCAACTGATAGACTGTGTGGAGATTGCACACCATTACCGCGGACATACCATTGCCATTACGGTACCTGATAGCCCGCTTAGCGGCGCCACCGATATCGCGCTGACAACACAGGTCCAAGAATTTCCTGATGCGCTCACACCGTCGGCCTCACGTTTTGCGTTCTTGATAATCATTGATCTCATTGCTGCAGCCACTGGATACCAGTTGGGCGACGGGGCGCGCGAAAACCTGCGCCGAATCAAATTCAATATGGTTTCAACAGCATCCAACGGAAAACTCGAGCCGCTGGGAGAATAGGAAAGGATTGACAGATGTCCGATGGCGCGCAGATGGAAAGCTGGTTATCCGCATTTGAAACGGCGCTTTCGAGGAATGACATCAGTGCTGTTCTCACGATGTTTCACCCTGACTGTTACTGGCGTGATCTGCTGGCGTTTACGTGGAACATCAAAACGATGGAAGGCCTGCCTGCCATCAAAGACATGCTCGAAGCAACATTGGCGCGCACCAAACCACACAGTTGGAAGATCACGTCATCCGTCGAGCAACAGGCGACAAGTCAATCCGCTGATATCACGTTTGAATCCGAAACTGGCCCGTGCAAAAGTCGGATAACTTTGGTCGACGGACGCTGTTTCACAATTCTGAGCGCGCTGGACGATATCCGTGGCCACGAAGAGCCGCGCAAGGCGGCACGCCCCAAGGGGCTGGCACATAAGGCCGATCGCAACAGGCGTACCTGGTCAGAAGAACGCACCAGAGAATCCGCGCGTTTGGGATTTGAGGAACAACCATATGTGCTGGTGATTGGCGGCGGGCAGGGTGGTATTGCACTGGGCGCGCGCCTGCGGCAGCTCGGGGTGCCCACGCTGATCATCGAAAAGAATGCGCGCGCCGGGGACAGCTGGCGCAACCGCTACCGCAGCCTCGTCCTGCATGACCCGGTTTGGTACGACCATTTACCCTATCTTGAATTCCCCGAAAATTGGCCGGTCTTTACCCCCAAGGATAAGTTGGGGGACTGGCTGGAAGCTTATGCGAAGATATTCGAATTGCAGATGTGGCATTCGACGACATGCGACAAGGCCAGTTACGACACTAAAACGGGCGTATGGGAGGTGCATGTAACCCGTGATGGAGAGCCCTTTGTCTTGCGCCCGAAACAATTGGTCTTTGCGACCGGCGCATATGGCCCGCCACGCGAGATGAACTTTCCCGGCAACGAAACGTTCGATGGCACACTTATGCACTCCAGCGCATACCAGTCAGGTTCAGATTTCAGCGGAAAAACCTGTGTCGTTATCGGGTCTGCCAGTTCAGCACATGACGTCTGTGTTGATCTGTGGGAGGCGGGCGCAGATGTCACAATGCTTCAGCGCAGCCCAAGTGTCGTTGTGCGGTCTGAAACTTTGATGGAATTGGGATTTGATATCTATTCAGAAGACGCCGTGGCGCGCGGTCTGGACGTAGAAGCGGCCGATATGCTTGGCGCTTCAACCCCATACGCCCTGTTCGCAGATCAACAGAGAGAATTGTACAAAGACATCCAGGCGCAAGACGCAGGGTTCTATCGGCGACTGGCGGCTGCAGGATTTGCCTTTGACTTTGGCGAGGACGGCAGCGGTCTGATGATGAAGGCGTTGCGCACGGCCTCGGGCTATTACATCGACGTTGGCGCATCAGAGCTGATCGCGGATGGCGAGATAAAAGTGATTTCTGGTGGTGACGTTGTTGCGCTTACCCCTGAGGGGCTGCGCCTTTCGAGTGGTCAAGAAGTGCCCGCGCAGGTGATCATCGCTTGCACGGGCTATCAGTCGATGAACGAATCTGTTGCTGGCATTGTATCGCGCGGCGCGGCGGATGCCATTGGCCCTTGTTGGGGCTTGGGGTCTGGTGTGTCCGGCGATCCGGGGCCATGGCAAGGAGAGCTGCGCAACATGTGGAAACCCACCGCCGTAGATGCGCTTTGGTTTCATGGTGGCAATCTCGCCTTGTCACGGTTTTACTCCCGCTTCGTCGCTCTGCAACTTAAGGCGCGAATGGAAGGGGTTGCCACACCCGTCTACGCCGCCCCCGAACCCCTTCAGAGGGGCTTGTAAGCTATGGCGTCGATTTCGACCGCGATATCAATCATCAGGCGCGACTCAGCTGTCGAACGTGCTGGAGGGTTTGACGGGAAATACTCGGCATATGCAGCGTTGAAATCCGGAAAATCATCTCGATCGCGCAACCACACAGTTGTCTTTACGACATCTGACATTTCGCTTCCCGCCAATTTTAGCGTCGCCTTAACATTATCGAGAACCGCACGTGTTTCAGCCGCAACGCCGCCCGTTACGATGGATCCATCGAGCACGGGGACCTGCCACGAGATAAATACAAAATCACCCGCGCGCACCGCCGGTGACAAGGGGACCTGGGCCGATCCGAAGAATTCCTTGGACATAAACAGCATGTTGCACTGGCGAGTTGAATCCGCGGATGGCCCCAAGGATTGCAAGGAGGACTTAAAATGATTGATTTTCAAAAAACCCGTGTCCTGATCACCGGAGCCGGTGGCGGTGTCGGACGATCACTGACCGCCGCGTTTGCGTCCGCCGGTGCTCTAGTCGTTGCTTGCGATCTTCCAGACGTTGACCTTTCCGAAAGCCACATCAAAGAGCGACATTATTTCGACCTGCGCCAGCGAAACGATATTGAAGAACATGCCCAGGCCATCTTGTCGGGGGGGGTGCCGCAGATTGTTGTCTCAAACGCAGGATGGACACGGGAGGAAAATTTAGCAACGACCACAGGTTCGGGCATTCTGGATGAGATGGATATCAATTTCACAGGCCCAGCCCTACTGGCTCATGCTTTGCTGCCTGCAATGCGCACCTTTTCCGGCGACAAGGCCTTCGTTTTTGTCGCGTCTTGCAATGCTCTCAGCCATTTCGGCAACCCCGCATATTCTGCCGCCAAGGCCGCAACCCTTGCTTGGATGCGGGCCATCGCCGTCGAAGAGGCACCTAACGGCATTCGTGCGAACGCCGTTGCCCCGGCCTCGATCCGCACAGAGGCATGGGATCATCGGCTGAAAAAAGACCCAAAGGTTCTCGATCGGTTGAAGGCAATTTACCCGATGGGCCGACTTGTCTCAACGCAAGAAGTGGCTAATGCGGTTCTGTTTCTCGCCTCTAGCACTGCCTCTGGCATTACCGGTATTACTATGAACGTTGATGCTGGCCTGACGGCCGGCAACCTCCCTTTCCTCGAGGCTATTAAGTAAGGATCGATGCGGATGAACATAGACGACATCGACACGCCTGCGGTTATCATCGAACTAGACAAGGTTGCCGCAAACCTAGCCGCTGCCCAGAATTACGCCGACCAACATGGCCTGGCATTGCGGCCGTATGTCAAAACCCACAAACTGGCCCGCTTTGCTCAGGACCAGATCGGACTAGGAGCCATTGGCATCACCGCCCAAAAACTGGGCGAGGCGGAAGACATGGCAAATGGCGGTATCAACGATATATTCTTGCCTTACAACATTCTCGGGGCAGCAAAACTGAACCGGCTTTTGGCGCTGCATAATAGTGTAAAACTGTCGCTCACTGCCGACAGTTCCGCCGTTGTGGATGGCTATGAGACGTTTTTCAAAGACCCCGGAAACCCGCTGGCAGTTCTGGTGGAATGCGACACCGGTGCCGGACGGTGCGGTGTTCAGACGCGCGAACAAGCGGTGACATTAGCGCGGCAGATCGATACGGCACCGGGTTTGATATTTGCAGGACTGATGACCTACCCGCCGCAAGGCAAAACGATGGCCGTGCAGGAATTTCTGACCAGCGCCATCGCGGGTGCTGTCATGTGTGGACGGCTCCTTTTATGCAAGGGCTCTTGGCGGCTCTGTCAGAGTAAACTTGCTTGAAGCGGGCAGGGCTAATTTGTAACGATGCCGAATGACAAAACATTCTCCATTCCGCTACTTTAAAACCAGTCCTGAAGTCATTCGTCTTGCAGTCATGATGTATGTTCGATTTCCGCTTTCGCTCCGTAATGTTGAGGACCTTCTTCATGAACGGGGTGTAGATGTAAGCCATGAAACGGTCCGGTTTTGGTGGAACCGCTTCGGGCTAATGTTTGCATCTGAGATGGCACTGTCAGACAAAACTACTTGAGATTGGACGGGCGACTTTATAGCGTTTTCTAATGACAAAACACTCCCTATTTCGCTACTTCAAAACAAGCCCGGAGATCATCCGACTGGCGGTGATGCTGTACGTTCAATTTCCGCTTTCGCTCCGTAATGTGGAGGACCTTCTTCATGAGCGGGGTGTTGACGTGAGCCATGAAACGATCCGGTTCTGGTGGAACCGCTTTGGGCAAATGGTTTTAGGTTAGGTAGTTTTAAAAATGTGAAACTATACGATCCCGAGACAAATTCGTCATAGATTCGTCGGGTGCTGTCTGGGCTTGCAAGCTTGCTAGTCTTTTTGGACCTAACGTGCGGACTTCATCAAGGCCAGCGCTAATATCAATCGCATCAAAAGGCCCGACACATGACCATAACCTGCAAACATCAAAGTCTCTCAAATCAACCCTTGCATAGAAGGAGCCGTCCACACACGACAGTGCCGTCACGGGCGCTCTAGAATGTAATCCGGGCAAATTCCTGATGCTGCAATTGGTGCTTCAACGTCTTGGCCCGCAAAAAAACCATAGCCTGAAATCAATGCCGTTTTCAGCCCAGCGGCCTGGCCGCCCAGAATATCAGTGTGAAGACTATCACCCACCATCACAGTACGACTATAGTCAATATTTCCGAGATGGCTAAACGTAAGATCAAAGATGTTTCCAAATGGCTTACCGAAAAACTGCGGCTCCACACTGGTCCGGTCAGCCAAGCGGTGTGCGAAATGGCCAGGCTCTATCGAAAACCCGTCCTCGCGCGGAGCAACGATGTCTGGATTGCCGACGTAAACAGGGCGCGGCAAGTTTTTGAGTGTAGCCTCTAGCAACGATTGGCGCTCGTCGTTCCAATCGGCGCTGCCCAACAATATAAACGCGTCAACCTCGTCGTAAGTTGTAGAATCCTCCATAAGATAGACCATGTCAAACGGTTCAATATCTCCCCGTCCAAGACTTTGTGTTGCCATCAAACCCCATCTGAAGGGGGGTGCATTTTCCATCGCATGGAGCGTGGCCTTGCGGCTGGTAATCACGTCCTCAGGGGCGAAGTCATACCCAAGACGTTTGTATTTCTCCATGAGTTTGGCGTGCGGAGAACTGTATAGGTTCAGGCCAAATGAGACTCATGCGGCTTCAGCTTGAGTGATTCTTAGATACTCCATTGGTGTGCGCCCTTTCAAGGCATGATGCGGGCGATATGTGTTGTA
>Ga0075118_10002931_pt1 | contig 10286 bp, 6 predicted proteins | sample AntAceMetag02UKE_FD_69794 | JGI IMG/M metagenome (GOLD analysis project Ga0075118, IMG submission 69794) | Saline lake microbial communities from Ace Lake, Antarctica - Antarctic Ace Lake Metagenome 02UKE | ecosystem: Environmental > Aquatic > Non-marine Saline and Alkaline > Saline | place... | reverse complement strand
GCTCCTTGCTCCTTGCTCCTTGCTCCTTGCTCCTTGCTCCTTGCTCCTTGCTCCTTGCTCCTTGCTCCTTGCTCCTTGCTCCTTGCTCCTCGCTCCCCGCTCCTGTGACTTTGGACCTTCGACTTTCAGACTTTCGACTCTCAGACAACCGACAACCGACAACCGACAACCGACAACCGACAACCGGCCTACGGCGTCAGGATGAACATGACCGGGACGGATCATGCCACTTGCCGAACCGCGCGCTCCCCGCATTCAAGCCAGCTCATACTCACGGAGTTCACGAATCCTCTGACAAAGCCTCATCATCTCCATTCAAAATCCAAAATCAGCCCACCGGGCTTCGCTCCGATGCAGTCGACTCCCGCACCAATTGCCTGACCCGGCGGGAAATTTCACCCTTCGACTGCCGCAGCAATACGATCTCGGATGCGGTCAACCGTCGGGGTCCGGAGTAGGTAACGTGCTTCAGAGCTTGTCAGGCACTCGTATCCGAAGCCGAAACGCTCTGTCCACCAATATTCGAGTTCGTTGCCATGTTTATTACGGAGTTGTTTGAGACTTTTTTCGTCTGGCGTGAGCTTACGCGAAACTTGGTGGCCCGGACTGCCGAAAGAGAGACAGGAGAAATCTGTGTCAATCAGGGCCCAATCCTCTTAAATCTGTGGCTAAAAATCTCCGGTTTCCCTGAAACGAGAGCGCCAAAGCTGCGAAGCCAAGTCATAGTCACGAAGCGCACAAATCCTCTTACAAAGTGCTATGATCTCCAGCGCAAAGGCACACGACTTCTCCAGAATTTGATTTTCTTTTTTCATCGCGAAATTCCCATCACAGATTCAAAATCCAAAATCCAAAATCCAAAATCCAAAATCCAAAATTCAAGGCCCCAGAATCTCGAGCTTTTTTCTTTCTTCGTCGGAGATCTCCCCCCAGTCGATTGACTTTGCCAAAGCAAGGGCTTGCTCCTTTTTCTTGCGCTCAAAGAGTGCTTTGGCATAAATTGCCTTCCCGATATTTGAGAACTCGCCCGGACTTGCGAGGGTCTCGTCGAGAACCTCGAGGCAGGCTTTGGCGTCTCCCATCGAGAGGAGGATGAAAGCGAGGGTATTCCGGAAGTTCTCTTGTTCGGGGTAGCGTGAGACGAGCGCCTGCATCACCTCGGCCTCATCCTTCTTCGCGATCTCGTGGACCGCTTTTAGGTAGGAATAATTATTCAAGAGCACGGGGTTATCGGGCTCACGACGCAGTAAGATCGCGCTCACTTCGAGAAGTCGTTTGCCATCGCCGCGGTCTTTGAGCCATTGAAAAAGAGGGGCGAGAACGGTGGTCTTGGGAGGAGAGCCAAGCGGGTGCTTGATGCCGGCAATGACCGTTTCCATGACCCGCTCAGGATCGCCCAGTTGCTTGGCCTTCTTTACGAGTTCGTAGAACCAATTGCGATCCTGGTCGCGTTTTGCCGCGGCCATGGCCTTCTGCCATCGCTGGCCTGATGGCAGGTCCTCTCCGAGTCGCGCCGACACGACCGCGCGAGTTGCCCACAAAAGGGGCTCGGGAAAGAAGATGACGGGATTCACTAATTCCGTGTCGATTTGCGCCCATCTTTCGAGATTTTCAAGGGCTTGAAGACGCAAAGCAAAGACGGTGGCGTTCTCCTGAACTTGACCGTCTTCGGTCAGCGTAATCATTTTTTGATCCTGCTTCAAACGGGCCAGCCACTGGACCAGCACAAGGAGATCGCTCTCACGGTATTCCGTGATGGCTTGGGCCATGGCCTCTTCGATGGGGCGTTCTTTGAGTCCAATACGAAAGAGCTCGAGAGTCAACTTTGCGCTCACGCTGAGATCCGGGTCGTCCTGAAAGCGGTCCAGCGCGGCCTGTGCAAGGGGCTCGCTAATCCATTGATCATTGAGAAAGGCGAGGAAGGTCATGGCCCGGAGGGCCAGATCGCGGTCTTGGGCATTTAAGAGAGTCCGGAGTCGCGCCGTGGTGGCCTCGCGAGCCCCTTGTCGCCCACTTCCCGCCAAACTCTCAGCCAAGAGTAGATCGACCGCCGGGTCGCGGGAGGTCATCGCGGGATCGTCCGCCAAAGTGACCGCTTCCTGATAGTCTTTTCTGAACAAGCGCTCCCGGACCAGCTGATAATGGATGGCGGGAACGCGGGACTCCTCCGGGGTGAGAAGGGAGACCAGTCGGGGCGCGTTGATATGATCTCCGACATCAAGTGCCCGCGATAAAACCCAGCACCGATCCTCCGGAGTGGCCCCGGGATAACGAAAGAGGCTGTAAGCCAATTCCAGGTTGCGGGGATCCCCGGTCTTCACGGCCGCTTTCGCGAATAAGCGGAGCGCCTCGAGAGACTCCTCGTTTTGCAAGGAAGCCATCGCGATGCGGTAGACTTCCTCCCACTCCTTGGCCTCGGCATGCCCTTGCGCTTCCTCCACAAGTCCGGAAGCCCGCCATGATTTCAAAGCCTGTTTCGCAGGTCCAAAAAAGATCCAGAGCGCGGCGATGACGATCAGGACGAAGGCAATGGCCACTTTCCGAAAATGAGTTCTTATGAAGGGTTCTTCCATAGGGATCGAAGCTATTCACCAAGAGGGTGTGAAGCGACATTTTCAGGTCAATTCAGGAAAATCCTTTGTGAGATCACGGCAAGAGGGATTTTAGATTTTAGATTTTGGATTTGGGGATCGAAGGGGGAAGATTACGTGAAGCGTAAGCCGTAGCACGGGCGTCCCGCCTGTTCCCCGCAAGCAAACGAAACGCTTGCCAAGGGTCGGCCAGAGATTAACGACCGATTTAAAAGGATTCCCGCTGATTTCGCTGATTTCTCCCGGACGAATGGAACAAGAATTTTAAGGCAGCGATTTAAAACCTCGCCCGCCAAGCCTCTCTTCACTCAGAGGAACCGGTGGCCTGATCGGCAAGCTTCTTTAAATTTGGATCTCTCTTCACTCTCGTTGCAATCTCCCGGAGGGTCCTTTTCTCTAAGCTTGATTCACTTCCGCCCACCAGATCAACCGCCTTCGCTCTTTTGAGCGCTTCCTGCCATCCCTTCACCACTTGATCGTCCTCATAGTAAAGAGATGCCGCAGCGCGAATCATGGGCACTTTGACCGAAAAGGGCGTCAACATGCTGTCGATTTCAAAATTGGTGGCTCTTGCTTCGGATTCGAACGTGATGGGCATCGAGCTCAGGGCACTGAGCCGATACAGCCGCCCGTCGAGCGGAAGCTCCGTCGCGGACTTCCCGGCGAGCTCCATGATTTCTTTTCGCAGCGCGAGAGAGGCAAAAGCATTGAGGGAATTTTCCTTATCCGCCAGCTTCTTGTAGAGAGCGACCCCCTGGTCACGCTCTTTTTCTGCTCGGACCATCAGTGGTTCGGACCAGCCAAACCAGGAACTTCCCCAAAGAAGCACGCCCGCTGCCAACAGAACGAGGCCCCCCGAAATCCCGGCCCAACGGGGAGGCCGCTTAACGGACTCGTCGTCGCTTGGAGTCTGATTTTGGGACAAGACATACAAAAAGAGTGAAGCTAGCATCAGGGCGGGTCGATGCGCCGGAACATCAAAGAGACCGTGCAGGGGCACCATCGCGGACGCCACGAGACAGCCAAAGCGAAGAGCCCGGTCCCGGCTTCCAGGCCGGCGAATATTTTTGAAGCCCCGCCAAAACAAGCCGCCCACTAGGACGAGGACACAGGCCATCGCGGGGACCCCAAACTCAGCGGCGAGCCATAACCAGCTGCTTTCCGGATGGAGCGCAACGGCATGGTTCGTGACAATGGTGCGCTCTCGGTATTGCGGAAAAACCCAACGAAACTGTCCCGCCCCCACCCCGGTGAGCGGGGCCTCGGAAATCATCCGGAAAGTGTCGCGGGCGACTGGGACGCGGAAATCAAGATCCTCAAGAGTGCGGGCTTCGCTTTGCGAGTCCTCGCCGAGTGAATCGACGGCACTCTTCCCCTTATCCTCGGACATTTTCTCAACCGTTTCCTGGATCCTCGTTTTGACCCGAAATTCGGAGAGAGCGTAAATCCCACCAATCAGAAGGATGACGAGTCCCAGGACCTTGGCCTCTGATGGCCCGAAATAGCGCCGCCCCAATAAAGAGGCCCACAGGAGGGTGCCCAGCGCACAAAGGACGATCGCGGAACGACTGATGTTCCAACTCAAAATAGCCCACAGGATCACGCCAGAGAGGACCACGCCGAGCAAGATCCGCGCGAAGTGCTTGTTCCGAACCGCTTGGAAGATCCCACCCAAGCCACAGAGAAACCCCAGCGAGAGAAAGTTGCCAGTATGATTCCGGTTTGGGAAGAAACCAAAGACCTGATTCCCACGGCCTGCTAGAGGCTGCTCTTCCAAAAGCTGCGAAATGAGGGCGTAAGCCGCGACCCCAAAGACGAAAAGGAGGGCGAAATTTCGGGTTGAAGCGACGGAGAACCGCTGGGTCAAAACCCAGCACGCCATGAGGGTCATCAGGACAAACAAGACCAGGTGTTCGAGGGCGAGCCTTTTTTGGATGACGACACTCTCCCCGGTGGCCACCCCAAGATCGGCAAGTCCCTTCCGCCATTGCGGGATACCGGTAAGCTCCGCCGGCAAAAACGAGGCCATCCCGAAAAGTAAAAATGCCAGCGTCAGCAGAATGGCTGACTTTCTCAAAAAGACCACCGGAGGGAAAATTATCATCAGGAACCCCGCCGCAAAAGAGAGGAATACTATTTTGAAATGCCAGGGCCCGGAAGCGCCAAAGGCCAAAATGAAGATCAAAGCAAGCAGAAGACGGCCTAAAAGCGGCCTTGAAATGTCGGCTTGGTTCCTGAACGAAAATCGGAGCATAGGAATGAGAAGGTCGGCTTAGCACCTCAAGAGATTCTTAGACCACCCCCTCAACGATATGCGAGCCTATCGTACCCCGCCAAAAACCTCCAGCATTTCTTTAGCCGCCCGTCGCCAGAATCTCGTATTTCACCCTGTAAAAGCGGGCGCCTGTCCCGGGCATGATCTCGACGGGCACCTCGATCCGCTCTGACGGCGAGAGTGGATTGGTTGCGCCTTCGGGAAGGGCAAGATTCATCCACTGGCCGGGATCAGCAAGGTTGTTGGTGAATTGCACCTGATGCCCGACATCTCCGGCTTCATTGTTTCGGGCGAACGTAAAAAAGCCTCCCTCCGCGGTTCGGACGAACTCGGTGAGGGATTTGGCGGCGTCATTGGGATTAGCGGGATCACTTGCGGCGAGATATTCTTGCAGATTGGTCCGGCCATCGAAGTCCGGATCATCGCTCCTTCCCGCCAGCGCGGCGACCACGCCACCTTCCGAGACTTTCCCAGCCATCCACGTTTCATAGGAATAACCCAGCCTCATCGTTTGTGAGCGACTTCCGAAATAGTTTCCGGCGGCCAAAGTCACAAAAACTGGGTAGAGTCCCCTCTCGACGGGAGGTCCGCTTCTCCGGGCATAGACGACATTGGGAGCGAGCGCATCGGGACTTGTCGTGACCGAGATCGCTTTGGGACTGCCATCAGCGACCTGCCGCAGGCCTGAAAGAACCAACCCGGCATCCAGAGGAGTCACTTGAAAATCAGCGAGGGCCTCGCCGTCAAAGCCGCTCGCGTTAATGGTAGCCTGAACGCGGTATTCCCCGGCATCGACGGCGGCTCCTTCGGCGGGATTCCCCGGGAAGGTCCTGACCGTGAAAAGAGGGGCCAGCCGGCCAAAAGCACGCGAACGGGACAGGACGGTCGAAAACCTCACCATGCGTTCGGAGTCGACATCGGCGCCTACGAGCGGCGGATCTCCCAGCATCGCGAGATTGAGAGAATCATAGGGGCCCGCCACTCCGATGGGCTGGAAGCCCGAGGACCGAGTGTTATAAGACAAGAGAACGACAATCTTTTCAAACAAGCGAGGCGCTTGATTGAAATTGAACCTCACCTTGAAGGCCTTGCCGCCGAAAGGATATTCACTGCCATCATCAAGGGTGGCCGGGCTCCACGGAACCAAAAACTCTTTCGTTTCTTCCGCCACGATGAAGAGACTATTACCAGCCACCCCAAAAACGGAGAGAGAGAGGGGGTGCCGGTAGCCCTCGGGATTTTCGAGGGCAAGGGCGGGCCATCTTGCGGCCCTCGCAAAATTCACCATGGTGACCTCGATCGAATCCAGAAAACGGTTGTGCCCACCAAGACTCTTTTCCTCCCCCAAGGCCTTGTCGGTAAAACCCATGTCGGTGAGCTGTTGCAGCCCAATGCTTTCGTAGGAAGGGAGGGAAACCCCGGGGTTGGTCTCGTAAATGACCTCGGCCTGACTTCTCGGAACGATGGCGAGAGCGACCGGGAGCCCGGGCGGATCGGTGGAAACCGAAGGCAACTTTGAGTCACCGTCATACTCCTGAATCAGTTCGCCGAGGAACACCTCCGCTGGCTCGGCGGAGGCGACAGGAGAGTAGGCCAGGCCCATGACCAAGACGAAACAAGGCGAAACGAGGATCGCCCGTGACGATAGGGAATCAAAGTTGGACAGAAAATTTTTCATGCAGGTATTTGAAGTTAGATCTTCCTAGCTCAGATCGCCGGCGGTTCACAATGAAAAAGCTCAAGTTTTCATGAACACGGAACGTCTAAATTCTTTGTTTGAGTCCAGGTCCAAGAGGGTTCGACCGCAAAGCGCCTCTGGAATGAGATTCCAACCAGCATCCCCGAGACGACCCGTTTCCAGTGAAATCACGAAGCCTCCCCAAATTCAATTTCCCGGGGCATACGATCAGCCTGCCAGCGGTAGACCTTCAAGCCTGACTTTGAGGCAGCGGTGAAAACTTCATGCATCCCCTCGTCGGGAATGTCACTGATTGCCACGAGGATCCCATGAAGCGGATACCTCTTTGTCAGCTTCTCCAGCTGATCCAATTCCCCATGAATCTTATAGCCTTGGAGGGTTCGCTTTCTCAATTTCCGGTTCCGGTCGAGAAAGCCTGAGATCTGAAATTTTTGGAATTCTTCGGGGGCACAGTTCTTGACATACTCCACAAAGAGATTACCCATCGTTCCCGCGCCATAGACGAGAATCTGCTTGCGGCCATCGCCCATGCCGCTGCCCAGGTTCCGATGTTTGCTATCGACTGCCAGCTCCCGCACCATTTCCGGGAAAGCGCGCGGAATTAGGATGAACCAAATGGCAAGCTGGGCCGCGATGAATCCACAGCGGAAGTCCGACCAAGTGACGTCAGCCTTCGAGATCGACCAAATGCAAGAGGAGATTAAGGCGCCCACCGTGAGTCCGATTGCCACAATGAAGAATTCACGTATTGAAGACCGGCTCCAGACCCGGCGATAAATTCTCATCGCTTGAAGAGCCGCGACCTCGAAGATCACGAACAAAAGAAGGTAATTGATCGACCAGAATCCCCCCTCGTTCCGCGTCCCAAGGTTGGTCTCGATGACCATCGCCAGATAACCGGCACCCGTCAGCGCCACGATGTCATAAGAGTAATAAAGAATTCTGACGGCGGCCCGTCCTCTGCGGCGCTTCACGGTCAGATGCATGAGCGAACCGGTTTGCAGCAATTCCACCCGAGCGAAGTGGCGGAGGCCAAAGAGCCCCAGAATAATGAACCCGCACAAGGTGAGGACGACCCCCCGACCTCCGACCATCAGGGGCACGAAGCAAAGAGCGGCAAAGAGTACTGCCAGCCCCTGCAGCAGAAATGCCACCCGACGCTGGGTCAGACCCGAAGCGAGGAGGCGGTGGTGAAGGTGGTCCTTGTCCGCCGCAAAAATTCCCCCAATTTTTTCTTCGCCATTCGACTTTTTGAGATGATTCCGGGCACTGCGACGCCAGACCGCCAAGAGGACATCGAGCAAGGGCACACCTGCGATCGCGATCGGCAGCATAATTGCGCCGATGACAGCCCGCTCGCCGCCAATCTGGGTTGCTGACGTTGCCAGGAAAAAGCCCAACATCATGGAGCCAGCATCCCCGAGGAAAATCTTGGCCGGGTTCAGATTGAACCTCATAAACCCCGCAACCGCCGCCGCCATCGTCAAAATGGTAATGACATGCCCCGGTCGGCCACTCGCAAACTCGAGACCGGCAATGACAAACAAACTGACGAGGACGAGGCCGGAGCAGAGTCCATCGAGGCCATCAATGAGATTAAAGGCATTGATGAGCAAGATGCACCAACCGGTGAAGATGAGAAGCGAGATGACGAAGGGAAACTGGTAGCCGAAGAGGGTCGTTTCCCAAAGGGAAGAATCAAGGGCAAAAAAGAGGAGGGCTGCGGTCCCCTGTCCCCCTAACTTCACCAAGGCATTCATGCCCTTGCGGTCATCAATGAACCCCACCACCATCAAGACGAAACTTGAGGCCGTGAAAGCAAATAAGCCACTGGAGGGAATCCCCTCCGAGGGGAAGGGATAGAACAATTGCTCGAGCCAAGCGATGGCGAGAAAGGCGACCCAGATCGCAATCCCTCCCGCTCGTGGGATGGGCGTTTCATGAACTCGGCGGTCGTCAGGCTCATCCATGAGCCCCAGCTTGGGACCCAAGGTGATCAGCCGGGAGGTTAAAAAGAGCGAGAGAACCAGTGCCCCTCCCACAAGAGAGGCAATGAAGAGCAAGTCCAAATTTGTCATTTTTGATTTAAGGCGATCATCAAAAAATTATCCGCAAAGAGGCACGTCATGAAAGAAACGATGAAGTAGTCGCCAAGGTGATAGAGTAGCGTAATCTTGAAATCAAGCCATGAATCACAATATGACGGCGAAACACAGAGATCGTCTCTCTCCAAGAAATCGTATCGGGTGGCGAGAAGGGCACGGCCACTTCACAATGTCACCCTGAAAAGGGAAATTTCTTCGCCGGAACAGGCCCACATTGACCCGCTCGCACCGGACGACTTTTGGGAGTGGCCTCTTCATGACTGCGAGAGCACGCGGGCAATTCTTGGTGCGTTCTTTTGCGCCTCGAAATGGCGTTCGGCATAGGCGCGCGCCTTTCGGCCTTTCTCTAGGCGCACCTCGCTAATCAGTGCTTCCGCGAGAGCGCTTTCCAGCGATTTAAGATCCCCTGGAGGGACGACCCATCCGCCCCCGCTTTCCGTGATCCACCTTCCCATCGCACCCTCCTCGGAGCCCACAAAAATAACGGGTCGCCCGATCGCAAAGATCCCTTGGAGCTTGGAAGGAACCATCGTTCCGTCCCAAACGGGATCGAGCGAGGCGAGGTGGACATCGGCGGTCGCGAGGTGGGCGGAGAGGTCGGCGCGCGCGACATAGTCGCCCAAGGTCACGGGCGCGTCGGGGTTTTCCTTCAAAAATTTCGCGACCTCGACCCGTCGTTTCCCCTGGCCGTGGAATTTCCATTGGAAATGCGGCCCGGCCTTTGCGGCCACCGCGAGAAACTCCCCAAAGCGATGGCCCAGCCCCATATTTCCGGAATACATCAAGGTGATCTTTTCGTCTTTGGGCCCCGTTCCGGTTGTCTCGCGGACGGCCCGCCCCTTGGCGTCGTCCCCGCCGCTTTCGGCCGTCCCCCAGAGCGGGACCCAGGCACGCGGCGTCGCGGGCGCGAGATGTTGCGCGGTGCGCGCGACCATATCCGGCCCCAAGGTCAGGACCATCTTGGAACGCTCCCCCCCAAATCCCCAGCGGGCCAGGTGATTCAAAAAAGCGACGGTCATGCCCTCGGGCTTGAGCATTCCGTGCGCCACCATGACGTCGGGATAGAGATCCATGACCCAGTGGGCATGATCGCCCCCTCGCATCTTCGAAAAAAAGCGCGCCAGGAGGGCCAGAAAGGGCGGAGTGGTCAAAGCGACAATACGGTCAGGCTTGGGCCGGATGAAGGCGAGATGCCAGGCGACCCCGAAGTAAAAAAAGCCATAGTCCGCAATTTTCCCCAAAAAAGTATTCCGCCCAAACCCCGAGCCGCCCATCCGGACCACCCGGAACCTCGGATCGTCGTGAGCATCGTCACGAGCGGCCGCTCCGTTCTGACCCGTCGCATACCCCCCTTTGGCACAAAGGATGGTCACGGCATGCCCCTGGTCGACGAGTTCCTCCGCGACCCTCTCCAGCATGAGCCCGGTGGGAGCGCCGTCGGGCGGGAAGTATTGATTGATTAAAAGAAGATTCATGAAACAAAAAATGGCTCCGTCATCGGAACCGTTGGGTGGTTTGAGGATTTTGGATTTTGGATTTTGGATTTTGGATTATGGATAAATCGGACCGAACTGGCTTTGGAATGATTCTGAGGGAGCTTTCCCGCGAGAACGCCT
>Ga0075118_10002929_pt1 | contig 10292 bp, 9 predicted proteins | sample AntAceMetag02UKE_FD_69794 | JGI IMG/M metagenome (GOLD analysis project Ga0075118, IMG submission 69794) | Saline lake microbial communities from Ace Lake, Antarctica - Antarctic Ace Lake Metagenome 02UKE | ecosystem: Environmental > Aquatic > Non-marine Saline and Alkaline > Saline | place... | reverse complement strand
TAGGCTGCAAAATCAAATGGATATTTTGTTTGCAGACAGCCGAACTGGGGAAACTGAAACCATACTTTCTGAAACATCAGAGACCTACGTGGACATGGATTATAATGACAATTTCCTCTTCCTCCCTGATGGAAATGGTTTCATTAGTACTTCCGAAAAGGATGGTTTCAAACACATCTATCAATATGACCTCAAAGGAAATCAAACGCGTCAAATTACCAAGGGCGAATGGGAAGTAACCGAACTGGTGGCTGTAGACAGTAAAGCAGGGAAAGTGTACTATGTATCCACCGAACAGTCACCCCTGGAAAGGCAATTTTATTCCATTGATTTGAAAGGGAAAAAGAAAACGCTCCTTAGTCCTCAGGAAGGTACCCACTCCATAAACATGAGTCCCGACCAGCAGTATTATATTGACGCTTACAGCACCGTTTCGCTGCCTTTGCAAACTATCTTGTATGATAAAAATGGGAAAGAGATAAAGGTACTCGAAAACAATCGAGCCCTTCAGGAGAAAATGCAAGAATATGCGTATCTCCCAAAAGAGTTCTTCAGCTTTAATACCATAGATGGCACCAGTCTTAATGGTTATATGATAAAACCTACAGATTTTGACCAGGGAAAAACCTACCCTGTGTTAATGTATGTTTATGGCGGCCCAGGTTCTCAAAATGTAATGAACAATTGGGGAAGTACACGTGATTGGTGGCACCAGCACTTGGCTGCTGAGGGATATATTGTAGTTAGTATAGACAATAGAGGTACTGGGGGAAGGGGAAGAGACTTCAAGCACAGTACCTACAACCAATTGGGAAAGCTTGAGACCGAAGATCAAATTGCAGGAGCGAAATTCCTTGCCGAGCTACCATACGTAGATGAAGATCGGATCGGGATATGGGGCTGGTCCTATGGTGGCTATATGTCTTCCTTGGCAATAATGATTGGCAATGACACTTTTAAAACCGCAATGGCCGTGGCACCTGTTACCAGCTGGAGGTACTATGACACTATTTATACCGAAAGGTTTTTACAGACCCCTCAGTTAAACCCTGCGGGATACGATGACTTCAGCCCTATCAACCATGTAAACAAGCTCAATGGCAACTTTCTCCTTATTCATGGAACGGGTGATGACAACGTTCACTTTCAAAATAGTGTTGCTTTGGTAGATGCGCTAATAGCTGCTGACAAACAATTTGACAGCTTTTATTATCCCAATAGAAATCATGGGATTCATGGTGGCAACACTACCTGGCACCTGTATAAAATGTTGACCAATTATGTGAAAGAGAAATTGTAATGCTAGGTCTTTTAGGGTAAAAGTCTCCTTTTTCTCATGTTTGGTCTAAGTTTAGCAAAGCGTAACTTAGACCTATAATGACGAAAGTTTTCAACTTTCAAAATCTAGCCTCAGGCAAAGGAATTGCAATTTGGCTTTGAGAATAGGGAAAAGATATTAAATTTTAAACCAATGGCAAATTGGCAAAGGTATAAGGGTGTAATTGCAAATTACACCCAGTCTAAGCTATTGTTTGACGACAAGGCCGAGGAAGGGGTCATAGTAGCTGTCGAAAACGAGCTGTATAATCTAAAGAAGTCTCACCAGGCATCCCGAACTTGACCTGGGAGTATTATAATATGTAACGGTCCCAAAGGTTAAAGCCAATAGGCCAAGGATAATTTTACTTCTATTGCTTACTTTCCCATTCAGATTGGGAACTGTTTTACTAACGGAATTTTTTCTGGCATACCGAATAATAAAGAGCATCCAGATAATAAAAGCTATACCTAGAAAAACCAACCTTAATCCACTCCCAGAAAGTAAAGGAAGCCCAGCTACTTTCTGAGCGATCATCACAGCAAAAGGATTTGAAGGGCTAAAGGAACTTCCCAATACAGCAGAACCATAACTCATGTACAAGGTGGTGTATACATTATATCCTAGGCTCCTCCCGAAAAGTAGTAACATTGGGGTTAGGGCAATTACCTCCTCTTGAAGTCCAATAGTAGCACCCCCAGCTGTGAAAAAGGCCGAGACAATTATTAAGGCGAGCAGTTCTTTACCTTCTAAAAGCGAAACCAATTTTGATACTCCTTGCGTCAATGCACCAGTTTTTTCAATGACATAAAAGCAACCGCCCAATAGGAGAATTAAGACAATAATATCAGCCCTGCCAATAATCCCTTTAGGAACAGCCAATAGCAAATCAAATGCAGAAAGTTTTTCCCCATCAATTGAATCCAAGGAGCCTTTATTCGCTGCACTTTTTTAAAAGAGAGCTGTATTTATTTTGACAAGGATTCTTCTTTGATGCTACTTTGTTTTTCATGCAGCGTTATTAATGGAGTTTCAAGCGCATGAGCCATCAACGGTTCAGGTGTATTTACTGTGTCCGGCCAACTGAATTCCATTACTACCATCACTTGTGTTAAATCGCTAATACAACTGATTGTAAGGAAAAGATAAGGATTAAAAATGGATTATTGTGTTTTTTGTATGGAGGTATAGGAGTCCTTTTAATTGGCCAAGCGAAAGTCTAGGTGTTTTTTAAAATTGTAGCCAAATCAGCAGGGGAATAGTTAATGGATTTTAGCGTTTTATTGTCTTCTTTTCGGTAAACGAGATATACATCGTCCGTTTTTATATAGTAACAGTTCGTGCCTTTACTTTCGTAATGGGCTACAGTATCCATGGCCTCTTTTTCATCTTTACACGCTTTGCTCATGTTTGAGCGCTGTACCTCTTCAAAAAGGGTTTTGAATTTATCTGCCAGGCCAAATTCCAGAACGGCACCGGACAATACATACTGAATATCACACAGGGCATCAGCTACTTCTACCAAGTCATCATTGGCAATTGCTTCTTCCAGCTCTTTTAGCTCTTCGGCAATTAATGAAACCCGAAGTTTGCACCTAGAAGCCTCAGGAATAGCCGGAGAAGGTACTATAGGGTGTTTGAAAGTTTGGTGAAAACGGGCTACAGCTGTTAAGGTTTGGGGATCTTTCATGATAAAATGGTTTACAAGCACCAAAGAAAAAAAATGTCTGCTTATGAAACCAATCAATTCAGGATAAAATAAATAAAAAAAGCATTTCGAATTTGATTTTTAAGGGCTAAAAAATAAAAAACCTGAAATTGACCTGGATTATGCAATAGCCAATATATTCCGTGTTGAAATCACTACCTGAAAAAGGTTACTTACCTATAATTGTTCCGGCCCTATCAGCTCTCGTTTAATAAGTTGGTTGATAAAGTAAATAATATAATGTGTTTTCGAGAAAACCGAAGAAGCCTGAGGGGCTTCAACAATATTAACCACGGGTGGGGAACCCGTGGATTAGGCAGATAAAGAAATCAGGATTTTGTCAGCATTATATAGCAATAATGCTGACAAAATCCCGATGTCAATTTGGCTCCTAATATTACTTATCAACGTTTTCGGATGCGGGTTAAACTTGTCCTTTAATGCGGTCAAACCTTTCCGCTACTTTGCTCCAATTCAAGACATCCCACCAATTGGAGATATAATCGCCCCTTTCATTTTGGTATTTTAAATAATAGGCATGTTCCCATACATCTATTCCCATAAGTGGAACTCCTTTAAAGTCTGACACATCCATTAGGGGGTTGTCTTGGTTGGGAGTAGAACCAATTTCCAGGCTTCCATTGTTCCAAACCAGCCATGCCCAACCAGAACCAAATCGATCAGCTCCTGCTTTTTCAAATGTTGATTTGAAGTCATTGTAACTTCCAAATTTCACCTCTATTGCAGCCAGCAGTTCCCCTTCAGGCTTCCCGCCACCGTTCGGTGACATTATTTGCCAAAACAACTCATGGTTGTAGTGGCCGCCTGCATTGTTTCTCATTGAGGTGGAGTATTTTGAGATCTTTTCTAAAACCTTTTCTAGCGGTTTGGCTTGATCTACCCCTTCGTTGGTGGCGGCCTGCCTAAGCTTTTTGGCATAACCAGCAGCATGTTTGGTATGGTGGATTTCCATGGTCATGGCATCTATACTAGGAGCCAAAGCAGCATATTCATAGGGCAGGTCTGCTTGGTTGAATCCGGTTTTAAGCGGTTTTACAATTGTAGCTTTTTCTGTGGAGGATCCACAAGCACTGATTAAGGTTGAGCCCAATAAGTTGCTGCCTAAACCTAAGGACATTCCGACTTTTCCGGATTGATTTAAAAATTGTCTTCTGGATGCGTTATAGGTGTTATTTCTCATTGAATAAACTATTTAAGAACTGTTTCAGTTAATTAAAAGTATTTGATTGTAGGCTATTTTACCTTTAATCCTGATAGAAGGCAGCCGATTGATTCGGAGCTAAATTTTATTAATGCGCCAAATATTTATAAACCACAGTTTATTAGTCCTTTATGTTTTGAGCTATAATTATCCTTTATTTAGCTCTTAATTTTCGGAGCCATTTTTGAAACATTGTAAATTAAAATAATTATTATTAGCAGACTTTTACTTTCAGATAAGCCTTATGTTGAAAAAAACAACAAGTATTGCCTCGAAAATTTTTGTGGTCGATACATCGGTTATTCTATATGACCATCACTCTATTCTGAATTTTGCTGAGCATGATGTGGTTATCCCAATTACAGTATTGGAGGAGTTGGACCAGTTTAAAAAAGGGAACGATACTAAAAACTTTGAGTCCAGAGAATTTATTCGGCTTTTGGACAAGCTCTCCAAAGACCAAATGATTCACAATTGGACCCCTCTGAATGGGAAGAATAAAGGGTCTTTTAAAATCATGATGAATCCCGACAACAAATTCAACGCCAATGAGATATTTGGGGAGGAAAAAAATGACCACAGGATTCTAAATGCCGCATTAAGCTTAAAGCAGACTGAGAAAAACAGAAAAGTCGTTCTTGTCAGCAAGGACATCAATCTTAGACTGAAAGCTAAATCATTGGATATTGCTGCTGAAGATTATGAAACAGGCAAAATCAAGAATATAAGCGAAATAGAAAATACAGGAAAAGGGTTAATTGATAATTTGAACAATGATATAATAAATAACCTTTATGAAAAAGGCAGTCTTGAGGGCAAGGAAGTTTTTGGTAATAGAAGAAAAAACCTTCCAGAAAACAATACTTTTTATATTCTTAAAGGTTTGGAAAGCAATTCATCCATACTTGCATTCTATCAAGCCGAACAAAACCTCTTTTCTAAGATTTCTAAATCAATAGCGTATAATATCAGTCCTAAAAATGCAGAACAGGCTTTTGCTCTTCATGCCATTTTGGATCCGAAAATTAAGCTTTTGACCATTCAGGGTGTGGCAGGAACAGGAAAAACGCTTTTAGCCCTTGCGGGTGCTTTGGAACAGCGAAAAGAATACAAGCAGATCTTTTTGGCAAGACCAATTGTTCCTTTAAGTAACAAGGACATTGGATACTTACCGGGAGACATCAAATCAAAGCTAAACCCCTATATGGAACCGCTTTGGGATAATTTGAAGTTCATCCAAAACCAATACCAGGAAAGTGATAAAGAGTACCAGCGCATCACGGATATGATCAACCAAGAAAAACTGGTCATTCAGCCGCTTGCGTATATTCGTGGCCGTTCTTTATCCAATATTTTCTTTATAGTAGACGAAGCCCAGAATTTAACGCCCCTTGAGGTAAAAACCATTATAAGCAGGGCCGGTGAAAACACGAAAATAATTTTCACCGGAGATGTTTTTCAAATCGATACACCTTACTTGGATAGTCAAAGTAATGGATTGTCCTACCTCATAGATAGAGTAAGGAATCATCCACTTTATGCCCACATTAAGCTAGAAAAGGGAGAAAGGTCTGAATTAGCCAATCTCGCCAATGAATTGCTTTAAAATAATTAGCTTAACTCTCAGTTATGGTATTGAGTTTTGCCAGGAAGCTATTGTAATATTGCCTTCCTACCTGCACTACATCACCTGTTCTCAAATTGATTTCTTTGGTGTTAAAGCTTTCTATTTGCGCCAATTGAACGATGTACGACTTCTGAACCCTTAAAAATAAATTGGAGGGTAATTTTTCCTCCATATCCTTCATTGATTTCCGGATCGTAAAATTTCTATTTTTTGAGAATATCGTTACCATGTTTCCATTGGCTTCGACATAATAAATATCACTATAATCCACCCTTTCAAAACTATTGTCTGCTTTGATATAAACAGCGTCAATCACGAGGTAGGGACTTTCCGCTATTTTGGAAGAGGCACTTTCAGAAGTAGTAGGTCTTGTTCTTTGATTGTATAGAACAATTTCTACCATCGCATGGATGTCATTGCTATTGAAAGGCTTAACAATAAATCCGGCAGGATGCGTTCTCTTAGCTCTTTCTATAATGGCGGGATCACTATAAGAAGTAACATAAACAATAGGGGCATCCACCATTTGCTGGATTATTTCGCCCAATTCAATTCCATCCTTATCTCCTTTTAACTTGATATCCATGAATACCATGTCAGGGCGGTATTTTTTTACCACTTTAATGGCCTGATTTGCAGAGTTGGCAATGTCTATGTTTACATAACCTAAAAGTTGTAATATTTCTTCGATGTTTTCAGAAATACTCACATCATCCTCAACGATCAGTATCCGTTCTTCTTTCATTTTTAAACTGTTTTAATTGAAAAGTATTATTATTGTTGCTGTAACGAAATTTACAAATTAAAATACAAATAAATGCACAGAATAAACAATTAACTGATTATTTAATTAAAGTGTTTAAGTTTAATAGCTATAGGCTCATTAATTCTTTGAACCTTGCGGCCTGCCTTCGACTGACCTCTATTCGTTCCCCGCCTTTGAGTGTTACTACCAAACCTCCATTAAACCATGGTTCAATGGTTTCCACCCAACTTAAGTTTATAATGTGTTTCCTACTTGCTCTAAAGAAGGATTTTTCATCTAATCTTTCATCAAGTGCATTAAGTGACTTGTGAATCATTGGCTTATTTTTCTCAAAATACACCTTTATATAATTACCATCAGACTCAAAAAGTCGGACATTTGATAATTTTACAAACCAACATTTGTCGCCATCTTTAACAAAAACCTGGTCGTTTAAAGCAAGCTTATCTTTAGGAGCATCCGTTTCGAATTCGTCTTCCTTTTTTAATTCTTCAAGCTTTTTCTCAAGCTTTTTTAAGGTCTCAGTTAGTCTTTCCGGTTCTATTGGCTTCAGCAAATAGTCAAGTGCATTTACCTGAAAAGCCTGTAGTGCAAATTCATCATAAGCAGTAATAAACACTACCAAAGGAACATAATCCAGCTCCTCGAGAAGGTCAAAACCCGTTTTCTCCGGCATTTGGATATCCAAAAACACTACATCAGGCTGCAGGGATTCAATTTTTTCCTTGGCATCATCTACATTTGGTGCTTCGCCCAGAATTTCTATGTTGTCATTTTGGCTCAGTAAGCTGATAAGCTCTTTCCTGGCCAATCTTTCATCATCTACTACTAATACGCGCATAATATTTATATTTTCCTCTAAATTAACCTTTTTGTTTCGGTATTTTTATTTCTGTCACCACAAATTCATTTCCATAATTGAAAATCTTGAATGAGGCCTTGTTCCCAAAAATAAGTTTTAACCGTTGAATCGTATTGGCAATACCGTGGCCTTCGCCTTTTTTCTTGGTAGATCCCGATGGTTTTAATTGACCACTGTTCCTTACCCATATGTATAAATCATCCAGCAATCCCACTGTACATTTTATCTCAATTAGTCCACCTTTCATCAAATTTGATATCCCATGTTTGATGGCATTTTCTACTATCGTTTGAAGCATCATAGGAGGGATCCTGTATTGATTGGTTTTAGGCTCCACATCATATATTACCTCTAACCTCTCCTCAAATCTAATAGATTCTAGATTCAAATAGTCCTTTACCGTCTTCATTTCATCTGATAAGGAGATGGTCCTGTGCTTGTCTACCACTAGCGAATACCTCAAAATATTAGACAATTGGGTGATGGCAGATTTAGCTTTAATTGGGTCTTCATCTACCAAAGCACGGACACTATTTAGGGCATTGAAAATAAAATGCGGGTTTAGCTGATTGCGTAAGTGGATAAGCTTAATCTCATTGATCCTTGCCTGGTATTGGAGACTGGAGTTGTAATTGTCAAGAAAGTAAAACAGAAAATACAGCAATGCCCATAAGGAGTAATAAAGAAAGCTTGTAAAAAGATTGACTATCAAAACCAAAGGTCTGAAATCTTGAGAAATGTGCAGAGTGCCAAAGATCCAGTTGATTAGGATTTGAGTGAAAGTATTCAGAATCCCTAGGATCAAAACTGCGATCAAGACATGGGTTATGAGTTTGGTAATTGGAAACTCAAGCCAACTTTTGTTTTTGATCAAGTATCGGAAAAAGTGGGTGGATACAAAATAGAAAATGGCCAAAGAAAAATAGGCCCCAATTTGAATCGGCGTTATACCTCGTGCCATAGATACAAAAAACAGGTTGACCAAAGCAAAGCTTAGCCAACCAAAAATTTGTAACAACCAATATAACTTGTATTTATCCATTCAAAGCCATTCTTGCTCCTGCTCTTTAGCCATTACTGAATCGTGGCTGTTTTGTTCAAAGGTATTTTGTCAAGGATTTTATTGATCAAATCACGGGTGCTGACATTGTCAGCCTCGGCCTCATAATTTAATATTATCCTGTGGTTAAGCACATCTTCTGCAATCTCTTTGATGTCTTCAGGCAAAACATAATCCCTGCCTTGCATAAAAGCGTTGGCTTTGGCAGCAAGGTTTAGGTTTATTGATGCTCTGGGAGAAGCGCCAAATTGAATGTATTTCGCTTCTTCATGCATGCCATATTTTTCAGGATATCTTGTAGAAAAAACCATCTCGATGATATAGTTTTCTAATGCTTCCGCTATCTGCACTTCATTAATGGCATTTCTTATGGCAAAAATATCTTCTTTACCCAAAATTGGGTTAACCTCTGAAGTAAAGTTAGCGTTGGTCATTCTTCTCATTACTTCTAGCTCATCGGATTTGGAAGGATAGTCTATATTTACCTTCATCATAAACCTATCTACCTGTGCCTCAGGCAATGGGTAAGTTCCTTCCTGATCTACAGGGTTTTGGGTGGCCAAAACTAAAAATGGCCTGTCAAGTGGAAAAGTAGTCTCACCGATGGTAACTTGTTTTTCCTGCATGGCTTCAAGTAAGGCCGATTGCACTTTGGCAGGAGACCTATTGATCTCATCAGCCAAAACAATATTGGAAAAGATAGGTCCTTTCTTTACCTCAAAATTAGCATTTAATTGATTGTAAATCATGGTCCCGATCAGATCAGCGGGTAACAAATCCGGGGTAAACTGAATACGCTTAAAATCCAGGTGAAGTACCTTCGATAGGGTATTTACGGTTAGGGTTTTGGCTAGACCGGGCACCCCCTCCAATAAAATGTGGCCATTTGTAAATAATCCAATTAAGAGCCTGTTGACCATTTTATCCTGACCAACTACAACTTTTTTTACTTCATTAATTACTTCCTTTATCTTCTCCTGATGCATAATGGATATTTGAAATTTCTATTGATTTTTTGCCTATAAGAAGCCTAAATTAGAACAATTCATTCTTTATCGCAATTTAGTACCTTTTCTTCTTTTTCGTTTTTTGAAATTGAGGCTTTTTATTGCCCTCACCGGTTTGTACTTTACCCGAAATCCCCAAAGTAGGGTAAAGGGAAGCACCATCCATAAGCCTAACTTCACCAACCTCAAACTCTTCAATGGTTAATCCTTCAACCGACCACCTTACCAAGCGAAGTGTGGGAAAGCCTACTGCTGCAGTCATTTTTCTTACCTGTCGGTTTTTCCCCTCTTTGAGGGTTATGGCTATCCAAGAATCAGGGACATTTTTCCTGTATCGTATGGGTGGATCTCGTTCAGGCAATAAGCGCGCTACATCCTGAAGTCGTTCTGCCCTTGCCCTTAAAGTAGTGTGTATTTTTTTATTGACTGAAATTTTTACTCCCGTTTCGAGATCCTTCAAGGCTTTATCTGTTATTTCCCCTTCTACTTGAACCCAGTAAGTCCTTTCATGTGAATAATTGGGATCGAGCAATAAATGGTTTAGCCGTGTGTCATTGGTCAACAACAATAAACCTTCGCTGTCCTTGTCCAATCTACCCACAGGGTAAACATCAGTAGGGAAATCGCCAAGCATACCGAGTGTATTTCCTTCGCCACTAAACTGACTCAAAACACCAAAAGGCTTATACACTATGTAATAACTAAATGCCATAATACTTCTT
>Ga0075118_10002928_pt1 | contig 10300 bp, 5 predicted proteins | sample AntAceMetag02UKE_FD_69794 | JGI IMG/M metagenome (GOLD analysis project Ga0075118, IMG submission 69794) | Saline lake microbial communities from Ace Lake, Antarctica - Antarctic Ace Lake Metagenome 02UKE | ecosystem: Environmental > Aquatic > Non-marine Saline and Alkaline > Saline | place... | reverse complement strand
GCCAGATCTTCGAGGAGTTCGAGCTTGGTAGACATATTCTTAAACCTCGGTATTTCTTAACAACTACCGAGGAATTACAACATCGTTTCTAGTGGGTTTGGAACGAATGGAACGAATTGACCCGACTAAAATGGCTCATCTCTGAATTCGATTCGTTCCAAATTTCCAGCTTTGTTAATCGGTTGGAACGAATCACGGGGCGACTCCCCCTCTGACGTGACCACATTCCCGGCAAAAGAGTTCGTAACTCCACCCAGCCCGAGCAGCCACTTTTTTGAAACCTCTCATCTTATCGGTGGGAGGTTTCTTTTTGGGCGGGAGGAATCCTCAGTCCCGGCGAGGAATCATCGTGATGCCTCCGCAGCCCTTGGCCAAGTGGGCGGGAGGCAGGTAACCGCCAAACGCTAGCGTCGGCATGACCAATCCTCGTTTGCCGATCAGGGTTCCCGGTTGCAGCACGGCGTTGCAGCCAATCTCCGCGTCGTCGCCCAGGATCGCGCCAAATTTCCGTAGGCCCGTTTCGACCAGACCTTCCGGTAGTCGCAACGTCACCGGCTGCTGATCCATTCTCAAATTGGAAAGCACTACTCCGGCGGCCAAATGAGACCGATTACCTAAAATCGAGTCCCCCACATAGCTAAAATGCGGCACCTGCACGCCATCCATCAGGAGGCAGTTTTTGAACTCGCAACTGTTTCCCAGCACGCCATCCGCTCCGACGATCACGTTCCCTCGCACAAATGCGCCTGGTCGAATTTCGGTCCCCGGACCGATCCAGGCCGGTCCAATCAGCGTGGCGGTCAGCGGCAGCTTTACGGAAGGATCGAGCCAGACCTCCCCCGCGACCGAGACCCCCGGAGGCAACGCCCGTTCGCTCGTGTTTCCCTGCAGGTCGGCCAAAGCCAATTTAATCTGCGGCAACCAATTCCAGACAGACTTCTCTCCGCCAAAATGAGCCGCGAAGCGGGATAACGATTCGGGTAAAGCGAAGAACTGGTCGGCTTGCATACGCGCAGAGTGGATACCTTTTGCGGCTTACTGCAATCCACGCCTGGGCCGCTTCCGCGCTTTGCGGTCTTGGCACCTGAACCGACCTCGACCAAAGTGCCCCTTCCCCTGCTTCCCGATGAACCTCCCATTTTCCACCCTCCGCCAAATCATCCCGGCCAATCGGATTCTCACCCGCGAAGCTGATCGCGCCGCGTATGAAGCAGACGCCCAAACCGCCTACCGGTGCCGGGGGGCGGCGGTGATTTTACCGGAAACCACCGATGAGGTCATCGCGATCGTGCGATGGTGCCGGCAAGAGGGCGTGCCGTTTGTGGTCCGCGGCAGTGGCACGGGGTTGAGCGCGGGGGCCACTCCCGTGAAGGCCGGGATCGTGATCGTCACCACCAAGCTCAATAAAATCCTGCGCATCGACCCCGCCCAGCGCACCGCCGTGGTTCAGCCGGGGGTCGTCAACGCTGACGTTACCAAGGCTGCTTCCGCGCACGGACTTTTCTTCGCCCCCGACCCTTCCAGCCAGCCCGTCTGCTCCATCGGCGGCAACATCGGCTTCAACGCCGGTGGCGCGCATTGCCTCAAATACGGCATGACCTCGAACCATGTGCTCGGTCTCAAAGCGATTTTGGCCTCCGGCGAAATCGTCGCGTGGGGCGGCTCCACCCGCGACGGGGTCGGGCCCGATTTCACGGGACTGTTCGTCGGCCACGAGGGCCTGTTTGGCATCGTCCTCGAGGCCACCCTCAATCTTTTGCCCGTGCCCGATGGCTGCCATACCGTGCTCGCCGGTTTTAAGTCAACTGAGGCCGCCGGAGATGCCGTTTCCGCCATCATCGCTTCCGGACTCGTCCCCGTCGCCATGGAACTCATGGACGCGCTCACGATCGAGGCCGTCCGCCCCGTGGTTCCGATCAACTACCCTCCCGATTGCAACGCGCTGCTCCTCATCGAACTAGACGGCCCCACCGCCGTGGTTGCCGCCGAGCGCCCGCAGTTGGAATCCTTGCTGCGCGCCAGCGACACGACGGGCGTCATTTCGGCCGAGAATGAAATCGAGCGCGCCAATATTTGGAAGGTGCGCAAGAGCTCTTACAGTGCCTTCGGACGGCTCGCCCCCAACAACTTCGTGCAAGATAGCGTCGTCCCTCGCCGCCATCTGGGAGCGGCCTTGCGAGAGGTGAATCGGATTGCTGACGAAGCCGGACTGCAATGCCCCAACGTCTGCCACGCCGGCGACGGAAATCTCCACCCCAACCTCCTCTACGATGGCGAGGATCCTGGGGCCTTTCATCGTGCCGAAAAAGCCGCAGGAGAGATCCTGCGCATGTGTGTCGAATTGGGCGGTTCCATCACGGGCGAGCACGGCGTCGGCTTAGAAAAACGGGCGTTCTTGTCGCTGATGTATGGCCCCGCCGAGCTCGATCTCTTCCGTCGAATCCATCGCTCATTCGATCCGGCAGCATTGAGCAATCCCGGCAAGATGCTCCCTTCGGTCGAGCAGGCCACCGCCCCGCTCCACCCGCTCGTGCCAAATGCCGCGACCGTGGCAATCGCCCGACAGGTGAAGGCGAGGCCCCACTCCGTGGCCATCGGGCTCGGCACCAAAACGCTCAGCGACGAGACGGAGGCAGCACAACTCTCGCTCGCCACCACCACGGGCATCACGGCCTACGAGCCCGTAGAGTTCATTCTCACGGCCGGCGCCGGCACGCCGCTCAAAGCTATCGTTGCCGCTCTCGCTGCGAGCAATCAGCAGCTCCCCTTTGATCCTCCATTCATCGAGTCGGGGGCCACGCTCGGAGGAGCCTTTGCCGCCGGCTTAAACGGCCCGGGATCCTTCGGCGCGGGACGCGCTCGCGACGCCATCCTCGGCATGACATTCATCGACGGCCGGGGTGAAATCATGCGCGTGGGAGCCGCCGTCGTGAAAAATGTGGCAGGCTTCGATTTGCCCAAACTCTTCGTCGGAAGCCACGGCAGTCTGGGTATCATGACGGAGATCACGCTCAAAGTGTGCCCGCAACCTGCCGCGCAGCAGACCTTCGCGATCGATTGCACCGCTCCCGAGATGCCCCGGCAACTCGCCGCCTTGGCCAACCTACCCACTCGGCCCGCCGCGATCGAAGCCTCCCCCACCGCCGGGAAAATCTATATTCGATTCGACGCGCCGACATCTGCGCTTCCGGCTTTGGCGAAATCGATCGAGCCGATGGCCGCGAAACCGTTGGCCGCACCGGCAGCCGAAGCAATCTGGGCGGATCTGCGCGAATTCCGGTGGGCAGCATCAGACGGATCGTTGCTCAAAGTTCCGGCGGGATTGGGTGCCTTGGAGCGTCTCCGGGCCGTCATTGATTCCGGCGACGGAACCCCCGATTGGCACATCGGGCTCGGCGGGGATGTCGTCTACGTGGTCGTGCCAGACCTAGTGGTGAAGGATTTTCGGGAAAAACTGATCGAGGCCGATTTTGCCGTGCAGACCATTCGAGGAAAAGGCCCTAGGCTCCTGCTCCCCCACCCGCTGCCTCAAATCGTGTACGATCTCAAAACCTGTTTTGACCCGAATAGCCGCTTGGCTCCCATGCCCGGCACCGTTTTCAAAGTTGCCAGCGTGTCGTAACAAAAAAACGACCGATCTCAGGGATCGGCCGTTTTAAGAATGGAGCGGGCGAAGAGATTCGAACTCTCAAGAGCGGTTTTACATTCAGTCTTAAACGCAATGAGTTATGAGACTCAGCCCCCTCCCGACGCAGCAGGAGACGCACCCCCGGCTAAGCCCCGCGTCTCTGCAGCGCAATTGAATGGCTGGTCAAATGACTTAAACGTAATTGCGCACGCATGGCCTAGCCTAAATCAAGGCGTCAAAAATGGATTAATGGCCATGATACGCTCGCAGGAAATCGATCTACCGGAATCCCCTGATCGGTTAAATTCGCGGCCGCGAATTCAATAAATTGAGCCGAGTTAAAGTGCGAACAGCCACCGATGTCCTGTCTTGAAAAAATACCCAAAAAATCGGGCTAATACTGCTGCCGTAAGAAGACGCTGTTCTACCAGCGATCGAACCGCACAACCGGAATTCCCAGCCGACGCTCTTTTCGATTCTAGAAACAATTGCCGTGAGGCTCGCGGTTTATCCCGGCGGCCCATCGCTCCGCGGGCCATCAAACAGGGCTAATCGGATTCAACCACTAAATCCAATAACGCATAATCCTATCGGCTTTTTCAGTCTGACCTAGACCTGAGACCAAACCCATGCCCTCCAATCGAAGTGAAATCCAAACACTCACCTAAGAAATCCCAAAGTGATACTCTTTGAGAGATCCAAGATCAGGAAGCATCCGCCTCTGAATCACTACTTATGCAAAAAGGGACACGCCACCCCTAAGCTTCGTTAGACTGTTTCACTACTCCACCACTACATCACCACTCGACCACCACCACGTCACCCATGCCCTTTCGTTCGATCCATAAGATTTTCGCTATACGGTCACATGGCTTCACCCGGCCTCCACGCACAATTCCTCCAAGATCCTCTCTGCTAAAATCCCACTGCCAACACGCGAGGAATTCTCGTTCTCTGTCAAAATGTGCGGTTGATCCTGCGAGCCCAAACTCATGAGCTACAAACAAATCTCCGCCACATTCAGTCGACACAGAGAATGGGCCGCCACCATTCCTCGTGGAGCTGCTCAGGAGCTACCGACTGGTTGAGCCGGGATAGCTGCTAGCTCCCGATTTCTGCTGTCGGACTTTCTCGAACCAGACCGCGCTTAGCGCTCCCGGAAGAAGCGGAGTTCCTCTTGGAGCCGATCGATCTTGCGCCAGAGGCTGTGGATAAGCCGCAGGGTTTGACGGTTGATTCCTCGTTGCTGGCGGAAGTGCTCGAAACGGCGCAACTCGTAGAGCGCGTCATCGTCAAAAATCACTTGATTCTCAGAATGAGCCCGAGTTTTGCCAAAGAGTCCCAGCCGACAATAATGCCGGAGCATCGCGGGGTGAATGCCCGCGAGTTCGGCGGCGGCTTCGAGCGAATACTTCACGATTACGTCGCGCTTCACGAGGACTAGCGCAGTCGTTTTTGCGGTCGGGTTTAAGGGACGAGATTCGTTCATGAAACACTCCGGGGGTTGAAAGTTGAGGCGCTTGCTAGTTGTTCCCAGAGGTCGCGTTCTGCGGTCGATATCACCTTCGGCAGGGAAATCTGCAAAGTAGTGAGGAGATCCCCGCGAGTCCGGTCTTTGCGCGGCAATCCCTGTCCGGGCATCCGCAATTGAGTGCCGGCAGCGGAACCGGGCGGGATGCGTAAATTAGCCGAGCCGCCGAGGGTGGGCACAGTCACTTTCACCCCCAGCACGGCCTCCCATGGCGCCAATGCTAGGGTGGCGTGAAGGTCCGCGCCGAACACGGTAAAATCGGGATGCCGAGCGAGCCGCACCCGCAAATAAAGATCCCCCGCCGGGTGTCCGCGCGATCCGGCCGCGCCTTGGCCCGCGAGACGGATGCGCTGACCACTCCGGATGCCTTGAGGGATCTTCACTTGGTAGGTGTTGGTGCGTTCCGGCTCACCCGCCAGGGCCGGCCGTCGGAGAGAAATCTTGCGCTGTGCCCCCGTGAGGACCTCTTCGAGATTCACGAGCAAATCTGCCTCCACGTCCTGACCTTCCGTTTCGAAAGGACTGCTGCCGGAATGACCTCGTCCAGCAGTGCGATGCCGGGAGCCAAAACCATCCCGACTGCCCGCAAAGAAGGATTCAAAGAAGTCGCTGAACCCCGTCCCATCATACTCGAAACCAGCGGCGCCAGCCGGCCCCCTGGAGCCGGGGTGACGGCCGCGATTGGCGGCGGCTTGTGGCCCTCCGTCGCGCTGCCAATTGGCTCCCAGTTCGTCATAGCTGCGCCGCTTCTCGGGGTCGCCCAGAACCTCGTAGGCTTCGTTGATCTCCTTGAACTTTGCTTCACCGGCGACCTTGTCCGCGGCGACATCGGGGTGATGAATGCGCGCGAGTTTACGGAAGGCCTGCTTGAGTTCCTCGGCCGTCGCGCTGCGGGTCACCCCGAGCGTTTGGTAGTAATCCTGAAATTTCAGCGGCATGGTTGAATTCATCCTTTTCGACCCACTTCAAGTTTCCGGCGGAGGGACGGCACTCGGACTAGTTTGATCTTCGGATTTCCAGTAGCGCAGGATGGGCCCAAAATTATTCTGCAGCTATGGGGTGAAACCCTAGTGGGAGAGACCCGAGGTGCGGTCTTGGGGGGGGCTGAACACCCCATAGAGCAGGGCTGAGAATGGGTCCACTGTGGGGTCTTCAGCTCCGCGATTCTCACGGCGCCGCCCCCAATCCAACTCACACCCTCATCCTTCCATGGCCGCCTTCCTTTCATCTACCCCAGAATCGCACTTGGTCCTCAGTCCCGACGAATATGCCCGATCCGCTCGCGAACTGAGGCGAGCGGCGAGGCAGACTCATCATCATGACGAAGCCTTTTGGCCCGAGTCTTGGCGCAAATTGCTCAAGACCCGTCAGCAGTTCGAGGGTGCCGCTCCTGGGGTTGCGACGCTGCATCAGGCGCTCACGCGTCCCTAAAATTGGATTCTACAACTATAAAATCCCGATTGATCGATAACGGCGGCTTGCTAATGAAGAACAGCTGGGAAGGCCTAGTCCGCAAAGGTGCGCGGCTCTTTGGCATTTCCGGACGCAAAGCCTTGGCGGGAGATACTCCCTTGCGAGCCGAGCTTTTCGGTGAGGAACAACTGGCCCGTCACGCGAAAGCCTTGGCGGAACGCCATGAGGTGGTCACCCGCCGAGGATCTAATCAGTTGATTTACCGACTCCGTCGCAACGAGTCCGTTTTGCGGTCCTTTAATCGCGTGACCCAGATGATGGATCACGCTCATCAAATGACCCCTGCGGACGAGTGGCTGCTCGATAATTCATACCTGATTGAAGAACAGATCCAGACAGCACGCCGTCATCTGCCCAAAGGATACAGTCAGGAGCTCCCCCGCTTGCGGCACGGGCCATCGGCCAATCTGCCGCGCGTTTACGACATCGTGCTGGAATATATTTCCCACGTGGATGCGCAGATCGACGGTAGACCGTTCCGTGCCTTCATCGCGGCCTACCAATCAGTCGCCCCGTTAAAACTGGGCGAGCTGTGGGCGATCCCGATCATGTTGCGACTGGGTTTGATCGAGAACCTGCAACGCGTGACCAGCTTGCTGCTCGGGGCCCGCCATGATCGGAACCTCGCCAATCTATGGGTGGATCGCCTGCAGGCCGTCGCGGAGAAAGATCCGTCGCGTCTGGTCATCGTGGTAGCCGACATGGCCCGGGCCGGAATTCCCGTCTCCAGCGCGTTCGTGGCGGAATTTTGCCAACGTTTAACCCGGCAGAGTCCCGTGCTGCACCTCGCCAGAAGCTGGCTGGAACAGCGGTTGGATGAACACGGGTTGACCATTGAACTGCTCATTCACCGGGACGGCCAACAACAGGCGGCCGACCAGGTATCGGTCAGCCACAGCATCGCGAGTTTGCGGGCATTGAGTGCGATGAACTGGAAGAACTTTGTGGAGGACCAGAGTGTGGTGGAAGCGGTTTTACGCACGGATCCCGGCGAGGATTATCGACTGATGGATTTCGCCACGCGTGATCGTTATCGACACGTCATCGAGCTGCTGGCTCGGCGTTGCCCTCAGACGGAGGTCGAGGTGGCGCGAGAGGCCATTGCGATGGCGGCTGAAGCGGTTCGAAGCGCGGGCCCGGATGATCGCACGGCCCACGTCGGCTTCTACCTGATCGATGCCGGCCGGTCGCTCTTGAGCCGTCGTCTGGGCGAGCGCCGACCTTGGCGCGAGGGGATCGAGCGAGCGATCCAACGGTTGCCGCTGACCTTTTACGCGGGCGGTATCGGCATATTAACTACAGCTATGATTTTCGGTTTCGTCCGACTGGTCTCGTCTTGGAACCCATCCACGGCAGCACTCGTGGTGCTCTCGCTGGCCTTCGTGTTGTCGGCCAGTCAGTTGGCCGTCGGGGTTTTGAACTGGGTCACCGCTTTGCTGGTGAAACCCTGCCTTTTGCCGCGTTTGGATTTCGCGGCCGGGATTGCGCCGGACTGCCGGACCATAGTCGTAGTGCCGACGTTACTGATCAGCGCAGAGAACGTGGATCACCTGATTGAGACGCTGGAGATTCACCACCTGTCCAATCGCGATGCGAACTTGCAGTTCGCGCTTTTGACTGATTTCGGCGACGCCGCGAAAGAGGTGATGCCGGACGATGCGGGATTATTGCAGCGGGCCATAACCGGGATCGAAACGCTCAATCAAAAGTATGTGTTGGAGAACCGCAGTAACTTCCATCTGTTGCATCGGCCCCGTCGGTGGAATCCGAGCGAAGACGCCTGGATGGGGTTTGAGCGAAAACGCGGCAAATTGGCGGAATTCAACGCGCTGCTGCGCGGCGGTGCCCACGGCTGCTTCACTACGGTGGTCGGCGACGCCACTTTTCTCGCAGGGGTGCGGTATGTGATCACCTTGGATACGGACACCCAGCTCCCGCGGGATTCCGCGCAATTGCTGGTCGGCACGATGGCCCACCGGTTAAATCGCCCCGTATTCGATCCGGTCCGCGGCGTGGTGACGGCCGGCTATGGCATCATGCAACCCCGGGTAGGAATCAGCCTGCCGACCGCCCGGCGCTCGTGGTTTGTCCGTCTGTATGCGGGCGAACCAGGCATCGATCCCTACACCCGGGAAGTTTCCGATGTTTATCAGGATATTTTCAAAGAGGGTTCGTTCATCGGCAAAGGGATCTACGACGTGGATGCTTTCGTGCGGGCCACCGCCGGGTGCTTTCCGGAGAACACCGTGCTCAGCCATGATTTGCTCGAGGGCTGCTACGTGCGATCCGCCTTAGTCAGCGACGTCGAACTCTATGAGTCGTTTCCCTCCCGCTATCGCGGAGACGCTGGCCGACGCCACCGCTGGATACGCGGTGATTGGCAGGTTGCGCCTTGGCTCTGGTTGCGGATTCCCGGCGCGCTCGAGCAGGCTCGGATCAATCCGCTTTCGGCGCTGAGCCAGTGGAAGATATTCGACAATCTTCGGCGTAGTCTGGTGCCGGTCGCTCAGCTGATTTTGCTCATCGCTTGCTGGCTGAGTGGGCACGGCTGGGGGACGCTATTGGTGCTCGGGATGATCGCCTGCCCGGGTGTGCTGTCGTCCGGGACTACGGCGTGGCGCAAACCGACCGAGTTGCCGTGGAGATTGCATTTGCTCGGGGTGTGGGAGTCCGGCGGTCGGCAGTTCGGTCAACTGCTACTCGGCTTCGCCCTCCTGCCCTATGAAGCCTTGCTCAGTTTGGACGCGATGGGTCGCACGCTTACGCGGATGTTTTTCACTCACCGCCATTTGTTGGAATGGCAAACCGCGGGCGAGGTGGAGCGCAAGGTTCGCAACGGGGTGCTGGGGTTTTACGCCCAGATGTGGATCGGTCCGATGGTGGCCGGAATCAGCGGTGGACTCATTGCATGGCTGCAACCCGCCGCGTTGCCGTGGGTGCTGCCGGTAGTCGGGTCCTGGTTGGCGGGGCCTTGGATCGCATGGTGGATCAGCCAACCCTTGGTGAACACGCCGCCCGCGCTGTCGACTAAGCAGCAGGCATTTTTGCGCCGCACCGCCCGCAAGACGTGGCACTACTTTGAGACGTTTGTCACCGAGCAGGAGAACTGGCTGCCACCGGACAACTTTCAGGAGGTGCCCGTTCCGACGATCGCCTCTCGGACTTCGCCGACCAATCTCGGTCTCGCGTTGCTCGCCAATCTCGGCGCACGGGATATGGGTTACCTGTCCACCGCCGGGCTGATCCATCGCACCCAAGCCACGCTCGATGCCATGGATCGTCTGGAACGGTATCGGGGCCACTTCTACAACTGGTATGACACCCGCACGCTCCAACCCTTGTTGCCCCTGTATGTCTCAAGTGTGGACAGCGGAAATCTCGCCGGGCATCTGCTGACGTTAGGCGCGGGGCTACGGGAGCTACCGCATGAACCGATCCATTCGCCGCAGGTTTTCGACGGACTGCTCGATACCGCCCGAGTGTTGCAGGAACTCGTGGGTAAGAACCCGCAACTTGATCGACTGATTAACTCGCCCGCGCCCGCACCAGGCACCCTGCGGACCGGTCACACCAAATTGGCGCACTGGGTCACGGAGTCGACCCGGTTGCAGGGGTCGCTGGTTAACGTCTCCGATCAGGTGCAAGACTGGGCCGACACGTTGCAGCGC
>Ga0075118_10002921_pt1 | contig 10326 bp, 7 predicted proteins | sample AntAceMetag02UKE_FD_69794 | JGI IMG/M metagenome (GOLD analysis project Ga0075118, IMG submission 69794) | Saline lake microbial communities from Ace Lake, Antarctica - Antarctic Ace Lake Metagenome 02UKE | ecosystem: Environmental > Aquatic > Non-marine Saline and Alkaline > Saline | place... | reverse complement strand
AAACTAAAGCAGTTTCGCCGTATCGCGACCCGATACGAGAAACACGCTTTCACCTTTCTAGCCATGATTCATATCGTCTCCGCTTTCATTTCGGCTCGAAATTAGTGAACAGCTCCTAGCTCCATCTCCGTTTGGGTGTTCTTTGGCAGGTATCCTTCGTCTCGTGCCCATTTCCAAAGTGTGACCATTCTTCTGCGGTGGGAATTGAATGTGGAAGGGTGGACGGTCTCGGCGTCGGCTTGTTTAAACTCGGTTCTTAACCAGTTTCTGAGCTCCGGAGCTGTGAGGGTGTGGACAAGAGTCTCAGCGAATGCCTTGGAGACTCGGGGAAGTGTTCTGTCGTATCCCGATTTGGTGTTTACCCCTGAAGCCTTCTTGTCTTTGAGGAAGTCCTTCACGAGTTGGGGAATGGTTATTTCCTTACGAGCGGATCCATTGGCTTCTGCCCACGATTGAGCGGCGATTAGCAGATCAGAACCGCATAACTCTTTCGCCCGTTTCCATTCCCCTAATGCCGAAAGCAACGGGTAGTCGCCTAAGATGCCTCTTGCTGCCACGTATTCGTCCCGTTCTCCCTTTCTAAGCTCGGTGCCCTCGATGTGACCGGCCTTCAGCCTATCGGCGATGACCCTAGCTTCCTCAAGTGCCGCAGTCTCGTCCGCGAACTTCTTCTGCTTCCTTCCCTGTGGCCCAGAGTAGGTGACGGTGTAGGCAAAACCACTTCGGTTTGAGGGGTGATTAACACGGTAGATTTTGACGGTGACGCTGCCTCGTTTTACCGACTTCGGCCACCCGGCGGTCGTTTTCTTTTTTCTCGTTGGCATAAAGGGAACAAAAGGTAACAAACAAGGGCTTACAAGCTAATACATAAGCTAACACACCTATGAGGTGGCCTCGTAATATGGTGCCTTTTCCGAGCACCAGTTCCATGGGTAGACGATACAAAGGGAGCAGCAAACTTCCAGAAGCGATCTGTTAAGCTCCTTCTAAAGGAGAGGGCATGGGGGCATTGGTATGCCAGATTAGATAAGGATTCATGACCCGAGATGGATAATTCTTAACAATAGGACCGAAGCATTTTCGATGAAACTGAGCCTTCGGAATCGAAATCCGGCATCAAAAAACCTTCATGACGGTGAGGAGGAGAAACGGTGCGCAGAAATAAGACTGATAAACAACGAGTTACGTATTAGGAAAGCGGCTGAAGATTAAAAATTTTGCGACATTAGGTTTACAGTAAATACAGCTTCAAATCGAACGTTACAAAAAATTCTCACTCACTGGCGAGCGATAAGGGCCGCGCAAATCGCGTCCTGATCCGTTTTGGAATCCCTCGGCCCCCCAGCTTTCAAATCAACGCCTCACCCCTAACCCCTACCAACTATCCCCCCCCGGTTGTCTGCTATCCACGCAGTTGGCCGAGATCAACGTAACTCACCCCACTAAAACTATGAACATGCAAAATATGCGTCTAGGTCTTTTTAAGACCCTACTGGGAGCGGCTTTGGCCAGTTCCCTCGGAACAGTTGTTTCGGCTCAAGCCCTGCCAACCGAGACTGATGACGATACAATCGTCCTTTCACCCTTCACCGTTACTAGTTCTGAAGGAGACCAGCTCTATTCTCCGGAGCAAACCACCACCGGCACGATTATTGCCAAGAATCGTGATAAGGTCCCTTTCGATACTCTGGCTGTAACGGACACGATGTTGGACGACATGTTGTTGGATAATCCGACCGATTATGCGTCAATGATAGCGGGTGTCTCTCAAGGTGACGGCGATCAAATTGCTCGAGATGGTGGTGCCGGTGGAAATGCCCTCAGCTACCGCTCTAGAGGATTCGGCATTACTCCACTTTATAACGGATTTCAGACCGGTGGATCTAATCATAGCCCGGACAGTATTGGTCGAGTCGATGTAATGAAGACACCCAATTCGATTCTCTACGGTCAATCTTCGGCGGGCGGAACGATTAACTTCGTTCCTAAGGCTCCTCAGTATAGCCCGCATGGCAGTGTCGGAGCTGGTATTTGGAGTAACTCGGGCGGCCGCTTCTTTTTTGACGTCGGAGGTCCTCTGGGCGATGGTAAAAAGACTGCCGTGCGAATTGGTGGTGGCACGCAGAATTTTGAAAGGGAACAGGAGTTTTTCGAGTCGGCGCAGAGTAGCGTATATGGTGCGCTCAACCACAAGATTTCTGACAAAATCTCTCTTGAGGCTACCGCAGAATACATTGATCTCAAATACACCCCGAGTCGGACGGCAGCGTTTCCGAGTGTGGGCTCGGGTGTGAATCGTGTTTCGGATCCATACAATCGCCTGCGCAACGACCGTAATTTCAGTTACCATGGTCCCCATCAATACACCGCGAGAGACACGGTGCTGTCGTCTACGTATCTAACCGCAGAGATGGCCGAGAATTTGACCCTCCGTGTCGGAGGATTTTATGGCTATCAAGAATACGAGCATCAGCTACTCACCGGAACTTACGGTCTTGGGACCAACGAAACCGCAAACGGCAACTACGGTAATGGTGATGGTAATCAAGAGACTACAGGATTTAAAGTCGATCTGCTCCATTCGGGACGATTTATGGGCATGGAGATAGAGACCCTTCTGGGGTTCGAATCTCACGACGAGAATTCGTATACCAGAGAGGTTCGGACTGATCCCAGCGTCACTCCGATTATTGTATCCATTCCTTTTTCTCGTCGGCTCCTGGGTTCGGACTTCCCGGCCGCTCCACCGGATAATTTTTTCACGGTTTTAAACAGTGATTCCCGGAACACCTTGGACTGGACTAATATTAGGCTAACGCAGTTTATAACTGCGAATGAAGGAAGCACCACTGCTATGTGGGGTCTCGCACGCGGCGAGGGGAATACGGCCACGTTCGACAACCGACGCGGTAACTCGTCAAATGGTGGAGGTGAAGACAGCACTTACACACTAGGCGGAACCCACACGTTGTTCGATCGAGATGATCTAAGCATGACGGTCTACGCCAACTACTCTACTAGCTTCGTGATGCAGTCCGGAAATCAACAGAATCCAGCTGACTTTGTGGGCTTTGCCACTCTGGCGGAACTTGAAGCGTTCATCGGTACCGTGCAACCGAACGCGATCGAACCACAGACGGGTTCAGGATTTGAGGTTGGGGCACGTTTCAACTTCCCAGAAAAGAACCTCCGGCTTTCGGTCGGATATTTTGACCAAAGCCGCGAGAATATCGCGCGAGGTTTTTTTGTGCGGAAAAGCAATGCAGGGGACTCTAATGATGAGCAGGTCATAGAGTCGTATTCACTGGCCTCAGGAGAGGAGCGATCCAAGGGCATTGATATTAGCCTCGATTGGAACCCTAGTGATGCACTCAGTTTCACCGCATCGGCCGCATTGATGGACGGTGAAGTTGTCGCCAATGAAGAAGTTCCAGCAGAAGTCGGATTCAGTCTGATTCGTCATCCAGAGACCCAGCTCGCATTTTGGGGCCTTTACTCTTTTGGCGATGATAGGAATCGCGGCTTTTCGGTTGGCCTAGGTGCCTCATATAATACGGCAACACGAGTGTTTCCAGCATTTCATGATCGATTTCGTCTAAGTGATGATTACACGATGGCGAGGGCTCTTATTCGCTATAAGTATAAAGTAGGTGAATACGATCACGCGTTGAGTGTCAATATTGACAATCTCCTTGATCAAGAGTTTACTTACGAGGCGGCCCAGTTGAGTGAGCCTATTTTATATAAGCTGACTTATACCGTCGGTTGGTAGGAAGGGTTATATTAAAATAACTCAGGTCCTCATGATGCCTTTGTCCATCATGAGGACCTTCTGGGCCTTTTCAACTGCTACCATGTTAGGGGCCATTTAATAGGCATATCACACTTTTGAAAATTTCAGACAACATGAAATACCATAAGATATGAAAAAGAATATAAAAAAATATATACATACTTTCGGTGTGATTCTGCTTTTAACGGCGGCATCTAATAGATTAAGTTCTGCTGAGTTCTACGTTGCGCTTGATGGGCAAGACAGCAATCCAGGCACTATGGCAGAGCCCTTCGCAACATTGCAGCGAGCGCAGGTTGCCGTTCGTGATATCAAATTTTCCAACGGTCTGGATAAGCCATCCGAGATAATTTTGAGAGGTGGGATCTATTACCTCAACGAGATGCTGTACTTAACGCCCGAGGATTCGGGTACCGCAACATCCCCTATCACCTGGCGATCAGCAGAAGGTGAGACTGTTGTCCTTAGTGGGGGTCGGCCGATCAAGGGAAAGTGGACTACGGATGACGGTACTATTTGGTATGTCGATATACCTTCAGCGCAAAACAGTGAGTGGAATTTCCGGCAACTTTTCGTTGTTGGCCAACGCACACCTCGTGCTCGATATCCAAACGCTAGTGAGGCGAATCCATTTCTTTATGCTACAGATGGCTCCATGTCATCTGTGATGATAGAAAAAGGACTCGTAAAAGCGAGTTGGGGGGAGGGGGACGATGTCCAGATCAACATAGTGCCTGATTGGAAGTTCTATAACCAGTGGAACACAGTGAAAGGGGTTAATCCCGAAATTGGAGAAATATACTTGGAGAATAGTGAGCTATTTGATGATATAATTGAAGGCAATTGGTTTTGGATTGAGGGTGTGCGTGAAGAAATGGACGATCGCGGTGAATGGTATTTGGACCGCAGTGAAGGACGACTCTACTATATCCCGCTGGAGGGAATTGATCCGAATGATATCGACATCGTTGCCCCATATCTAAACCGAATTGTTTATGCGAAAGGGGATGTAGAGAAAGGAACGCATGTTGAATACGTTAATTTCAAAGGTCTTGAATTTCACCATACGACCTTTTCTTTAGGTCATATTGAAGCGAGAGTACATACCGATGCTGCGGTGATGCTGGAAAATGCGTCAAATTGTAGCGTCTCGGACAGCATTTTCGAGAACATAGGTGGTTATGCACTGTGGATGCACCTAGACAGTCAGCGAAATGTATTCACGCGGAACCAGGTCTACCATTCAGGCGGGGGAGGGGTGTTGGCCACAGGCGCCAGATTCTCTTATATGGACGAAAGTAAGATATATACTCCTGGTGAAAAAGCCGCTGAGGCATTTCCAATTCTGAATAGTATTACCCACAACGTGGTGAAACATTGTGGTAAAATTCGCTACTACGGAGGAGGTGTTCACTTGGATTCTCGTCCGTTCTCAATGTCAATGTCTCCAGGTAATTACATTGCGCACAACTATTTTGAAGATCTGTCGCGTAACGGTATTTTCGCATTTCGAAATCAGGGTGGAAATGTCGTCGAATACAATGAGATCCACGATACGATGCAAACGACCATTGATGGGGCGTGTATTCACTTCGCGACCATGAACCGCCTCAACGCGCCCAACTATATATTAAATAATTATTTATATGATATATGGGGATATGAACAAATGCCTGACGGGAAACCCGTGAGGTTGTTGGCCAACGGAATATTTCTCGATTGGGCGACTAGCAATACAACCGTTGAAAATAACTATATTTATAATGCCGGAGGCAAGGCGATTAAGCCAATCATGGGAAATTGGAATATAAATATTTCAAAAAACTTTGTTTCTGACACGAAAATAACTCCGCCCTTTATCGATGAAGTCGGTCCCGGTGGAACTGCTTCTCATGCTATAGACCTTGAAAGCAATCGACTAACCGGGAGAGTCATTCACTATTCCTCAAAAGATTTAGTGAGCTACAGTGGTCAATGGGAGCCTCGCATGTTTGAGGGGTTTCGGAATTTGTTTAGCTTCAAGATGCTCGAAGCCGGGCAGAGCGAGAAAGCGGAAATCAAGTATACATTACCCATAGTGGAAAAGGGGATTTATCAAATATCACTCCTATATCTGCCCTCTCCCGAGAACGCAACCAACGCCAAAATTGAAATTGGCCACGCCGAAGGAGTAAGTGCTGAATCGTGGGATCTTAGTGCTGGTGATCAGTTTGGTTTCGCAGTCGAAGTAGGACAATATTATTTCGAACCAGGTAAGCCTGCCCACGTAACTATCTCTAATGAATACAGTGATGGGGTGGTTCTGGCGGATTCGATAGGTTTTGTAAAAATAAGTGAACGGCCTAAATATAATTAAATTCATGAACTTAAATTTTTTCAATTCATCCGTAATATTTTCCGGCTTGTATTTGGCTGATTTTCATGCTGCAGAAAAATCTGCGATTCCCTCGGAAAAATCCGATTTAGTATTAAAGGGCAGGATCATATTTTGATTAAACCTAAAATTGGTATATTGGGAGCCGGGCGAATGGGGGTAGCCCATGGAGAGGCTTACAAGAAAGCTGGGGCAAATATAGTCGGAGTGTTCGATCTTAATGCAGATGCGGCTCACGCTTTTTCGGAACGTTTCAATGCGAAAATATTTCGCTCTCAGGACGATCTAGTCAAAGGTGATATTGATGCCCTGAGCATCTGTTTGCCGCATAGTCTTCATTATGAAGCGGGCCTGTTGGCGGCATCTCACGGGAAGCATACTTTGATTGAAAAGCCGATTGATACTTCGGGCAAGGCTGGTCGGCAAATTGTTCGAGCCTTTCGAGAAGCGGATGTTTGTCTCATGGTCGGTTTTGTCACTCGTTTTTATCGTTCACAAATCTACCTCAAGAATTTGATAGATAGTGGGTATTTTGGGGAAATTCGCTTGGTCGTTGAAAATCTTGCCGCTGGTGGGTTTTCGCTTCCGGAATGGTATTCGCAAAAAGATAAAGCGGGTGGTGGCATTTTGATGATGGGAATTAGTCACACGGTGGATCGGGTGGGCTGGTTGTTGGACGATAAAGTGAGTAGTGTTTTCGCCCAAAAACACCCTGATACCTTGCAGGGGAATGTGGAGGACATCGCCGCTGCTGTCATGAACTACTCTCAGGGTGCCGTATTATCGGTTTCCGCCTGCCGTTCGGCGCTGCGGGAGCACAAACGGTCCCACTCTTGTTTTATTTACGGGACACGAGCGCAGGCCAAAATTGAATTTGGGGAAAACCATGAACAGACGCTCGAAGTGTTGGGTGAAAATGGTAGCGAGCTACAGAGCATCTCTGACGATGACCCCTTCTTGAGAATGGTTGAGGAGTTTGTTTCCTCGATCAGCGAGGGGAGAGTGCCGCTCTCGAACGGAGAGGACGGACTGTCTTCATTGTCTGCGGTTGAAGCCTTGTATCAATCAACGGAATCGGGCTGCCCCGTGAGCTGTAATTCTACGCAGTAGAAAGAATTTAATATACCATGATGACAAAACGATTTGCGGAACAACGGGGGAATCCTGAACTAGAGCGATTCAATCCGCTTGAAAGAATTTTCTTTTATGACGATTTCAACCGCAGTGCCAATGGATGGTGTGAACTCATTGGGAACCATAACGGAGATTTGAATCAAGTCAGGAAGGCTATGGAGGATTTGCGTCCTCCTCAGTTGAGTAATTTACCTTTTTGGGATATTGGCAGTCACGGTGCACTGACCGGTGACTATGCGTTGAAGATAGCCACCCGGGCCAGAGCAGAGCACATGGCCCAGCTCATCAAGCGAACGACGATGGCTAAGCCCGGACTGGTTCAATTTGAAACATATTTCACCTTCAAGGCGGAGCAACGAAAAGAGCAGGTACTACAGGCTTATCAAGGTGAAGGGGCCTCTTCTTCACCGACCAATTGGGACGGAAATACGCACCCCTCGGAGGCGGATTTTGGCGAATTTACATTTAGCAATGACATGTGCATCGGGTCTGGCCCAGGTGAACGCGCTCATTGTGCGATTCGTTATATAAATGCCTTGCCGGATGGGACTTTCCCTAGGCAGTGGTATTATAAAACGTCGGTTCAGCCTTCCACCAAAATGGTGCGATCTGGAGTTGTAAAAGATCCGAGAGATTATCACGTAATTGATCCGAAAGACTGGAAGCCCATTCCAGGTTCGAAGATGGATTTTTGTTATAATGAGCTACCTACAAAGGTAAATTGGCATTACCTACGTTGGCAATTTGACACGAGTAAACTTCAAAATGTGCTTCTGCAAATCAATGATATGGTGCTTGATTTGAGTCATATTCCGGTGCCGAGGTACGATCACCCCTATCTGGGGTTGGATAATTTGCTCAATTTTTGTGTGGACGTGAGAACCTACCAAGATGTCCGAAACTTTATGTATATGGATTCGGTCGTGGTTTCCACCGATTGGTAACTCAAATAATAATAATTTATGAGATCTTTAGCAGTATCCCTTGAGCGCAATATGCGCTGTGTCGGCAATTTTGAAACAGAGCCATACGAAGTGGGATGGGCCTCTGAAGCTAGATGGTTTGTTCATGCTTTCGAGTTTCCGGAGAATACAGCCATGGAGCTGATTCCTCAAATATCTTTCGACGGGCTGTTTTGGTGCGACTATATCGATGGAAATAGCAAAAACGTGACTATCAAAATTGAGACTGCTGGATTGTATTCGTTGCCCCTAGCTTTATTTGGTCAGTGGCTCCGTCTTCGGGCGGTGATGGCTAAATCAGCGGAATCGAACGAACGAACACCTGGGATCAGTATACAGTTGGTGCTCAAGGGATAACGGATTTTGTCGTGAAAGTTGATTCGCACGTTCATTTTTATGATCCCACGCGCCCAGGCGGAATTCCGTTTCCGAGCGTGGATGATCATTTGCTATATCGAAAAATGATGCCTCAACATTTAAGAGATGTCTCGGATTTGGTGGGAATAGGCGGTGTAATTGTGGTGGAGGCGAGTCGCCGTATGCATGACAATCTTTGGATCGTGGATCTAGCATCGTCAGAGGACTCGATCTTGGGTTTTACCGCTGGTTTGGACCCTGCATCTTCAGATTTTGAAAAGAATACTCTAGAGTTAATAAGTTACTCTGTCTTTCGGGGTTTTCGTTTGCGTCCAGGAGACATGGTTAATGTCACTCCTCAGATTTTAGATAACATCATGCTTACGGGTGAGCTTGGATTGTGTGTAGATGTTCTGGTGGGCAACGAGGGATTGCAGCCAATCCTTAGTATAGTAGGTGAATTTCCAAATTTGTCTTTCATTGTAAATCACCTATGTGGACTTGACGTTGATGGCAAGAACCTGGAATCGTCAGAGCGTGAAATTTTGGTGGAACTCAGTTCGAGATCTAATGTTTATTGCAAGGTTTCAGCAGTTCAAGAACGGGCTCACGGAATAGAATTTAGAAACAATCAGGACTACTTCAATCTGGTGATGGATCGCCTGTGGTGCAGCTTTGGAGAGGATAGGCTGCTGTATGGCAGCAACTGGCCAGTATGTGAGAGAGCAGGAGACTATTCTTCTCAATTTGATATCACTCGTTCTTTTTTCGAAAAGAAGGGTGAATCAGCGTGCCAAAAATTTTATCAAAGTAACTGTCGAGACGCTTATAAGCTCACAATACCATCCAAAAGTGATGCGAAAGATAAACTATGAATTTGCCTAGCGAATCTATGGAGGCGATGTTGCTGCACGGAGAGCGGGATTTGCGGCCCACTCGAGTTCCAATCCCCTTCCTTGGAGATAGTGATGTGCGGATTAGAGTTACCCGTGCAGGAATTTGTGGAAGTGATTTACACTATTACAGGCACGGGAGATGCGGTTCTTTCGTGCCTTCGACTTCATTCATTTTGGGGCATGAGTTTACTGGAGAAGTGGTCAAAACAGGGTTTCAGGTCATTCACCTTCCGGTCGGCGCCCGGGTAGCCGTAGACCCTTCGCAGCCTTGTCGAGCCTGTGAGCACTGCCATTCGGGAAGGTATAATCTTTGCGCAGATATGAAATATTTGGGCACGGCAAGTGTAGTCCCTCCTCGAGATGGGGCATTTGCGGAATTTATCGTCGTTCCGGCGATAAATTGCCATTTGCTCCCTGATGATTTCAGTGATGGTGCTGCGACGATGCTTGAACCGCTTTCGGTTGCGGCGCATGCCCTCAAGCGAGCTGGCAGCGTTGCCGGACGAAGTCTGCTCGTGACGGGAGGTGGCCCGATCGGACAGATGGTCGTGGTCTTGGCCCGGGCCTTTGGGGCTCGATTCATTTGCCTGTCGGACCCACGTTCCTTTTCGCGAAAGACCGCTCTCTTAAGCGGCGCCGATGTGGTGATAGATCCTGGCGCTTCTGTTCCAGAAAACCTCATACGCAGCGGATTTGATATTGCTTTTGAGGCGTCCGGGGCACCTCGAGCGCTTCAATTTGCGATAGAGCAATCTCAGCGAGGGGGGACCATTGTGCAGGTAGGAACACTTCCCGATAATGTGACAATAC
>Ga0075118_10002918_pt1 | contig 10331 bp, 10 predicted proteins | sample AntAceMetag02UKE_FD_69794 | JGI IMG/M metagenome (GOLD analysis project Ga0075118, IMG submission 69794) | Saline lake microbial communities from Ace Lake, Antarctica - Antarctic Ace Lake Metagenome 02UKE | ecosystem: Environmental > Aquatic > Non-marine Saline and Alkaline > Saline | place... | reverse complement strand
TTCGCCTTCGATGACGAAGAGTTTTCTGCATGATGATGAGCGCTACCTCGAAACGTATTACAGTCGCTGGCCCGGCGTGTGGTATCACGGCGATTGGTCGCGCAAGGATGAGGATGGTTCCTGGTATGTGCTCGGTCGGAGTGACGACACGATCAAGGTCGCGGGCAAACGCGTGGGTCCGTCGGAAGTGGAAAGCGCATTAACTTCACACGAAGCCGTGAGCGAAGCGGCGACGATTGGCGCGCACGATGATTTGAAAGGACAGGTGCTGGTTTGCTTCGTGGTGCTAAAACCGGGTGCGGAAGTCGATACATCGGAACTGATCGCGCATGTGGCTAAGGAGATGGGTAAACCTCTAGCACCTAAGGCGGTCTATGTGGTGTCGGCTTTGCCGAAGACGCGGTCGGGCAAGATTCTTCGCGGGATGATTCTGCGGGTTTATTCGGGTAAACCGGCGGGTGATCTTACCAGCGTGGAAAACCCGGCAGCGCTCGATGAGATCATCGCGATCCGCGACGCGTAGTTCATCTCATCGTGGATGCTATACGCAGCTATGCGTATGGTGCTTCAGCCACGGGCGTGTTATTTTTTGCTTATGTATTTCTCCCGATGGGCAGCCGTTCTTATTTTCTCCGTAGGGTCTATCGCGACCGCCCGGGCGCAGATTGTTTTGAACTACGAGATCAACAAGCAGCACGTTTTCAACCAGACCAGCGACAGCGGCCCGACTGAGGGCGGCTATGCCTACAGAACCATAGCGTATGTGAATGTGTCCGATGCGCAGACGATTGCCCGGCCGGAATTCACCGTTCCTAGTGGAAGTGTCAGCGGCACGCAGGTTTTGCTCCCGAACGGTTCGGGCAACGATTGGACGCGCAATTATGTATATCAAGCCAAGACCGACCTCGACGCTGCAATGGGCAACGGCGACTACAATTTTTCCGTCGATGGCAATACTATAGCCATGACTATCGGCCCTGAAGCTTTCTTTGGGGCTTCCAGCATCACCGGTGGCACATGGGATGCGAACAAGCTCGTGGTTAATAATACCGGATCGACGTTAATCTCATTTTCGGATGCATCAGCAGGCGATTTCGTGAACGGCACCGACTTCATCCGCCTCGTGCTACGGCCGCAGGCTGTGGGCACGATTTATGTTTATGAAAGTTCTGTTCTTGTGCCTTCATTTACAGTTGGAGCGGGAGATCTTATTGATGGCGTGACCTACGATATGGAACTGCGTTTCTTTAATGTGACGGATCGTGACACGACTTCGATTGCAGGCGCATTAGGGTTGTCGGGTTTTTCGACTCAAACCTTCGTAGAACTGAAGGTGAATAATGCTAGCGCTGTGCCTGAACCTTCGACCTACGCGCTGATGGCGGGCGCGGCAGTGCTGGGCTTGGCCGTCTGGCGTCGGCGTCGAGTAGGTTAATTTGTCATTGCGAAGGAGACCCGCTGTGCGGGTCGACTGCGGCAATCCACGAATACCAGTTGTTTACGCTGGCTAGTCCTTGTGGATTGCCACGCCCACCGGTGGTGGTCTCGCAATGACATGACGAAACCCCTGTGGTTTTAATAGTCGTTGTTTCGGGACGGGTTTGACATCCGTGCGCGGGCGCGGGTGACTGCGGCTTACCCCATTAACTTTATGAAGAGCCACGCCGTTGTTTTTACCGCCCGTAATCAAGTTGAGTATCGTGAAGTCGATTGTCCCGATCCGGGAGCGAACGATGTCGTGATCGATGTCGAGCATTCGTGGATCAGCAACGGCACCGAGGGATCGTTTCTGCGGGGCGAACGTGAGTCCGGCGACACGGCTTGGAATGAGGGCGATCCGTTACCTTTTCCCATCGTGGCCGGTTATCAGAAGGTTGGCGTGGTGACGCATGTCGGTGCGGATGTAACGAAGTTTTCAGTCGGCGAGCGCGTCTTTGCAGTGATGAGCCAATTCGAGGGTTTGTTCTGCGAATATGGCGGTCATGTCTCTCCATCGGTTTGCGATGTGAGCCAGGTGCACACTCTGCCGGAAGGGGCGGATCCGGTTGCATGCAGTGGCGCAGTGTTGACTCAAGTGGGCTACAATTGCGGCACGCGTCCGCGGATCAAACCGGGGCAACTCGCCGTGGTCGTAGGGGATGGGCTCGTTGGTCAATGGACGGGGCAGGCGCTCAAACAACGCGGCGCGCGCGTTGTGTTAACCGGTCGTCACGATGATCGTCTAGATAAGTTTCGTAATGGAGGTTGGGGCGAAACTTTGAAGGTCAAGGGGTCGGGAGTCGAAGAGGTCAAGGCGATCGCGAACGGACCGGTTGAGGTGCTCGTCGATACGATTGGTAACATGAGCCTCTACGATGATTACCTTCCGATCATGGCACATGGCGGCACGGTGGTCTCGGCTGGTTTTTATGGCACGGCTGATTTGTTGCCGATTCAGACTTACCGTTTTCAAGAACTCGCCTTTGATCTTTGCGCGGGCATCACCTACGAACGCGTGGATGAGACCTTGGCGTGGATTGCCGAAGGCAAGATGGATACGCTGGGGCTGATCACGCATCACTTCCCCGTCGAACAGGCCGCGGAAGCGTGGAAGGTGATTGAGAATAAAACCGACAATGCCTTGGGCGTAGTGCTCGATTGGCCTGCATCTCGAAAATAAGGAAACGACCATGAGTAAAACGATGAAAAGCCTAGTGATCGAAAAACCGGGGAAACCGGTCTGGACTGATCTACCGATCCCCAAGCCGATTAAGGGCGAAGTGCTCATTCGGGTGGAGGGTGTGACGACGTGTCCGCATTGGGATATGCACATCCTCGATGGCGTGCCGATGTTTCCCGGCATGACGCTCAAGTATCCTTACTTTCCCGGCCAACCCGGTCATGAGGCGATGGGTGAAGTCGTGGCCGTGGGCAAGGGCGTCAAGAAGCTCAAGAAGGGGATGAAGGTCGTCGCGTGGCAGGATACGGGACAACCACGCCCCGGATTTTACGCGCAATACAACACGTTCCCCGAAGCGTCTTTGCTGCAGATTCCTAAGCGACTGACTCCTTTAGAAATCGCGTCACTCGAGTTGGCGATGTGCGTAGAAGTTTCGTTTCAACAACTCGCGCAGCTCGGCGGAATCAAAGGACGTCGCGTGGGTATTTCCGGTCTGGGACCGGCAGGTTTATTAGCTGTTCAATTGGCCAAAGCGCATGGCGCGAAAGAAGTGGTCGGCATCGATATGGTCGCGAGTCGCCGTAACCTTGCTCGCAAGATGGGCGCGGATCGCACGGCTTCTCCTAACGCGAAAGCGTGGAAGGCAGACCGCTACGGCGCGAAGTCACTGGACGATGCAATCGATTGCACGGGCTTTCCCGCCTCGATCGAATTTCTGATGGATCGCACCGAGCGTTGTGTGACGATCTTTGGCGTGCTTCGCGAGAATGTGACCTTCGGCGCGCGCCATATGTGGGGTCCCGGCGTGACGTTGATGGGTTACGGAGATCACAACCGCAAAGCCGCGGAGACCGCGCTAAAGTTTGTGATCGCTGGTAAGCTCGATCTGACATCGCTGGTTTCGAAGACCCTGCCATTCACGCGTTACGAGGAAGGCGTGGAGCTGTTGAAAAACAAAAAGGCGATCAAGATCCTGTTCGATCCTTGGGCGGAATAAGTCGCATTTGAATTGTAGGGCGGGGTCGCCGCACCCCGCCTTTCCGAAGCAATGAAAAGAGCAATGTTCGTATTACGAACATTGCTCTTTTGCGTGGGGGCACGGGGTGTTGTTCGAAGGCGGTATCAGCGATCCCGCCCTACAGTTTCACCGCGCGGTCCAGCCGCCATCGATGGGGATGGAGGCGCCGGTGATTGATTTGGCGGAGTCGCTGCAGAGATAGATTGCGAGGGCGGCGACTTCTTCGATTTCGACGAATCGTTTCGTCGGTTGCGCGGCGAGAATCACGTCGCGGATGACTTCATCGTGAGGAAGGTTGTGCGCTTTCGATTGCGCTTCGATTTGGCCTTCGACGAGTGGAGTGCGCACGTAGCCGGGGCAGATCGCGTTGCAAGTGATCCCGGTTTCGGCGACTTCGAGAGCGACGGTTTTGGTGAGCCCGATTTGGCCGTGCTTGGCGGCGACGTAGGCGGATTTAAATGGCGATGCGACGAGTCCGTGGGCGGAGACGAGATTGATGATGCGGCCCCAGTTACGCGTCTTCATGCCAGGCAGGGCGGCTTTGATCGCATGGTAGCTGGAGTTGAGAATGATGTTCTGAATCGCGGTCCACTTGTCTTCGGGAAATTCATCGATGGGCGCGACGTGTTGGATGCCAGCGTTGTTCACGAGGATATCCACAGAACCGAGTTTCGATTCGGCGGCGGCAATGAGAGCCGCGACTTCGTCGGCCTTGCTCACATCGGCGCCGTGATAGGAAACGGTCACGCCGTGTTGGTCGGCGATTTCCGAGCGGAGCTTTTCGATTTCCGTAGCATCGCCGAAACCGTTGAGCATGACATGGGCTCCTTGTTGAGCGAGGGCACGCGCGATGCCCAATCCGATCCCGCTGGTGGATCCGGTGACGACGGCGTTTTTGTTTTTTAGCATGGGGGTAAAGTTGAAGGGGCGGCTTAGGTTGAGAGTAGTTGGCGTAAATCACGAGGCTCGGGTGTGCCGGTCGTGCCGAGTTGATGGACGACGAGAGAGGCGGCGGCTTGGGCGAGTTCCATGCTTTCTATCGGGGTCGCGTCGGTCGCCAGTGCTAGCGCAAGTGTCGCGGTGACGGTGTCGCCTGCTCCCACGATATCAATCGGGCCGCGCAGAGGGCGCGCGAGCACGTGAGCCGATTCACCAGCTGGTGTGGCGCCGATCATTCCCTGTTCCGCCATGGTGATAAACACGGGGTGTTGATTACTCTCCGCCAAGCGCGCGGCTCCGGTTTGAATGTCACTTATTGAGTTACACTCAGAATGGGTGAGCGTGGTGAATTCGGTGGCATTCATCTTGTAGATGAAGGGCGGAAAATCAGTGAGCCCGTGGCGGCTATCTGCAATGATGATAAGCGCGGGTTGTGATCGATGAATTTTCTCGATGGCTGACAACACGTTCGGAGTGATCGCGCCCATCTCGGGAACCCCCGCCTGATCCATGACGATCAGAACATCGATTTGCGGCGCGAGTGTTTGCAGGCTGGCGATGAGCTTGTCCTCAACCGACTTGGGCGTGGGCGTGCGGTTCTTGATGTCGAGTCGGGAAAGCTCTTCGGGTGGTTGGCCGGGATGATGTAGCAGAGGTTTCGAATAACTGAACGTCTGCCGCTCTTGGGTTTGCTGGAAATGCGTGAGATCGACGCCGGACAATCGCGTGAGTGCGCGGCGCAGTTCGAAGCCTTCGCCATCGTCACCACAGTATCCGATGGGATATAGTTGAGCGGCGCCATAAGCTGCGAGGTTGGCGGTGATATTGCCGGCGGCTCCGGGCTGGCATCGCACTTGGCTCACGTTGTAAACGGGCAGATCGGTTTCAATCGAGGTCTCGGCCTGAGCGGGATCGATGTCGAAATAGCGATCGAGTGAAAAATCGCCGACGATGCCCACACGGAGTGTGCTTACTCGTTTCAGGAGCGCGTCAAAGCGGTCGGGACTCATAGTGCGGCAGGTAATCGCAATCTGGGATGCGCGGCAATCGCGCTTTGCATTTTCCGATGTGCGGTGCACAGTTATTTTTCTATGGTGCCAACGATCAACACGTTGCCTGACTTTAGGAGTGGGACAGTGCGCGGGAAACCGGGCTACTTTCGCGTCGGCCAAACCGAGACCGGTCAGTGGTGGTTTATCGATGCGCAGGATCGCCCGTTCTTTGCCAAGGCGGTGAATAACGTGTCGGCCGATGCCGAGGCAACGCACGATCCGGCGGCGCGATTACGCATGTGGGGTTTCAATGCTTTAGGCTGCGGCAGTGATCAGCTCGCGCGGGATGAGGGGCTCCCTTTTCTGGCGGTGGTTAATTTTTGTTCAGGCGAAGAAACGGTGAATCTCGGCGGGGTGAAATTGCCGGATGTGTTTTCCCAGGATTGGCGGGCCTATGCGCAGGAGAGGGCGGCTGAGGTGTGTCTGCGGTTGATCGAGAATCATGAACTGCTGGGTTGGATCACGGATGATCGTCCGAGCTGGCCATCGCGACCTGGGTTGAAGCGCCCGGGTTTATTACAGGTCTGTTTGAGTTTGGATCCCGCTAGGGCGGCCTATCATGCAGCATGGGAATTTACGTTGGCTTTGCATGGCGGAAAATTGGAGAGGATGGCGAAAGCTTGGGGCGCCGAATTGGCGAACAAGGATGCGCTTCGCATGATGACGAGAGAAGATCGGGGGATCGCGACGGCGGCGCATCGGCGTGATGATGCGCAGTGGTCGCAGGAATTTGCGCGGCGTTATTTTTCAGCGACGACGGCTGCGATTAGGAAGGTGGATCCGAACCATTTGGTGCTGGGCCCGCGTTGGGGGAGGCCTGTGGCGGCTCGATTGCGTCGTGAATGTGCGTCTTCGTGCGATGTGTCGCTGGTCGATTTTTTGGAGCTAGATGAGGTTTCATCCGGGCCTGTGATGTTGGGAGATTTTTGTTGGGCGCAGGAAAGTTTCTTCGAATCGAGCGGCTCGCGCCGCGCGCTGGGGCCGACGAAGCTCGAGCGAATGTTGCGTCGAGGTCGGCTTGGTTTGGCGCGTTCGGTCGCGCATCCCCATGTGATCGGCTATGCGTGGAGCCGCTGGCATGATCGCAAAGCTGAGGCCGCACCCTTCGGCACCGGCTTGGTGAGAGCCGACGAATCGGCGGCGGTTGAACACACGGAATTGTTGACGACGATCAATGATCGCGTGGAAGAATTACGCGCAGTAGCCTTAGCCCCAGAGGAAATATTATGAAGCATATCGTCACACTTGGATGGGTCCTGATCGCAGTATTGATCGCCGGTTGTGCGAGTGATGGCGGCGGAGCGGCTGACTCGCGACCCATGCTGACGGGCACGATTAACTACCGCGCGAAGATCGCGTTGTCCTCGTCGGCGGTGATGACCGTGCGTTTGCTGGACATCACTCGGAAGGATGTGCCGGCCATCGTGCTGGGAGAAAAAAGCGTTTCGAATCCGGGGACTCCGCCGATCGCGTTCTCACTGTCATATCCATTTGGCGGGTTCGCTGCGAATCGAAGTTACGTGATTGATGCGCGGATCGAGGTCGATGGCCGTTTACGTTTTTATTCGATGAAACAGCATGTGGTGACTCCGCAGAATGCGGCTGAGACACATGAACTGTGGCTAGACTTGTCGGGCGATTGATACCAACAGCTCGTGATAAAGTGTCTGTCATTGCGAAGGAGTTCCGCACTGCGGAACGACTCCGGCAATCCACGTCTACCATTCGGTCACACTTGCTCAATCGTGGATGGCCGCGTCGCTTCTCTCCTCGCCACGACACAGTCTAAATCGCAACAGACCTTGGGATGTGAGGGGTATCGGTCGGGAGGATTTGCTTGCGCGACGGAGGGTCGCGAGGCGTCATGCTGGTATTCCCATGAACGATTCCGATTTGGCCGCCTTTCTTAAAACCCGTGTTCGCACGGTGCGTGATTGGCCGCAAGCGGGGGTGAACTTTCGCGATGTGACGACGTTGTTTAGCGATCCCGAAGCCAACCGTGTGATCGTCGAGGCATTTGCCCGCGAGTGTGAGGCCCGCCAGGTGGATGCAATTGCCGGGGTGGACGCGCGTGGATTCATTTTGGGCGGCACATTGGCTTACGTGTTGGACAAGCCGTTTGTGCCGGTGCGGAAGAAGGGGAAGTTGCCGCACGAGACGGTGACGCAGGAATACGATTTGGAATACGGCAAGGCAGCGGTGGAGATCCACACCGATGCTTGTCGACCGGGCGATCGCATTTTGGTGATCGACGATCTGATCGCGACGGGTGGGACGTTGCTCGCGGCGACTAAACTATTCGAATCGATCGATGGGGTGATTGCGGGAGTCGCTGCGGTGATTGATTTACCTGAACTGGGTGGCTCGAAGCTTCTGCGCGAGGCGAATTACGACGTGCACGCGCTGTGTTCTTTCACGGAGGAGGAATAGCCGATGGGACTTACGATTTGGTGTAATACCGAATTCAGCGAATCGGCGCGCGATCTTCTGATCGAGGGCACGCGCGAGCATCGACTGATTTGGGCGGAGGCGCGCTCGGCTAATGTGCTAGAATCGGGCACGCGCGATCCGCAGATCGCTGAGGCCGATGTGTTGTTTGGGCAGCCGGCGGTGGAGGACTGTTTCGAATACGAGAATGTGCAATGGATGGAAGTCACGACTTCTGGTTATGCACGCTACGACAGTCCGGAGTTTAAGGAAACGTTGAGGGATCGCGGGGGCGTTTTCACCTGTGCAGCGGAAGTGTTTGCCGATCCTTGTGCCCAACACGTGCTCGCGATGATGCTCGCGCTGGGCCGAAACATTCTGCCATCGCATGAGGCGCAATTGACGGATCGCGCCTGGGCTTACGAGAAACGGCGTTACGATTCGGTGCTGCTCACGGGGCAGACGGTATTGATGTTGGGCTACGGTGCGATTGGGCGTCGGCTCACTGAATTGCTCATGCCTTTTGGGATGAAGTTGATCGCGGTCCGGCGGCAGACTCGTAGTGAACGTGGGGTGAAGATCATTTCCGAGGAAAATCTAAGCAGTGCGCTGGCGGAGGCTGATCACGTAGTAAATATCCTGCCGGATAACACCTCGACGCGGGGCTACGTGAATACGCGCCGACTTGCCTGTTGTCGTCCTGATGCGAAATTTTACAACGTGGGCCGTGGAATTACGGTGGATGAACGCGCGCTGATTGAAGCTTTGGAAAGCGGTAGGCTCGCGGCAGCCTACCTCGATGTGTTTATCGAAGAACCGCTTCCGCCGGAGCATCCCTTGTGGACGACACGAAATTGCTACGTGACGCCGCATACCGCTGGAGGCAGGCGCGATCAGGATGAAGCGCTGGTGAAGCACTTTTTGGCGAATTTGGATCGATTCACTCGCGGCGAAGAGGGGATGACGGGCCGAATTGTCTGATCGAGGAACTTCCTCTCTGGAGAAGGGTCGCAAATTGGCCGGTCAGGTTGCGGATTGCACTTTTTTGTGATTCGCGGAATATCTCGGCTGGTAGTTACTCCTATCACTAAGGCTCAGATGAGGGTTACCCCGATGTCTACTCTGCCTATAATCCTAATATTCAATAAGATATGACTAAGAAAACACGTTTGATCATCACGGCTGCGGCCATTGCGGGACTTTATGCCGGTTCGTTTGCGGTTTCAGGTAACGCACAGGAGGCAGGTGCCGCTGGCGATGCTCCTGCTGCCAAATCTAAAGAAGCCTGTAAGGGCAAAGGTAGCTGTAAGAGCAAAGATTCCTGCAAGGGAAAGAGCTGCGATACTAAGAAAGAATGCTGCACGACGAAAGAGTCCTGCAAAGCCAAGGAAGCCTGCAAGGGTAAGGATGGCTGCAAAGCTGCCGATAAAGCCAAGGAGTCCTGCAAAGCTAAAGCAAGCTGCAGCGGCAAGGATGGTTGCGGCGCTAAGTAAGCGTTTCATTCTTTGTTAAATCAGCCCTCGGCTTTGGCCGTTGAGCCCCGATTTTACCGGGCCGGATTCGACCTGAATCCGGCCCGTTTCTTTTCTAAAACTATTCCACTTACCCTCTGTGCCCGCCAACGAGTTTAACGGTTTCCACGATTACGGCATCGGCCTCGGGCTGCGCGTGCCGCACTACAATCACATTCTGGAGCAGAAACCGGTCTGCGACTGGTTTGAGATCATCTCGGAGTCATTCATGGTGGATGGCGGTCGCCCGCTCGAAGTGCTCGATGAGATTCTCGAGCAATACCGCGTCGTTCAACACGGGGTGTCCCTTTATTTTGGTTCGGCTGATAAGCCGGATCGCGAACATCTCAAGCGCCTGAAGGCGCTCGTGAAACGCACCAACACGCCGTGGCTTTCTGATCATTTGTGCTGGGGGAGTGTCGATGGCACCTACTCGCACGATCTCCTGCCCATGCCTTATACCTTTGCGGCAGCGAAGCGGACGGCGGAAAAAATTAAACAGGTGCGCGACTTTCTCGAAGTGCCGATCTGCGTGGAAAATGTTTCCAGCTACGCAGCCTTTCACCAGTCGGAAATGACGGAGTGGGAGTTTCTTTCCGAAGTCGTCGAGCGAGCGGATTGCGGGATCTTACTCGATGTGAACAACATTTACGTGTCCTCCCAGAATCACGACTTCGATCCCTATGATTATCTGAACGAAGTGCCGTCTCATCGCGTGGGGCAGA
>Ga0075118_10002908_pt1 | contig 10350 bp, 7 predicted proteins | sample AntAceMetag02UKE_FD_69794 | JGI IMG/M metagenome (GOLD analysis project Ga0075118, IMG submission 69794) | Saline lake microbial communities from Ace Lake, Antarctica - Antarctic Ace Lake Metagenome 02UKE | ecosystem: Environmental > Aquatic > Non-marine Saline and Alkaline > Saline | place... | reverse complement strand
GCCCTCCACGGATTTCCCGAGTTTTGGCGTGGCATGCTCAACCCAATGCTTGCCCTGGCGAAGGCTGGCTATCGAGTGGTCGCGCCTGATCAGCGCGGCTATAACCTCAGCGAGAAGCCTGGTCACATTTCCGACTACCGCATTGAGGTGCTCGCCGCCGACATCGCTGGGCTCATCACGCACTTTGGTTGCACGAAAGCACATGTACTCGGCCACGACTGGGGAGCGGCCGTGGCGTGGTGGTTGGCTCTCACCAAACCTGAGGTCATGCGCAGTTTAGCGATTGTCAATGTGCCGCACCCGCGCGTGCTCGCGAAACAGATTCGCACCGACCGGCGGCAGATGCGCAAAAGTTGGTACATGTTTGCGCTCCAGGTTCCTTGGCTTCCCGAGCGACTTATTTTCTCCCGACTCGCCCGTCCGGCGTTCGCCCGGGTGATCGCCCGCACAGCCGGGCCCGACTCGATGACTCCGCAGTACCAGCAGGAACTGCGAAACGCCTGGACTAGTGCAGATTCCGGCCGAGGTATGGCGCACTGGTACCGGGCGGCAATGCAGCAGCGGCCACCATCTTTGACCGACAAGCACGTTCACGTACCCACGCTCATTCTGTGGGGTCGAAAAGACTTTGCACTCACCCAGGCGATGGCCGAAGCAAGTGCAGCACTGTGCGATGACGTTGAACTCGTCACATACGACGATGCCACGCACTGGCTCTTACACGATGAGCCTGTTGACTCCGCTCGCCGCATCGTTGAATTCTTCAACCGCACCGCGCAGTCTTAGCGGTACCAGTGTGCGCCGAAGCCTCAGGAGCCAACTGCCACGTGCATCAATGGCCTGCTCCACTCCGATAAGTGCCGTGGTCAACACCTGTCGCCACTGCGGTGGGTTACTCGCATCGTGCTCGCCCTTAAAGGGCGCACCGTAGAGCAGCGGTGCAGCAACTTGCGAGTATGCGTCAAGAGCATCGGAAAGGTCTTGCGGTAGCCCATTGACGGTGACTGCCAGTGCAGCCGGTGCCCAAGTGAACGGCAATGAATGCCCGGCCTCGGCATACACGGCGCGCACGTACTCTGTGGTGGCAAGAGCGACCGGCCTTGACGCACCGATCAACAGTGCGCGCCGCTGACGTCGCCGGCGCAGCACCACCCACATCACCCATCCCAACACCACAGTGACGGCCGCGAAGATTGATGCCCAAACCGGCAACAAGGATAGGGGCTCCTCCACTAATTCACCGCCGCCACCGCCCCCGTTTTGCCCACCGCCACCATCATCTGGTTCTGGCGCTGGGGTTGGTTCCGGCGGTCTGACGTCGTTGGGGCTCAACGGTTTCTGGACGGCCGGTCGTAGTGCGAGCCGATCTTGAACAGAGGGATGAAACGTTACCCAGCCAAGATCGGTTAATCGGGCTTGCGCCCATACGTTGGTGTCTCGACCAAAGATCGTGATCTCCGTGGAATCATCGCTCACCTCGGGTGGCGCCCAGGAAATGATCAACCGGGTGGGAACCCCCCAGGAGCGGGCAATTAAGGCCCACAGCGCCGCATACTGTTCCTGGAATCCCTCCCCCGTTGCCACGACATCAACAAGTCCGGCATAGGAACGATCCGGTGGTCCGGCACCAAGGGCAGCTGGCGGCAACGGTTGAAAACCACTACCGCGAAAGTACTCCGACAATGTGGTCAGTTGTTCCCAGGTTTGCGGTCCAGCATCTGCGAGTACCTCATCCCCAATCGCAACCAACTGCTCAGGCAAACCACCGGGCAGTTGAACGGACGGGTCGATATCGTTGATGGCCAGCGGAGTTGAACTTTCGATGGTCGGCTGGCTTGCGATGGCCATGTCATAGTTCACGACGAAACTTTGCCCGCCCGGTGCTGATGCACTGGTGACGATTCCGGTGAATTCATCGACACGCGTGGCCACCGTGCTGAGCACCTGGGTCACGCGTTGGGGCACGGGAACCCATTGACCGGGCAGGGCAACACCCACGGTGACGGTGGTGGATACCGGGAGACCCTGCGCGGCTGCATCTGGCGCCTCACCGTCTGCATCGAGATCGCCACCGCCCACGGTGATTCCGGCGGAGTTCGTCCAGGAGAATCCGTTGTAATCAGGGAAGCTTGCCCACACCGGTGGACTCGAGGGTGCATCGGGGTTGCTTGTGATTGTCATTAGCGGGCGCTCCTGCTCCACCGGCCCCAGCTGCCACCGCAGTACTGAAAGGAACGGGTCGGGCGGTTCGCCACTGATCGTGGCTTCTTCCACTTTCACCCCGGTGATGGATACCACGGTGGGCGCACCCATGCGATCGCTAATCGGGCCAGCAGTGAGCGCCACCACCAGCGGCAGCGCAACCAGAGCAGCAATGGTTGCCATGTTGATACGCAAGGGACTGCGCACATCATCGGTTTTGGCCCACGGGCCAGTGACGAGGAGAATCAACGCCAGGACAACTGCCATCACCCCGGCCAGGACAGTGCCCTCCGTCGTTCGTCCCAACCCTGCCAGGAGCGCACCCATGAGTAGCAGGCCCCCGGGTGCAGCGGCGAGGCCCGGCCAACGCCCCTGGGCTAGCAACCACGACATCGATGCGGCACCAAGCACGAAGAGCCCAACCACCGCGAAGGTGAGCCCGGGCAATCCCGACACCGCAGCGAGAACGCCGATGGCCGCAGCACCCCCCCAGACCACCACCTGAGCCAATATTCGACTCCCAAGTGCCTGCACCCCGATGAGCACAAAGACAGCAAGGGGAACGGAAAAAGCAACAACCAACTCATCAACAAGCAACGGCAGTGCCATCGACACGATGAGGGCGGGCAGAGCCGTCACAACAGCGAGGAGGCCGCTGGAGGGTGCGGGCACGTGCCGCTGTGGTTTCACTGGGCGTGCATCGAGAAGCGTCATGACTGCGTAGTGACGATGATGTCGTCGGGTTTACTCACTGCAGCCGCCGGAATATGTTGCCACCAGCCAGTTTCACCATGACCGGTAATCACGATGGTCGTGTCCCTGGACAGGCTTAGCAATCGCTGCTCCGACGTTGTGGTGACGGGCTGAACGATGGCCAAGAGATCGAGGCCAGCACCGACCACCCCGCGCGACATGCGGGCACGCTCACCAGCCGTGGTCACCAGGCCCACGTCGAGGCCAGATATGAGGGCCAGCGACATCAAGGAGGCGGTCAAATCGACGGCGCGCTCAAATTCATCATCGTCAACGTAGGCTCGGTCGTCATCCACGAGCACAAAGTCCAAGCGAGGGCGCGTGACATCAACGTATTGACGTGTCATGAGGGTGCCGGCCTTTGCTGACGATCGCCAATGTATGTGTCTCATTTCATCACCGATGACGTACTCGCGCAGGCTTGCAAACGTGGTCGTACCAAACTCTTGGGTTCCTCGAAGTTCGGTGAGCCCTACCGGAACGTGCGCCAGAGAAGCGGCATGAATCCGGGGAGTAACAACGACATCGAGGGAATCAACGGCGCCGACAGCCCGGGTGAACAGCGACCAGGGGTCCGTGCGAACAATGCGCCATGGGCCCAGGGTGACGATTCCTCGTCGTTCAGTAGGAATGGGTATCGTGGCCACCGGTATCGAAAGCCACGATGCCGGGTAGACACCTCCCGCACGGTCAGTAAGACACAGGCCGAATCGATGAACACGAGCGGCCATCAGGGTGACACTCACATTTGCCAGGTCATTTCGCGATACACGCTGCGGCGCAGACAGGGTCCAGCGCACGGAGCCACCACCGCGACCCAGTGCGGCCGCGACCAGCAAGAACAACGATGCGGCAATGGCAACGGCGAGGAGTTGTGGAATCGACCAGATGAGCCCGGTGATTACACATGTCAGCGCCGCGATCGAAACGCCGATACCGCGCGGGGTCGGTCGGGTCATAGCGTGACCGGCACCTGCTCAACAGCGGAACGAATGGCGTCGCTTCGCGCACTGATGGTCGCGTCGGCGTCGGTTAGCAAAATACGATGCGCCAGAACAGGAACCGCGAGTCGCTGCACGTCTGCCGGGCTTACATATGTTCGCCCCGCCAGGGTGGCTGAGGCTTGGGCAGCTCGAAGCAAACCCACACTGCCGCGCGGGCTCGCACCCAGGAGTACTCCACGCATGTCACGTGTCGCGCCCGTGAGACGCACGATGTAGTCCATGACCGCTTTCTCCACGTGCACTCGCTGACTGCGGCCGATGAGTTCACGGACGATTTCGGGTGATGCAACCGGGCTGAGTGAGTTAATGCGCACCCCGTGTTGCAGGTTAGCTAGCACCGCCACCTCCGCCGCCGGGTCTGGATAACCGACAGAGACCGCCATCAGAAATCGATCTAGTTGAGCTTCTGGCAGCGGGAAGGTGCCACCCATTTCAATGGGATTCGACGTGGCGATCACCACAAAGGGTTGGGGTACCTCGTGGGTGACCCCATCCACGGTGACCGTGCGCTCCTCCATGACCTCCAGCAAGGACGACTGAGTTCTCGGTGCAGCGCGGTTGATCTCATCGGCCAGAATAATGTGAGCGAAGACCGGGCCGGGATGAAATTCAAACCGTGAACTGCCCTGGTGAAATACCGACACTCCCGTGACGTCACTGGGCAGCAGGTCGGGGGTGAACTGAATGCGATGCCAGGACATGCCGAGCGAGACAGCGAGGCTGCGCGCCAGGGAGGTCTTGCCGACCCCTGGAACGTCTTCGAGCAGCAGGTGTCCCTCGGCCAGAAGACAGGTGAGAGAAAGTTCAATGACCTCCCGCTTGCCCTGAATGAAACGCTCAACGTTGGCCACGATGCCACCGGCAACCTCCGCACCGTCTCGAGCTTCGGTTTCACTAATGGGGGCGCGCGAGGCCTCGTACTGATCAGAAGACATCTGCCCACAGTAGAGGGCCAGGGCAACGGAATCAGGACCTTTGGCTCTGTCGGCTTCCACCCGGGTCGACACAGAATGGGAGCAAAACATGACACAGTGGGCGCCTGAGGGCAACGGGCCACCGGTCCGTGACCGAAACGCCAATCAAGGAGGCTGCGATGACCGTTTCTTCGCGTGACATCGTTGTGGGATACGACGGTTCTGACCAGGCAGAGGTGGCGTTACATTTCGCCGCACGCGAGGCCGCGTCCCTACACCTGCCCCTGCGCATCGTGCACTCCTTCAGCCCGCCCATGGGTGGATCCGGGCTGGGTTACGGCACACTCCTGCCCGCTGACGCACTCGATTCGATGCGCGAGGGTATTGCCCTGAACCTGGAGAAGGCGGGGGAAAGAATCCGGCAGGCACAGCCCAACCTTGACGTGTCCGTCGTCGTACTCGTGGGCAATCCTGCCGCCGGTGTGCTGTCCGAAGCAGAGGGTGCGGCAGCCGTTGTGGTGGGCAGCCGCGGGCTCGGCGGCTTTCGTGGGCTGCTGCTGGGCTCAACGGGAATACAGGTGGCCTCCCATGCGTCCTGTCCGGTTGTGGTGGTGCGCGGTGAACCTTCGGTCACTGCTCGTACGGTCGTGGTGGGCGTGGACGGTTCTGATTTATCGCAGGCAGCCCTAGGTTGGGCGTTTGACTACGCATCACGCCACAGCTACGGGGTGCGCGCGATTCACGCCTGGACCGTTCCCTCCATTGATTTCATGGCCGCCCCCGCTGCTCCCCCAGCCGATGTCGCCACGATTTCGGATGAAGAAATGCGAGCGACCGCCGAAGCCCTGGCCGGTTTTCGCACCGATTTCCCCGATGTGACCGTTGAAGAGCGGGTGGTGCAAAAAAGTGCGGCGGCAGCCCTGCTGGCCGAAGCCCACGATGCGGTCGCGATCGTGGTGGGCACGCGCGGCCGTGGTGAGGTCGCGGGTGCGGTGCTTGGTTCGGTGAGTCAGGGTGTGCTGCACAAGGCGAAGATTCCGGTTGTGGTCGTGGGCTCAACCACGGGCGGCGGGCCGGTAGGCACCGGCACCTGACCTCCCACCGCGGGGTACGGTGACTCTATGGCTGATCGATCCAACGACCGTATTGTGTGGATCGATTGCGAAATGACCGGCCTAGACCTGCAGCGCGATGCCCTCGTTGAGATCGCCGTCATTGTCACCGAGGCTGATCTCACTGAAATCGATGAGGGTGTGTCGCTGGTGATTAGGCCCCAGGACATGTCGCTGCTGGAGTCGATGGTGCCGATCGTGCACGACATGCATACGTCTTCGGGCTTGCTTGAGGAAATCCCGCACGGCATTCCGTTGGCCGACGCCGAGCAGCAAGTGCTGGCTTACATCACCAAACACGTGCCCGAAGCCCGACGTGCGCCGCTGGCAGGTTCCAGTGTGTATGTGGACCGGGCTTTTTTGGCCCGCGATATGCCCGCCCTCGACGCACATCTGCACTATCGACTCATCGATTCATCAACCATCAAAGAACTCTCCCGCCGCTGGTATCCGCGGGTGTATTTCGCCAGCCCCGAAAAGCACGGCAATCACCGCGCACTCGGCGATATTCGCGAGTCGATCGCGGAGCTGCGCTACTACCGCGAGGCTGTGTTCGTGCCCCAACCCGGGCCAGACACCGATTCCGCGCGAGCCACCGCCGCCCAACACGTGGTCGACCCGAGCGCGTCTTAGCCCCACCCTGAAATGTCACATAACCCACCACCCGGCTAGACTCAGCGGGCTCGGTCCTGGGGAGTTCACCTTGTCAGGATCGACGTGGTGGGTGTAGCTCAGCCGGTAGAGCGCTGCGTTGTGGTCGCAGATGTCGCGGGTTCAAGTCCCGTCACTCACCCCAGTTTTCACCTTGTGATTTCCTCGGTCGACTATCCGCATGAGCCACGCTTGCCCCACTTGAACTGTAGATACGCCAACGGACAGTGGCCACCAAGATGAACATTGCGTCCCCAGATGAACACTTGGTGACCTGACTCGCCTCGGCTGTGTTCAAGGCATACCTTCATGGGCGTGAGTAGCGACGACGAGGCAAAAAAACTCCCGTCTCTGGGAAAGGCCCTTGACAACGCCCGGATGACCGGGCTGCACAAGAAGTTCTGGCTCCTAGCGGGGCTGGGGATCATGCTCGACGGGTTCGACTTCTTCATCATCGGTGTCGCTAATCCGTTGATTAAAGAGGACTTCGGCATCTCAGCTTGGCAAACCGGGCTGGTGTCGTCGGCGGCGATCGTCGGAGCGATCTTCGGCGCAGCAGTACTCGGTCCGCTGGGTGACAAACTTGGTCGGCGGCGAATCTTTAAGTACGACCTGTGGATGTTCGTCGTATTCTCCGTGGCCTGCATGTTGGCTCCGGAGATGTGGACACTCATCGCGTCTCGATTTCTTCTTGGCATCGCCATCGGCCTGGACTACCCCATTGCCGCTTCCTACCTTGCTGAGGTGCTGCCGCAACGCAATCGTGGCCGCTGGCTGGTATCTGCATTCTCATTGCAAGCGGTAGGAATGCTGCTCGGTGCTCTCATTGGCGTCGGTGTACTGCTGCTACTTCCCGAGGTGGAGTCCTGGCGCATCATGCTCGGATTCGGTGTCGTGCCGGCACTTATCATCATCTGGCTGCGGCGGTCGGTTCCGGAAAGTCCGCGGTGGCTTGCCCAAAACGGCCACGAGGCCGAAGCAATCGAGATAACCGAACGACTCGTTGGCACAAAAGTACGCGTGAGCGCGAAGGATTGCGAACGCAGTGAACCAGCCGGCGAAGGTATCCAAGCACTCTTCCAGCCGCAACTGTTCCGCAAGGGGTTGCGCAGACGAACCATTTTCACCGCGGTGCCTTGGTTCCTCATGGACATTGCCACCTACGGCGTGGGCATCTTCACGCCAACCCTGCTGGCCGCCCTCGCACTCTCGGGGCCAAACTCCACCTTTATTGCAGATGACATCGCATCAACCGAGGGAACTGCATTTCTCGACATCTTCCTTGTGCTGGGTTTCCTGACCGCAATTGTCCTGGTTGAGAAACTTGGCCGTGTGAGGTTGCAACTTATAGGTTTTGCGTTGATGGCGCTGGGGCTCATCGTTCTCGGATATAGCTCAGGACTGCCTGGAGGGGGTGATGAACACATTGTTGCCATCTTCATCGGATTCGCGATCTTTAACTTCTTCATGAATGCCGGCCCGAATGCGACAACGTATGCACTCCCGGCAGAGGTTTTTCCCTCAGATGTGCGAGCAGCAGGTCATGGTTTTGCGGCGGGTGCGGCGAAACTCGGTGCGGCCATTGGCGTGTTCTTCTTCCCAATTCTGCTGGATGAAATAGGGCAAAGTGCCCTGCTGTATCTGATGGCGGGTTTGGTTGGGGTCGCCTTTGTCGTCACGTGGGTGTTTCGCATCGAAACGGCTGGCAAGAGTTTGGATGAGATTTCAGGTCGTAAAGTCAGCGCACTGAAGATGCGGCCTTCTCCCCCGTGACAGAAATACACACCTGCCGCACCTAGGCCATGCTTCGCCGAACCGATCAGGCGCCCCAACATCGGCATTCTTGTACGACTGGCAGCAGATGCAACCAGTACCAGATGAGGACCAACCGTGGCCAGGCTAGAACCCCATGGCGGCTACCATCGAATCGTGAGCACGGATGACGAGTCGCCACGACCCTTCGTGCGCTTAGACGTGTGGGGTGTCCGGCCCCGCGGCGTGCCTAGAGCCTTCCTTCGCATGGGCGCCCAACGACCACAACTGCGGCGACAACCAGGCATCACCTTCACCAAGCTGCTGGGCACCAGTTCTGGAGAAACCTTCACCATGCGTGATGCGGATCCTCGTCATTGGGCGATCATCAGCACGTGGTCTGATGAACATCAGGCACGAGCCTTCCAGGGTTCTTCCATCGCCCAATCCTGGAATGCCTCGGCACAGGAGCAGCTAACCGTGCTCATGCAACCTCTTGTCAGCCGAGGGCAGTGGTCCGGCCGTGAGCCCTTCGCGGTGATCGATAAGAAGGCAGCCCCAGGTGTGATCGCGGCGATTACCCGAGCACGCATCAAGCCAAAGATGTGGACGAAGTTCTGGTCCTCAGTGCCCCCTGTTTCCCTCGACCTGCACAACGATCCCGGGGTTGTGTTCACACTAGGCATCGGCGAAGCTCCCGTGGGTTTGCAGGGTACATTCAGCATCTGGCGCAACGCTAAAGCAATATCTGACTTTGCCTACCGACGCCCAGCACACGCCGAAGTGATCCGACGCACCCGAGAACTTCAGTGGTACAGCGAGGAAATGTTTACTCGCTTTCAAGTACTAGACGTAACGGGCACCTACAACGGCAATTCGCTGACCATCTGAGTCATTGGGTCTCCCATAGTGCCCACATCGAAACCGATATCAGCACTTGTGCGGTGTCGGTGGTGGAGATCGCCAGGTTTGGTTGGTCAGGGTGTTGGTGATGGTGACTTCACGGTTGGCGTTTCCGGTGAGGGTCCAGGGCAAGTGGTGGATCAGGTGGTGGTGGTGCCAACACAACCCGATCAGGTTTGTCATCTCTGTCTGTCCACCGTGTCTTGCGAAGATGATGTGGTGGGCTTCGTCGATGCGGGAGGTGCACCCGGTGAACCGGCAGTTCCGATCCCGGATCTGAATGGCTTTACGTACATGTGGGGGCACGGTGCGGTTCGCGGGCAAGCTCGCGACCATGTGCCCCTGGGCATTCACCACGTAGGGGTTGATGATGCCGTCACACAGCATCCGGTCCAGAGCAGTGGCGGTGGTGATGGTGGAGAGCACCGGGGAACGCATGCCGAGGCGGTGGAGGAACCCCGCGGCCCGTTCGGTGTCATTCATCAGGGTGTCTACCGAGATGGCTGCGTGGATAACCGGTCGGGCGCCCTGAATCGGGGGTAGACCAGCAGGATCTGTGGCGTCTAGGGATGCGGCGGCGTCCATGAGGCGTTGGAAGGATTCCAGGTTGTGGGTGGAGGTGGGTCGCCGATCAAGGGGCTCATCACCCACCGACTCACCTCCTGGGTCGTTGGCGGAGGTTTTTTTCACTGCCCGGTGCGCTGATTCCATCAGTGCGAGGAACTGTTGACCCATGTCAGCGGGGAGGAGCGCATCGATTTTGACGAGGCCATCGAGGATGGTGGAGGCGTGTAGGTGGCATTGACCGCGCCGGTCTTCATCATCTCGTTCCGCCGCGACCGGATCAAGACGGTGGGTCAGGATGCGCAGGAAGTCACTGAACTGTTTCGCCGTGCAGTCACGCGCATAGTCGGTGATCGTGGCCTCTTCCGCCACAAGGAGGTCACGGAGGCGTGGGTAGGAATGGTGGGCCCGATCTAATTCCAGGAGATGCTCCCTAGTGATCGCACCGGCCGCGAAAGCCGTGCCCATGACCGGGTGTTGGCGTTGCAAACCACC
>Ga0075118_10002901_pt1 | contig 10361 bp, 8 predicted proteins | sample AntAceMetag02UKE_FD_69794 | JGI IMG/M metagenome (GOLD analysis project Ga0075118, IMG submission 69794) | Saline lake microbial communities from Ace Lake, Antarctica - Antarctic Ace Lake Metagenome 02UKE | ecosystem: Environmental > Aquatic > Non-marine Saline and Alkaline > Saline | place... | reverse complement strand
CGAGTGCCCGTGACCGGTAAAAGGGTCAAGCCACGTCGCACCACGCTGGTTATGCAAATCGGTCCTGGTGATATCAAAGAACCTGTCATAACGATCTCGATGCCTGGAGAAATTTAAAAACTGAGAGGTAGTGGTCTGGAAGTAATTTAATTCCGGGCCACTTTGAGGCCATGGTGTGAAAGACCAGCACAGCGAAGCTCGCTTCAAAGCAAACTTCAACCAGAGGCTGTTCAAGGTCGTATCAAAATTGCTAGCGCCACGGACCACCTTCTAGCACGATTGACTATGCTGCAAAAGCGGGCGCTGGTGGTTAAAGCATCATTTGCAATGGTAGGTCACTATGCCCTGAAATACCAAAAAAATATTTGGTACCGCCACCCCACAATAGGGCATCTGCTAGAGTTTCTTCAGCGCGTGACCTAAGCATTAATGCAACTACCCGACAAGCTGAATCATGAAAGATCTTTTCAAGCCGTTTTCATATGATTGAACGGTGCAGGAAAAAGTATTTTTAAAAGGGGTCAAAAATTAAACCTTAGATGGTGTCGCAGCTAGTGATACAGCGCATTGTCTAAAATTATCGTAAACCCATGCGCAGGGCAAATCTACCCCTATCTTACAATATACTTTGTATAACTTAGCTAAGCGTTATTTTTAAAGAAAATAAAAAAAACAAGAAGCAACAATTTCAAGTTTGTCATTTTTCACCAAAGTAGGAATTTTAAGAATGGCTGAAGAAAAAAATATGGCGCTAGTTCCTAGCTACTTTGGTGCTATTAAAAAAACAGAACAAGGACCTAGTCAAATATTATCCACCATGGTGGCCCACTCTCTGGCGCTAGCCAAAACAGGTGGTTTTTCAGTGGCGCCCATAAGACACTACATTAGTGGTGTTGAGTTACACGACCCTGATTATCAGCAGATTCTACTTTGGTCACAAGAGCTAGGTATGGCCCCGGAAAACGTTTTACAAATCCTAACGTCTTCCATTTACTACGGAGATGATATCGAAGTTCATTTCAAAATACAAGATTGCACAATCCGATCATTAGTGATTGATTTTGATCTGCTACCACTTTTAAGTTTAAAGTGGGTTGATGGTGTTGGTTTAGAGACGCTAAGCTTCAACGGCAAACCTATTTCCCCACTCGAGAAATTGAGCCTACAAGAAATAAGTGCCTACCCGCTGATCTCGTATACGGCCCCGCACGCCGGCAGAGCTTCGATGGAGAAAGCATTTGATGCAGTGGGAGTTAAGATTGACATTGCAGTTACCGCCGGTGACTCGGACATTGTCAAGACTTGTGTGGCTGATGGTCTAGGCGTCGCTGTAATAAGCGCATTGTCATTCGATGCTAAACGTGACCTGAATTTGACGGGACGAACAGTTAACTCGCTGTTCGAACCAAGTCCCGTATATGCGATCGCCCGCCGCGACTACACGGATGAGGAAATAATTCTTTCTTTCATAAACCAATTCGCTCCTCACATCACATTTAGCGCCTTGAGAGCCTTCGTTGCAGGGGGTCAGTCTCCATTGCCAAAGATCATCTGATACTGTCACAAATCATTCTCTGCGCAGCACCTTGATGTTACATAACTGCCCATACTATTTTCAGTAGCTCTCTGAAAACTTGCCGCGCTGTGCTAACTTTTGATGGCTAACGCGATAGTCTCAACATAAAAATGATCACGTGTCGCAAACGAAAGGAGCAGGGAAAGTCATGCCAAATACACAGCCCTTAACAACTCTCTCACAAGTCAAGTTTGAATTAATCGGTCGCGTCGGCGTTCTAACGATGAACAATCCGCCGGTAAACCCAATGAGCCGCATCTTGGGTGACGAGCTAACGTTCGCTCTTGACTACATATCCGAAATCGATGAAATCTGCTCGGTCGTCTTAACTGGTGAAGGCAAAATTTTCTGTGCTGGAGCAGATCTTAAGGGGCGCGCTGACATAATTAAAGGTCCCGGGGATCTACCAGCACACGCGCGACGGACGCGAGAAGCTTTTCATGCGATAAGAGAGTGCACAAAACCAGTAATTGCAGCAATCAATGGACCAGCACTTGGTGCAGGCCTAGGAATGGCTGCGTCAGCAGATATCCTCATTTGCTCTGAGAATGGCTCTCTTGGCTTGCCTGAGATTGACGTTGGTCTACTTGGTGGTTGCAAACACGCGCAAAGACTTTTCCCTCACTCCACTTTGCGCATGATGGCATTGACCGGATACCGAGTACCTGCGGCTGAACTCTATCGGCTTGGTATCGTCTTAAAGGTCACCACTCAAGGCGAGCTCCTAAGTGAAGCGCTCGCTATCGCATCTAATATTGCATCCAAAAGCCCTTTGTCGATTCAACTAACCAAGCAGACCATGAATGCCATTGAGGACATGAGCTTACGCGACGGCTACCGTTACGAACAAGACATGACGGCAACAATCGCGAAAACTGCAGATGCTAAAGAAGCTCAAAGGGCTTTTTTAGAAAAACGCGAACCAAAATTTGTAGGCCATTAATCGGCTCACCTGACCGCAAGACTCAGACGATTGGAGGCACATCAGTCTTGGTGATGGATCGTCGGAATAAATACCTTGGCCTCGCTAGTGGGTGGATAAAGTTGAGCCAGTTATCGGTGACACCCGAAAATCGAGAACTTTGTCAATGTGGTGTTGTCCGTCACCATACTCCATGCCTGCCATCAGGATAATTTTATTCAGCTTAGAAGCGAATAGATCTTCTGTCATACCCATGCCACCATGCACCTGCAGCACAGTGTGTGCAATGAATCGACCAACTTGACCTAAATAAATTTTTAGTAACGAAAGTTTGTAGTTATCGATTTCGCCTGAGTTAGCCGCATCAATAACTACGGTACGAACCAGTGATCTATAACATTCGTACTTCGAGTATACCGATGCCATGTAGTGCCTTAACGCCTGAAAGGTAGAAAGACTAACTCCAAACTGCTGCCTATCGCGCAAATAGATTAGGGTTTTTTCAATACTCATACCCATTGCCGCTGCAGCGCTCACGCAGGCAAATAAACAACCCATATTCCTTGTTTTATCAACCGCTATGGTTGCGCTATCGCCAAAAGCTAAGAGCTCGTGCCCAGCGACAGGGCGCTGAAGAAACTCAAAACTCATGGTGCTGCGACCATCGATTCTTTCAGTTTGCGAGTGTGTCTGGATCGCATCGTTGAAGGCGAGTGACGCCACCACATAGGACCCTTGATCTTGCTCAAAAGGACAGGCAAGTAAGATGTGCGTAGCAGACGGCACCCACTCAACCCCACTAATACGACCTGTCAAAATACACTCACCAGATAGCCCTATTTTTGCACAAAGCGTATCTTGTGCTGACGACAAATCATCCGCTTCCCTATCCAGAATGACAGGTTGAAAGCGTATGTTCCCTTGGGCCGTCTCGGAAACAAGCTTCAGTGCCTTCTCGTTACTTAAGGCCAGTAACATTGTCACCGGCAGGCCAAATCCTGCGGCGATTGGTAACGGTAAGGCATGACGATTCGCCCCTTCTAACAACGCGCAGAAGTCAATCAAGCTGCCGCCAATCCCCCCAAATTTTTCAGGTATCAAGCAATTCTGCCATCCTTGATCAATAGCTTCCTGCCATTTTTCGTTATATAACTCCGGAGTACTTGAGCTAAGTTTGGTATCTTTGATACGCCTTGCAAGATCCTGTGCGAACCGATCAGCCGAATCTGAAAAATCGGACTCAAAAATGTTTTTCGCCTCAAAAGCCATGTCGATTAGTCTCCAAATATCTGCCGTGCGATGACATTTTTCTGAACTTCATCGCTACCACCGTAAATCGTCTTGACTCTCGAGTAGAAGTAATTCTGCGCCCACAGTGTTGCCTCTAGATTGCCATCAAATGGGTCATCTTCATTTTTCGGCATGCGGATAGCAGCCGATGGGCCAACGACTTCCATCGCCGTTTCGGTCAGCTGTTGAAACAACCGTGCACTAATTAATTTGAGTGCTGATGGCTGCAAGGTAATTGGATCTCCTTTCATGGCGAGCTCGATTGTTTCAAGCCCTAAGGCCCGTACCGCACCCATTTCGGCTTCGATGTCAACCAGTCGGCCCAAGAGGAGTTGTTTTCGCCTTGCGAATTTTTTATCACTAATCCTATTCTCGATTAGCAATCGGACACGTTTAAGGCTTTGATACAGATTACCTGTGTTTGCTGAATTTAGACGTTCGCGAGCCAGTAAAAATTTTCCGTAGCGCCAACCAAGATCAGGCTCACCAATGCAATCGGAGATGGGAACCCTGACATTCTCAAGAAAAACCTCGTTGACATGGTGCCATCCATCAATAGTCTTGATCGGTCTGATCGAAACACCAGGTGCATTCATAGGAATGATCAGAAGGCTGATACCCATTTGCTTCTTGCTATGCTGAGAAGTACGCACCAATGTGTACATGAGATCACTCTCTTGCGCGTGTGATGTCCAAGTTTTTTGACCATTAACCACAAACTCATCGCCATCGAGATCAGCACGCGTATTCAATGATGCCAAGTCAGATCCTGCATTAGGCTCCGAATAACCCTGACACCACCAGTCTGAACCATCTAATATTGGCGGTAGGTATTTCTGCTTTTGCTCTTGCGATCCGAACTCGATAATCACAGGGCCGATATGACGCAACCCATGGTGATACTGGGGCGGACAGTCGTTCTCAGCTAGCACCTCATTAAAGATTGATTGCTGCATTGGATCCCACCCCATGCCACCAAACTCTACGGGCCAGTTTGGTGCGCCCCAACCATGCTCATAGAGTATGCGCTGCCACCGTGACCAAGGTTCACGTGAAATCTTTCGACCCTCAGCGACCATCTGACGAATGTCATCGGGGCAATGTGTCTGCACGAAATCCACAACAGACTGCTGAAAATCAGAATAATTGATCGATGTGCTCATAGTCTTATCAACGACCGAATAGCAGAACTGTTGTTAGCAAATTGGCTTTACCCATTCATCCCAATCGAGCATTAAACGCATACTCAATGGCGCAGAGGAGCCTCTAGCACGCTTGGCAACCACTAGTCGACGTTGGTCAGTCTCCCTTTATTTCGTTAAATATCTGACTCAAGAGTACAAACCGCGCCGGCTAACAACAAAATACTTAATGCGCATACTACTATGCTCATGAGGCATAGCAGTATGCGCATTGGCCAATCTGATCACTGCATTCATTCAACATGGTGAGGCACTAAACAGACCATAGAAAGTAGAACAGCCATTGACTACCTCGAAACAGGCCATAGAAAGTAGAACAGCCATTGACTACCTCGAAACAGGCCTAGCACCTGTGTGACGCAACACACCCAACAACAACAACAAAAACAGAATCACGATACCTCGTGACCAAGCAAAAGTGTGGGTTTAAACAACGACTCAATCCGAAGGCTCTTGGCATGTCTCAACACGGCACTATTGAGCGAGGGCCTAAAAGCGGATGATGAGGATAAAGAATTGTGGGTGCACGAGCTATAACTGAATCTGGTGTTTGGAGGTTTTGCAAGTAGGCGGCATATCCGTTATATGGTTAGTTGGTAGTGACCAAACCTGTTGACGCCGGTTGAAAACTGACCAGGTGGTCAGTATTCAACCGGCGCCAACAGCCAGTGACACTTCTTCAACGTTCCCCAGCGATGACTTGCCGGTGCCACCAGCCGCCCAATGGGCATTTTCTGAGTTGGGATTAACAGCGTTTGCTGCCGTGGTCGGCTTGATGGCCGGCCCGCGAGCCATCACAGCCATGCAAGAGCATGGCTTATCCTTGGTTGTCGCTGGTATCTTTGTAACGCTGGTGCCACCACTCGTGGCACTTTACACTGGTCGCTACCTGCTCAAGATACATCCTATGATTTTATTGGGTGGCATCGCTGGTGCGCAAACTGAAGCGGCATCCATGAACACCATCATTGAAGAGTCAGGCAGTCAAACACCGGTCATCGGCTTTACAGTTTGCTATGCCGTCTCTAACGTGCTCTTTGCGGTTTGGGGGCCGATCATTGTGGCATTGTCTTAGAGCCAACTTTCATGAAATATCCGAACACGGTCACTGCCCAAGGGCTTTTTGGAGTAGAAGTTTTTGACAAGGCTAAAGTACAATAGCGCAAAAGATAATTAACAAACATGAGCAAAATTTCCGATCAAGTCTACGCCACGCTTCGCCGCAAAATCATGTCTGGCGAATTGGAGCCTGGACTACAAATAAAAGAAGAGCACTTGGCCAAAAACCTGAGTGTGAGCCGCACACCCATTCGGGCGGCCATACAACAGCTGATCTCTGATGGCTTGCTGATACAAGGCCCCAAGCGTGGCGCTTTTGTTGCTGCTTGGACTGAGCGGGACATTGCCGAAGTCTTTCAAATCCGAATCATGTTGGAGTCTGCTGCCTGCGGCTTAGCGGCGGCAAACAGTACACCTGAGCAAATGATTGGTTTGCGAATCTTAACTGACGAGTTAACCCGATTAAGTCAGCTCAAGGGCGAAACGGCAGCGGCGGATTTACAGCGGGTTAATAGCCAACTCCACTTGGCGCTACTTGAGGCCAGTAACTCACCGCGTTTGCGACAAACTGCCTCAGCGTTTGTTGATATTCCCATCATCATCGGTTCTTTTTATCTTTATCAAAAATCCGATGTGCGGCGCTCGGCTCAGCACCACGAAGACATCATGCAAGCCATTGAACGCCGTGATCGATTGCTAGCTGAGGAATTGATGCGCGTGCACTTGCGATCAGCCTATCGTACCTTTGAAGCCTCTAGGGTACGGCGACAGCCACTCCAATCCGAGCCGTCAACTGGGCCATATGACGGCTAATGCTGAAAAGAAGACGACGGCCATAGCCATAAATCGAAGGTTGATACCCATAGCCACCTGTGTGGGCACAACCGCCAGTACCTTACAAGCTGCCACAAATGCAAGCGAACCCAGTGCTACCATCGTGCCAAATGACCAGCCCAATAAGGCCGCTAATGCGAGAAATATCTGCTGCCACTCCGTTTGCATTAGTGGGCTGAAAACCGTCACGAATAAGGTTGCGGTCACCACCATGTGAACGCCAATCATTGCAAATCCCACAATTAGCAATGCTGTTAAAACAATCAACGCGGTCGGACCAGTAACCGCTGCGAACTCGGCGACCAAGTGGTTGACTGCAGAAATCTGAGCAATGATGGCAGCAAAGCTTAGCGAAGCCACAAACACGGCGACTTCGCCGTCAAAGAAGCGCCACGCGTAACGAACGTCTGAATGCACTCGACTGATGGCCTCTTTGCCCTTGAATAACGCCAAGGCAACTGTACATGGAATAACGGTAATGACAGCGGCTTGCATGGGTGTGTACCCTGCCCAAAAAACAATTAACAAATCAACCGCGACCAAAGCCACCACGGGACCCAACATCAAAGCCAAATCTGTCACAAACTGCCTTGGCAACTGCGTAGGTAACGCGCAATCACCGCGCCAAAAAGACACCCCGATCAACCCCAAAGCTAGCGCCAAACCGGTCAGCATTAGCCAACCAATTGACAAACTATCCATCGACGATTCAATCGCCACACCCATGGCCACCGTAAAAGGCGAGAACAATACTGCCAAGCCCATGCCTCTCATTGCCCAGCTGGCATCAGTCAAGCGTTGCTTGCCCTGAACGCGCTCAGAAATGAGTGGAGCAACCACGCCCACGGCCCCAACCGCTAGTGGAATCGCAAACAACAATCCCAGCATCTGCAGCATGCCAGCTCGGTGGGTGTCGCGCTGTGCATCAAAGGTTTGCTGGATTAACACCAATCGGTTTGACAGCCGAACCAACGCACTGAGTGCGAAAAGCGAGGCCAAAAAACTGGCAAATAGAGCAGCACGTTCAAACCCAGCCCAGACGGAACGCCACGCCCCGGTATAAAAAACCAATAAGGCAACTAGCACCCCAAATATGATTAGGGTTTTACGGGGGGTGCCCTGTGTGGTGAATAATGCTATGGCCGCAATCAACGCGGCCATGCTGGCGGCAATGTGGCGACCTAGCGTGAATCCAAATAACAGGCTGCCAAACTCCCCAACCCACATGATGAGAACAAGAAACGGTAAGAGCTGTCGCCAAAGCGACAGCTCCATGGTGGTAACAGCAAGCACTGGTTGGGTTACACCGAGGCGGGCAGTGGTGTTTCCCCAATAACCGTACAACGGTGCATTAAACGATCGCCCTTGCCGTCATAATCCATTACAGCGTAGTGCAAGGTACAACGGTTATCCCAGATCACCATGTCGTTGGGTGACCAGCGATGGCGGTATTGATAGTCTGGCTTAGTCACCAACTCAAACAAATAACCCAACACTGCGCGGCTCTCTGCCGGATCCAGACCATCAATATAAGCAGTGAAACCAGGGTTTACGAATACACCGAGTTTGCCTGTCTCAGCGTGCTTACGAATTATCGGATGCACTGAGGGCCGTGTGGCATCGAGCTGCTCTTTGGTGACAACTTCATTACGAAAACCACCACCTGATGCGTTAGCAAAGCTGTGCACGGCTTTAAGTGGCAAGAGAAATGCCTTGAAGGTATCCGAAAGCGCCTCGTAGGCCCGTTGAGTACTGGCAAAAATAGTATCACCGCCAACAGGTGGAATTTCCTTGGCATAGAGTACCGATGCGTGAGCTGGTGTCGCTTCGTACGATTGATCAGAATGCCAATAAGTACCCGCGCCTTTACGACCCTGAGGCTTTCCATCCACTACCTTGTTGGAGACGCGATAGATTTCAGGATGGTCTGGGTGCAAATATTTAGTGACAGTATGCCCTTGCAACGTATGTAGCTTACCGAACTTCCTTGAAAAGGCGATCTGCTGCTCTTCGGTTAGCTTTTGGTCACGAATAACCACCAAGCCATTCGAATCGTGCCACACTTTGCGAATCTGCTCGAAGGTTTCATCGCTAACTGGATTGGACAAATCTACACCGACAATCTCGGTGCCGATCGCGGGACATAAACGTCTTGTTTGCATGCTGCTACTCCTCCATCTTGTCAATTTTCAGTTACTTTGCTGTACATCTATTTAGAATCAGTCGTTGTTATATTGGCTGGCGAGATCTTTAGGCATCAGCGGGCTGGCCTTGCGCTTTATGAGTTTTTTGACCAAAGGTGAAAGCAGCATCACCAGTATCAGTGCGACCAATACCAGCGAGATCGGCGACGAAAACAAAAAGCCATAGTCACCCTGCGAAATCAACAACGATCGTCGCAACTCAGTCTCAGCCATTGGCCCCAAGATCACTGCCAAAACAGCGGGAGCCAAAGGGATATCCATTTTTTCCATGGCGTAGCCCACGATCCCAATCGCAGTCACCATTGCCACATCGAAAAGGCTATTACCGATGGAGTAAATGCCCAGATATGTCATGCCAATAATCATCGGTGCTAGCAAAAGTGCGGGCAGACGCAGCACACTGATGAAGAGCCGTGCACCCAGCGAACCCACAATAAGTAACAGTATCGAGGTCACTAGCATCGACAACATGAAACCATAGGTCACGGGTGCTGAATCTCTGAATAAGGCAGGACCTGGTTGCAGCCCGTGCACCAAGAGCCCACCCAAAATAACCGCTGCCACTGCATTACCAGGAATGCCCAACGTCAAAGCCGGGATCAAGGCTGAAGCATTATCGGCATTATTTGCACATTCAGCCGCTGCCACACCTTCGGGTGCCCCTTTCCCAAATCGATCTGGGTCTTTGGCGCTGCGACGGGCTTCACTCCATGCCAACAACGACGCGATATTGCCCCCCGCACCGGGCACGATGCCGACCAAAACACCAATCGTTGATGACTTGGCCCAAGTGGGTACCAATCGTCGCCAAGGTAGGCTTTCATCTGAACCAGTGTTGCCTCGCTTTAGGTCTTCGGCCTTTATCAATAGGGCCTTGGCCGCCAAATCAATAGCGGGTGGTATGGCGTAGAGTCCCGTTAGCAACACCAAAATTCCAATGCCACCTGTCAGGTGAATGTAGTTCAGCGTGAAACGCTCATTACCCGTCATTTGATCGATGCCGATCAACCCTATAACCAAGCCAAAGCAAGCGCTGAGGAGTCCTTTAACGGCATTGGATGACAGTACGACAGCAATCGTTGTCAATCCAAGCATTGCCAACCAGAAGACTTCAGCCGAACCAAATTTCAATGCAACTTTGGCTAATGGAGGCGCCAACAACAGTAAAGAAATAGCACTCACAACCCCACCGATCACCGATGAGTACAGCGCGATCTTCAAGGCCTGTCGACCATGACCCTGCAAAGCCATGGGATGGCCATCAAAAACCGTCG
>Ga0075118_10002895_pt1 | contig 10385 bp, 10 predicted proteins | sample AntAceMetag02UKE_FD_69794 | JGI IMG/M metagenome (GOLD analysis project Ga0075118, IMG submission 69794) | Saline lake microbial communities from Ace Lake, Antarctica - Antarctic Ace Lake Metagenome 02UKE | ecosystem: Environmental > Aquatic > Non-marine Saline and Alkaline > Saline | place... | reverse complement strand
ATTGAGGGCTTCTACAATCCTCGGCGCAATCATGGTACAAATAACGGACTTTCTCCTGAAGAGATGGAAAGACAGTATTTTAGGAATCTACAAGGTGTCTAGAAAACTAGGGCCTTACCATATGACACCGATTTTGCGCTGTTCATCCTTCTTGAAAACTTTGGTACTAGCACTGCCAATATTCGAATTTGCTATTGGGTTAACTCCAGTAATTTCGCCAAGCATATTGCTACTTTGCAAATAGAGTTTATGTATAAAGTGATTAACGCGTTGGTCTACAAAAGGGTTTAGTCACCCGCCAGACACGGTTGGGCTCAGGATCTGCTAGAAGGTCAGGCCAATACCTACTCAGCGCCATACCACTGGCGAAAGAAAAGCTAAGCAAAGCGAGAAAAGTTTTAATGTGGATTGCTTGCCAAAGAAAGAGGTAATTTTGAGTAAACATCGGTATATTTAATTTCGACTCTTTACACTTTTGATGGAAAGCACTATGAAATTAGTTGTAACTCACATCTACCATTCTGTTTTATTCATAAGCTTAATTGCGGCTTCATCTTTTGCAGTCAATGCGTCTGCTCAAACAAGCGTCGCAGCGAATGTAAACGTTACTATCCTATCGACAAACTTGGCCAACGGGGCCGCGATCGGCGAATGGGGGTTGTCAGCTTTGGTTGAAGTTGATGGTGTCTGCATTCTATTCGACGCAGGACGTTATCCTGATACGGTTATTCGCAATGCTGAAGTCTTAAATGTAGATCTGTCCTGCGTAACTGATGTGGTGTTAAGCCATTTTCACTTTGATCACACCACCGGCCTGCTGCCATTGATCGAAAGTTTGCGCAGAAAGAACCCACAAGCTATCGAGCGGGTCCATGTTGCGGAGGGTTTTTTCTCATCTCGCCATCGAGCGAGTGGGGAAAGTGACGTCGAAGAGAATCAGATGATTGCGCTGCGCGGCACTATTGAAGCTCAGGGCGTAGAGTTTTTAGAGCACGCAGAAGCTACTGAAATTTATCCGGCAGTTTGGGTTTCTGGGCCAGTAGAGCGTCGTAATCCTGAGCAAAATTATTCTTCTTTTTTAGAGGTTGATTATGAGGGCGATTGGGTTCGAGACTTTGTTCCTGAAAGCCAGGCCTTAGTTATAAGAACTGAAGATGGTCCCATCGTCCTGCTCGGCTGTGGTCATTCCGGTGTAGTGAATGCGTTGGATCATATTCAAGACACTATTCAAGACGAGCCGATAGTCGCTTTAATGGGAGGCTTGCATTTATTTGCCGCTGACGATCAAACTCTAGAGTGGACAGCCGCTAGGCTCTTGGAGATTGGTGTTAAAAACCTAATGGCGGGGCACTGCACGGGTATAGAGCCTATGATGAGACTGCGTGCCGGTCTTGATCTGAACAGAAAGACTGCTGTAGTCGGTGCCGTGGGCTCGAGGTTTGTTCTAGGTGAAGGAATCCATCCAACGGCTATTGCTATGTAGCTTGTTGATGGATGTACTTACCGGCATTAGAAAAAGCGAGACAATGTAGGGAACACATTAAAACAACACCATCTAAAGAACTCCCAAAAAGGGGCGTCATGCCCCTTTAATTGGCTTAGGCCTCTAATAGCCACCTGTTCTAATTTGAAGCGCTCAAAAAGCAGCCGTGAAATCCCAGTGGCAAACAGCGATCCATTTCTGCCATAGCGACTGGTCCGTCAGCTAGCGCGCCACTTTTCAAGATAGCTGTACCGGTGCGTTCAGTTTTATAGTTCAGGTAAGTATGCATAATAAAGCCACGACCCATAACTGATGATCCGTCACTTATAAACTGAGGCTCTTCTACGATAATGTCCTCGCCGTAATCGTAGTGCTGTTCTTGTCCAGACTCTGGATTCACCTGTGTGATTATTGACTGCATTGATCTAGGTCTGCCTAGACTTTCGCTAATACCTAACAAGCTTTGCTCGGCGAAAGGATAGCGCCGATCGAATCCGGGAAACTCTAGGGATTCCGATAATTTATCTATTTCTGCAGTGCCTTTGTTCAGATCAATGGTGTAACGCAGTAGAGCGGATTCTTGGTGATAAGGGCCTTTTTGCTGCTTCGCGAGACGTGCCATACCGTGTTTCATAAATTGTGCATCTTTGTATTGAGAGGCAGTGAAGATGATTTTTCCGCGAGACTCCCAAGCGTTACCAAAATGGAACACAAAAGCCGGTGGTACTTCGATAGTCTTTACTAGGGATAGATTATTTTTGTCAAACACCATTAGCTGGCTTGGGCGATCTGCTTCCCACTGAAACATGTCGACAAAACGTTCACCATGGTGTGCGACAGCCGAGCTGTTAAGTGCAATAAGATAGTTTGGAGTTAGAACGAAGTCATGCTGATAACCCCCAAACCCTAACCTATGGACCTGTACTTTTTTCAAATCGCCGCCTTTGCCGATGTGATAGAGCACTAACGCCGGATTGTCGGGCATCGGCAGTGAACCGATATTCCACATGTCGCTGCGATCATCGAACCTCGGGTGAGCGGAGAAAGGCACACCACGCAAATCGTCTCGCCAATCCTTTTTGCCGAGTGTTTCGAGAGTATCAGGATCGACTCTGTGAGCTGAGCCGCCTTCCCACAGTGCCAAGAGTTCGCCTTGAAAAGGCTGGATATTCGTATTTGCCACATTGCCGTCGTCGTTATTGCGTGAAGGAAATGACCCTTCGATTTTAGAACCGGCGCCGTCAAACAAAAAGCGACCGGCATCTTCTTCCCGCTTGAATTTTTCGGTACGCACAAAGCGGCCATGATGGCTAATACCTTTTTCGCTTATCTGAAAAGCCTGAATCATTCCGTCGGGGTCAAACCAGTGACTATAGCGCTGACCTTCTCGCTCAAATAGCGCTGGGCCATTGCGATAAAGGGTGCCGTAGCAGGCCTCGGGAATGTCCCCCTGCACGGTTAGGTCAAGCTCGGCTAAGTCGGCAGTTACCCCATTAAAAGCCACCGACCATGGCGCCGTTGAAGTGTTAGATGAGGCGCTAGTCAGAACTGGGTTTAATAGGATGGCGGCGCTACCCCCCAACAGTGTTTTGGTAAAGTCGCGTCGCTTCATAATTTTTGGCTTTAAAGTTGCTGTATTAGTATGTGTTGATTGCATAGTGATTATCTCAAGCGAATAGTTATTTGAGTGTCTTCTGTGATTTCTATTTTGGAATCTTTGAAACTGGCAGGGCCGAAGCTGCCGGCGTTGTTACTAAAGCCATAGCCTTCTTGGGGCAAACCTAATAAGTTGGTATCCATTTCGCCATTGTCGTTAGCGTCGTGAAACAATTTGATTGCATAGTAACCTGAAGGCACATCGTGCAAGGTCACCTTAATGGTCTTTGAAGTGACACGACTGCGGCCTGCTACTACTGGAGTACTTTCAGTCTTGTAGCTGTTCTCGTTATCGAAGATTGACCAAAGAAGGGTTCCGGTTAGTTTAGTGATATTTTCAATTTCCATCTCGATGTCGGCGGCTTGCGCGGATTGGGCCAGGCTGCCGGTTATCAACATGATTGGCAGGTAGCGAAAGCGATAAAGGCTGGAAGCTTTTGGGAGTCTGTTGCTAAGTTTAGTGGCACATATGCGGGTGAATGTGGATAGAGCTTGAAAAGTGTTGGACGTTGACTTTAGGTGCATGGCTGGCCTCCTGTGATTGATGTAGCCTAGTTTGTGTTAGGACTGGATTTGGCACAGGTGGAGGAAGTCATCGATAACAGTAATTGAAACCATGACTTTTGGCATAGGGTGTGAAAAGGATTCTTCAGCTAAACTGCTTTTAAATCATAACCGCTAATAAGTTAAGAGAGATATGAATAATCAGTCAGAGATTAATCCATTCAACAGTCTCAGTGAATCCAAAGCGGTAACTCATCTGCTTACCGCCAGCGGTGTGCTTGCTATAGGGCTAACTGCATTTATCAATAGTTTGCAGTATGGAGTGGGCCCGCAGTTAATCCTCTTCATTGTCTTTGCTGTTGTTTTTGTGGCGTTAACGAATCCTGAAAGCATAGCGTGTAGCAGGCAAAGCAGGGTGCTTGCGCTTTTAACCCTGTTGCTACTCTCAGTTTCTATTTGGTTTATAGCGCCATCGGATATTAACTTGATTCTTACAGTGGTAGTGATGGCTCAGGCGCCCTATGCTATTTCTAGACGCCAGTGCTGGCTACTTATGTTGCTTGTTAATTTAGCGTTTCTTGCGGTGCACTATGTTTACTTGGGCTATGAAAATATATTTTTTGGCTGGGCACCTATGTTTGCCCTTCAAGCTTTTGCGATTACTTCTAGCTTGGCGCGAGTAGAAGAGGCATCGCTTAAGTTACAGCTTCAGGAGCAGAACGCCGAGCTAGTGGCAGCCCGTTCAGCGCTCGCTCAAAAGAGCCAAATGGAAGAGCGCTTGCGAATAGCAGGGGATTTACACGATAGTATTGGGCATAAGCTCACCGCTTTGCGTTTGCAGTTGGAAGCGCTAGCTCAGATGGTGCCGGTAGAGCTTAAAGGCAGAGTTGCGGCAAGCCAGCAACTCAGCGGCGAGCTATTGGAAAATATTCGCAGCATAGTTAAACGAATGTCCTATGAAGAGCCTGTGAATCTCAAAGTTTTGATCGAACAAATTGATGCTGATACGCCCGGAGTTAATATTTCATTGCTCAGCCAAGTGCCGTTTATCGATCCTGCGCTTGAGCAGCAGCTTGTATACTGTATTAAGGAGGGCGTGAGTAATGCAATTCGTCATGGTGGAGCAAACAAGATAGAAATCACGTTCGAAGCTAAGCATCTGTTAATAGACGACAATGGCAAGGGCGTAACGCAGGGCAATGAGCTCGGTTTCGGTTTAAATAATTTGATGCTACGACTGGCGCCTTTTGGTGGTCTTGTAGCACTTACGCCGCGTGAACTCAGCGGCAGTCGCCTTTCCATTAAGTTGCTGACGGGACTGTTGACGGAGGCTGTTCAGTGATTCAGGTAGGGCTAGTAGACGATCAGGCTCTAGTGCGTCAGGGTATTGGACAGCTTATTGAACTGTCAGGTATCGCGACTACACTGTGGCAATGCGAGAGTGGTGAGCAGGCGTTGACACAATTGCAGCAAGAACCGGTAGATGTTTTAGTCTGTGATATTCGCATGCCCGGCATGGACGGAATTTCGTTAGTAAAGCGTCTGCGAGCAGGCGGTGATCGCCAGCCGGTTTTGATGCTCACCACGTTTGATGATTACGTGCTTTTTATCGATGCGCTGTCTGCCGGTGCCAACGGTTTTTTACTAAAAGATGTATCCCTAGAAAAGCTTATCGAAGCAATAAAAACTGTTGCCAGTGGCGGTTTCATTGCCGAGCCCCGGCTTGTTTCGCAAGCGGATACCGGGATTGGGGAAAAAGTCCCTGACGCTAATAATAAACTCAGTAATAAGGAGCGAGAGGTGCTCAGATTAGTCGCTGGGGGTCTTTCTAATAGAGAGATAGCCGATATTATTCACTTGGCTGAAGGTACGATTAAAAATCATGTGTCGAATATACTAACTAAGCTAAATTCCCGCGATCGAACACAGGCTGTGTTATATGCGATCCACTGGCAGTTGATTTGATCTTTGGCCTTAGGTAAAAGCTTAGGTATTAAGACACTTATTCAGTCGATTTATATACAGTGCATTTGTGCACTAATTACCCTTATTTTTGCTATAAATCAATGACTTAGTTTCGCCTGCGTCGACAAGCAGTCGGGCTCAATGGCAGGGGGTGTAGCTTGTTAAACCTTTGGACTTCCCATCGATAAGATTCTATTGTGTCTATAGTAGAACCAATATCTTTCAAAAATAAGAAACCAGTAACGGTCAGCTATTATGGAATCAATCGTTGTTCTTCTAGGGTTGGGGTTGCTCCTTGGGGCGGTTTTAGGCTGGGTTTCATTTTTCAAGATTCAATCGCTTCAAAAGCAGGTCTTTGTTCTACAGCGCTGTTTGCTTGATCCTACTCACCAAGTAGAAAACCTAGGCCTTTATGGGAGTGAAATTGACGATCTCAGCAATAATCAAACTGCATCGATTTTCAAGCTATTAGATCCGATAGCTGAACAGCCTGTTCGAGCCAATGCCTTTGCAGGTATCACTAAAAGTCTTGAGAATGTGTGGAAGCGCCAGCCTCCAGCCAATTTATCGAACACTCCACCTGTGGTTACCTCGCCAGCAGCCCTTGTAAAGAAAGACCGAGCAGGTCTAAGTTTATTGTCACGACTTCGCGATCAATGGATGACCTGGCTGGGAGGGCTATCTACCGGTTTGTCTGGAATATTCATGGTGCGCTATTCCATTGAGCAGGGGCTTTTGGGCCCTATGTCGCGGGTCTTACTCAGCATTGTGGTAGGCCTGATACTTCATGGTGTTGCAGAATGGGGCCGCCGCCGAAGCGCTGGGCAGTTTCAAACATTGGCAGCCCTTGCTGGAGGCGCCAGCATTATTTTGTTTGCAGCAATAGCTGCATCACTGAATCTTTACGATTTGTTTCCTCCCACTTTTGTCTTTATTGCACTGATTTTTGTATCACTTGGCACGATGGCATTAGCGGTTTTGCATGGGCTTGTGTTGGCAATACTGGGCATTCTTAGCGTCTATGTTATCCCCGCTTTAGTTTCCACCGGCAGCGGGAATTCACTTAGCGTTTTAATGTATTCGACCATTATCACGGTGGCATCCCTACTGTTGATGCGCTACGTCTATAGGCCTTGGCTTCGGGCTGGTATGCTCTCAGTTCATTCCCGCACGTCTAACGGCGAACTCTACACCTACACTATAGTCTGGCTAGTCTCGGCCATCGCGTGTTTGCTAGCTGGCTCTGTTCGCTTTGGTGCCAATGTTTACCGGGCAGGCTTTGGACTGATGATGATTGTCATAGCAAAGATATTCTTATTCGATATGGCAGATCTGGAAAGCCTGCTTAGAGTCGCGTCCTTTATGGGATTAGGCCTAAGCTTACTGGGCCTAGCCTATCTATATCAGCGGTTTAACTTGTTACCGAAAAAGGCAGTACAGTAATACCGTTGAAGTGCAGATCTCTTAGCACTTTAGTTGGGGGATTTTCTAAACAGTCAAAAGGCCAGATACTTCTAAATGCCACTTTCAAAACTAAAAATATTGTTGATTGATGATCACCACTTGTTTTTGCAGGGCATGCAAAGTTTGCTTGCTGATTTTGTTAGCACAGTGGTTGCCACAGATGACGCAGAGAATGCGTTGTTAGCCTTGCCAGAAACCAAACCTGACCTGATACTGATAGACTTGTTCATGCCAGGTATGGACGGTCTTAGCTTCATTAGGGCTATCGAGTCGCGGCAGCTTTTAATTCCGGTAGTGGTCCTATCCGCAGCAGAAGATATAAGTGATATTCGAAAAGTTCTTGAAGCGGGTGCTTTCGGCTTTATTCCAAAATCTGTGAATCGGGAGAGCCTGCTGTTGGCCCTAAACACCGTTGTCAGCGGCAGTATCTATGTGCCTGAGTCGATAGTTAGCAGATTGCCTGCCCGGGGTATTGAGGCTGATGATGGGACGTCGAACTACGGTTTATCAGATCGGCAGATACAAATACTTGAGCTTTTAGCTAAGGGTTACCCCAACAAAAAAATATCACTGATACTCTTTGTAAAAGATGAAACGGTGAAAACTCATCTTCGAAATATTTTTCAGATTCTTGCTGTGAATACGCGGACCGAAGCGGTTACTCGCGCGTTAGAATTGAAGTTACTGAAGATATAAAATTTTGGCTAGATACGCCTATTACAAAGCTCAAACGAGGCGTGATAAAGCCAATCTTAACTGGGCCGCCTGCAGCGGTTTATAGAGCAGTATCATTTCTGAATCGCCTGCAAACTCGCTCTGCCGTGGCGTAGTATTGCCAGTTACCAACATTGCGGGGATGGGCAGAGAAAAATATTCTCGAATATTCTTGATCAAAATCTCGCCGTTAATATTATCAGGTAAGTTAAGGTCTGAAATGATAGCGTCTGGAACCTCGGCTAATGATATTTGATTGAATAGATCGTGATGGCTTGCAGCTACAAATGTCTGGCAACCCCAGCTTTCCACTAACGCCTTCATCGCATGCCTCACTTCGACATCATCATCCACTATCATTATCTTTTTATTGGTCAAACGCAGTGATCCGATATCGCTAATATCAGCAGCCGGCTCAATATTAATTGACTCACCCGCAGGTACCGAGAGGCTGAACTTAGAGCCTTTTCCAAACCGAGATTTAACCTCGAGATTGAACCCTAAAGCGGAATCAATTCGTTTTACGATTGCCAGCCCTAGGCCCAGACCGCTGCGGCGCTGAGATTCAGAGTTAGACAATTGATGGTATTCCGTAAAAATGTCCTCTAAGTCTTGTTCTGGAATACCGGGTCCTTGGTCCCAAACTTCGATACTTGCAGATGGGCCTCTTTTTCTACAGGCAATAAGAACCTTTCCGCTTTTGCTATGTTGTATTGCGTTATTTACTAAATTTCCTAATGCTCTTTCTAGCATTACAGCATCGGTGTTCACAACGAAGGGGTGATTATGAAGTCGCAGTTTCAGGCCTTTGTTCTCGGCAACACTTTTGTAGGTAACAAATATTTTTTCGAGTAGCTTATCTAATTGAAAATGCTTAACGTTGAAATCAACAGCACCTGCATCCAGTTTTGATATATCCAGCAATGCTATTAGTAACTCGTTTAGCGAAGTGACTGAGGCCTTTGCGTGTTTTACAAAGTCCTTAGAGTCACCGCTATTGATCGGGCTTTTCTCCAATATGTCCATATATAAAGATAAGGCATGCAAAGGTTGCCTGAGGTCGTGACTGGTGGCCGCGATAAAGCGGGTTTTTTCTTCACTCTCTTTTCTGGCCAAGCTTAAGGCCTCTTCTTGTTTTTCCTCGCCACTAAAGCGTTTTCTTTCCTCTGTATTTAGTTGCCTTTGCAGGACAAAGGAATAATAGATAAAGAAAACAAATACCAAAATCTCGGTGATTCTAAATTGTACTTCTATCTCTGGATGAAGAACTAGGCAGGTTATGAAGGTTAGCAAAGCGAGAATGCTATTTACAAGAGAGTAAAAAATTTTTCCACGAATCACATAAAAGACAAGTAGGGGATAGGTGACAAACAGTACGGTAAAGAAACTTTCTGACGTAATGCCGCCATTATTCAGAAAGGTACGGTCATAGAATATCGCGAACCAAAGAAACAAAATTAGAAGTTGTACGATTTCAATGCCGATATCGAGATGTGGTGGTTTGTGTGGTCTAAGTGTTTGCCAAGCTAGCAAAGATATGGCGCCGGCGATTGTTACGCGAATCAACTCAAAAACATAAAAATGGATAGAAAACCCATACCAGACATAATCAAGATAGCCACCTAAGAGTATAAAGGCGGCCAAAAAGAATAGTGGTGACCGCAAAGAGATGGCGTATTGGAGCCAAGCTGAGTCTATGAATTCAGCTTCCCTTTCGGTGTTTTTGAATGTCCCAGTTAAGTCTGAGATCAAATTCGTGTCCATTTAAATCATCCAACTTCGTTGATCGCGCTCTACCATAGCCAATTTTTTAGCCAACTAAAATAACCCATTTGGGGTTTGGTATGAAATATTTGGCAGATTATCATCCACCTTAAGCTTTTAGGGTGGCACTTACCCATTTATTGTTTTCTTTTCTGCGATCTCCAAGCACTATTGAGAGTCGAAGAAAGACAGGCTCAAAACAACAATAGTCATTGCAACGGAACTACCATCATGAAACTGAGTAGATTATTCTATGTTCTCTTAGCTATCTTAACTCTACCTAGTTTTAGCGCGGCTCAGGAGCAGAGTCAGTGGAAGGAAACTCCAGATGGTAGAACGGGGCCTATAACCATTATCGGCACGGAGTTGACTGGTAAACTTTTTGCAGACATGGTCGGAACCGTTAGTATTACCGAAGGCGGCTATCTATTTTTAGGCTATTGGAATGATGATTTTGTGACTGGTTGTGGTCCCAGTAATGGTTATGCTGGGCCAATGGGGTTGCTTTTCGACAGCAGTGGTAGTTCTTTCGTAGGAGGGTTTGGTTATTGTCGAGAAAATACAACACATGATGATTTAGCCGGCAGGACTCACTACACAGGGACGTTGCAAAGTGGCTCATTGGATTTCTCGGGAATTTCGGGTGGTGGTAGCGGCACTGGCACCTGTGGTGGCTGATTTGCCGGCCGTGACGGCCGGTTTGAACTGGACCAGTAATGGCACAGCTGGGTTTACCTGGTCCACACCGATTGTTCTCCAAGACCGTGTGTTTTTACAAGATCAAGACGGAGGCTTTGATGTATTTAACCTAAGCGATGGAGAAAAGCTTTTTACG